>JAABUJ010000650.1_pt1 | contig 64132 bp, 63 predicted proteins | sample 5559131 | NCBI WGS metagenome assembly JAABUJ01 (sample SAMN10711875, study PRJNA513366) | rock metagenome | isolation source: Antarctica rocks | place: Antarctica: Victoria Land, Mt New Zealand nord | collected 2016-01-07 | reverse complement strand
CGCTGGGGTGTTGCCCCCCCCCCCCCCCCCCCCCCCCCCCCCCCTTCAGGTCACCTTACATCTGTGTGACTGGCGTGCAATGCCTGACAACCCATGCGCGCGACAGGAGGACACCTGGCGCCGCGAAGACCGCAAACTGCGTAGCGTGGACTACGACTCGCACCTGGGCGTGCAGCGAGATCCTATCACCCGGGACGTTATTGCCTGAGCGCGGCAAGCTGGCTCTGCCACAGGCATGCGAGCGAAAGTCTGCCGAGGCATGCACCGTCCATCACGGGCTGCTGCCCAGATGAGCTTCAGGACGCTATGGCAGTTGTGCCATCAGTGCACGCTGACATGGCCTTAGCATGTGCACATCATTCTGCAGCATCTGTGACAAGTGTGGATGCGTGACAGGAAGACTTTGCATGCGCCAGACACACGGCATTCTACCAAGAAGCTGTGCATGGAAGCTCACACGGCGCCTGGCCCCTGTAGCAAAACCATGGCAGGGGACGACGAGCATCAGCCTATCACACATGACTCATGCCAAGCAGGTGGCTGCAACGAGCCAGCGCCACTTGTGCCAGCAATGTAGTCACGGCGTCAAGCCCTGCTTGTGCGCGTAAAGCAGTCCGCACAAGAGGTGGGGTGCGACCTGTGACAAGGAGACACCCGCCAGGGGAACCAGCCCATGGTTCGCCCTGCACAAGACGAACAGGAGGCAGACAAACGAGCACAGCGCCACGGCGCTCACGCCTTGATCTCTGCTGGCGTCTCCTCGTCCATGACCACATCAACCTGCGCGCCACAGGGCTGCTTGCCGCACCAGTGTGTAGGCGCTTGCAGCCTTACGTGTCGCTGCGCACACACACAGCCCACGCCCTGCTGAGACAGTCCGTGACGGCAGCACAGGGCACGCGCACGCACAGCAGTGCGTGCCTTCTGCAAGCCGCGCAGGAGTGCCATATGAGGCAGAGCTTAGTGCAAACATGCTGGGCAGGCAAGCGGGCATGCGCTGGCAGCATTACCTTGTAGTCCGCGGGTACGTCCCAAGGCTGCCACTCGAGCATTTTCGGTATCAGGCCGAGCTCACGAGTGCACTCCTGCATGGCCTCCTCAAGCTGGATGCCCAGCTCGTCCTCAAGCGCTTCGTCTGTCTGCTCCGAGTCCACCAGGCGCAGCCTGCGCGCACACACTCTTCAGACCACCCGCCAACCAGCCTCGCCCAGAACGCCGCACTCTGGCACCGCGTCAGGCGCAAACAGGTCTGGTCCGGCAGGCGTTTGCAGGCAGGTGGCCGGCCCTCTCAGGTCTGGAGCACCTGGAGGAGAATGTGGACTCGACGTTCTTCCGGTACTCCGCTGTGTCCGGCACTTCCTTTACCGTGTCCAGCACGCGGAGGATGCCCTCACGCAGGTGCTCGCGCGCCTTGGGGTCCACAGGCAGGCCCACCAGGCCAGTCTCTGTTTTGTAGCAGCGCTGCTGGAGCGCCCCGGCGCTTTGCAGTGCGCACCGCGCCCGCTGCGCGGCGCTGCGGAGCATGTCAGTGCCACGGGGGCAGCGCAGGCCCTGCAAGCACACCACAAAGCACGCCCCAAACAGCCAAGTGCTGTGCGCCAAGCTGCGCAGGCTTGTCAGAGCACGAAAGGGAGGACTGGCAAGGTAAATGGCCTGTAATGCAGGGCCTTCCAAGGGGGGCTCAGTCCTTTGGGGCCTCCTGCCCACAACAGCAAGGGCGGCCGTTTCCAGTGTCGCATCGCAAATCCTTGCATCAGGCGCTTCTGGCAGCAGGGAGCTAGTCAGTGTGAGCTTTGCCTGTAGTAGTTTGCACTGTGGCGCAGGGATCACCGTTAGCAGCGCACAGCAGAGCGGGGTTGGGCATGCAGTGACAAGGGACCCAGACAACCCAGACAAAGGGCAGGGAGGCCTCACAGGTCCAAGTGCGGGCAGCGCTGCCTTCTCATGCTAAATGCCTCTCTTCCAAATCCAAGCTTGCACTCTTGTCCACGGAGCTGGTTGAAAGCGTAATGCAACACCAGCAACTGCTACTACTCAGAGCATGCATTCACGGGCCATGCAGGGCGTAGGACAGGCTCTGAAAGCCTGCTCTCATACAACCAAAGGCATAACATGCTTCCAATTTTGTCGTGTAGTCTGTAGAAATTTAAAGTGCTTGCCTAGCATACAGTCAGTCTACAGCATGCCCCAGTGTGCTGAGTCTGCGAGTCTGCGCCCCGGCGAGCAGACCCAAGAGTCCACCGTTGGCTGCACGGCATGCCCCCGCCCATCAGGCTTGCACACAGCTGCACTGAGGTGACATGAATTGGACTCGGGCGTCTCCAGCCTCACATGTATGCTGGAGGGCAGCTCAGCGCCTTGACCAGCTTCAGCGTGTTATAGCGCTCTGGCTTGTCAGGAGCCGCCTGCTCCCTCCAGCTGCCGCCGCAGCCTTGCTTGCAGGGCAGCAAACTCGCCTTGCAGCGTGGTGACCTCGCTCACAAGCGTCCTGTGCGCACGGCGCCGTGCTTACGCCGGCGTAAGGCGGACCGTAACCGCACGTCCTCTTGCTGGAGTGCAGCCTGAGCGCAAGTGAACAAGCTGAGCACACTCAACACAGACCAGCACAGGGCACGCACCCACGCAGGCTCCCCACCTCGACCTTATAGGCAGCGACCTGCTTGGCGGTCCGGTTGCGCCATTCCCGCAGGTCCTGCTCAAGCCACCACCACCACGAGTTAGCGCTTGGCACTTGAGGGCAACCACTCCTTAACACGGCGGTGCCGCGCCTGTTTCATCGTGGACACCTGCCTTAGCAAGGCCTGGTCCTCCGTAGCGCTCATATAGGTGCTGCCCAGTCACAACATCCAATGCCTGACGCTGCAGTCGCCACCGGGCTCTGGTGTAGCACGTGGCTCTCAAGTCGCAGCCATGTGCCTTGGCGCACCGGTTCCTGGTACAGCTGGAAGCGTGCGAGACCCTGCACCTCTGTCAATGTGACATCGGCAAGTCTTGCTGTCTTACCGCCATGAATGGTCTCGTGGCAGTGTGCGCTGAGTCTGTGTATGCTCAGCAAGCAGTCTGCCCTGGAACAAACTTGACAACCAACTACAAAAATAACGGTCGTGTATGCAAGGCCAGGGGCTGTCTCCGTAAAACCCGTAGCACGGCCATGCCCTGCATTCATTGCACTGCTGGTATGGACAGCGCTACCGCACTGTAGGAGAGGCATTGTCATAACGATATGGGACTTAAGGTCATATCATGCGAGCTGTCAACCTGGTCCATGGTAGGTGAGGCCCTCGGCACAATGCTCCACTTGGTTCGTGCAGCACAGCTGAGGGACTGCGTCCATGGAGCTGCTTGCAGAATGCAGTGCCGGTGGAAAGGACAGCCCTGGTGTCGCTGGCCTCAACACCCTCCCCTGGCGCTGCTAGGCAAACCTGATTGACCATCTACACCGCATGCATGACACTCAGAGCTGCTTAAATGACAATTGAGGACACACCCGAAGCTCGGTACTTCTGTGATGCCTGATGAGCCCATTTGGGCCTCACCCATGCATCTACATCTGCCAACGATTGCAGTGCACTACTCAACAGAGTGCGCCGTGACATAACGAACGCTGCTCGCAGCGTTGCTACTGCGCTCTGGCTTGCCTGCTGCACCAGTCTCGTCGGGCTGGGCGTTGTGCACGCCACGTCATCAGCAACCCACAAGAAGGCTGCTCTGGATGGTCAGCACCCAGGTCATGGCCTGCGAAGCTGCAAGCCAGGCAGCAGGACCGCTGGAAACCCGACACAGAAGAAGGAAAGGACAACCAGCCCCACTGCTGACTTGGCGCACGCGTGCCGCCCAGCGGGCGAGCAGCAGAGGGTGCGGTAGCCCGCGGCGCTCAAGGCGCCGTCGGGTGCAGCACCAGGCCGCGCACAGGCCGGATGCGCCCGCCGGGATACCTGAAGTCGATGCCCAGGCGCGTCAGCTGCGCCGGCAGCGCGGCGCGCGCGGCCGCCGCGTCGCCGCCGGTCTCCCGCCAGGTCCGGTAGTCCAGCAGCCGCGCTGCGCGCCCGGCGGAAGGCGGCGGGTGGTGCAGCGTCAGGCAGGCCGCGCGGTCCGTGAAGGAGTCCAGGCCGGGCTTGGCCACGCCGGCCAGCAGGTCGTCGCGCACCAGGAACGCGTCCAGCTCTGCCAAGCGCACCCGCGGTCAGCCTCCGCCGGCAAGCTGGGGCCGCACATCTTCACGGCGTCAGTGGCGTGGGCAGTAGCGGGCGACGCCGGTTAGCCCGCCACATGGACTGGGCCAGCAACAGCGGGGGCGGACGCACCCGGCACGATCGTCGCCAGCGACCAGCCGTGCTCGCGCGCGACCAGGTCGACGGCCGCCAGCGAGGCGCACTGGATGTTGTCGCCCTCCCAGGGCATGTCCGGGTCGTCCGGGTAGGTGGCGGCCACCGCGTCGGTGCCATAGACGCAGTTGTACTCCACGCTCACCACGCGCGGCCGGACGGGCGAGGCCAGCAGCGCGCGCAGCACCCACAGGTCCGTGCTGTCGATGTCAATTGACACATAGTCGGGCTCGAGTGGCACGCCGTGCTTGCGGAAGAGTTCGAGGACGTTGGCCGAGCTGATCAGCTCGCGGTGCAGGTTGATGCTCGCGTTGGCATGCCCGCGGTCCAGCAGCAGCCCGGTCCAGCCGTAGTGCGCGCGCAGGTGGTGCGTGTTGGAGCCGCCGCCGCCGGCCAGGTCGTCCGCGTCGTAGCCGCACTCCTGCGCGCGTGCGCGGCGCATGTGCGCGCATGCTGCGCGGTTTCTGCCGCCCGCTGCAAGCGTGCAGCGCCGCGCACCACGAAGAACTTGTTGGTGGTGCCAACGTGGTGGAAGATGTACTCGAGCGCGCCGTCCTGGCCGCCCTGCGACGTCACGCGGCGAAAGTGCGGCGTGCGCAGCAGCCACGCGCTCGCCGCCTCGCGCGCCCCGGCGGCCTGGCTGCGGCTGCCGGCGGGTCCGTGCCGCTGCGTGGGCCGCACCAGCCGGGAAGCTCCGGCCGGCTCTGCGCCTGCCCGGGGGCGCCAGCGTGCTCGCCTGCTTGCTTTGGCAGGAGTGTTCAAGCACCCTAGCATGGGCCGGGCTGCTCACCGTTGTCTGTGCCAGCGCGTGTGTGGTGGGTCGGGGTCCTGGGGGCTTGCGCATGGGTGTGGTTCTTGGCGGTTTTACACTCGACACCAAACAGCGCACGGTAACACAAGCACAGCCACAGCACGCGAGCTGCGGCTCTGCAGGCGACCATCAGCTTGCCTGGCCTGCGCTGAGGCCGGCAGACCCGCTTGGTTCATACCTCAGGTTTGAACGCATTCGAATTCCATGTAGTAATTCCTGTAGTAAAACTCCCTCTAAAACCCTTACATCCCAACAGGCTCGTTCCCGGACTCTCACACTGAGTCATAAGCAACGCAGGCTGACGCCGCTGCATGCGCGTCAATAGCTATCCCTTTGCTGGTTCGCGCGCCCTTGCAGCGCTACTTCTGCAGCATCCTGCGCCCGCCCCGAGGGGCGCGAGCCGCCGCGGCCTCCTCTGCGCCACAGTATGCGTCAGGTTCCGCGCGTGTGCGCTCATGCGCAGCAGGCAGGTGAGCAAGCAGGCGTTTACCGACGCCGCTGCCAGCAGGAGACGGAGCCGAATAGGCGCTGCCGGTGTAGGTGACCGCCCTCAGGGCGGAACCAGGCTGCGCCGCTGCCACGCCTGCGCGCGTGCTGCGGCTCAGCATGAGTGGCGGACGCGTATGCAGACAGGCGGGGCGCAGGGGCGCCAGCACCCACGCGTGCGCACCGGCCGCGCCCCGCGCGCTCGTCGCCGGAACAGAGGCCGGCTCGTACGCCTCCAGCGCCCCGGTCTGAGCGGCGCGCTGGAGCGACGGCGAGCCAGCCGTGACGCCCGGCGCTGCAAAGTCTGCCTGGCTCGGGGTGCCGCTGCCGGCCTGCAGCGCGGGCGTGAGCGGCGGGCCGGCCGCCGTCGACGCTGCAACGCTGGGCGGGGCGCCCGCCCCCGCAGGCGTCGCAATGTTCCCGCTGCCGGTCGCGTTGCTCGCCGCGTCGTAACGTGAGCCGTCGCCAGCGCCGGCGGCCGCGGTGTCCGCCGCGGCGCTGGGCGCGCTGGCGGCCGCGCCGCCGCCGCCGTCCGCCTGCGTGTTGCCGGCGGCGCGCGACACGGCCCTGGCCATGGCCTGAACGGGGCCCAGCGCGTTGTCCTTGTTCAGCGTGACGCCGTTGGGCCCGATCTGCGTCCACACGGGCGCCTGTCAGCGCGGGCTGCGCCCAGAACAGGGTGGGGGCGCCGCGCGCGGGGGCGCCGCCCGCACCGAGAAGATGCCGGGCGACAGGCCGCCGTTGACCAGCGTCAGCGTGCCGTCCTTGCTGAACTGGAGCTCGTCGCCCGAGTCGTTGTTGGAGATGATCTGGAAGTTGCCGTCCTGCGTGCTGATGCTGGGCAGGGCGCCCTTCTTGTGCTGCAGCTGGTGGTCCTCCGCAAAGTACTCCCGCGCCGCCGCCAGGCTGCGCCACGTGCGCCCCGTCAGTGCGCCGCCCCCAGCAGCAGCCAGACAGGCGGGAGCACAGCACGCGCAGGAAGAGCAGCGAGCGGGGTCAGGCATGCGCGCGAGCGCGGACGCCTGTCGGGCATCACCCCACAAGCTACAACCGGCTGTGCCAGGAGGCAGTGCGTGCAGCTGTGATGCACCGCGAGCAGGCGGCGGGGGGGGGGGCTGGCACGCGTACCCAGCGCCAACGAGGTCCGACGCGTTGCGCGTGAGCGCGGGCTGCTGCAGCAGCCGGCGGCCGGCGGCCACCTGCTTGCTAATGTCGCTGCCCAGGAAGCGCGCAAACGCGAGCATCGCGCTCCCGGTCGTGTCGTAGCGCGTCACGTTGCCGCTGCCGTCGTTGAAGTAGGCTCCGCTGGCCCGGTCGGAAACCATCACCGTGGGCATCGTGCCCGACGCCGAGCCGTCCTCCACGCGGTTGGCCGACCCGATGCCTTCTGAGAACGGCCGGTTGGACCCGGACACCATCAGGTTATCGGCCATCTGCGCGGCCGAGCAGGCCAGACAGGCCGCAAGCACGCACGCCACGGCGCGAGGCTGCATGGTGGCAAAATTTGACAACGAAAACAGGACGCGTGATGCGCGTGGCTGTGGTAGCCTCCGTCGCCTCTCCCTCCCCGGTCTGAAGCTCCGATGCCCTGTGTGATGACGCCCTGCCAAGCAGGGTTTAGCTGCCGTCTGGCTCAGTGCAGAGCCCAGGCTTCTTGGGGCCCATCTGGTACCAGCTTTCCAAGGAGTGTTACAGCTTGTCTTGGTTGCTGCTGCGGTGCGCTGTGGAGATAAGCCAGTAGCGCATGTGCTCTGGTGTCCGGGCGTGCGGCGTGCCCAGCAGAGCCTCATGGCGTCGGCCGAACGGCGCACGGGCCGCCAGCAGCTTTTCTTTGAGGTGCGTGCCTGCGCTCCGGTGTGCACCGAGTCTGTGGATGCGTGCGACGCGTGGACGCCTGCACAGCAAAAGTCTTCAGTTGCGAGTCACACGAGGCAGGACGGCCGGACAGCGGTGTTGCAATGAGTTGCGGGCGTGCCTGCTGCGGCCGAGCGGGCCCGGGCAGGCGGGGGCGCGAGCTGAGCCGGGGCGTGCGGGCGGCAGCTCGCGTACCTGGGCGTCACCTTCCTCGGCGCGACGCTGCTTATGAAGTGGGCCTTCTCCCAGATTGACCCCAACAAGGTCCCCAAGGAGAAGGTGCGCTGCCGCTGCTGCGGCTTGGCCCCCCTGGCCGCGCAGCGCGAGCGCCCGCCTGCTGTCGCACGCCCGGCTCGGCCCGCCCAGCTCCGGCGCTGGCCGCGCAGGCCCTGGCCAAAAAGAAGGACATCCAGCGCCGGATTGGCAAGCCCATCATGACAGACGGCTACGAGGACGTGCGCCTCGCCGCTCGCGCAGCCCTGCTGAGCGTCAGGCTGTCGCGGTGCTGCTCTGCGCTTGAGGCCGCGTGCGACGACAGCGGAGCAGCCCGTGCGGTGCTGCCGCGCCTCCCCTGGGTGGCGGGCGGCTCGAGCGGCGCGGTGTGCCTGCGCCGCAGGTGCTGGCGCAGGACGTGGTCAACCCGGCGGTCATCGATGTCTCCCTCGACGACATCGGCGGCCTGGACAACATAAAGAGCACGCTGGTGCGCGCGCGGGCGGCCGGCCCGGCGCCCCGCTGCTGCACCCGGGCCGCGGTCGGACGCGTGACTGGGGGGCTGCGCGGCGCGCAGTACAATGCGGTGATCGCGCCGCTGCAGCAGCCGCACCTGTTCTCCACGTCGCTGCTGCGCCAGGCCAAGGGCGTGCTGTTGTACGGGCCGCCGGGCACGGGGAAGACCATGCTGGCCAAGGCGCGCGCCCCGGGCCCCGCCGGCGCGCCCGGCGGCGGTGCCGCGGGCCGGCAGCGCTCTGCCCGACGCGCTGCCCCTGCCGGCGGCCGCCGTGTGCTGGAAGGGCTCCACCGAAGCCGGGGCGCGCGGGCGGCGCGCAGGCGCTGGCGCGGCAGTCGGGCGCGTGCTTCATCAACGTGCGGCCCAGCACGCTGCAGAGCAAGTGGTTTGGCGACACGCAGAAGCTGGTGCAGGCCACGTTCACGCTGGCGTACAAGATCCAGCCCTGCATCATCTTCATCGGTGCGGCCCGGCCGCGCGCCGCGCCCTCACGCCTGCAGCGGCGCGCGCGGGCGCGCCGCTCGGCCGCGGGCTGCCGTGACGCCCGCCCGATAGCTTACGCTACCATATCTGCCGCGCGCGCGGCGCAGACGAGGTGGACGCGCTGCTGGGGCGGCGGCGCGACCACGAGCACGAGGCGGTGACGAGCATGAAGACGGAGTTCATGCAGCTCTGGGACGGCTTCCTGACCGCCGCGCGCGCCAACGTCGTCGTCCTGGCCGCCACCAACCGACCGTACGACCTGGACGAGGCGGTCCTGCGCAGGCGCGCGCGCGCAGGGGTGGCGGTGTCACTTCCCAAAAACCCACCCCAACGTTGTCAGATACTCAAGTCAAAGCCATTCCGTGTCCACCCTCATTAAATCTCTACCATTTTCCCTGCCTCCAAGCGCTGTGGCTGCCCGGCTGCCCTCGCCCGTGCACAGCGCTGCGGCGGCTGCCGTGCCCTGACCGCCCGCGCGGGGGGCCGCGAGGTGCGCACGAGTTCGCTCCGACGGGCGCCGCGCGCCGCCAGGTTCTCGGTGCAGTGCGAGGTGCCGATGCCCCGGGAGGACGAGCGCGAGAAAATCCTGCGCCTCATCCTGGACAAGCACTGCCGGGAGTCCCTGCAGAGCGGCCAGGCCGTGGACGCCGAGCTGCTCGAGGCGTGCCCACGCCGCGCGCCCCCCCCGCTGGCCTGACCCAGGCTGCGGGGTCTCCGGCTGTGCCGCGCCCTGTGCCGCGCCCTCGCTGAGCGGGCGCGCGGCGCTGTGCATCGGAGCCCGCATGTGTGAGCGCGTGCAAGGGCGGGTGTGCGCACTGCCGCGCGGAGCCGCTGCGCCGCTCCGGGCAGGGCGCCGGGTCGCCGTGCGCCGCCACCCAGTGCTCCGCATACGCTTGCAGGCTGCAGGGTCATCATTGCGGCCGTCTCTGCGTGCCCTGTCTTTTTATCCCGCCCCGGGCTCGGTCTCTGTTGTGGGATCATGGGCGCGCGGCTGCTGACCAGGCCACCGCGCGCGCGCAGAATGCGGCAGTGGAGCGGGATGGGCGCCGGGTGGGCGCGCTGACGCTGCTGGCAGAGCGCACCGAGGGCTACAGCGGCAGCGACCTGCACGACCTCTGCGCGCTCGCCGCCCAGCAGCCGATCCACCGCTACATGGAGGAGCGCTCGTGCGCGCCCGCCGCCGCCCGCCCCGCCCCATGTTGACCGCGCGCACTGCCGGGCCCCGCGCGTGTGCTCTCAGACGGTCTGGGTGGAGCAAAAACTTTCAGAGCCCACACCCTGCACCCCACCAGGAAGGCCAGCTGAGCCGGCCGAGCGCGAGCGTGCCGGTGTGATCACAAGCCTGCCTTAACTGTGACCGCGCACATCCCTGAAAGGCGAGCGCCGGGGGCGCGGCGCGCTGACGGCCCGGCGCTGCGCGCGCAGGGAGGCCGGGGGCTGGGAGGCGGCAGCGGGCGCCGAGCTGCCGCCGCCGCTGGGCTTGGACGACTTTGAGGAGGCCCTGGAGCAGCACCGGCCCTCGTCGCACCACGCGCAGCAGTACCACGCCGCCGACCTCGCCCGCACGCAGGTCGCCGCCGCCGCCGCACCCGTGCATCATGCACGGTGCATGCCATGGACCCCTGCACTGTGCTGCGTTCGTCTGTGCTGCCGGGGAGCGGGGCAGCTTCTGAAGCGGGCGCGGGCGCAGGGGCAGTCGACCCCGGACCTGCTTGCGGCGCTCATGGCGGCCGCGCAGATGGCAGCCGTGCCCAACGGCCTGGGCGGCCTGGGTCGCGGCGGCCGCGGCGGCGCGGGGCAGCGCCCGGCCAGGGCCGCCGGCGGCAACGGCAGCAACGGCAGGCACAGCGGAGATTGACGCTGCGGGCGTGATGTAGCTCTTTCGTGTCAATATCACACGTTGGCGTCCAGTCGGTCTGGGTAACCAGTGCGTTGGGCCCTTTGGCAGTGGCCCGCCACGGTGTTCGCGCAGTCGCATCACTGCGGTGCTGCGGCAGGTACACTGCCTTCCGGACAAGCAAGCAAAATTAGCTAGGCGCCTCCGCACATTCCCATTCCCACATTCCCAAGCTCTCATAACACTCCCACAGCGGAGCGTGTTGGGGCACTGTGCACGCATGCACAGAGCCCTTGGAGTTCAACGCACAGAGCGCGAGCAAGCTGGAAAGAACCTTGAAAAATACAGGCACGCAGAGCGGCGCCGCAGCTACGGTTGTACAGGCGCTGCCATCGACCAGCTGCGCAGCATCCTCCGCCCGCCGGCGCCCGCATCCGCGCGTCCGGATGTGCTCCGCGCCGTCGTGGCCCCCGTCACATCCGGCAGACCGTTGCCGCCCTGGCCGGCGCCGGCGCCGGCGGCCTGGGTGGCGGTCGCCGCGCTGGGGCCCGCCGCGCGCTGTGCCTCCGCCCCGTCCTCGTCCGCCGGCGCCGTGGCGTCAGGTGCCTCGGCCTCTGCCGGCAGCGCGACGGCGGGCGAGGGCAGGATCTCGCCGCTGTCCTGCCCGCCTGCGCCGGCGCCTGCAGCGGCCGGCGTGGCCGCCGCGACCGCGCGCGCAGCCGGCTGCCCGCCGCCTGCGCCGCCGCCGCCGCCCGCCGCCGTGCCGCCGCCGCTCGCGCCGTCAAAGCGCTGCGGCAGGTCGCCCGCGTCCGCCGCCAGCGCGCTGGCGCTGGGCGCCGCGGCGGCCGCGGGCGGCGCGCGGCCGGGCGCGCCCGCCGGCGCCCACACGCGCGCCTGGCCGGCGGAGTTGGTGGCGAAGTAGGGGTTGGCGCGCGTGGCCGCGCTGGCGCCGCCGGCGGTGCCGTTGCCGTGCAGCTCGTAGCTGCGGAACCCGCGCGTCTGCTCGCCGGCCGTCTTGTTGGAGTCGCCCAGGCTGATCTGCACGTTGTTGAGCGAGCCGTTGGCCGCCTGGCCGGCCACCTGCGGCCCCGCGCGGCCGGCGTCAGGCCGCCGTCCGCGCACGGCGCGCGCGCGCCCGGGCGGGTGCGGGCGACGGCCGCCGCGCCTGCTGGTCGCCCAGCCGCAGGTTGGGCTTGAGGTAGAAGTGGCTCTGCCCCGACCCGGTGGGGTTGCCCTGGATCATGAGCCCGTCGCCGGTCACCTGCGCGCGGGCGCGACGCGCGGGTCGGCCCCACTGCGCCGCGCGGCTGGGGCACCGCGCCGCCAGCATCACGGCGCGGCCCGCGGCACCTTGACGGAGGAGTTGAGCGGGCTGCCGTTGTTGACGAGCAGCCCGGAGGAGCCCACATGCACGTTCTGGACGCCCAGCGTGCCCTGCGCCAGGTCGGCGGTGCGGTTGACGCGCGCGCTGGCGCTGTTCGGGCCGACCACGACGCCGTCGGGGCCGACGCGCAGCGCCTGCTCATACGCGTCCTGGCCCTTGGTCGGGTCGCGCGTCAGCACGGCCGCGCCGTCTGGGCCGAGCTGGACGCCGGCGCCCAGGCTGGGATCGGTCACCGCCCACTCATGCGTTCGCGAGTTGACGGGCACGCTCAGCAGGCTGCGCGCGCGCGCAGGCTCGTTCGGTGCGTAGGGTGCGGTGCACCCTGACATCGAGCGCGCAAGGCAAGGTGGGTGGCTAGGTGTAGCTTGACGGGCAAGCAGAGCGTGAGCGGTCCAAGCACCGGGCGCTGGTCCTGAGCCCTTGGGCGGCCACAAGCGCTCACAAGCTCGGGCAGAAGAGCGCAGCAGTGCAGGTGCCTTGCGTGGCGGCAGCCTGGCAGCGCGTACATTTGCGTGCGTGCCCTCCCCAGCCAGCTGGGCACGTGGCGCGCCTGTTCATGAGCGCCGTGGCGTTCGTGGCCACGGATAGTAAGTTCACGCTGGCAGCGCTTGCGGGGCCCGGCGTCTGCGGTGGGGATGCAGCGCCCCGGTCCACGCTGTAGAAGGTGGGCAGCGTGCCCAGGAACTGCCTGACGTCCGCCACCAGCTGGCCCTGTACCCTGCTGCCGCCGGCCAGGGCCAGGAGCAGCAGCGTCACTGCACACACACCCTGCATTATTTACTGCAGGCCAGGGTGCGCATGCACCGTAGCCCCGTCTCTGTCAAGCACCTGTCCCCTGCACGACTTCCCGCTCTGGGACGGTCCAGGGCGCTGTCGCAGGGAAAGGATACAGGGTTGAGCCATCTGTCGCAGCCAAAAGCGTGCGATGTCCAAACCCCTGCTTAACCTGCAGCTCTCCCTCAATGAGTCAGGCCTGCTTGCGGTAGTGCTAGATTGGTTGGCGCAGAGCAGCGCGGTCTTCGTCTGTGCGCGCTCAACGCGTCATAATCCGGCGCCCGTGCGCTGCAGATAGGTCTAGCACAGCGGAGTCCTCTAGTTGGCAGCCTTACAAAGGCTCCTCATATGCAGCCCGCAGCGGGCTGGCACACGGAGCAGCAATAAGTTACATGCTTGTACGGCATTGCGGCCCCTAGACGGGGACGCATGCCCGAGCAGCTGTAGCAGGCTGTGAGGTGCTGCGGCTGTCCGCCCTGTTCTTACCACCGGCCTGCACGCGTTATGGACGCGCTGCCACTGCGCACGGCACACGCCCTGTGCTTCCCGGCAGCATGCCCGCCGCGGGGTTCATGCAGCGCTGGAGCGGCCGCGCTCTTGAGGCGAGAGCGCCGGCAGCAGCCGCGCGCTGCCGGGCAGGCTGCGCGCGGCGCCAGTGCTACCCCATGGCACGGCGGACGGGGGGAGTGCAGCAGCGGCCGGCACGCGGCGCGCGGCCCTTGGCGCGAGCCGCGCCGCTCGGTCGCAGCCAACGCGGGGGGGCCGAGCGGCGGGCTGGGCAAGTCCGCCAAGCGGCCCGGCGGCGGAGAGGCAGGCGCCCCCTGCTATCCGGGCGGCAGGACCTTGCTGCGCCCGGGGCCACTCGCCTGCGCGGCGCCCGTGTCGCCGCCCTGGGAGCGGCGCGCTCAGCCAGCCTGGCGCGCAGGTGGACACGCCCGGCAAGCTGGCGCTCGTGTCGGTGGCGTTCTTCTATGTGGGGCTGGTGCTGGTCGTCCCCACCTTCAACGTCTTTGTGCAGGCGCGCGGCGCGCCGCTGCGCTCCAGGCCTCTGCCCAGTGTCTCTTCCCGCGCCTGCCTGCCCGACGCACGCGGACCGCGCGCCCGCGCAGGCGTTCCACAAAGGCGTCGGCCCCTTCCTCACGCACCTCTCCGACCCGGACTTCCTCCACGCGGTGCGCACGGCCCGGGGGCCGCGCCGCCCGGCGCCGCCCGCCGCGCGCGTGCTGCGAGGAGCTATGCCGCCATCGCTTGGCCTGCTGGGGCCGCTTCCCGCCTGCTCCGGTGGACGTGCCACACATGCTTTGCTGCGACGCATGCCGGCCACGCTGGCCGCCCGCCGCGGCCGGGCTCGCGGCTGACGCGCCGGCGCCGCCCGGCCCGCGCCGCGCGCGCGCAGGTGAAGCTGACGGTGCTGCTGGCGCTGCTGGCGGTGCCGATCAACACCGTGTTTGGCGTCACGTTCGCGATCCTGCTCGTGCGCAGCGAGTTCCGCGGCAAGACGCTGCTGATGAGCCTGCTGGACCTGCCCTTCAGCATCTCGCCGGTCGTCACGGGTGCGCGCGGCGCCCCGCAGCTGCGCGCGCTGGCGTGCACCACTGCCGGCGGCGGGCGGCAGCGCGCGCGCTGCGCGCACGCGGCGGCCCAGCGCGCCGCCGCGCGCAGGCCTCATGCTGGTGCTGCTGTACGGGCGCTCCGGCTGGTTCGCGCCCGTCATCCGCGCCACCGGCTTCAACATCGTCTTCGCCTTCCCGGGTGCGCGCGCCGCGCCCCGCACGCGCGCCGCCCCGCGCGCGCGCGCGCGCGCGCCCCCGCGCGCCAGCGGCCGCCTGAGGGGCGGCGCCGCGCAGGCATGGCGCTGGCGACGCTGTTCGTGACGCTGCCGTTTGTGGTGCGCGAGCTCATCCCCACGCTGGAGGCCATGGACCGCGCGGAGGAGGAGGCCGCGCGCACGCTGGGCGCCGACGAGTGGCAGGCGCGGCGCCCGCGCGCGCCCGGTGCTGGTTCGAGTGGCGGCTGAGCGCTTTTGCGCGCCCGCGCGCCCGTGCCGGGCGGGCGGCCTGAGCGCGCGCGGCGCGCGCAGGTGTTCTGGAATGTGACGCTGCCCAACATACGCTGGGGCCTCATGTACGGCGTCATCCTGACCAACGCGCGCGCGATGGGCGAGTTCGGCGCGGTGTCGGTCATCTCCGGGAACATCATCGGCCGCACGCAGACGCTGACGCTGTTCGTCGAGAGCGCGTACAAGGCGCGGCCGGCCGCGCCGCCCCGCTCTTGCCCCTACTCTAACCCTACCCTAATCCCATGCGGCGCGGTCCCAGCAATGGTGCCGGCCGCGCGCAGGAGTACGACACGGAGGCGGCCTTCTCGGCGGCGGTGCTGCTGTCCATCATGGCGCTGAGCACGCTGCTGGTCAAGGAGCGCCTGGAGCAGTCGCTGGGCGACGAGTAGGCCGCCGCCAGGCTGCTGGTGGCCGGCGCTGGCCGGCGTGCTGCGCCCCCGCAGACGTGCCGCTTGCCTTGGGGCGCGAGCGGGTGTGCCAGGGGCTTCTGCAGATGGAGCAGCAATGAATGAAAGCCATGTGGAGCAGTGCAGACGGCTGTCACAAAAGTTGAAGCCTGGGCGCCTACTGCCTGAGGAAGCACGAAAGGAAGGTGTTCAGGGGTCCGTCCTGGTCATTGTGGCCAACAAGACCCTGTCGCTCCTGATGTTGTGTGGGGCACAACGATGCTGCAGAGGTGGGCAGAGCGCAATGGCGCCTGCCCCGACTATGAGTGTTGCCAAACAAGGGTAGGCGGCCTGCACGCATGCTCGCCCTGACCGGCCATCATGTAAGGCAAGGAGGGGTGCCTGGCAGTCTGTCCGGCACGCCATGGCCAACATGTCTGGTCGCGGTGCCATCTGCCGGCCAGCGCATCTTCCGGCGACCTGTCTTCTGAGTGCACGGTCTGGTCCTCAGTTGTCTGCCCTTTTGCCGGAAAGGGTGAAATTACAAAAACGACAAGGCCGCAGGTCCATCCAATGCCCCTGCACACATGCAGTGCGTGACACACAGCACGACCTTGTGTCACAAGCTAGCGCACAGCATCCCCATGCATTGCCCTGATCGTGCCACACAGTGCGGCCCGGACTCCATCAGAAACCAAATGCACGTGAAAGGCAGCACGGCGGGAGGCAGAAAAAAAACAGTACGCTCAGCGTACCGCAACCGCAACCAGCACACAGCAAGCAGCAAAGCAAAGCGACTGTGCGAAAACAAGCCGACATGTCATATGTACATGGGCTTACGCTGAATGCACTAGCTGGCCCCCGCTGGTCCTATCACCATGCACAAGCAAAGCTGGCCTGCACACAGGATGACCTTGCAAAGTCTGTAGGAAGTTCACAGCGGGAGGGCAGCCAGACTGCCACTGGGCCCAGCATGTGCGGCCTGTGCGTCCTCGATGATGGAGCACGCACTGGCACACTGATGCTGGCACCCCCACATTTGTTGCGCAAAATCAAACTTCAGTCAGTGAACGCTCTTCAAGCTAATCGCATGCCGGGACAGGCATAAACACCAGCTCCAGAGTGCCGCTCGCTGACCATCGCAGCTGAGCGCACGACGGTGCAGCAAAAATGCTTCTGTCACCACATGCCAGTCGAGCCACGCATGCCAGCCGAACAACGCATGTGGCTACTCTTGTCTGAACTGAAAGTGAAAATGAGTCCAGTGCGGCCTGCGCCCCAGCACTCGTACACGCGCCTGCGCCTGAACCCAACTTTGCAACGGCGGCCTCACCGCGCTCGGGTCCGCCGCTCCCCCCGGCTAGGCCTCCGTGATGAGCGGCGCGTCCAGCGGCGCCTGCTGGTCGTCGCGCATGCAGATGACGTTGATGATGCACCAGCGCTGCTGCGCGCCCGCGTTCAGGCGCATGCAGTACGCGTGCAGGCGCTTGACGGCCAGCGGCAGCGTGTCCGCCGAGACTTCCGCCTGCATGTCGCCGGCCGCGGCCAGGAAGCAGCGGTACCGCGCGGCGAACAGCGGCCCCAGCACGTCGTCCGCGTAGGCGGAGAAGTGGTACTTGCCGCCCAGAAAGTAGGTCCACTCGAACAGCACATACTTGACGCGCCGGGCCTCGACCAGGCGGCGCGCGGAGCGGAACACGCTGGGCTCGTGCGACTCGACGTCCACCTTGAGGTAGGCGACCTCCTCGTCGACGACGTCGTCCAGCGCGACCGGCGTCTGCGACGCAAAGCCCTTGCCGCGGCCGTCGTGGTGCCCGGCGTAGCCCTGCGGCTGCTCGCCGCTCACCGCGTTCCAGCCGTTGAAGGTCACCTCGCGGTCGCCGCTGGCGACCGCGTGGTAGAGCCGCGCGCGGTCCAGCCAGCCGTTGAGCGCGAGCGACATGTTCAGGTTGGCCAGGTGGTCCGCGCCCGCCTCGATCGCCACGACGCGGCAGCCGTGCGCCAGCGCGAGCAGCGAGTACCACCTGCGCGGGCGCACCCCATGAGCGTCTGCTGCAAGCAGCCGCGTGAGCGACATGCTGGGGAAGGTACAAGAAGGGGGCAGGGCGGACCCGATGTTTGCTCCCACGTCGACCATGAGCGGCGATCCCTGTGGGCACAGGCGCGAGAAGATGCTGCGAGCCAGCTTGTCCTCCAGCGCGTCCAGCACTCCCTCCTTCCAGAGCAGCACGTTGTAGCCTTGAGCATGATCCAACCTGTCAGCGCCAACGCAGCAAGCTTGCACAGGCGTGTCACTTGTCTGGATACCAGGCAGTAACTGCTCATCAAGCTCATCAAGCTCATCAAGCTCAGGGAAGCGGCCACGCAGACTCCGCGGGCTGCGGCGTGCCTGGGCAGCATTGCCCAGAAGGGCAGCGTCGCTGGTATTGTGGTGAAATACTTCAAGCCGGTGAACATGTCTGTCGAGTTCCTGGCGTGTCCCCTGTCCTCATAGTGCCGCACTGTGTCCAGCGCATAGCGCCGCACAAACTCGGGGCTGCCGCCGCTTTCGGTGTCTGCCTGCACGCCAACTGCGAGCAGCGCACACAGCGCCAGCGCAGCCCCAGACCTCATCGTTGCAAACATAGGCACTGCAGTGCTGCCAGCGTGCTGGCCTTGTGCTGCTGCAGCTTGGAACGTTTCGTTGGTTGGTGGTTGGTTAATTGACCTGTATAGGGGACTTGCGAACGTGCAGTAGCTGCTAGCCTGTCACTATTGCATGATGCGATGGCGCTCGATTAGCTGCCCGCGCCAGATGTGCGCCATCGGCAGGCCGAGGTCGCAGCGGCAAGGAAAACTTGGAACGCTGCCAATGTCAAACCCTACCCTAGCAACAGAGCCTTTTTTTGTTTTGAATTCACGCATTGCCAACTGCGTATTGCAGGCATGTTGCATTGGCAATGCAAAGCATGCGTAACCTTATGTGCCAGAAGCTATTACGGGCTTGGCCACTGATACAGACTAAGCACTTTTATATCTTTGAAATCTTTCTCTCTTGTGTTGCCAAACCTGTGGCCCAGTGTTGTCCTCCAGCACAGATGCTTTAATTTACAAGCTTCACGGATGACTACAACATGCAAAATATATGTGGTGCAATTAAACGCGCGCCCAAGAGCACATTCATGTATTGGCAATAGTATGAGTCTCGGCACCAGCAGTGGCGCACAGGGTGCTGCTTCTGTCTGCTCGCCCTTGCTGCTCGTCACAGGGTCTGCAATCTTCTCTGGACCACTGCATTTTTGTGCCGCTTGTGCAAGAGCTCCAGACGCACCTACGAGGGCGCCCCAAACCCAGAGAGTATGGCTGTGCAGCCTGCTGGGACATGTGGCTCCTTGGCCTGTTGAACATGTCGCCCGGGCTCCGTCAGTCTACCATGCTCAGGCTACTCGATAAGTGCCAAAAACAGGCGTTGGTGGCATTCATACAGCAGATCCGTGCTTGAAGCTCTTACCTACCAGCGCGTGTTACCTACAGGGCATTCTCCTCGCATCCACAACCAGACACATGCAACATGCGTTGCTCCCACAGCTGAACCCACTGATAAAAAACCGACCCTGAGGATGCTTGCAGTGACCACTGCTTAAGTCTCTGCTAATATTTGTACTTTGGCAGAGACTCATGCACCAGCCCCGCCATTCAATTCAAGTGCTAGGGGGCGTCAGGCCCTCCACAATTAATACTAAAGGAATGGCACGCCAGCTACTTGGAGATCACTTGAAGCAACGCCCCCAACAAACCGACCGTTATTGAACAGGCAAACAGCACACCCCAGAACAGATCTCCCACAGACCCCAAACAGTCTCCCAAAGACCCCAGACAGTCTCTCACAGACCCCAGACAGTCTCCCGCAGACCCCAAAAGCGCGCCGGCGCGTCAGGCAGACACGGGCACCGCGAAGCAGCGGTCCACCGGCGGCGGGTCCTGCGCGCCCGGGGACACCGCGTACCGGTACAGCGCCTGGTTCAGCGCGCCCGCGGTGTTGGGCAGGCCGGCCGCGTGCTCGGCGAACCAGCGCGTGTAGGCGGCCAGGTGCGGCTCGCCCACGCGCCAGCTCGCTTTGACGAACACGGTCTCGAACGGGTGCATGGAGATGCCGTCGTACGTGCCGTGCCGGCTGGCGTGCACGTTGTCGTTGCAGCCCCAGTGCTGCGGGTCGGACCAGTTGACGTCGCGCCGGTACATGGACTGCAGCGTGGCCAGGTTGAAGTTGCCGCCCAGGACGGCGCGCGAGATGCCGTACTCGCCGCCGCTGACCACGCCGTCCTCGCCGCACAGCTTGCACGTGCGCACGGCGAACACGCCCGCGCCCACCGTCAGCTCCAGGCCCTCGCGGTCCAGCGCGAACGCCCACGACTCCACGCGCGGGCCGCCGCCGGAGGCGTCGATGTCGGGCAGGCAGACGAGCGAGGAGGAGACGACCTTGACGCGCCCGGAGAGCCGCGCCGTGTACGCCTGCGTCCACTGCCAGCCGGCCGGCATGTAGGACGGGTAGAACGGCCCGCGCACGGAGCTGTTCAGGAAGATGTAGTACCGGAACGTCTTGCGCTGCGAGCGCAGCAGCTCCAGCGTGACCTGCGCGCCCGAACGCTGCCATCGGCTGAAGCGCCCGCGGGCGGCACGGCGTGCCGCGCGACTGCGCGCGGCGGCGGGCCGCGCAGCGGGCGCACGTTGTGGGCGCCAAAGTCCATGCCGACGTTCTGCTGCCGGAACACCAGCGTGATACGGGGCCCGGCCCACATGTGGCTCGTGCCGGGCAGAAAGTTGAGGACCCTGCGTGGCGCGCGTCAGCCACGGCGCGCGCTGTGTATTTGCTCGGGGAGCCCTGCAGCGCGACGGACCTGTGGCGGTCGCTGTAGACTGGCAGCAGGGGGCAGGGAGAGCACTTGGCGCCGTTGTTGACCACGACCAGCTCGGTGTCCGCGAGCAGCGGGTAGGTCTCGCGGCCGCCCACGCCGGACTCGATGAAGAACTGGAAGTTTGCGCGCTGGATCTCATCCTTCTCAAAGTAGCTATAAGATATGGCAACCTCGCTCTGCGCAAGCGGCTCACCCGCGCGCGCGCCCTGCACAGGCGCAGGCCCTGATCACCAGCGCGCCAGAACTGCTTTGCTTTCATTGGAGCAAGGCTCTACAAGCTGAGAGTACTCGTGTAAAGAAGCGGAGAAGAACAGGCACAGAGAGAGCTCCTGCTTGTGCTGAAGGCGCACGGTGAAGCCGGCGCTTTGCTCGCTGATGAACGAGGTCGTGCACAAGAGGGCGAGGAGGATCGATGCAGGTGTACTCATGCAGCTCGTGCAGTACACACAAGCCACGGGCTCTTCGAGGCTGTAGCATTTGCAGGAGCCTTGCAGAGCACGACTCCAGGTCGTAGGCAGTGGAGTGTAATTGGTCAGCGTCGCTAGGCGGACACCCGAAGCGGGACCCTAGCCTGATTCCCGTGCACAGTAAATTTATTTATTTATTTAGTGTTTATTTATTTAGTATTTGCCAGCGGCGCCGGCCAGACTAGCAGGAGGAGCGGCATCGATTCAGTGATCAGGCATGACGCCTTGCTTTTACAGACACGCGCATCCTAAGCAGGGAGAAAACGCAGGCCCGCTACCACCACTTCAGGCCTTTAGCAAGGTCACCCCGGGCATTGTGGTGATGGTCAGCACAAGGGAACAATTTTGTGTTGACGCTACTTTGTACACACTACTTTCGTGACTCGGACACCTCCAGACTCTTGACAACATCCCGAGCCACTGCTCGACCAGCAGGTGGTCTTGGTCTTGAAAGGAGAACACAGAGTTGTACCAAAAAACCCCCTCAACATGCAGACAACCTGTCGACCGACTGGCAAGTAGCATGCCAGGAAGACCCCAAGTACCCGCTGCATGTGCTACTCTTCCACTACAGCGGAGCATGCGTCGCCTGCAATATGCAGGGTCGCCTGTGCGCTGTTCGATGGAAATGCCGACTGAAAGGCATACATGCGTGTCGCAAATACTTATGACGTGCGCCAAGCTGCCGCGCGTCAAGAGCTGACCCTGCAGTCGGTTTCCTGGCCCAAGGTCCTAAGCTAACCGCCTAAGGAGCTCCTAAGCTAACCGCCTAAGCCATGCGTTTCGCCGGGCGGCAGCAGCACGCCGTTCGCCCGCGCGAAGGCGGACAGGCTGGCCTCGGAGCCGGGCGAGGGGATGAGGTGGCTGGCCTCGGGCGGCAGGCCCGCCAGCGCGCGCGCCTCGGCCACCCAGAAGCTGAACGACGAGGTCGCCCAGCCCACAAAGCGCTCCGCGCGGACCGCCACCAGGAAGTCCACAGCGGCGCGCTGCTCCGGCAGCAGCGCGGCCAGCTCGCCGGCCTCCAGCAGCGCCTCCTTGTGCGCGTGCGCGCTCGCGTGGCCGTGCCGCCAGGCGCCCGCAAAGCCGGGCTCCGACTCGAAGATGCCGGACGCCAGGTACACCGGCAGCCCGGCCGCCAGCCCAGCCGCCTGGAAGGCGTCGGCGTACGCGCGCAGCACCGCGGGGCGCGCTGCCGCGCGCGCGCGCGGCGGTCTGCCTCACGGCGCGCCTGCTGACCGCAGGGGCGGCGCTATTTCCACCTCGAGCCTCAGCCTGACCTCGTTCACAGCACTCCAGTGTGGCAGCCTGGGCTCCCTGCCCAGTTATTATGCATGGTGCCACGCGCATCGCCCGGCGCGCGCGCACCCGACGCGGTCACGTGAAAGTCGTCCTCGATGCGCAGGTGCGCGCTGTTGAAGGCGCGCGCGCCCGTGCGCTCCAGCAGGCGGGCGGCCGCCGAGTCCGCCAGCAGCTGCAGCGGGTCGCTGAAGCGCACGCTGCGGGCGACGTCGGCGTGCAGCTGGCTGCGCTGGCTCAGCGTGGAGTGCAGCAGCCCCGTGACGGGCACGCTGATCGTCAGGGTCTCCCCGCCCTGCTGCGACGCGGCCCTGCGCCCGGCCAGCTGCGCGGCTACATGGTTGTGCAGGTGGACGCAGATGTCGGAAAAGTCGCGGTGCGGCGGGAAGAGGTGCAGGCCGCCCAGCCTGAGCGCGGCGTCCTCTCCCTGGGCGCCCACCAGGAGGCGCACTCCGTGGCCTGGCGCGCGGGGCGTGCTATCAGGCGCCGCGCGCTCTGTCCAACCTGTCTACCACGGAGGCGGCGCGGGCTCACCTTGTAGGAAGGCTGCCAGCGCTGTCGCGTTCCACAGCTTGTTGAAGTCGACGTCAAACCAGTTGGCGTCGCGTCTGAACAGGTCGCGGCTGCTTGCTGCAGTGACCAGCAGCTCGTCCGCGCCGCACGCGACGCCGATGGTCACAAAGCTCAGCAAGGACAGGTGCTGGTTGATGAGGCCTGTTCGCGCACACGTGCTGTTACCCGCGGACAAAGCGCGCCAGCACTGTGCGTGTCTCTTGTGCAAAGGGCCTCACCGGACTTCAACGTGGCCTCCAGCTGGAGCTTAGTGCACGGCCTGCAGCCCCCGCAGCCAGTCAGTGAAAGTTTCTTTTCTGTGCACCTGTGCAAGAGCTTGACAAGCGCGCCCTCACCCTGCTCCAAGCCCAGTGAGCTGCCGGCAGCCTGCTGAGCACGAGAGCAGGCTCAGCTGCAGTAGGAGAAGCAGCTGACCTGCCCGGCCCCGTGCCATATACGAAGCTCATCGACCGCACTTCATGGGGCGGCACCCCTGAGGCTGGTGTAAGATGGTGGACCGGGTCAGCCAAACAGTGCACGGAGTGGGTTAGAGTGTACATGAGACGCGCATGCATCGAATGAGTCATGCTGTATGGGCCCCACCAAGCGAGTTTACCTATGGTAAGCGAGGTGCCCAGTTGCAGCTTGGCAGACCCTAAGGTGGGGTAGGCTGCTTGCATTATTCAACGGGACGTCTCAATATATTAGCACGCATGAAAAAGCGGCTCAGTTGATGCTGCGGAGGCGGCGCCTCTGCGCAGCAAGTACACACCTTGCGCACATGCCTGTGGAATGCAGGCATGCGCTCGGAGGGCCGCTCTGCGTTGATGGCCACTCCACGGCTGCTAGCCAGAGCTGCAGCCGTGGTGGCGCTCGCCCTCGCGCTGGGGGCAAGCGGCGCCTCGCTGTCAGAGTATGACGCCACCTGCCAGCGCAAGCTGGTGTGGCTGACTGGCTTCCAGAGCGTGACAATGTCCGGGGCCAGAGTGAGGTATATGGCCTCAAACAAGGTGCGTCCCGGCACAGGCTGCAGCGCACCTCGAGCACCGCAGCGCGTCCGGACTCCCAGCACGTTCGCCTTGCCTGCAGGAGTACGAGGGCTACCTGAAGGCCGCGCTCACGTCCGCGCGCCTGCACGCGCCCAGCCTGATCCCGGTCGTCGTGCTGACCGGCCCCGCGCAGGGCCGGCCGCCGCCGGCCTGGATCGCGCAGCGCGGCGGCGTGGCCGTGCAGCACCGGCTGTCCTTCGAGCCGCACCTGGCCGCGCTCGCACGGCAGCCGGCGTACGCGTTCACCGAGAGCCTGTGGGGCTCCTGGCTGCGCGTGGACCTGCCGCGCCTGCTGCCCGCGGTTGCCAGCGCGCTGGCGCGCCGCGGCCTGCTCGCCGCCACGCAGCTGGACACGGTGCTGTGGACCGACCCGGACGTGCTCTTCCGCGCGGACGTCACCGCGTGCGGCCTGCCCGTGCCGCGCATCCTGAGCATCGGTCCGGAGGCCGGCTTCGGCCTGGCGCACAACTACGGCGTGGTCTACTTCAACGTCAGCGGCTACAGCGAGCACTTCGACGGGCTGCTCGCCGCGGCCGCCGCCGCGCGCTGGGAGTTTGACCACGACCAGGCCCTGCTGTCGCAGCACTTTGGCACGCGCGTCGGCCTGCTGCCGGACGCGCTCAACTGGAAGCCGTACTGGGGCGCGCCGGCGGCGGCCTTCCGGCCCGCCTGGCTGGCGGCGCCCGTGCGGATCCTGCACTTCCACGGGCCCAAGCTCAGCGTGGCCAACTGCATGCTGGAGCGCATGCGCGCCGACGCGCGCGCCGCGGCCGCCTGGGCCGAGCAGGAGCGCGTGGACGTCTTCAAGGCCTGCGGCGGGCGGGAGGCGCCCAACGGCAGCCCCGCCTGGATGCACGTGCTGGTCAACCTCGTGTTTGGCGCCTTCGACGTGGACCAGGGCGCGCTCTACAATGAGTCTGCCAGCATGGTGGCCACATACGTGGCGCGTGAGGAGGCGTGACAGCTGCGTCAGCGGAGCGCTGCGGGGCGCCGGGGTATTTTTTGGCAGGAACGCAGGGAAATTAGGACCCCAGGTAATCATGCACCCAGGTAGACAGGCACCCCCAGGTTCAGTCCGTTCGCGCGTTCACTTATCCGCAGGGTGCGCCTGCACGCCTGCTGTGGCGGTGCCCGAGTATCCTCTGAGGACACTCGAGCCACGTGCGGGCATGTACAATGTGATAGAGTGCTTTGGTGCTTGCCCGAGACACCAAGTTCTGCATGCCAGAGCATGTATATATCTGTAGGGCAGGCGAAACAGTGCACCCAACTTTGGTCGGGGCGCATTATGCCATGCTCGGATTTTGCTCATTAGTCCTTTTGTGCTTCCTGCAGGGTGTGCCTGTGTGCCCGCTGTAGTGACGCCTGTTCGTCCACTTGTGAGCATGGACGCCGCGGCAATGTCTGACACTGTGTGTCAGGTGTCTGCCAAAGCTGTAGACGTGTGCATGCCAAGGCACAGGTATATGCCTGTGTGTGCTAGCACACAGGGGCGATTATCAACGGGCGGTGTGCACATGTACCAAGTGTGTCAGGTAGCTACGAAGTGGTCGAAAGGTGGCATGAAAGTAGCTGAGGGTCTCAAGGCGCTTGTGAGCGAGTCGTGACTGTTTCCCTTGCATCTGTCAGGCATGTGCACTTGCCGCCTGCTGCTGCAGCGATGTAAGGTGAGTCACTATGACTCATAGCCGAACTGGTCCAGTTTGCCTGGCCATGAGTGCTGGCCCATAACAACATATGTCACGTAGCGGCACCCCTCCACACGCCCCGCAGGCTGCAACCTTGTGCTTTGCACTTGCAATTTCTCGGTGCCACAACACCAAGTACAAATATTCATGAGGGAGCTCGTTGCCAGAGCGCTTCTGAATGCTTGTCAATCTCTGAGAAGGTAGGTGTAGGGTGGTACAAACCACATGGCTGTAGGCGACTAATATAGCTTTTATTCAAATAAAAGCTTTTCTTTTTTTGCTCGTCCTCAAAAAGCAACGCCTGCTGGCAGGCCAACACAGCATAAATGCAAGGAAGGATTTCGTCTGAACATACCAGTTCCACATAGCTATACTCGTTCAAAGAGGGCGCGTTGCTGTTAGACGGCTTAAACTGTGCCACACCCCGTGAACGAAGCCACAACTCTTGCGTGGTTTCAATCCGGACAAAAAATAAACCATCAGTCACTCTGCATGTCCCGTGACCTTGCGCGCCACACACAGCTTGGGCACCATCCTGCTGACACTGGCATGTCGTGTACCCACGTGACCGCACAATAGCGAGGCGCCAAACAACGCCCAGCCGTGGGAATATTGCTGACACAACGCGGCGGAACCGGTTCGCACAGAGGTCATCTGAGTTCAACGCCCTGTCAGAACGCCTGGCTGTGCCACCAAACCATTGACCGCTTCCACACACTCCCACGCAAGTGCTGCGCCCAAGCCGTGTTACGGTGACACCGCCGTCACCGCTGCAAGAGGAGCAGAGTCCGGTATGTGTCATCAGTGGCGCGGTAGAGCCGGCCCTTGTCGTTCATGTACGCGGTTTCCAGGATGGCCAGCACCATGTCCATCTGGTGGTGCGCGACGGAGCCGCCCGACGGCGCGCACACGTTGACGATGCGCCTTTTCTGCTCCGGCGGCCAGGGCTTACCCAGCCCCCGGCCCTCCAGGTCCACGAATTCTAGCACGCACACCACCTTGTCCAGCGAGGGGCCGTGCACGTGGAGGATGTAGATCTGCCCGCCCGCGTCCCGCGTCCACTGCGTGTCGGGGGGGACGCCCCCTGCGCGCCGCCCGGCTCGCACGCTGAGTGCGATGCTGCTGCGGCCGGCAGGCAGGGCGCCTTGCTACTGCAGTTGGCAGGCAGGGCGCCTCGCTGCTGCAGTGGGCAGGCAGGGTGCCTCGCTGCTGCGGCCGGCAGGCAGGGCGCCTCGCTGCTGCGGCTGGCAGGCAGGGCGCCTCGCGGCAGCCACACAGCGCGGGCAGGGCGCAGGCGCACAGTATGGCCGCCAGTTGAAGAAGGGCGGCAGCGTCGTGAGGATGCCCCCCGCAAACTCGTCCTGCGGGTGACCACAGCAGGGCTCAGTCGCAGCCAGGCAGCCGAGGGCCGCGGGCGTTGAGGCGGGCAACGGCGCCGTGTGCGCACCAGGAGCGAGCTTTCCAGCGCGGTGAACTTATATTCCTTGCTGATGGCGTAGGCTGTCAGCTCGTCATAGACCTCCGCCAACGCAGTAGAGTTGTAGTACGCGACGCCCGCGTCGGGGTCCTGCGTCCCAGCCCTGTGAGACGCGAACAAGCTCCCTTTAGGGCCACGGCTGTGCGAGGGGAGCGTCGGAGGCAGTCGGCGGGGCGGGCGCGCGCCCGCTCACGCTGGCCAGCGTGGGCTTGGCCAGTGTGCAGGAGTCAAAGTCGTGCAGCCAGATGGTGTCCAGGTCGCCCCAGAGGACGTACTGCGTGTCCACGAGCGCTGGGTTGAACAGGTTCCTGTTCTCCTGGAGTATGAGGTGCACCTCCAGGCGCAGGTATGCGCTGATTTTGCTCTTGGTCCAGCTCCACTCCTTCAGCGCGGCGGTCTTGAGCACGTGCTCGCTCACGGTCAGCTCGTGCTTCACCACGGTGGCGCCCAGCGAGGTCAGCCAGCCCTTGGTCTTGTTCGAGACGTCGTGGAGCGAGACCACCACCGGCACGACCGAGGGGCAGTTGACGCGGATGGAGGTGAGCACCACCTTCAAGTGGTTTTCGTGCTTCTTTGAGCTCTCGCCCACGTAGGCCCCCTTGCCTGCATGCGCACAGGCCTCACGCGCTGGATCGACAGGATCGCACACGCGCGCCGCGCAGCTTATTGCGCGGCAGCTATATCAGCAGTCCCAGCCCACACCGTGTTGGCCTGCACTCGTGTTGGCCTGCAGCGCGAAGAAGGCGAGGACCTTCTTGCACTGCTTGTCCAGGCCATGCTTGCCGGCGTCCGCGGGGTCCTCGCCGAGCACCGTGCAGCTCGTGGCCAACAGCACGACCGCAAGCACCAGGGCCCCGCCTCCCCTGCCCACCATCACTTCATTTGCAGATGAGTTTTTCTGAGCGAGAAAGCGTGTTGGCCAGCATGATCAACGCCAGTGCGCTTGGCTCTCATCGCCGCTACGCAGCTGTCGGGTCGAGGGCACCAAGCAACCCTACTTTACTTATTGCAGCTCCTCTTCATTGCTTTATTTATTGCAGGAGCATGTTCTGGGTTCCGCTCACTATAGCCTGCTCATATAGCTGTGGGGTGCACTTCTGCTTCAGCTTACATCAGCGTACATCAGCGTCCATGAACAATGTTATTTTGTGTTTGAATGGCTTGCTCTGGGCAGACTCTGTCGTGAAGCACGCACTTTGGACACGAGCAGTGAGGTGCAGGTCTAAGGTGCAGGTCTAGTGCGCCCTTGTGCGAGGTCTTTGTCACTTGTTTCATGCATTGCATTTTGCCACGTAGTGCCCCTTCTACGTGTTATGGACAGTGGTAGGTCTTATGGACCTACCACGCAGTTGTAGGTGAACCAGCGTACTTCGTTAACTCATAAAGGGGCGCCTGGTCGTACACCAGGCACCCACAGGTTCAGGTACCCACAGTCAAAGGGCTCCCTAAGAAAATTTAATTCACACTAGGCTAACCCAGCGGACACCCACGAGCAGCCCCACGCATGCCACCGCGCTGCCTCAGCAGCAGCGCGGCAGGTGAAGACATGCAGAAAAAGCATGAAGTCCCACACAAAAGCCACGTAGGGCTTTCAACCAGTGCTGAAGGGCAACACGCACATGCAAGTACACGAACCGGGCCACCACGTGCCTGCTGCGCTCATACTCCGGCTTGCCACACGCTGGCGCGGTGGTTCACCTTGCTCACCCCAAAGCTATGAGCTGTGCCCTCAACTCGGCAGCAGCAAGCCGTTTGCCCGTGTAAAAGCAGACTCGGGGACCTCGGAGCCGGGCGAGGATATCAGGAAACTCAGTTCGGGAGCCAGGCCGGCCAGCTTGCGCGCCTCGGCGACCCAAAAGCTGAAGGAGGAGAACCACATGCCCACAAAGCGCTCCGCCTGGACCGCCACAAGGAAGTCGAGCGCGCCCTTCTCCTCCGACAGCAGCGGCGTCAGCTCGGGCGCATCCAGCAGCACCTCCTTGTGCACGTTCAGGCTGGAGAAGTTGTGCCGCCAGTTGACGGCCAGCTGGGGCCGGGTCTCAAACACGGCGGACGCCAGGTACAGCGGCAGCTCGGCCGCCAGCCCGGCCTGCTTGAACGCCTTGGCATAGCTGCGCAGCAGCGCCGGGCGCGCTGCCGCGCGCGCGCACGGCGGTCAGCGCGCACTGCCGGGAAGCACGTGTTGGGCGGTGCCATGTCAGGCGCCCGGCACGGTGCGGGCCCCACCCGCGTCGGTGACGTAAAAGTCCTCCTCCACGCGCAGGTGCGCGGCGTTGAAGGCGCGCGCGCCCGTGCGCTGCAGCATGCGCGCGGCCGCCTTGTCCGCCAGCAGCTGCAGGTGGTCGCTGAAGCGCACGGCGCGGGCGACGTCGGTGTGCAGCTGGCTGCGCTGGCTCAGCGTGGAGTGCAGCAGCCCCGTGACGGACACCTGGACGGTGGGCACGTCCTCGCTCTGCTCCAGCGCGGCCTCGCGCCGGGCCAGCTGCGGCGCGACGTGCTGGCGCAGGCGGACGCAGATGTCTGAAAAGTCGCGGTGCGGCGGGTAGAAGTGCAGGCCGTCCAGCCTGAGCGCGGCGTCGTCATCGCCCTGCTCGCCCACCAGGAAGCGCACCCCGTGGCCTGGCGCGCCGGGCGGCGCTGTCAGGCGCCGCGCACTCTGGGCGACCCTGTGTGCCGCGGAGGCGCAGGCCCACCTTGTAGGAAGGTCGTGAGCGCGGACGCGTTCCAGAGCCTGTTGAAGTCAGACTCGAACCAGGAGGCGCCGCTCGTAAACGTCTCGCGGCTGCTCGCCGCGGTGACCAGGAGCTCGTCCGCGCCGCACGCGACGCCGATGCTCACGAAGCTCAGCAGGGACAGGTGCTGGTTGATGAGGCCTAGTCCGCGCAGCCAGTTGCTTCAACACGACACCCCCGCATGTCTCTGAGAAAAGTGCTGCGCAGCCAGCGCCGCACCAGCCTTGAGGGTGGCCTCCAGGCGAAGCTTGGCGCACACCCTGCAGCAGCGTCAGCAGCCTTCAGAGGTCTATCGGCACATCCCTGCCCATCGCCTTTTAAAACGGAAGGCCGTGGTCTCACCCTCCTACAAGCCCGGTAGGCCGCCGGCCGGCTGCCGAACACGAGACTGCGCTCAGCTGCAGCAGCAGTAGCAGCGAGCCTGCCCACCCGCGGTTCATGTACGTTGCTCATCCACTGCGCCAAACTTTAAAAAACACTCTGGCACATGGCTGGTCTAGCAAAACCAACCAGGGGTGCCGCTGTGTGAGGCTCGCTCGGTACCTGAGTGCTGCTCGGGCAGAGCTGTTGGAACACTGCTGTAGGGTAGGGTTCCACCTCCAACCGCCCCTGTGGTGCTAGGAGTCCGGGCTTGGACCACACGCTTGATCTAGCCTTCAAGCGTGTAAGGGGGCATGACTGGCTTGCCGTCAAAGCAATGTTTACAGCGCACGAGTCTCTGGTGCACGACGTGCGAGGCTTGGATACCACCTGGTGCAGAGCTTTCTGCAGCTGATGCGCAGTGCAGACCTCTCGTTACTCAGTCAACAGTCACACTCCAGCACCTTGTTGCCTGCGCCTGATACAGGGATATGCCACAGGTTGTCAGACAAAGCCTACGCTCACCGCCTCGCAAGGTCGCTCTGTCGCCCGGCTTCCGCGTCCGCTGCCCCCGGGCGGCCGCATCACGCGGAGCTCAGGTACTGGAACAGCGCGGGCGCGGTGGCCGCGCTCAGCCCCGCCGCGTCCTTGAGCGCAATGTACAAAAAGCGCACGCCGTCGCCGCTGCCGCGCCCGGCGCGCCCGGCGTCGCCCTCGCTCGCCGTGCCTGCGCGCGCGCCATGCGCGACCACCGCCTCGCGCCGCGCCGCCGCGGGGGCCTGCCGGGGCACGTGCGAGGCGGGCGGGGCCGCGCACCGCTGCCGGACGCGGTCCCCAAAAAGCCGCTGCCGCCGGAGCTGTAGCCCGCCTGCGCGGTCGCCTCCAGGCCCTCCGCGTGCCGCCGCTTGAAGCGCCGGCGGCTCTTGCGGCTGTTGGCGAGCGTGGTCTGCGGCGCGCGCGCGCGCGCGCTCAGCGCGCCGCGCCAGCGGCGCGCGCGCCGCCGGGCGCGCGGGGCGGGGCGGCGGACCTGCAGGTAGGCCGCCAGCTGCGCCGCGGGCAGCTGTGGCGCGGCCGCCATCAGCAGGCGTAGCACCTCCTCGTGCACCTGCGCGGCGAGGCGCGCGCGGGCTGAGCCTGGCGGCGCGGCGCGCGGAGCGGGCGGGCGGGCCGCCGTGCGGGCCGAGCCTGCGTCTCGGTGTCGACCGCGCGCAGCAGCACGTGGTCGAGCGCGAGGCCCCACACAGCGTCGGTCGGCGCGACCGCGCGCGCCGCCGCCAGCTTGGCCAGCCGCTGCGCCAGCGTGGCCGCGAACGGCGCCCACTCCGGCAGCGCCTTGTCCGACATGCGCCCCAGCGCCTGCGGCCGCGCGGCGCGCCCGGGCTCAGGGGGACCTGGGGCGCCGGGCGGCGCAAGACCAGAAGCTCGAATGAGGGCGCAGACAACCAAAACCTCCATTGGGAGCGGAACGCGCGGCGGCTGGCAGTCCGCGGCGCGCCTGCGCGAGCGCGGAGAGCATGAGGCGCGCAGTGGCCGTGTCGCCGGCAGCCAGGCGCTCCAGGCAGTACACCTGCGTGATGCGCCGCGCGGCCTCGTCGCGCGCCAGCAGGCCGACCAGCTTCGGGTCCGGCTCCTCGCCCTCTGCGCGCGCGGCCGCGCGCGCCCGTCCGCGCGGCCGATCAACCCGCCCGCACTGGCAGCGTCCCGGGAAAACCAGAGTGCTTCAACGCACTCTGACAGCAGCTGTACAGCGAAAAAGAAAAAAAAGCGCCGGGGGCGCCGCGCGCGCGCACCGTCCACGGTGTCGGCGTCGTGCAGCTCGGCCTCCACCATGGCGGCCATGAGCAGCGGGTAGAATGTGTGCAGCAGCTCGGGCGCGGGCGGCGCGAACGCGAACGCGCGCTCGCGCAGCATGCCGCGGCAGCCGAGCGCGTGCTGCAGCAGCCGCGTCATGAAGCCCAGGTCGGCGTCCGCCGCGGGGCTGCCCTCGCCGGCGACCAGCGCCTCCAGCCGCCGCAGCGCCTGGCTGATGATCAGGTGCATGGTGGCCGGGTCGCGCAGCACCATGCCCGCGTCGCCGAGCGCGCGGTTGGGCTCCTCCTCGCCAGCGCCGCCGCGGCCGGGCAGCCCCAGGCTCTCCGCGTCGTCGCCGCCGCGCGTCCGCTTGGCGGCGCGGCCCTCGGGCGGCCGGCGGCCGCCGCCCGGCCGCGGCGCCGCCGCAAAGCCCGAGAAGAAGTGCGCGAGCTCGCGCAGCCGCCGGCCGTCCAGCACGCGGTCGCGCAGGCACGCGTCCAGCGTCCACGCCAGCTTGTGCACCGGCTCCTGCGCGCCGTCCCCCGGCGGCCCGCGTCCGCGCCAGCGCCGCGCCAGCGCGCGCAGAGCGGGGGCGGCCTCGGCGGGCGCGCGCCTTGGCGCACAGGTCGGTCGCGCCGCCGTCGTGCAGCGCCATGAGCAGCTGCGAGCGCAGCGCGCAAAAGGCCGCCTCGCGCAGGCCGAGCACGAGGCCCTCGCTGTCGCGCAGGCGCGCGCCGCAGAGGTCGGCGATGCCGCGGTAGATCGCGCCCGAGCGGCCCACCATGGCCACCAGCTTCTTCAGCGCCGGGCTGCGCGCGCGCGGCCGCGGATCGCGCCCAGCAGGGGCAGGCCGCTGCTCTTTGGAGGCCCGCCTCACAGACAGCCCCGCTTTCCAGCCTTCTGCGTGCCTTTTCTGCCTCGGCTTCCCTGGGGTGGCCGTGCAGGCGGGCTCCCAGAGCCCCGGGACCCGCCCGCCGGCGCGCCGCAGAGTGCGCCCTGAACGCAGCCTACATCTACTCTACACTGAGTAGTCATAGAGTGCGCTCTGTACGAAGGAGTCGTGGAGCGCGCTCAGGCGGCACTCGGCGGTCGCCGGCGGGCGGGCCCCGAGCTCTGGGAGCCCGTCCACATTCCCAGCGAAAAGGAAGCAGAATAGGGGCGCCAGGCTGAAAGGCGGGGCCCAACGGGCTTCACAGGCGCCCTTCTCGGAAGACCCAGAGGCGCGCGCGCGCCGCCGCAGCTTCTGCAGCATCGCGCAGGGCAGGCGCGGGGCATTGCGCAGGGCCGGCGCGGGCGGCGCGCGCGCGCCTCATGCCGCGCTGGATGCGGCGCGGCACGCGCAGCGCGGGCTGCTCGGCCAGGCGCTGCGCGCCCGCGGCCGCCGGCGCCGGCAGGAACTCCTCCATGTTGAGCGCGCTGATGGTCGTGCCCGTCTCCCAGCCGTACGCGGCCACCAGCGGCAGCGCGTGCGCCTGCAGCAGCTTGCGGTCCAGCTCCCACACCTGCGCCGCACCGTCCGCTTGGCGCCAGGGCCTCCTGTTTCCATTCTGGGATGGCGAAAGTCGCTTATGGCCCGCTGGCGCAGGGGCCTCAAGGTTCCAGCCTGGGCCAACGGACGCCGCTTGTGCACCGGTTGGCCGCGCGCGCGCGCGGGGGCGGGCGGCGGGGCGGGCGCGGCGGGCACGCGGCGCGCCTCGCGCTGCACGCCGGGCGGCAGGTCGGCGAAGAGCGCGCGGTCGGTCGCGAGCTGCTTGAGGAAGGTGGCCGGCACGGGCCGCAGCTGGCCCAGCACCGCGAGCGGCACCTCGCGCAGCTCGGGCAGGCCGACGTAGGCGAAGCAGGCGCCCAGCAGCGCGACCAGCGCGTCCGGCGGCAGCCGCGGCACCAGCGCCAGCAGCCGCGCATTGGCCGCCTCCAGCACTGCGCGGTGCGCCTCCGCGCGCGGCACGCCCAGCTGGTCCAGCAGCTGCCCCAGCGCCGCGCAGCGCCGGCTCTGCGCGGCGCGGCCCCGCCCGCGCCTATTCAGGCGCTCGCCTCGCCGGGGCCGGCCCTCCCCGACGTTTTCAACACCGCCTGCATGCCGCGGCCGCCGGCCTGCCGGAGCGAGGCAAGGAGCTGGCTGCCAGGCACCGCGCAGCGCGCCCGGGCGCGCACCGCAAACGCGCCGCGCCGCTGCACCTCGCGCACGGCGTTGGTGGGATCCGTGGACGACAGCATGCTGTGCACAAACTCCTGCCCGACCGCGCCCACAAGCGGCGCCTGCAAGTGCACCAAACCGAGTTTCGTAGGCGCTGGCACGCGCAAGCTCGGCTCGCAGGCAGAGGCCGCTGCCGGGCGCGGGCACCCGCGCTTCGGTGAGGTCATCGGAGCGACCGCCCTCCGAGGTGCCGGTGTGCGAGCGGGTGGGCGTGTGGGACATCGCTCAGCGCCGCGCGGCGCCGCCGCCGGCAGCGCGCAGGACGGCAGCCTCGCGGCGCAGCTCCCGGACCACCATCGCGAGCGCCTGCGGCGCGTGCGCGGTGAGCGGGCGCGGGGCGGCCGCGTGGATGTCCGGCGTGGGGCCGCAGCGCGCCTCGGGGTTCACGCCGTTCTCGATGAGCGCCAGCAGGATGTCCAGCTCCTCCCTGGTCAGGCCGGTGTCCAGCAAGCAGCTGATCTCGTAGGCGGCGTCCAGCGCCCCGCTTGCGGCCTTTGCAGAGCCATGCCCCAGCATCTGGCTCGCCGACGGGCGCCGGCGCTGGTGGGTCACCCCCTTGAGCTTTGCTGAGCCTGTGTCGAGCAGCTCTTTGCGACGATGGATCCGTTGATTGCCACACGGAGTGCTTCGCCTGCATGCGCATGTGCATGCGCCATGTGGCCATGAGAACACACTCTTCGGCCATGGTTTCTACATGCATGTAGGTACAAGGTTGCTCCTTTACACTTGCGTCTCATGCACAGGAAGTCACAACACAGCCAGCTGCAGACATGCCGCCTCTATAGTGTTCACGGAGCTCTTGAATACGTAGCACCGCATGCGAGTGCCTTCCAAGTGGCTGCAACCATGCCACACACGCTGCCTGACAAAGCAACCCGATGAGCAAGGGGGCCCGAAACACAACAGAACAGGCTGATAGCTAGATAGGGAACCGGCTAGACCTCGGTCAGGCGCGTGAGCGCCTGCACGCACTCCACCGCGGTGGGCCGCTCAGCCGGGTCCTCGCTCAGGCAGCGCTGGATGAGCGCCACCACCGCCGCGGGCGCCTCCTCCGGCGCCCTGCGCCCCGCCGCCGGCTCAGCAGCTCAGCTGCATGGCCCGCTAACACTAAACCTGTGTCGCCACTAGAAGGTCAAGTACCTGCTCAAGCCAGCAATCAATCAGAACGTGGTCCTGACCCCAGCGCAGCCGCATGCCCAGGATTGGTGCATTGCGGCGGGCGAGGGACGCACTGTATCCTGCGCAGGCGCCGCCCGTCCGGGCTCTGCCCCGTGGCCAGCTCCCAGTAGATGATGCCTGCGCGCCGGCACGGCTCAGCGGGACCCGGCGCCTGCATGCCCAGCCCCGCCTGCTGCACACGGGCCGGCACGTGCGCGCGGAGAGAGACTTGCATGCCCAGCCCCGCCCGCTCCACACGGGCCGGCGCATGCGCGCAGAGAGCAACAGGCTGAATGCGGGAGCGCACCCAGACCGTAGCAGTCCACCGCGGTGGAGCACTCCCGGCCCAGCAGCACCTGCAGGGCGGCCGCCGGCTCATGGCGCTGCCGACAGCGCTGCAAACTTGTAAAGCATGCGCGCCGGGCGCCGCGACTGCTGGGCGCACCTCAGGCGCCGCGTAGGCAAAGGTGAATGCGCTGCCCTGCAGCGTGGTCAGGAACTCGCGCTTCAGGATCCGGGCCAGGCCCACGTCCTGCGCCGCGCGGGGGCCGGGCCTGTCAGCTCGCCGGCACCAGACACGGCAGCCTCGGCTCTGGGAGCTGCGCGCGCACGCCGGGCGCACGCGCGCCCACCTCTTGGGCCGTATCCAGGCCACCTCGGCGTGGCGGAAAGGGTCTGGTGGTGAGGAGTGGCGTGACACCCGACATGCTGAAGCATGAGCACAAGCGCTTGTATGTAAATAGCGGCGCATCGAGGGCACTGAGGAACAGCCCACGTCGGCGCGTACCGCAATCTTGGCGGTCAAGTCGCGCGCCAGCAGGATGTTGGCGGACTTCATGTCCATGTGGATGATCTGCCGCAGCCGGCCCACGCGTCCAGAGTCAGCACGCTCCAACGAGCAGACACAGCGTGCAAAGCAGCACACGCCTGCTGCCAGACAACCAGTGCGGGCCGAATCCCTGTCAACCCACCACGACAAGACTCGAAGGGAGGGCACCAGCCTCCCGCGCGCCAGGCGCCGTCGCGGAGGGCTCCGACAGCCCCGCGCTGCCGCACATGCTGCCATGCAAGGTGGGCGCGCCATGTCACGGGCGCGTGGCCGCCCCGGCCCGCTTGGCCGCACAAGACCAGGATCGGCAGGACAGGGGCACGCCACGGCATGCGCCGGACCCCCCGCATGCGGGCGCGCGGGGCTGGCGCGGCGCGCCTTGCGAGAGTGCAGGTATGCCAGGCCGCGCGCGATGTCGATCGCGATGCGCATGCCCAGGCCGTTGGCGCGGCGCGGCGCGCCGGCCGGCGCGGCGGGCGCGCGGTAGAAGCTGAAGCGCCGGTGCGCGCCCGCATCCTCGGCCGCCATCGTGTCGCGCGCGAGCGCCTGCATGCGCGCCCCCCGTGAGCGGCCGGCGGCGGGGCCTTCCCGTCGCGGCGGGCGGGCAGCATGCGGCGGGCGGGCGGGCAGCATACGGCGGGCCGGCCAGCGCATGGGTTAGGGTGGGGGCCTGCAACGCACCTGAAACAGGTCGCCGCCTGGTAGGTACCTGCGCGGGCACCGGCGGGCTCTCAGCGCCCCGACAAACGCTCGAGGCGGCGGCCCTGCGGAGCGACACGCGCGAGTGCAGGGCCGCGCGCGTGACTGCATGCGGCGGGGGAGCGGGGGGTGGGCGGGCGCCAGGCGCGCACTCTGTAACTAGCATTGTGCGCCGCTCCTGCGCGCGCGCACCAGCACGCGCGTCAGCCGCTGCGCCGCCCGGCAGGGCAGAAGGAGTGCAGCGCGGCCAGCCGGCCCAACAAGGTCGACCAGCCCACGCAGGCGCGCAGGCTCGCAGGTGAGCGTCCCAGGGAGCGCTGGGGCGCACGTCCAGGCAGGCGCCAATGAAGAGCACGATGTTGCGGTCGCGGCACGACTTCAGGATGGCCACCTCGCGCGAGAACGCCTCTAAGCGCGCCTGCGGGCCCGCCGCGCGGCGCAGCGCGCTGTTAGACCCCCCGGGCAGCCCTGGCCGGCCGCGCGCGTAATTAGGTGGGTCCCGGGCGCACCTGCGTGCGGGCGGTGGTGGCAGGGCCGTCCGCGACGGGCACGCTCATGATTTTGGCCGCCACCGTGGTCACGCCGCCGCGCGTCGCCTTGTACACCTGCGCCGGACGGCGCCGAGCTGGGCTAGGGTAGGGTGAGGTATGATGCCGGGTGTCGCGTCTGACGCTCCATGGCGGCTGCGCGCTCCCGCTCGCGCTGCCGGCGTCGAGAAATTACCGTGGGCCGCGGGCGCGCTCGGCGGGCGCGGGGCCGCGCGCGACGCCGCATGGGGCCGCGGGGCGGGGCGCGCACGTCGCCAAAGCCGCCGCCGCCCAGGCGCCACAGCGTGCCGTCCGGGCGGCAGTCAATCTCGATCTCCTCGGGCTCGATGCGCCAGTCGCTGAAGGGCAGCATCGGCTCGTCGCTCCTGCCGGCGCGCCGGCCAGTCAGCCCCCGCCTGCCCCGCTCGGCAGCCGCGGCGCACGCAGGCCAGTGGCGCACAGGGGATGGTCTCTGGGGCAGAGCACAGTCGCAGCCCACAGGGCACGAGCGCGCCTGGCCTCCGAGGCGAGCGAGTCGGCGAGGCTGCCGCGCGGCGCGCGCAGCGAGCGGCCGCGGCCGGCGCGCGGCGACGCGCCGCCGCCGCCGCCGTCCAGCACGCTCGCGGCCAGCTTGCCCAAAAAGGCGTCGCTGGCGGCCACGCGCGCGCGCCGGCGCCAGAGCAGCAGCACCAGGCCCGCCGCCAGCGCGGCCAGCGCGGGCACCACCGTCACCAGCAGCAGCACTGGCAGCAGGCCTGCGCGCGCGCGCCGGTCGGCGGAGCCGCGTCGGCCACGGCAGCGGCGCGACGCGCCAAGCGCGCGGGCATGGCAAGAAAGATAGGCGCTCTGGCGTCCTTGCATGGCAGTCCAGGCTCTGGGTGCGGGCATGGCATCAGGCCCGCGCCCAGCAGGAGCGGCCGGCCGCTCTCTCGAGAACCCCATGGCAACCACGTCCGCACGAGGGGGCATCCGGGCAGGAGGCACAATGCACGCAGGCGCATGTGGTGGGCGCACTGAAGGCGGGCTGCGCTGCGGGCGCGGGCGCTGAGGCGCCGGCCGACAGGGCCGCCGCCGGCGCGGCCGCCGGCGCCGGCGCGGGCGCGGCCGGCGCGGGCAGGGCCAGGACGGACATCAGGCGCACGCGGCTGACGGGCAGGCCGCTGCTGCGCAGCGCGGCCGCCAGCGCGCCGCCGGCCGTTGCGTTGTGCAGCTGCGCCGCCAGCTGCGCGCGCCGGTCGTGCAGTCAGCGCTCGGCGGCCTGCAGGCCCATGCGACGCGCAGCTGCCCCGCTCGCACAGGCAGCCGGACGTGTGGGCTCGCCTGAGCTGGCCCAGACTCGCAGCTCAACCCCAGCCTGGACTTCTGGGAGGAGAAGCAGACACACGCAGGCAGGCGCCTGGCCGCGGGCGGCCGGGTGCGGCGCACGGTAGCCGGGTCCTCGGCCGCGGGCGCGGTGGAGAGCCAGACGGTCACGTTGGCGGCCGGCCCGCTCGAGTTGCTCGCGCCGCTCGCGACGGCGGCCGGGCGCCAGCCGCCGTCGGCGTGATCGCGCGCCGGCGCCGACGCAGGCCCTGCGGCCGGCGCGGGCGCGGGCGGGCGCAAGCTCGACGCCGGCGCCTGCGCGCTGGCTGCGCCGGCGGCCGCCGGCGGCGCGGGCGCCGGCGCGCCGGGCGCCTGCGCGGCCGCGCTGGCGGCGGCCGATGCGGCGCGCCAGGCCAGCGGGCGCGCGGCGTCGGGCGGCGGCGCGGGCGGCGGCGCGCCCGCATCCATGCCGTCGGCCGACTCGCCGCCGTCCGGCGCCACGGCCGCCAGAGCGCGCCTGCGCCTCGGCCTGCGCCGCACGCGTGTGAGCGTCCGCACCCCACATGCGCAGCAGCACTGCGTGCGCCGCGGGCCCGCCAATGAGTTGCGGCCGGCCGCCTGGCCGTCCAAGTCCCGGCATGCGTCTGATTAAAAGGCGCGCGGCGGCGCCAGGCAAGCGTCAAACCCCACTCAACCCCGGCGCTCCGAGCGCGGCCGGGCCGCGCGCCGGTTGAGCAGGCGGCGGCGCGGCCCGAGCGCGGCAGCGCCCGTGGACAGCAGCGACGCGCGCACGCGCGGCCCCAGCAGCGCCTCCAGCGCGTCGGCGACCTTGCCGCGCGCCGGCGCGGCGCCCAGCTCGCCCGCGCCCAGGCCGCCCACCTCCAGCAGCGCCTGCAGGCTCGCTGCGCGGCCGGCGCGCCAGCGCGCCGGTCAGCCCCGCCGCCGCCTGCTGGGCACATCGGCCAGCCCGGCCGGTGCTGGCCGCCATGCGGCGCCCCAGGCTGCCGCAGCGCCCTGACAGAGGCGGCTGGTGTACTTGCTAGGCGCGTACCGCGGCGTGCGCCGCCGCACACACGCCATAGACACGGCGGCCGCAGTCACGTGCTTGGACGGCGAGAAACACATGAGCGGCGCGCGACCCCGGAGGGCGCCGCACCGGGCTGGGACGCATTGGTGGAGCACAGCGGCTGCGGCAGCACCGGCAGCCGCTTGCACTCGCACTCGGTGGAGCCCGGCTGGCACGTGCGCGGCTGCGCGCAGAGCGTCAGCCCGCTCGGCACGGCGCCGCACAGGCCGTCGTTGCCGGGCGCCGCAAACCTGCGCGCGCGCCGCCCTCTGGCGCCGCCCCTCGAGCGGTGCACACCGACCAGCGCTGTTCCCTCAGAGCTTACTCAACACCACACACCAGTGAGCGCCCCTCGTCTGAAACACTTGCAAGTCGGGCAAGCGGTGCACGGGCGGGGGCTCTGTCCCCAGGCAAGCAAGCTCCTGCAGGCTCTCCCCAGCGCATTCGCGCATCCTGGGACAACGGGAGGCGGCGGAGCGGGGGCGTACACTTCGCCCCACAGCAGCCCGTACTCGCCCGGGATGCCGCCCGACAGCGCGTTGCTGGAGACATCCCTGCCGCGCGCACGCCCGCCCGCGCTCACACCGCGCCCATGGGAGCTAGTGCGTGGCTTAAGCATGTCTAGTGCGTCGCACGCTCGCAGCATGCAGCTGCGACCATGCCAGCGCAGCAATCAGTGTGGCGCGCTGCATGACGGGCGTGCGCAGGGGAGGCGCGGGCGCACAGCGTGTAGAGCGTGCGGAAGGCGCCCTTGCTGGCCCACGTGCGCGGCATGTGGCCCTGCAGCTGGTTGCCGTCCAGGAAGCTGCGTGCGCGCCGCCCGCGCAGCGTCAGCCGCGACGCGAGCACCCGGGAGGCATGGCGGCGATGTGCACAGGCTGGCTGCCCCGGGGCCACAGGCACATTGCGCCCACAGGCGGAGCAGCAGGGCTCAGGGCAGGCGGCCCTGCGCGCGGGGCCGGGCGCTGTCCGCCGGCGTTGGGGGGGCGCAGCCCGGCGGCCGGGGGCGGCGGCGCACATGTAGTGCAGGTACTCGAAGCACAGCGCGCCGCAGGCGCCCCAAGTGTCCGGCAGCGTGCCAGCCAGGCGGTTGCGACCCAGGTCCAGCAGCATGAGCAGCGGGAAGCCGTTCTCGGCGGCCCAGTCGCGCGGCAGCGCGCCGCCCAGACCCGCGCCGCGCAGCGCGAGCGCGCGCAGCTGCGGCCACGCCGGCAGCGTGCCCCAGTTGGCCGGCAGCGTGCCTGCGCCGCGCCGCGCGGCGCTCAGCCGCGTGGGCCTGTGCGGGCCGTACTCGGCACGCACCCAGCCGCGGCGGGGTCCAGGCTCGGCGGCCCGGCGTGCAGCAGGCGGATGCGCCGGGCCGCGGCAGTATCACTTCAGAATAGGGTAACGGCAGTAGCCTAGCCCCTGTGCCCTGCTGAAGCTCATGCCACATGCGCAGCACCTCAGCATGCCGCCAGCGCAGGCTGCCAGGGGGGTTGGGGGAGGGTGGGGGTGAGCCGCAGCGGGTTCGCACCGGTGAGCGGGTTGCCGGTGAGGTTCATGAGCTGCAGCTGCGGCCACATGGACGCGTTACCCCATGCGGCCGGCAGCGTGCCCGTGAGCGCGTTGCGGTCCAGGCGCAGCTCGGTCAGCATCGGCGCGCAGCCGCCCTGCGCGCTGAACTCCTCCGGCAGCGCGCCCCTGCGCGCGCCGCCGCCCGCTGGCGCCGTCAGCGCCGGGGCGCAGTCGCCGCCTGCAGTGCCAGGCTCCCAAGCCGCCTGCCACGTCCACGCCTGCGGGGAGCCGGCCGCGCTCCCGCACTGTCGCTGCGCGGCCGCAGCAGACCACGGCATGGAGGCGGCGGCCGGCAGAAAGAGGCCGTGCACGCGGCGGCCAGCGGACACGCCAGGCATGGGCCGGGCGGCACGCCGGCCGGCGGCGGCTGGGAGGCGCTGCGGCGCGGCGCGCCTGAGCGGCTTGCTGGACGGGTCGAGGCGCTTGGGGATGGGCCGGGCCGGGGCGCGCCTGAGCAGGTTGTTAGAGAGGTTGAGGTACTTGAGGCTGGGCCAGGCCCAGGGCGCGCCCCAGCCGTCCGGCTGCGCCGCCTGCGGCGCCGAGCGCATCGGCAGCGACCCGCCGACGCGGTTGCCTGCCCGGCCCACACCGCGCTGTCAGCGCTGCGGCCGCGGCGCCTGGGCCGCGCGATTGAGCAAGGCGGCGGCGGGCGGCGGGGGGCGCACTGGACAGATCGATGGCCAGCAGGCGCGGCATCGCGCCGTTGCCGCCCCACCTGCGGCGCGCACCGGGGCCGCGCTCAGCCCTCGCCCGCCGCGCGCCTGCGAGGCACGCCGCAGCGAGCGCGCCTGGGGCGCGGGCAGCGGCGCGCGCTGCGCGGAGGCAGGCGCGGAGCAGGCCAGTAGAACCATCGCAAGCTGCTATGCGGCCGCGGGCGGGGCGGGGCGCACGAGATCGGCAGTGTGCCGGAGAAGTTGTTGCCGGCCAGCAGCAGCGCGGAGAGCGCCTGCATGGCCAGCGGCGAGCCCCAGCCTGGCGGCAGCTGCCCTGCGCGCCCCGCGCACGCCCGCCTCACACGCCCGGGCCTCGTCTGCTGCGCCGCCGCGGCACGGCCAGCCCGCGCGCGCCTCGCCCCCAAGCACGCGTGCACGCCATCGCGCAGCGCACACGTCCGCTCTTGTAAGGCGCAAGGGCGCACTCCCTCGGGACCCCCCTGGAAAGGCCGCCGCCTGGACACTGCATGAACTCCGGCGCAAGGGCGCGAGCGCGCCGCGCCCCGCAAGGCGGCGCCGGGCGGCGCCGGCGCGCGCACCCGACAGCCGGTTCGCGTTGGCGCTGAGCCAGGACAGCGACGGCAGGCCCTGCGCCCAGGCCGCCGGCAGCGGCCCGGACAGCGCGTTGCCGTCAAAGTTGACCTGCGCCAGCCGCTGCAGCCCGCCGGGCGCAGCCCAGCCATCCGGCAGCGACCCGCCCAGCTGGTTGCCCGCCAGGTTCCTGCGAGCGCGCGCAAGCCAGGATTTGAGCGTGCAGCGAGGCGCGGCCCTCGCGGTCGGCTCGGGTCCCGAGCGCGAAAGGACAGGCGCGTCCCAGGGCATGCAACGCCAGCCACGCCTCTAAGCAACCGTGGCCAAAAAGGGCGCGGACGCGCGGGCGCGCCCGCCACCGCGCCCGGCGCGCCTGCACCGCACTGCAGCTCTGCGGCCGCGCGCGCCGGCGGGGCAAGGCGCGAAGGCAGAGCGCGGCGAGGGGCGCCTATTGGCATGTCAGCAGGCGGGAGAGGGCGCGCTTAACGCGGGCGGCGGCGCGGGTGCGCACATGACCGCCAGGCGCGGGAAGGCGCCCGCCGCGCCCCAGCCGCCCGGCACGGACCCGCTCAGGCCATTGAGGGCCAGCGACCTGGGGCGCGCGCGCTCGCCCTGCTCAGGCCCGGGCGCTTGCGGGGTACCACAGGGTTGGCTGGGGGGTTGCGCTCACGCAAACGCACAGCTCCACGCAGGGCGTGGGGGCTCGACGTGCTGCAGGCGAGCGGACAGACACAGTCCCGGGGGGGGTGCGGGGTGCACGCGCACATTTGGTAAAGGGCCGGGAAGCTGCCGCTTGCGCCCCAGGCCGCAGGTAAGCTCCCCGTCAGCGCCAGGTTGTGCAGCAGCCTGCGCCGGGAGGCGCCCGCGCGCGCTTACTCGCGCAGGCGCCAGAGCAGACCCCGCCCGCAAACACGCGTAGCAGCGGGGCGCTGCGGGTGCAGGGCAGCGCCAGACAGCGGGTGTGGACGCAGGCAGGACCACAAGCCCCTGATCGGAAGCGGGGGGCGCCCCCCCAGGCCCCTGGGCGAGAAGCGGGGGCGCACATGGTGCGCAGCGCGGGGAAACCGACCGCCCACAGCTCGGGCAGCGTGCCCGCGATGCTGTGCCCCTGGATGGACCTGCCGCGCGCGCGCGCCCGCTGAGCGCTGGGCGCCGCCGGCACACAGCGCCAAACGCGCGCCACGCAGAGGTACAGGACAGCACAGCTCGACCCCGGGGAGCAGCGTGCATGACACTTACAGTGGACTTACAGAGGTGGGCGTCTTGACATCTGGGGCACTCGGCGCCCTCGCTCAGCCTCCAGGCGCACGGGTGCACGCCCGCCCATGCCTCACTGCAGGTAACCAGCAAGGACAGGGCGCCGCCGGCGCAGCCGGCAAGGCCGGCGCCGCGGCCGGGCGCGCACAGCGACTGGAGCTGGTCGAGCGCGGCCAGCAGCGGCGGCAGCGTGCCCTGCAGCGTCACCGCACAGCCGCTGCACAGCATCTCCCTGCGGCCCCGCGCGCGCCGCCCTTGCGCGTCAACCCCCGTCGCCCAGACGGCGCGGCCTCGCATGCATTCCAAGCCGATCACACGCGCAGGCGCGGCGGCTTCAAGGTTCAACAATCGCATTCCCGCCCTGGGCGCCTGGAGCTATGGTTCATCAAGCATGATGTCAAGCATGCTTCCGGGCGCCGCCTGTGCGGGACAGCCAGGCTAGCAGCTGCCGGCGGGGCGGGGGCGGCGGGCCGCACAGGCGCGTGACGCGGCCGCCCGGGCTGCAGGCAACGAAGGACCAGTGGCAGACGGTCGTGTTCGCGTCCCAACCGGCCACGTTGTCGTTTCCGGCCGCGGCCGCGTCCCAGTTGCTGATGGAGTCGCGCAGCGCGAGCAGCACCTCGCCTGGCGCCCCGGGCGCGCCGGCGCATCAGCGCATGCGTGCGCCGCAGCGCCTGCACTAGGGACAGCAGGGGCGCGGAATGACAAGCTGCCCGCGCCATCGCTGCCGCGGCCGAGCCATGCAGCTGCCATCGCCGCGCAGCAGGGACGCATGGTGTGCCTGCACGGCACGGCGAGCTTTTTGGGGGGGGGGGTGGGGCGCGGCCGGCGCATGCGCGGCGGGTCCGCACCGTCAGACGGGTTCTGATGGACTTGCACGGCCGCGGCGGGAGCCGGCGCGAGCGCAGGCGCGCCCGCAGCGGGCTGCGATTGCGGCTGCGGCGCCGGCGCGCCGCCGCCGGGCGCTGCAGCGCGGCCAGGGGGCAAAGCGCTGCGCCGCGCAGCAACGCGCTGACTGGGCGGCGGCGCCGCGCGCGCGGGCGCGCCCAACACCCTGGCGGTCTCGGCCGCGGCGGCCGCGACAGGCAGCGGCCCGGGCGCCGCCGCGCCCGCATGCAGCGGCCGGAAGCTGCTGCCTCCCTGGCGCGCGGGCGCCGCGGCGGGCGCCGTCACGGCGGGCCCGGCAGCGCCAGGCTCGGCCGCGAGCGGCCCCACGCGGCTGCTGGCCGGCAGCACCGCTGGCGCGGCGCCCAGCTCGGCGGCCGGCGCCGGGAACACGGCGTCCGGCGCTGCGCCGGCTGCCACAGGCGCGGCGGCCGGGGGCGGCGGGCTGCCGCTGCCAGGCGCGCCTGCCGTGGGTCCCAGACCGGTGACCGGCAGCGCAGGCGGGCTTGCGAGCGGCGCAGCAGGCGCGGCAGCCGGCCCCAGGGCGGCTGACGCAGGGGGCCTCAGTTGGGGGATGCCGCGGGGTGGGTCCGCTTCGGCCGCAGCGCCCCGCGCGGCGCCCGCTGACGCAGCTGGGCTTGCCGGCGCAGCAGCCGGCGCGGCAGCCGGGGCCGAGGCAGGCGGCGCAGGCTGGCTGACGCCGCTGGGTGGGTCCGCCGCGGCTGCTGCATCTGGCGCGGCGCTCGGCGAGGCAGCCGGGCTTGCCGGCGCAGCAGCCGGCGCGGCAGCCGGGGCCGAGGCAGGCGGCGCAGGCTGGCGGACGCTGCTGGGTGGGTCCGCTGCGGCCGCAGCGTCTGGCGCAGCGCCCGGCGAGGCAGCCGGGCCGGCAGGCGCAGCAGCTGGCGCGGCAGCCGGGCCCAGCTGCGCGGGGCCGCTGGGCGGCTCAGCTGCGGGTGCGGCGCCCGCCGCAGCGCCCGGCAAGGCGGACGGGGACCCGGGCGGGGCGTTTGGCGCAGTGGCTGCCACCGGCGCAGGGCCGGACGGGCCCGGCTGGGCTCCCGCGCAGCAGAGAGTGAAGGCTATCAGCAACCCGGCTGCAAGCAGGGACTCCCGTCGCCGTCTCATGGCCGCGCCGAGGGCACAGTGTGGAGGCAGACGGGCTGCATGCCCGCTACAAGATGTTTGAGGCGCTGCAATGATGGCCCATTTTCACGGGCGGGGCTCCCGCGTGTGGCTACAGCGCGGGGCCCAGGCGCGCCACGCCCTGCACAGCTGGCACGCCCCGACTGGCAAACCCGGCGCAAGCGCAAGAACTCTCTGCCACGCTGGCTGCCTGACCAACCCCAATCAATGCTGGCAGCTGCGCACTTTGCGTGACGCACCCAGCAACTAGCTAGACAGACTTTAAGAGAATTCCAAGCGGGCGATGACCAAGCCTGCCCCCAGTGAGACACAACAGCCCCTTCTCCTTAGCTGGAGCTAGCTGACTTGTGCAGGGCTAGGGCCGCTAGAGCTAGAGACTCGCGTGCTGTCGTTGAACACCTTCGTCTCTGTTGGCTGCTTTGCTTTCTCTGTGTGCCTCTACAGGTCGATATCAACTGTAGTAAGTCAGGATCGTGCGCGCCGCTGGACCAGGCCGCGCTGCTGCGTCTAGCGCGTGATGGAATTTCCATTAAAGCCCTGCCGCTGCCGGGAGGCGCAATGAGCGCGTCACTTCTCTCTGGTGCGGCTGCAGGCTGCCGCTGTGCACGCGACCCGGCCGTTGGGTCGGGGATGCCTTGTCTCGCTGTTGCCCACGGCTTGTTTCTGCACCTCGACCAAAGGCTGCACTGGGTGCTTGTGTGCAGACTGGGGCCCGGGCGCCTGGTGCGCCGCGAGCGCTGTCGTGCACACATGGTATGCGCTGGCGCGTGGCTGCTCGCGGATGACGCGCTGCGACTGGTGCCACGCCGCCTGGGCTGCCGCCAGCTGCAGCGCGCTGGCCAGCTTTGTGGCGTACCACGACCCCAGCTTTCAAGTGCGCTGGCCCCGCTCGCAGCTCCCGCGCTCGGCGCGTCGCAGGTTGTCCGCGGCGGCGTGCCGGCCCGCACGGCCTCGCTCGCAGCCCGCGCAAACGCGCGGCGGGCGGGCTGCCTGGCTGCGCGCGTTGCTGCTGCTGGCCTGCGCAGCGGCCGCGGCCGCAGCATGCCGCGTCCAGACGGGGCCGGCGCGCGCGCAGTCGTGGGCGGACGTGTACTACTTCTGTGGGCCGGACCTGCAGTACTGCACGTGCGACTTCACCTGGAACGCGCGCGGCTGGGGCAAGGCGCTGCTGCTGTGGAACTTTGTGCTGACCGCCGCGCTGGTGCGCCCGCGCGCGCCGCGCCGCGCAGGCCCCTGCGCGCGGCCCCGCGCGCGCTGCCCGCGCCGGCCTGCCCCGCCGCGCGCCACGCTGAGCTGCCGCGCGCGCGCGCAGGGCCTGCAGAAGCTGGTCATCCAGGTCGGCCTGGGGGGCCTGCTGGCAGGTGCGCCGCCCCCCCCCGGGGCGCGGCCCGGCCCCGGCGCCGCGCCGCCTGCGCGCGGCCTGGCCTGGCGCAGCCGCGGACGCGCGCGCTCGTGTGTGCGCTTGCGCACGGGGCGGGGCTCACGCGCGCGCACGGCGCGGCGCAGGCGAGGAGGTGGTGACGAAGGAGTCGTTCATCAGCATCTGCTGGCGCCTGATCCCCTACTGGCTGAACAACTGGGAGCAGCGCTGGGGCGCGGAGGTCAGCAGCATGACGTTCGAGCTGCCGCACTTTGCCATGGAGCTGCTGGTGGTGCTGCCCGTGGTGCAGGCGCGCGGCCCGCCCGCCGCCGCCGCTGGATAGTGTAGTGTTAGGGTCCTGACCCTGCAGCACAGAGGCGCCCATGGCGTTGGAGATGACCGGCGTGGCAGCATGCGGCGGCGCCGGGCTGGCGGGGCGGGCCTGGTGCGGCCGGCGCGCCCGGAGCTCAGGGCCGGGCGCGGCCGCGCAGATCATCTGCGCGCGGCTGAAGCTGCTGGCAATGCCGCCGCCGCGCGCGGGCGAGGACGGTCTTGCGCCTGACATCCTGGCCGGCACCTGGGTGCCCGCGCCTGACCAGCGCCGCCTGTGGCCGCGCCTGCGGTGCGCGCGCCTCGTGCCCAACCGCATGCGCTCCTGGTCGCCCGCACCGTGACGTTGATAAAAATAATTGTTACGCGCGGCACCACAGTATATCTGCCACTGCTTTTGAAGCGGTGAGTCCTGACGGCGGCGGCCACGGTGCGCGCGTTGCTCTTGTGCGGCAACCCCGCACCGCGAGCAGGCGTGCCGCGCGGCGGCCGCAAGCCGGCAGGCGCGGAGGCGGCGGCTGAGGGGCGGGCGCCCTGGAACGCTGTGCAGGGCGCACACGCGTGTCATGGCCGCGGTCGTCGGCGTGGCCGCCGTGGCGCTTGCCAACGCACTGGCGGTGCCGCTGCTGCTGGAGGCGCTGGTGGGCGCGCACGCCCGCACGCCGCCGCTGCTGGCGGCCGCGGCCGCGGGGCGCTTCGACGCGGACGTGCCCTGGCCGGGCGCGGCAGGCGCGCCGGCCGGCCTGACGTTAGTGGCCGCCGCGTACGAGCGGCGCCGCTGCGCCGACCCCGCGCGCCTGCAGCGGTGCGGCCGCCCGGATCGCCCGCGCGCCCCCCGGGGCTCTGGCCGCGCGCGCGCTCGCGCGCCCTGGCCGGGGTGCGGCACCTCGCACAGCAGGCAATGCAGGGGGGCGTCCGAGCGTGCCTGTAGGCAGCGGGGCTTTTTCAGGGTTTCAGGCTGCAGAGCCGCTGTCCTGAACGTCACCGGGCCGGCGCCCAGTCGCGCCTGCCTGCGCTCGATGCGCCCGCGCAGCTTCCCGGCCGGCCGGGGCGCTGTGCGTGCGCCTGCTGCGCCTCTTGCCGCGCGCGCAAGCGAGGCCGCGCCGCGCGGCCGCGCAGGATGCTGCGCAAGCACGGCGGCGAGATCGCGCGCATGGCCGCGCCGGAGCACCTGGAGCTGATCCCCCTGGTTGAGGTGGCGCTGGCGGTCATGCGGCTCAGCTGCGAGCGCTTCTTCGTGCTGGCCTCCGTGCTGGCGGCGCACATGCTGTTCGGCGAGCGGCCGCCGCCGGCCGCGCGCGGCATCATCCGCCTCAACCACCGCGTGTCCACGGCGTTCCAGCGCGTGCGCCGCGCCGCGGCCCGCGCCGGCCGGCTGGGCTGGGGCAGCGCCCTGCGCCCTGCAGCGCCCTGCGCGGCCTGTCCCTGCAGCGGCGAGCGCCTGCGGCGAGGGCGAGGAGCGTGGCCGAGGCTGTGGGGACCGCGGCGCCGTGTGCCGCGGCCGGGAAGGCGCCGCGTGCCGCAGCCGCCTGAGCCGGGAGCGCCCGGCGCGTGCAGGTGATCCTGTACGCGTTCCCGGCCATCTGCTGGCTGTACGGCGCGGGCGTGGTGTTCAGCTCGTTCGTGTCAGTGGTGTTCTGGGGCGCGCCGCTGCAGCAGCTGCTGGAGTGGCTGCGGCGCCACTCCACCGTCATCCGCCCGCTCGGCATGCAGGCGCGGCCCACCGCGGCCGCCTGCTCCTCGCCCCTTTCCTCTCACCCGGCGTGGCCAGGTAGGCATCATCGCTCCTTGGGTATGCCTAGGCGAAGGTGGCCCAGACAGGGTACCGTAGGTCCTGACTTAGCCGCCGCTGCCGCGCGTGCGCAGGACGCGTCGCGGGTGAACAGGTTGAGTGCAATTGCGCCATGTGCTGTGCCGGGGTGGCGCTGACAGGATTTCTTGGGTTCTGAGGGTTCTGAAAGGGTTGCCGCCGTGCGCACGCGCAGGACGCATCGCGCGAGCAGGTGGAGCGCATGGAGCGCAAGTGCGCCGTGTGCTGGGCGGAGATGGGGACACCGCTGGAGCGCGCGCAGCGCCGGCTGCTCGGCGCGGGCGCCGCGCCCGTCGGCCGCCCGGGCGGCGGCGCTGGGCTGGGCGAGCCGGGCGACGCGCCGCCGGGCAAGGCGCTGCCGTGCGGGCACGCGTTCCATGAGGCCTGCATCCAGCGCTGGCTGGCGCAGTGCCACGGGCGCGCGCCCGACCTCGCCTGCGTGCCCTGGGTTGGGGCAGACTCGAGCGCGCTGCGTGCCGCGCGCTGTCGCTTGTGCTTGCCTGCAGGTCGGCACAGCGGCGCCCGAGCCTGGCGCTGGCCGGTGCGGCGTGCGCGCGCGCCCCCTCGTTCTCGCGCCCACGATCGGGGCGGACTTGAGCAGGCTGCACGCTGCGCGCTGCCGCCGCCGCTTGGTGCAGCGGCGCCGCGCCGCGCCGGGCGCGCTCTGAGCCGCGAGCGGCGGGGCGCGCGCAGGCAGGGCCGCGACCCCACCTGCCCCTTCTGCAACAGCGTCATCCACCTGGAGGTCAAGTACCGGCTGCCCTGGACTGGGCTGACCGCCGAGGTGCGCCGCGCTCGCGCGCCGCGCCTCTCTTTGCCATTGCTCATGGGTTTTTTTCCCGCCAGATGCGTATTCAATTGCCAGAAGTACTTGAAAGTTGTCGACCAAGTGCATATATTCATGGCCGCGCCGTTCGCGCGGCCTGCCGCAGCCGGGCAATGCCTGCTGACGCGCCGGCTGCACGTGCAGGAGCAGGCGCTGGCGTGGGCGGTGCAGTGAGTCGCGGCTGTGCCGATGCGAGCACCGGCTGGACACAGCCATATCTAGCAGTGAGCAGGGCGGACAGCCGGACACGAGGCGACCTGAACGCGCTGCGGAGTTGCTGAGAGGAGCGGACGAGCATGGTGCGAGCCGGGGCGTGTGCTTGCGGAGGCCAGCAAAGCTGCGCTTGTCGAGGCCGGCGGAGCTGTGCGGAGCTGAGGGACAGGTGGGCTCGTGCCAACGGGGCCATGCGCATGGGCCGCCTGGCCTGTCTTGGGTGTGCTTGTTGCAGGGACACTGTGTGTTTTGAGTCGGAGAGCTCCCATTGTATAGGTCCCGTTGCGTGTGTCTGCTGCAGACAGCCCGAGCCAGCGCGCGTGTCCTCCTGTCTTGTGGCGCCGTCGCCACTGTTCGAGACATAGCATTGCCGCACCCAGGCCTGTACCTATCAATGGGGGCCAAATTTCGGGGCATGCACTGCCCAAAGTGCACACGGCACGCTGACTTTGACCTGAGATTTTCACGCAAGGGCAGCGAGCAACATCGCGGTTTGTAATTCTCAGCGCTCCAGCGATGCAAGCCCAATCCATGTAGGCCGCAATTGTTCAGCCCGTGGGCAGCCAGAACCCCACATAACTCCCTGCAGCGCTTCTTCTTGCAGCTTATTCTTGCAGCGCCTCCGATTATGCCGCGGCCTTCACTCTCAGCCCACCTGGTGAGAAAGTGTTTGCATGGCCGTTTAGCATAATGAGGTGTTCACATTGGGGAAAGCATATCTAGCTTGCGGTGTACGTCTCCATGGCCCCATAATCGCCGAGGGTCTCGGCGATGCGCCGAGGGTCTCGGCGAAGCGCCGAGGGTCTCGGCGATGCGCTGGCGGCGGCGCCGCGCCAGCAGGCCCCGGGACAGGCCGGATGCGGCTGCTGCGGTAGGACTCCAGCTTGGGTCAGATGCGCGCCATGCCTGACTACGGTCAAATGCGCGCCCTGCCCGGCCAGGGTCAGATGCGCGCCATGCTCGTTTAGGGTCAGATGCGCAATGCCCGGCCAGGGTTAGATGCGCGCCATGCCCGGCCCGTTCAGCGCCTCCAGGCGCTGGCGGCTGGTGGCCAGCACCTCGCGCACGGGCGGCAGCGCGCCCACGTCCAGGCCCGCCACCGGGTCGCCCGCGGCGGGCGCGCCGCCCGCCGGCGCGCCCGCCGCCGCTGGATCTCCCGCGCCGGCTGCGGGGGCGGCGTCTCCCGCCGCAGCCGCGCCATCGAGGGCTGCGGGCGCGCCGTCGGCGGCTGCGGGCGCGCTGTCGGCGGCCGCGGCCGCGGGCGGCGGCGCGCGCGCAGCGGGCGGGTACAGCCAGCGCGACACCGACGCGACGAAGGGCTCCGGCGCGCGCGACAGGATGGCCTCCCAGTCCACCTGGTAGTTCTGCGCGCGTCGGGCGGGCGAGGCTGGAGTCAGTGCCGGGACGGGCTTTGTAACCGTGATTGAGAGGAGTGCTACCCGCAGCGAGACAGGCAGCGCGCGTGTGCCCGGGCGGCGCTCCGGCCGGTGCGCGCCTCGGGGATGGGCGCCGTGATGGGCATGCCGGCGGCCAGAAACACGGCCAGCAGCGTGATGTAGCCCACCACGGCGGTCCCGCGTGCCAGCGGCATGAAGTTGTACCACACGTACGCGAAGCCGAGCGCGCAGCGCGCGGCCGCCGGCTGGTCGCCAGCGGCCAGCGCCATAATCAGCGCCTCCCACGCCGCCGCCAGCTCCTGCGCCGCGCGGACCGGCATTGGGCCCCAGCCCGGGTGTGATGATACCCTACCCTAGTACGCTCGCATCCTACCTTATGACCCTTGGCCCGCGCAAGCGCGAGCCTGCGCAGCGCCCACCCAGGGCTGAAGCAGGCAGCGGTCGGCACGGCCGCAAAGGCCCTCTGCGTGCCGGCGCCAGCCTGGGGCACAGGCCTGGTGCGGGACGGCGGGTGGGCCGCGCGCGCGTGCTCGCAGGGTGCGGGCCCGCGAGGCCCCCGCGCGCGCCTGCTCGTAGTCCGCCCACCGCGCGGGCGTGACGGGCGTGCGGATGGAGAACTCGTAGTGGTCCGGCAGCTCCTTCTGGCACGTCTGCCGCGCGCCCGGCAGCCGCGCGCATTCTAAGTCATGGCCCTCGCTCCCCGCGGCCTGTGCTCGCTGCGTGTGCGGACCTGACGCCGTGCGATCTGCATGGGCGGCAGATCCTTGGGTGTGCGGTTGCACGGGTATGGAGGCGTGTGGCGAGCGCGGCACGCCAAGCAGGCCAGCGGCTCAGCTGTGTGCTTGCCCGGCGAGCAGCCTCGGCATGGGCCATGGCCCTGACGTACCTCCAGACGGGCGGCGCCACGAGCCGCCCAGCCCAGGCAGCGAGCTGCCGGAACCCCGGGGAGGGGGTGGCGGGGGCGCGGGTGCGCGGGGGGGGAGGGGGGCGCGCGGGGCGGCACCAGCGTCAGGCGCGTGCCCTCCAGCGCGTGCCCCGGGCGCGACGCGCTGGCAATGGGCACCACGGCCCAGCTGTCCACGCCGATGGCCTGCCAAAGCGCCTCGGCGCTGCTGGCCGCGGCGACCGCGGCGCGGCCCGTCTCGCCCGCCAGCGGCACCGCGCGGTTCTCCGCGTCCGTCGCGCGGCCGCCCTGCCGGGCGCGGGCCGGTCACGCACGCTCCCGGAGCTGGCCTCGGCCGGGCTAGGGTTCAGGACAGAAAACCCAGACTATCCTTATTCTGAGCAAGGGCGGGGCATTCGACATCTGTGCTCTGCTTGAGCGGCTGACAGGCGCGTCGCCGGCGCGCAACAGCCTCACAGCCGCCGCTACTCGGCCGTGTCGCGGCAGCAGCGTGCATGGTGCGCGCAGCATACGTCGCTGCCAAACAGGCGTGCCCCGAGCCGCGGCCGCAGAGCAGCCTCTCCGGCGGGCGCCCGGCCGGAGGCAGGGGCCCCGGGGCCGGCGGCGCGCCTCCAGCAGGACCTCCTTGAACAGCGCCAGGCCGCGCTCGAAGTTCATGTGGTAGCGCACGCAGCGCGTCTGGCCGCTGAAGATGGGCGTGTGCGACCCGAAGCCCGCCTCGAACTCGCGCCGCGTGAGCAGGTCCACCCACAGCACCTGCGCGTCCCAACCCTAGCCTGTTGGCGCGTCTGCGCCCGGCGCGGCCGCCAGGCGCCGGCCGCCCGCCGCGTCCGGCAGCGGGGCGAGCGTGGGGCATGTGGCGCGAGCGACCCGCGCGCGCCTGTCGGCGCGCCATGCGCAGGCGGGGCCCACGCTGGCGGATGGCCAGGCACGGCAGACGGTGGCGGCCCTGCATGGGAGAGCAGAGTGCATGCGGCCCGCGGCGCAGCCAGCCAATGGCAGGGCAGCGCACGGCCAGCACAGGACAGGGTCGGGCACAGCGCGCGCAGCGCGCGCGCCTCCTCGCAGTGCACGCGCCCTCGTTGCAGGGCGCAGCCAGGAGAGTGGGCGGGGCTCGGGGCGCGCGCCTGGTCGTTGGGCTCGGCCAGCTGGCGCCACTTGACCGGGATGTCCATCGCGTCGCGCCAGCCAAACGCATGCGACTGCTTGCCGCTGCTCGCGCCGTCGCGCACGGTCACCTCGCGTCCCGCGCCGCGCTCGGCCACCTGCGTGCGCCCGGGCCGTGGCGCCTGTCAGAGATCTACCCGCACCCATGACAGGCCTACCCGCGACGCCGGTAACCGGCCTACCCGCGACGCACGTGACTGGCCTACCCGCCCAGCCCAGGGCACACTGTCACGCACCTCACACACACCAGACTCGATGCGTTGGTGAGCGGCCGGGCGGGCTCGGCCGGGCGACCACAAAGTTGTGTCGCACAGATCCAGTGCCATGTGCCATAGAGTGGGCTGAAGCACTGCGCCAGCGCACAGATGGCATGTGCGCCGCGCCCGCCCTGAACACTGGCGGGTGGGCCCGGGCCGTGCGGGCGCAGCCGCGGAGCTGCGCGGGCTGCGCGCCGGCCGGGGCCGCACCTGGTGCCGCAGCGCCTGCGCGAGCTCCAGCGCGGCCAGGCCGCCCATGCGCTGCTGGCGGCGGTTGGCCATGAAGCCCTGGTGGCGGTACTGCAGCAGGCGGCCCACCGCGTCGGCCGGGCCGGTGAGCCGGGCCAGCAGCGCGGCCGGCGGCCGCGGCGGCGGCAGCGCGGGCGTGACCGGCAGGGGCACCTCCAGCCGGATCGCCGCCAGCAGCTCCGCCGTCGGCGCGCCCTTCTTGCACCACAGCTCCTGCGCGCGCGCGGCGCGCGTCGGCGCGCGCGGCGGCGCCACCGGCGGCGCCCCCGGGGCTGCGGCGTGCCCTCCCCGCACTGCGGCTCTGGGAAGTGCGCACTCCCGCGTCCGCGCCGTCACGTCCGCTGACGCCAAGCAGCGCGCTCTCCGCCCGCGCCCGCTGCACGCACAGCCCGTCGGCCGCCCGCACCATGGCCGCCGGCGCCATGGCCGCCAGCGAGGCCCGACCCAAAGCCGTGCGGACGGCCGACATGTTGGCGACCGCCCAGGCACGTCCGCCGCCCGTGCGGCCCGGCGCCTCTGCAGGCGCGGCTGTCGCGCGGGCCGACCCTCTTGCATGCATGCGGTGCGCAGGCCGCGCGCCGCGCGCAGCAGCAGCCGCGCGCTCGCGTGACTGGCGGGCGCGCTGCCGACGGGAGCGCGCGGCGCGCGCGGCAACGGTTTGCGGCCGGGGTGCGAACAGGCGGCGCGGGGCGGCGGCGCGCCTTGAAGACGGGGTGCAGGTCGTGATCGGGGCAGAAGCCGGCGACGGCGGCATCGAGGCGGCGGTGGCGGTAGAGCGCCAGCTCGCGCTGGTAGAACGCGGCCAGCTGCTGGCCGCACGCGTCGTCGCCCGCACCGTCGCGCTCGGCGGCCATGGCCGCCTGGTAGTCCGCCGCCGCGGCGCCGTGGTACCCGAGCGCGTGCTGGCAGGCGCCTGCGCGCGCGCGGCGCGCTCGCCGCGCCGGCCCCGCCCGGCGCTGCTGGGCGCTGCACAGCAGGCCGCACGGCGCCAGGCGGCCGGGCGCGCCGGATGCCGGCGGCGCCGCGCGGCCGGCGCAGCGGAGCCCGCGCCGCCCATCAGGCCAGCACGGGGGAGCACGCAGCGGGCAGGCGGCCAGCCAGGGGCAGACGAGCGCGCGCGCGGCCGGCCGCGGGCCGCACCGCGCAGGAACAGGCACTCGATGGGCGCGGGCCCCAGGCCGGACGCGAGCGCCTTGGTGATCAGTGCCACGCCGCGCGCGTGCTCGCCCATGCACTGGTACATGTGCGCGCGCAGCGCCACCTCGCGCGCGCGGCCCGCGCCCGGCCGGCTCGGCAGCGCGTCCGCGCGCGCGAACGCGGCCTCGGCCTCCGCCGGCCGCGCCTCCTGCGCGCCGCGCGGGACCACTTGATCGCGCACGCTCGCAGGAGTAGGGCAGGCTGTTCCTGGCTCTAGGGCCCACTCACCCTAACCCAACCCTACCGCCACGCGCTCACCGCGCCCGCTCGGCCGCGGTGCGCTGCGCAGCCGGCTCGCCTGCGCCGCGCCCGCTCGCCCGGCCTGCTCCGCGCGGCTCGCCAGCCGCCCCTGTCGGCTGCGGCGTGGGCACAGGCGCGGCGGCCACGCCTGCACGTGCACGAGCGCGCCCGACGGCAGCCGCGGGGCCGCGACGCGGGCGCCGCGCGCGCCGGGGTCCGCGGCCCGGGCCCGCGCCTCCTTGCGGGCCTGCGCCAGGTTGAGCCAGGCCTCGCGGAAGTCGGGCGCGAGGCCGAGCGCGCGCGCGTACGCGGCCGCGCCGCCGCCGATGTCGCCCATGCTCGTGCGGCACAGGCCCAGCAGGTTCCAGGCCTGGCGCGCGCGCGCCGCCGGCGGCGCGCCCCGTCAGCGCGCCGCGCGCCCGCGCGCCCCCCCACGGCAGCGCCCGCGCGCTGCGCGGCGGCCCCCATGGGGCGCGGGCTCCGGCTCGGGCCGAGCGGCAGGGCCTGCTGCATGCCTGCTCGCTGCCGCGCTGCCGCGCCTGGCTGCCCACCCGGGGGGCATGCGTCAGTGCACCCTGCGCCAAAGCAGGCCTTCGGGGGGCAATGCTCTCGCACGTGCAAACGGCACAGACCTCTCGCGTGTGCGGCGACGAGCCCGCGCAGGCTCGCCGGACGCGCAGCGCGGTTCCGGCTCGGCGGTCCATTGCGCCCTGTGGCCGCCTGTGCTGCCGCCAGACACGCGCAACGAACCCCCGAAACATATGTGTGCAGCTCGGCCGCGGCGCCACCTGCTTGCTGCCGGCGTTGAGGCGGGCGGCCTCCTCCAGGTCGGCGGCCGCGCGGCGCAGGTCGCGCCCCTTCTGCAGCAGCGCGCCGCGCTCGGCCAGCGCCTCCGCGCGCCCGCCCGGCTCGGCCGTCAGCGCCACCGCGCGGCCAAAGTCGGCCAGCGCGCCGCCGGCCTGCCCCAGCGCGGCGCGCGCCTGCCCGCGCCGCTTCCACGCGTCGCCGTACTCGGGCATCGCCGCGATCGCCGCGCCAAAGTCCTCCACCGCCGCTGCGCGCAGCGGCGGCGCCGCGTCAGCGCACGCGCGGCCCTGGCATGCAGCGACGGGGGCACTCCCGCTGTCTGGCCGCATGCGTCAGGTGCTGGGCGCGGCCGGCGCAGCGCGCCGAGCTCTCGCCCTGGGGCCTCAGGCGCATCCGCAGCCGTCTGGACCCGACTGCCCAGCTGCCCGCCGCGCAGGCGCGCGACAGGCGCCGGGCCGGGCGCCGGCGCTGCGCGCCCAGCGCGGCGCCGCGCGCCCCCCGCATGACATACGCAGCAGCCCCCGGCGACACACGCGTCCGGGCGCCCCGGGCCCATGCGGCAGGCGCCGCGCCGCGCGCGCGCGCACCCTCGAGCTGCTGCTGCATGGCGCGCGCGGTGCCGCGCGCGAGGTACGCGGGCCCGGCGGCGCCGCCTGCCGGCGGCGCGGCCAGCACGCGGTCCAGGATGGCCAGCGCGTCGTCCACGCGGCCCAGGTTGATCTGGTTCACCGCGATGCCGACCGCCGCCGTCGGCTCCGTCAGTGCGGCCACGTGCGCGAGCGCGCCGGCCGCCGGCGCGCCGGCGCGGCCCGGCGCCGGCGCGCGCGCCGGCCGCGGCGCGGGCGGCGCCCTGAGCGACGCGGCCGCGCCGTTGGCCAGCGGCGGCGCGGCGGCCTGCGCGCGCCCAAACACCGCTCGCGCGCGGCGCACAGCATCGCGCCGGCCTCGGCCCGGCATCAGCCGGCGGCTGCGAAGAGTGTGCGCTCGCTAGGCGCGGAGTGAGGGTGTGCAGGGTATGCTGAGTTGCGGCGCCCTGGCACCGTTTGCGCTGCCTGCCGAGCCGGGAGCCGCGCATGCTGGAACCCACCTTCAGCGAGGCTGGGCGCGCGTCGGGCGTCGGGTTCGGCGCCGGGGGAGCCGGCGGGCTGGCGCCCGTCGGCGGGGCGCTCGGCGCGGGGCTGCCCGCCGGCGCGAGCAGCGCCTGCGCCTCGAACGCGACGGCCAGGTCGCCCTGCAGCGCGCAGCCGGCCACCGCGCGCTGCCACAGGGCGACGGCCTCCTGCCGCGCCGCAGCGGCGCAGCCGCCTATCAGTGCGGAGGCCGGCAGGGCGCTGCGGGCGCGCGGGGCGGCAGCAACGGGCGCGCGGGCCGCCCGGAAGCTCGCTCGGCAAGGGCCGCGGCAGCCGCGGCGGGGCGCTGGCCCATTGCAGCCAGCAGGGCAACTGGCGGTTCCAGGGCTCGGCGGTGGGCTGCGGCGACTGCAGCGCGCAGGCAAGGCGCCGCGACTGGCCCGGCGCGCGCCGCGCGGCGCAGCGCGAGGCCCACCTGCTCCTTCTTCAGCGCCTGCAGCACCCGGCCCTTGCGCACCAGCGCCTGGCAGCACGCCGGCTCCAGCCCGAGCGCCTCATCGTAGTCCTGCGCCTCGCTCGCGTCAGGCCGCCAGACGCTGAGCTCTCAGTTTATCTGCTTTCAAGCTCCTGAGTCGGAGCCGTGCAGAGCCCTGCGCCGCGCACAAGGCAGGCACACGCCGCTGGTGTGCACCATGTGCCTTGTGCACATGGCGCTCACCTTGATGGCCTTCCTGAGCAGGCCCAGCTGGTGGTAGCAGTAGGCTCTGTTGCACAGCAGCTGCACCACGCCGGCGCCGCTGCCTCGGCGGGCCTCCTGGAGGGCAGGATCAATCAGCTTGACTGCGGCTGTGTAGTTGCCTGATCTGACGGCCGCGCCGAGCGGGCTGTTCGCCATCGGGCTGGCGTGAGCTTCCTTCACCATACCACAGCATGCATGTGCGTCGTACCAATGTGCTCTCGATGAGGCATTTGGCCCTTGGAGGATCGATGGGCGCCTGATCAAGCTTGTGCTGGGAGCTTTGGGCAAAGCCTGGGTGTGTCACACATCAGTTCTGGGATGGTCTGTAGACTGTAGACTCGTGGATCACAGGACTGCACACAGATTGACCACTGCCGAGAGCAACCACACAGCCTCACTAAGGTCTGTCATGACCATTCCGCTGCCAGGCACGCCCGGGCGGCTGGGCCAAACACCCAGAGACCGGTGCGTGGCGGTGCAGCGACGCCAGCAGCCCCCGCCGCTTGTTGCCGATGCCGTCACAGCAAACAATACCAATACGGGCAGGGTGGCCAGACCCGCAACATGCAGCGCCCGCCCCCGCCGCCCCCCGCGCCTGGCTACAGCGCACGCCCGTTCTGCAGCGCCTTGCCCTCGCCGCCCTCCTCCGCCTTCGCCGCAGAGCGCGGGTGGCCGGGCGCCAGCGCGGCGCGCCCGGGCGACGCCGGCGCGCGCGGCGACAGCAGGCCGCCTGCCGCGCGCGCGCGCGCATCCTCGCCCTGCTTCGCCAGGTTGTACCAGCAGACGCCCAGGAAGGCGATGCCTGCGCGGCCGCGCTCCGCCTGTGCGCGCGTGACCTCCGGCGGCGCGCCGCGCGCGCCGCGCGTCCGCCGGCGCAGTGCACGCGCCTGCCGGTGCGCGCCGTGCGTGGCAGGCAAACGCCGGCGCAACGCACGGGGGCTCTGCCGGGCGCGGACGCACGCCAGCAGGCGCGCGGCGCGCCACCGGGGGGCTGCCCGCCGCGGCCGGGCGTGCGTGGCGACGCTGCCGTCGCGTGCAACAAGGAGCCGTGTTGCCCTGCTAGGCTTAGGGCCGCGCCGCGGGCGGCGCACCGTAGCCGCCCAGGTTGAGCGGCGTGAGCGCGTGGCGGAACACGGCGGCGCTCATGACGATGAGCAGCCAGTCCTTGAACACGCCGGCCAGCTGCAGCGTGAGCGCGCTCGTGTTGCCGATCAGCAGGAAGGACGCGCAGTTGAGCGCGAAGGCCATGCCCGCGCTCGCGAGCGCGGTGCCGCGGCCCAGCCCGGCCAGGCCCACGCGCGCCAGCGCCGGCGCCTCCAGCGCCAGGAAGGGCGCGCTCAGGAAGAGGCAGCTGGCCGGCGCGACATAGTACATCGTCTGCGCGCCCCGCCGCGCGGCTCAGGCCGCGGCCAGCGCGCGCTGGGGTGGGGGTCAGGATGGGGCGGGACCACTGGCGCTGCCGGCGGCGCGCCCTCCGCCGGGGCGCGCGCGGCGGGCCGCACCGTGATGGGGTTGAGCCGCAGGCCCTTGCGCTGGATGAGCAGCTGGACCAGCGTGATCCGCGCGCTCTCAAACACGATGGACAGCAGCTGGTACGCGACGCCGAGCAGGTGGAAGTGCAGCTCTGCGGCCGGCGCGCCCGTCAGGGTCGGTAGGGTGTTCACACAAGGAGTGCGCCAGCCGCCGCTCGCGGGCCGGGGCGCAGGCGGCAGGCGGGCAGGAGCGCACCGCCGTAAGACGCGACCACGACCCCGAACGAGATGACGCTCACGTTGAGCAGGCGCGTGACAGTGAGCACCTCGGTGCTCAGCAGCACGCCAAACATGTACACCGCCACCACCATGAGCGCCTTGAGCATCTGGATGAATGCGATGCTGATGTACATGTAGGCGGCATTGCCCACCCTGCGGCCCCGCGCTCGCTGGGGGCGCCCGACCGGTCCACAGCGCCGGCGACTTCACCATCGGGCTGAGCGGACGCACAGGCACCAGGCTGGGACCGCGCACCACAGCACCGCGGCGAAGAGAGCGGCAATGGGCAGCACGTTATTCCTGTAGAACTGCGCGCCGGTGGCGGCAGGGGCGTCAGCGCTGCACGGTGACCGACGGGACGTTGAGCAAAGGTGCAGCGGCGCAGGGCCTCTCCTTGCATGCCCTCCTGACCCATTCCTGCGCACCATTGCGGAAACCGCCAGCACCTACAAGCTGTTGCTTCTTAACAATCTTTCATCAGGACATAGTTACATGTCGCCTTCCTGACTTTCTGCACCCCTCCAGCTGGGCTTGCTTCACAGCGCGCAGACTGACACGTTGTGTGCACCGCACAAGCTTCCCTGTGCACGTGTTGCGTGCCGTGTACTTGTTCGCCAAATGAGCAGTGCCACGTAGCAGCCGTGCAGCAAGTCTGGTTAAAACCCACTTGCTGCTCTGACGGCCGTAATGCAGGCCAGCCTCAGATCTTGGCCGCTTGCGGTCGTGAGGACTCAGCAGACATTGTGAATACGCTCCAGCACTCACAGCTTGTTATAGATAACCACATTCTTGCAGCTGCTTTTAGATATCAACCATAGGCACTACTCCATTGATGTGCCTGTCACGAGCTTGCTTGCCATCTACTATGCCATTTGAGGTCTATAGTTGAAATGCACAGATGTGCCTCACCAGTGCTTCACACTATTGCCACAAGACTGCATGATTTACACTGAGCCAGCTGGGAAGAAATCAAAACTTCGCATCCCTGAGCGATGGGTAAAAGGCGCATGCGCGATGAAGGAAAGACAATCTGGTAAGCGGCAGCGCCCAAACTTAACTAAAAACCACCTCAGCCTGAATCAGAGCATGTCTCAAAAACCTCCCCCAACCAAACCTCCCCCAACCCAACAGAAAAACTTGGGGCTGTCAAACGTTGACGCCCACCAGAGCATGTACCCACACATGTGCAACAGCCCTCATGCTGGTCTCCAGCCTCGAAGCGAGCGCAAATTTGCGCCACCCCTGTCACCTGGCACATTCATGCACAGCGAGTGGACTCCTGCTGGCCTGCAGCCCCCAAAACCATTCTGTGCGACTTCGATAATTCGCAGACTTGAGAGCAAGTCGCATCAGCGACACAGCACCACAGGCCCCCACGGACACGGTCTACCTGACTGACTTTGCAGACCACAAGCACACTCGTGCTCAACAGGAACACCCGCCCTGCATGCCCATTTCATGGCCGAACCGCACCAGGCAGCGGCATGCGCGGCGCCCTCCCCGCCGAGCGGCTCCGCGCTCCAGGGAGCGCGCTATGCGGGGTCAATGATGTGCAGCGCCTCCATGTGGCGCAGGTTCTGCAGGATGAACGCGCGGTCCAGGTGCGGCACGTCCTGGTAGCGCGTATGCGCGCGCACGCCCGCGCGCATCTTGGACGCTTCAAACCTGCGCGCCGCGCGCCGGCATGAGCGCTAGGCTTGGCCACACGTGCGCCTCGCTGGCCAAGCAGGCCGAGCTGGGCTCTGCGCGGCCGCGCATGCGTCACGGGCTCGCGCCTGCGTGCACAGGCAGGGCGCGCCGCAGCCGAAACTAGACAAGCGCGGCGCACTCGCCGCGGCGCACGCACGAGCGCTCGCCGCGCAGAGGAAGGGGCCGCACTTGGTGCCCGCGCCGGCGATGGGCGCCTGCCACTGGTAGATGATCGGCAGCGGCGAGTGGCCCTGGCGCTTGCTGTCCAGGCCCTCCAGCGCCGCCTTGAACTCCTGGTACCTGCGGCTCGCGATACACGCCGCCTCTTACATGCAGGTTGGCGGATTTGCATGAGCAAGACGGTGCGCACGAGGCGCGCGCGTATGCGTGGCCTCCGTCGGCGCATACAAACAGCAGCGGCGTCGCACCAAGGACGCGTTGCAACAGCTCCAGCGCCAAGGCAGAGCTGCAGCGGACAGAGCACGGAGAGATGACCCCACGCGGCGGCCCGGGTGCGCACCACTGCGCATAGTCCTGGATGTGCCGCACGCCGCCGCGCGCCTCGGAGACCCAGCCGACGATGGCGTCCAGCGACACGCCGTCGTCCCAGTGCGGGTTGACGACGTGGTAGCAGTCGATGCCGCTGCGGTGGTTGCTCAGCACGCCAGAGATGCCGGCGGCCACGAAATCGATGGGCCTGCGACCACAACATGTCATAGTCCTGCCTCGGCCCACAGGATGCACCATGCCAACCCGCATTCGCTTCCACTGACACATGGCACAAAACTGGCAGTCCCGCCGATACACCACCACAAGGACAGGCGGGCAACGCACACCCTTTGAGCAAGCAGCCCGCAGGCAAGACGGCCGGCAGACGTGTGGGCGCGGCGCGACGCACATGCCGTCGAAGTGGCGATCGGGGCCGGACGGATTCTTGTAGAAGGAGGCGGGCGCGAGGCGCGTGTACGCGATGCCGGCCAGCAGGCGCGTGAAGAAGTCGGTCGGGTTGATCTGGCCCAGGTACCTGCGCGGCCGTGCCGCGCCTGTGAGCGAGCGCCGCCTCCTGACCGAGCCCGGCGGCACGGCCGCGCATCACCCTTTTTGCGGGAAAAACTGCACACTCCAACACTGACCTGGAGAAGAAAGGACTGCATGCGCAGGCGCGCTCGCGGCGGCGCGGCCTGCGCAGCGGCTGCGGCGGGGGCGGGGCGCGCACTTGCTGTGCGACAGGATCATGCCGCAGCGGAAGATGGACACGGGCACGCCGTAGCGCTCATGCAGCTGCTGCAGCTGCACCTCGCTCGCCCACTTGGTGCAGCCGTACCTGCGCGCCGCCGGGCGCGTGCCCCGACCTCAGCCGCGCGCAAGAGAGCGTGCATGGCGCCAGGGCGCTTCCAGGTGCTGCCAGTCATGCAGAGCCAGGAGGCCTGCACGAGCGTGGAGGCAGTGTCGGCAGTGCAGGCCTGCAGGGGAGCACGGCCACTGCAGCCTGGCCCGTGCCGAGCCCTTTACAGCACGTCGCCGTCCAGCTCCGGCAAGCTCCTCGCAATCGCCCGACGAAGTCACCCCTGAGGGGACCCCTATGGGGAGGGCAGGGGTTCCGAGGGGGGGCCGCGGCGGCGCACCCGAGCGCATAGCCGCCGTCGCCCGGGTGCTCCGTGCACAATTTCGTGCCGACCTCCTCCTCGGTCACGGGCGCCGGGTGGTCCAGGCCGCCGGCCACGCCGACCGAGGAGATGAACGTCAGCGCCTTGACGCGCGTCGCGACCGCCAGCTTCATGATCTCCACCGTGCCCAGCACGTTGGGCTCGAACAGCTGGCGGTAGGAGAAGGCGTGGTTGACGAGCGCGCCGTTGTGCACGATCGTGTCCAGCTCGGCCGCCGCCCGCGCGTACACCTCCGGCTTCAGGCCCAGGTTGACCTTGGCCAGGTCGCCTGCGGATTCCCGCAGCGGGCGGGCCGGGTCAGCCGCCACGCGCTGCCCGCCCCACACCTGCACCCCCCTTCAGGTGGACATCACACCTCCCTCCAGGTAAGCTTCCACTCCGTCATGCTTGCCTCACAATGGCCAGGTCGCCAGCAGCAGCCCGCAGCGGGTGGGCCAGGCTGGTGAGCGGGCACCGCCTGCCCCAGCCTCCCGCACCCACCCTCAGATGTGCCTTTGCTCCGTGCGCCTTCCTCACCGGGGTGTAGCTGGCACGGCTACCCCTTGCATGCGTGCGCTTTCCGAGCAAACAAGCAGCGCCTTTGGCGCACGCATCTAGGTGCATGCTCGCACACTGGTCAGGGGTGGGGGTGGTCAGGGCGCGCCTGCAAACACCTTGAGCCGGCCCTCGGCCAGGCGATCGAAGGTCTCCAGCAGGCCCGCGTCGCCCGTGTCGTAGCCGCTGCGCAGGCGCGAGCGCGCCGCGTCGTCCCCGGTGCCGCGCACCACGGTGACCACGAAGCCGCCCGGCCTGCACCGGGCCGCCGCGTCAGCGCACAGCCGCCCGCCCCGATCCGGCCGGCGCTGCCTCGGGGTTGCGACAGCGCCTCCGTGTTGCGAGGGCAGCGAGCCGCATCCCTCGCTATGCGCTTGCGCAGGTCCTGCCTCCATGGCACGCCTTGGCAAGCGCTTGCTTGAGGGTGCGGCCAGCACGCCACACCCTCCGCCGTTTGTTCATATATGCTCTCCCACTATCAGGCCGCGGACAACGAGCTCAGCATCTCCCCTCCTTCGCTACATGGCAGCAGCGTCAGAACAGTGCATCACGCATGGCAGCAGCACCACAATAATGCATCACGCTCATGGAAGAGGCGATTTTTGGCGCGGAGCCGCGGCCGCGG
>JAABUJ010000647.1_pt1 | contig 64178 bp, 52 predicted proteins | sample 5559131 | NCBI WGS metagenome assembly JAABUJ01 (sample SAMN10711875, study PRJNA513366) | rock metagenome | isolation source: Antarctica rocks | place: Antarctica: Victoria Land, Mt New Zealand nord | collected 2016-01-07 | reverse complement strand
TTCTAGAGGAAATTAGAATAAAATAAGGACAGCCCCTTGTACGAAAGGAGTTGGGTATATTAACCTATGGTTTACCTGTTGTTTATCCACCTATATTAATATAGCTAACAAGGGTGCGCATGAGCAAGAAAACCTTTGTTAGCTATAACCTATAAGTTTATAACTAAGAGCGAAATCCTTTAGTACCATGGCTTATACTGGGATATTATTTCTCACTAAAATAATGAGGGTCTAAATAAACTAAAACAGATGAAAACCCGTCTAGGTTAGGCACGGCAGGAAAGCTACGTTAGTTAATGATAAGTGCTGAATGCATATAGGCACGAAACATACCTTAGGATATTCTTAAATATATGTAGTTTAATACTACGATTTTAGGTCTTTTTATATGTTCAAGTACTATGGCGAATAGGTATACGGGTAACCAATCCTATAACACCCATCTTGCTATATATTTCAGTATGTAAATGATATGATCTTAATTAATAGGCTTTAGTTTAAATAATCGTGACGTTTTTAGGCATAAAGTACTAATTGTGTAATTTACTAAATAGCACGCTTATCTATACATTATATAATGTAAATATATGTTTACAATTTGCACATAATTACTATTTCAAGCCTGGTTAGCATAAAAGTAATGTTTCCGTTTTGTAATCGGATGAAGCAAGTGCGATACTTGCACTGGGCTCATTTTTATTAAACCTTGAATAGAAAGATTAAAATATCCATATATTTTAATATAGACCCAATTGTCTAGTGGTAAGACCTATTGTTTTCACCAATACTACGCGGGTTCGAATCCCGCTTGGGTTATAGAGGTCTCTTACTTTATATACAAATAGAAACATATCTATACAAATAGAAACATATCTATACAAATATATATAGTAAGACATATGCGGATTGATGTAATAGTAACATAACTGGCTCATGACCAGCATATAGGGGTGCAATTCCTCTATCCGCATTGCAAAATCAAGGACAGATCACGCATAAAAGCAAACTATTTGTTCTACTAGATCGTGGGGTTCATTTATCCAAGGGTTGAAAGTAGCCCCTCCCACTAACATATTCTAGAACAAGTAAGATATTTTGCTTTAAGGGCTATAGCTTAATTGGTAAAGCCAACTGCTCATGACGGTTTAGATGAGTGTTCAAATCATTCTGGCCTTAACATTATAATTAGATATACATACATATTTAGATAATTATATTTATTTAGATATACATACATATTTAGATAATTATATTTATTTAGATATCAGTCCGAGTGCTGGAATTGGTAGACAGAGCGATCTTAAGATTCGCTGGTATATTACCGTAAACGTTCAAGTCGTTTCTTGGATATTAAGAGTATTTGTGTTTTAGCTATAGGGGATATAGTTTAACTGGTAAAACGTCTATTTTGCATATCGTTATTTCGGGTTCAAGTCCTGATATCTCCAGGTTATATAATAGCTTTAAGAAGCCTAAGAAGCTCAACAGGTAGAGCGGAACTCTGAAGATGTTTAGGTTATAAGTTCGAATCTTATCTTGGGCATTTTAGTGTTTATATGATATTTACCATTAAAAGCTAAATCTTAAATGGTTGATAATCTAACACCAGTTATCATTAAAGGTGAACACTAAACTTAGATTTTATATATAGATCTTATTTAAACCGTTCTATCTAGATATGATATAGAAAAAAAAGATTATAAAGGTAGTGATGGAACTGGTAGACATGAGTATATAATAGGTGCGCTGGAATTTGGCAAACAGGTTCCACTTAGGATGGATTGGTTTAAAACCTTACAAGTTCGAGTCTTGTCACCTATAAAATAATTAAGGATTTAAACTCTTAATTTATTTAGTATTGTATTAAAGCATAGTTATATAAAATAGTACTTATTAAAAAAATTGTCCTTAATATTGAAGTTTTAACGATTATTTTTCAATTAGTTACTATTTTTATTTTTAGTATTTGTTACAACTGGATTTTTATTGATTTTGTAAAATAAAGATTAGTTATTATCATCAAGCTATCTAGAAGCTATATAGAAATTATATTAATGTAATGCTGGCATTGTGTTATGATATAATATTATATTATATAGTATAATATACTTTAATAGTATTATTATAATATACAGTAGTAGTAGTAATAGTAATAGTAATGGTAGTAATAGTAATGGTAGTATTATTATAATAGGTTTAAATTGTAGTATCTTGTTTACTGCTACTCTTAAAAAGGACTAGACTACAAAAGAAAACTAATATTTGCTTTCCATAATAAATCAGTAGGTAAAGTAGAGTTCCTGTCCGCTACAGGAACTTCTGGTTGCATTGACTTGCTTGATAATAAGGCTTGAATCCAAGGCTAAAGCACCCTATTTTTACATTGTACTTTTTTTTACATATCTTTTTACCTTAACTCTCATACTAAACTTGTTATAATAACTATAAAAGTGACAGGTATTAGTAATTTATCCAGTAACTAAAAATTTAATAGTTTAACTTTATTTTTTTTTTTAAGCTAGGATCTGTTTTAGCCGTTAACCCTGTTATCTATAATTAGATTTAGATGCATAAATCAGAAATGATAGCACCAACATATTATAAAACAAAAAAAATTAAAAATAAAAAAAATTTATATAATCGCCTTGTTACAGGTTTAAAAGTTGGTTGAAATGCACCTGTTTTGCCCTCTAAAGTACTTAGTTTTCACAATAATCCTTTGCTTAGGGTTTTTAGAGTTATTGGAGGTGTTTCAATATTAACAGTTTTTTCGAAAAAACATTTGTTGCTATCATTACCATTTAAGTCTGTGATCTTGTTTTTTGCTTTATTGCATATTATATATATTTCTAGCATTAGCATCATTAAATTGTGATATGGCTATAAGGTATTGAAAAGTGATAAATTAAATGTTAGAAATTCACCTCTTGATCAATTTGCCACTACTGCGGGTAAACTCTTGTATTGCTGAAAATACGGCTGTCAAGTAGGTTCTGCAGGTTTAGGTTTAGTAGGTACGTCTTTTTTGATAGATAGTATGCTAGAAGCAGGTGGCCGAGAAAAGGTATTTACCCCTCTAATTGGTATTTACCCCTCTAATTGGTAAAGGTGTTAAGTTATTTATCAATAATAGACCAGCTCATGACGTTTTACTTGGTATTAAGAAAGATATCAAAAATTTAGAAGATAGTAAAGCGAGTTATAAAGAAATCACCGATTTATTTAATAAAGCTGATAAAGTCCTAGATTCAAAAGATTTTTCAAAACAAGAGATAAATTCTATTAAGTGTTCCATAAATGAGATCAAAGATATGGAAAAAGCTAAACTATCTGATTATACAGAAGAGTTATCTAAAAAGATTAAGCAATATTCTGAAAATAATAAAAAATAAAAAATGAATAGATTGATTGCGTGATTGATCTTTTGCTCATAATCATTCGTTTTACAATAAAGTTTTTGCAGACATGGCTAATTACGAAGCTCGTCACTGAAACATGCCTAACACTAAATCTATACGTGATCAATTAAGAAATTTACCTTAGAATTCATAAAAAAAAAATAGATATGTTGGAATTGGTAGACAATTTCCACTTAGGATGGAATGGCTTCAGCCGTACAAGTTCGAGTCTTGTTATCTATACATGGAAAACTAAAAATGGATTAAATTAAACAAACAGGGCTTCATACCCGACAATTATAAAAATATATTAAGTAATGATGCAGGTATATATGCATATAGGTTAATTTCTGATAACACTAAAATTTACATAGGTTCAGCTCAAAATCTTTCGCAGCGTTTTAGACAGCATTGATATAGATACTGTGTATACAAAGGAAACAACAGCAAATTTTACAACATGATAAATAAATATGGCTGGAATAATATTGAATATACCATACTAGAAATATTAAAAAGCATAAGCAATGCTAAAATAGAAAAAAATATTTTAATGGAAAAAGAACAATGGTATCTGGATAAATATTCTCCTTCTTTAAATATTAATAAAAAGGCGGGATCTATGGCAGGCTATAAACACTCAGACATCATTAAATTAAAATTTGGTTGCGGAGCATGACATGCACAGGGCTAAACCCTATAAAAGACTATACAAAACAAATATAAAATGTTTAGTCAGTGACGAAACTAAAAATAAATTAAGATTAAGATCAAGAGGTGCTCCTGTTTTAGTTTACGATAAAAATCTTAATTTAGTAAAATCATTTCAAACTATAAAAGAAACTGGAGTATTTGTAGGATTGTCGCCTAGTAGCGTTAGTAAATATATAAACGAAGGTACGATATGAAATAATAAATATTATTTTTAATTGAAATAACGTATTAAGTATTAATCATCTTTTATATAATATTTTTTTCATGTACATAGCATTTTTTTTGTTTGTTTCAAACGTGTTATAAATGTTATGATAATTATCGTGGGATAATAAATTATTAATATGTAATTTCTTCAATGCTTATTTTTTTAGAAGAAATCTAATAGATGCTAAAAATAATAAATAAATATGTTGTAGACTAATCGGCAAGTCATAAATTTTTGGTATTTATCATTGAGTGTTCGAATCACTCCAACATAAAAAACCACAAACTTAATGAATATATAGATAATAAATAACATATAGATAATAAATAACAAATGTAAACACTATAGGTGGTTATAGTTCAATAGGTAGAGCAACTGTATGTGGAACAGTGAGTTCCCTGTTCAAATCAGGGTATCCACCCTTTCATTTGATATTTTCTTTTATCTATTTTTTTATTTCATGCTGATGCAGAGACTTCGTCTAGCATAGCAGCAAATATATATTATTTCATGCCTGCGGTTGCTAACGAAGTTATGCATCAGCATCACTACGTACGTGCAGGGTAATCTGTAATGAATTAAATATAACTAAAGCAAAGCCCGAGTAGTTCAACAGGTTAGAACGTTAATTTCATGCATTAAGAATGAGAATTCGAGTTTCTCCTCTGGCTCATGATTAAAAGCACATTAAAAAATACACATTTCAAAAGCCGGAATATTACATCTTTCGAGAAAAATCTAAAAAAAGCAACATTGTTCCATTCTTCTCCCAATAATATTATAATTTACGATGATGCGTTAAGCAATAACAACAAGATATTACAACACAATAAACAAAGATGCGGAGCCTATAAATGAGTTAATAAAATAAACGGTAAGAGTTATATAGGAAGCTCTGTTAACTTAAGCTCACGATTCTCCAATTATTTTTCTTTAAAATACTTAGCTAAAAGAACCTTGAAATATAAGAGTAAAATTTACAATGCCCTGTCGGCTTATGGCCATGCTAATTTCCAATTGGAGATATTAGAAGTTTATTGTAGACCTCATGTTATTAAAAAAGAGCAATTTTATTTTGATTATTTTAAACCAGAATATAACATATTAACTAAAGCAGGATCTAGTTTACATTTCAAACATTCTGAAGAAACATTATTGAAATTTAAATTGCGTAAGTTAAGCGATGAAACTTTGTCTAATTTAAGAAAAGCAAAAGTAGGTGCAGGTTTGTCTCCCTAAACCCAATCAAATACTGTCTACATCTCATATCATTACCCTAAAAAATGTTTAAACAAATGATACAAAAGAATACAACTCTATTCGCAGTGCAGCCAGAAAATTTAAAGTAAGTCATGCCTGCTAACGAAGTTATGCATCACTATTAAATTATATAAACAAAGATAAGTTGTTTAAAGGTAAGTACATGATTAAGAGAAAAAAGTAATAAACAAAACCCCCTTGCAAAACTTCAACAGGTTAGAACGTTAATTTCATGCATTAAAAATGAGAATTCGAGTTTTTCTCCCGGCTAACTAGAGTGCTAATATTTATATTCTCATTTTCATTTCTATTTGCATACCCACACACCCACTATACATAGTTGTTTATTTTCTTTATGTTTAAATGGTATGATATTATACCCTATTTAATGCTGATGCTTATTTGTTTTTTCTTTCTATTGTATAGTAAAAATAAAGCAACTGTAGAAATATATAATCGTATAATATTATAAAGTACTGAAATAATGCATCTACATATCTATCACTATTACATTAGATAGTTTATTTTTACTTTACATAGGCTATGCTACATGTTATATGTGTTATATCTTAACATATCTTAACAATGTTATTTGTTAAGATATGTTAATCTATAAGCCTAAATCTACTGTAGAAGCGTTTATACAACACATCTCTACAACACATCTCTACAACACATCTCTACAACACTTAGATTATGGAGGGTTTCTTTACCCCTCATAACATGAATTTATTTATTATATAGGTTGTATGCATGTATAGTATATATGACGTAAAGCTCTCAGTTTCGTTATTATTTTCTGTGTATACCATATATAGCATGAGCATCCTTTGGTTTTGTGCTTTAAGCTATATTATACGTTACGGCTGTTATAAATCGAAACTTTTTTCTGTTATTTATCGTTTTTTCTATTGTATATAAAGTTTTTACAAACTAGGTAGGTGTGAATTCTACAAAAACAATGACTATTTATTCTTTACTATTTTTATTATTATCCAATGCCGTCACTTTAAGGCGAGATAAATCCATACTATATTCCAGGGCTACTTTTTTAATATTGATCTCTACTTCTCTAATCGCATTATATAACCTAGATATGCATTTACTAGCTGAAGGTTTAGGTTTGTATGGTGGCCTTTTCCATGCTACACCTATTACGCAAACTTTTCATATATTTATATTTCTTATAAGTTCTATTATTTTGCAATTAACTGCTTTTTATCCTAGAAAAGTTTCAATTAAAAACTATGCTAGTTTTTATGCCCTATTATTTTCTAAGTTTTCCTCCGATACAAATCTTATAAACAAAAAGGAACAACAATTTACAATAATAGAATACCCTTTAATTATTTTATTTATAATAATAGGAGGTACTTTTCTAGTTTCTGCCAGTGACATAGTTTCAATATTTTTATCAATAGAACTACAAAGTTATGGTTTATATTTGCTTTGTACACTTTACAGAAACTCTGAGTTATCCACTTCAGCAGGTCTTACTTATTTTTTACTAGGTGGTTTATCTTCATGTTTTATACTATTAGGTACAAGTTTATTATATGCAAATTCTGGTACAACAAATTTAGACGGTTATTACGTAATAACTGGTATATCTAGTTTAGCGAACGAATATACAAGTAATATGCTAGACTGGTATAAACCTTTTTACTTAAACGTTTCTCTATTAATTATGTCAGTAGGATTTTTGTTTAAAATATCTGCTGCACCCTTTCATTTTTGAAGTCCTGACGTATATGATGCTATCCCCACAATAGTTACAACTTTTGTTGCTATAATAGCTAAAATATCCATCTTTATATTTTTATTAGAACTAGTACATTATACTAGTAATTTTTATTTCGCTTTCAACTTTAGCTGAACATCTGGTTTACTTTTCAGTTCATTTTTATCTTTGATAATTGGCACTGTTTTAGGTTTAACACAGCTTAGAATAAAAAGGCTGTTTGCGTATAGTACAATCTCACATCTTGGTTTTATACTATTAGCTTTATGTATTAACAGTTTAGAATCCACACAGGCCTTTATATTTTATTTAATGCAATATTCTATTACAAATTTAAACGCTTTTGCATTATTAGTTACTATCGGGTTCTCTTTATACCCCTTTGTCAACAAGGGCTCTTTAAAAGACCAATACAAGATATTACTAGATAGAAAGAACTCTCCTATACAACTTATTAGTCAATTGAAAGGTTATTTTTATATTAACCCTGTAATAGCTTTAAGCTTAGCTATTACATTATTTTCTTTTGTAGGTATACCACCCCTAATAGGATTTTTTGCAAAACAGATGGTATTGTCTGCTGCTCTAGATAGTGGATATGTTTTTTTAACTTTAATAGCTATATTAACTAGTGTTATAAGTGCTGTGTATTACTTAAGCGTAATTAAACAAGTATTTTTTGATGAGCTGGAATACGAATTAAACCCTGAACATAAAAAAATGATCATACAGGATGAACAGGATGATCAGGATGATCAGGATGATCAGGATGATCGGGATGATCAAGATGATAATACATCATATGTAAACAACACTGATAATATAAGTTTAAACATAAGCAACATAACATTATCATTTGCTTTAACTATAACAATATCAATCGTTACCCCTATATTGTTATTTTTTATGTTTTTTGGGGCTAATATAAGCATCGCAAAGGTATTGGCACTGATAATATTTAATCCGTAAATGTCTAGTACAATATTTTTTTTTTTGTTTATACCTATATTGGCTTTTATATTATTATGTGTCAACTTAACCTTTGCCCCCCACAATCCATATAAAGAGAAGGGTTGTGCATTTGAGTGTGGCTTTAGCTCATTTTTGGGTCAAAATAGAACACAGTTTAGTATATCTTTTTTTATATTTGCTTTGTTGTTTTTATTATTTGATCTTGAGATTCTTTTGGTTTACCCATACTTAGTTAGTGCTTATACTAATGGTATTTACGGGTTAACTGTTTTACTATTGTTTCTTTTAGCTCTAACTTTAGGTTTTGCTTTTGAGCTGGGTAAAAAAGCATTATCCATAGATAGTAGACAAATGTCTAACGCATCTACTAAAAAATGTAACTATGTTAGCAAAATAGCTAATAACACACATTTATTGTTTAACATTAAAAGATGTTATTCAACCAATAGTGATGTTGAATTTGGAGCTGTAAACAATATAATAAGCCTTATAAACTTTATACGTTGTTTAGTTTACATGGCTAAATATTTAAAATACCTTATGGTATCACCTTTTAATGTTATACGTGACACTATATATAGTATAGTTAGGGATATCATGTGTCATGTTATATACACCAATCTGACGTATCTATATTTTAAAAATATATATGACACAAATGGGCTTTTTGCTCTATTGTTAGCCTTAGTTGATAATATATCTGATACTACCACTAATTATATACGTGATAATATCTCAAAATTACTTTGTTTTTATTTTATTTGTATTTTTAGTATGATGAATATAGACTTTTATTTCTATTCAACTGTATTATCTATTATCACAGTTATTGTTTTACCTTTTATAATTATTACTTTGTTAAAACATACATACATGCGATACAAAGAATCGCATATTTTGGAGTCTACAGCTTGCGGTTTTTTATGTTTAATATTAATCGTGCTATTTATTTTCTTACTGTGACCACTTATAGGTATTTTAACAGACCTGTGAGAATTTTTCCTATTAACTATGGGTAAAAACTCAGGTGGCAATAATGGTAGTGGACCAGGTCCCGGTCAAGGTTCAGGTCCTGGACCTGGATCAGGCCCTGGGCCAGGCCCAGGCCCAGATGCAGGACCAGTTGCAAACGATTCACCTTCAAAGCGTAGATCTAGTCCTACAACAGATAGTGACTTTGACAGTGACAGTGATACACCTGATTATCCTGATGGCTCACCTGAACAAAACAGAATAGATGAAGAACTGTTAAATGACGGTCTTCTTGAAAGGCTTTCAGATACAGATTATGTAAATGAGGATACACCGGACACACAAGAGCGAAGAGATTACGAAGCTAGATTAGCTACTTATATACCTGATTTACCTGAGGAAATTATAAGGAGAGATGATCTTGTAAGAGAAAGACAAAATAGAGAAAATCTTGAAAGACAAAATAGAGAAAACCTTGAAAGAGAAATTATTGAAAGAGAAACTAGAGATTATCTTATAAGTTTTGCTCCCGTTCTTAGTAAAAAGGACGCAAACACACGTAAACAGGCGAGACATAGAGCTATCCGTACTACTCAAATGAGAAAAGATGATGATCATCATCTCTACTTAGCTCGTACTCAACAATTGCCACCTGTACCAGCGCCAGGTACATATGTGCCAGCTATACCTATGCCACCTACACAAACACCAGCTAGAGATATGCCAGTTATACCTACGCCAGCTACAGAAACGCCAGCTACAGAAACGCCAGCTACAGAAACGCCAGCTACAGAAATGCCAACTACAGAAACCCCAGCTACTGAAACACAAACGCCAGCTACCAATATAGAAATGCCACCTAAACCATCAATGTCCAGTCCTAGTGGCTGTGTGGCTGCTGTGTCTGGTCTGCAAGCACATGCCGGTAGCCCTGTGGAAAGCTCTCTAGATCCTGCCATATTCCCCTCGGTGCCTACACATGAACCGGGATCAAACCCACATGTGTAAAGCCCTCTAGATCCTGCCATATTTCCTACGGTGCCTACGGTGCCTACGGTGCCTACGGTGCCTACGGTGCCTACGGTGCCTACGGTGCCTACTCCTGGAACAAGTATTCCTGGTTCATCTATTGAAGTCTCTACAACTAATATTGACTTAATAGCTGTATCAAAAGAATTTGCAATTAAATCTGATCTGATAAAGAGGAAACTGATAAAAAATAAATGAGCTAGCGATGAAGTAGATGTAATTGAGTCAGATAAATCATCAGTGACAGAATCAATTGATTTATCTAGACTATATAACTTTTTTTCTTACTTAACAGATTCATCAGAAAAGTACTTATCTCTATTAAATGATTTTGTCAGTAACAACCAGTCATTTATGTTAGCAATTATAACTCTTGCTTCTTTAGTTACTATATTTACTTTTTTATATAAATTAGTTAAAACTTTAGCTAAATTTGTTAAATCTATATTTAAAACTATATCTAGAGGTAAAGGTAAAAGAAATAAAGGTAAAAGAAATAAAAAAACAAACTCCTTAATAACGAAAACACTTCTAAAGGTTTACCTTACAATCATTCAGATCAGCAAAGCATTCTCCAATCCTCTACCCGTATCAAATTCCCAGTTCAACCAAGCACAATACTCGCAAATAGACTGGGCCGACCATAAAAATGTACCTCGACACATATCAAATCCCCAGTTAAACCAAGCACAATACCCGGAAATAAAATGGGCCGCCCATAGAAGTGTACCTACGGGCCTGTTTATTGACAGCACCCCAGATACTTGCAACCTGTTTGTTGACAGCTCCCAAAATATCTTCAACCAAAACACCTCTAACACCGGAAGTAGTCACATTATTGGAACCTCCAACCCTCAAGATTCTATAGCACAAACAAATGCTGTGCCTGCTTTTATAGGATCAATAGCGTGACAGGCATTTTGTAGGGAATCGTTACACCTATTAACTACAGATATGCATCCTACACATGTAAACCCTAAAGATACTATAACAATAGGAAATAAACTTTTATCTTTATTACAGGACAATTCTAATTATAATAAATGAATAGGTGAGGTTTTTGGTAAACAGGATCTAGAAATTTTATTTAAACAGTTTCCTATAAAACAAAATGAAAGTATGTACTTAGAACCCAGATTTCTGGAGTTTGCCTTACACGCCCTACATGTCACGGCTAAATCCTCAACCTTTGATAAAAATCTTTTATATAGTCTTTGATTAGAAAGCCCAGATAGAGATAGTGATGAATCTAACACATCTGAAGGATTTTTCGGATGTGGTCGGGCAATGTATAATCTAAAATTGTATCTCGAGCAGGCTTCACAAATAAAACATAAAATTAATACTACTGACATAGGGAATTTCCCTAATACAGTTTTTACGGCTAATCATAAATGTGGAGTAAGCTTCAAGGACCTTGGAAATTCAGACCTTATGCGTGCTATCTTACGCGATCACCCTGAAATTCTTAGTGAATTTTCTGAATTTTTACTTGATGTATCTGATACTAATTTTGTTACCAGTGTGTTGAAACATAGCGCTGGAGATGCCCTTAGAATAATAAACTTTTTACTTGTAACAGCTGAATCGGTACGAGCAGGACATAATAGGAGGTGTCATTATCATGTAAAACTAAAAGAATTTTTTGATAAAATAAATTTAGATACTAGAGAAACTGCTTCCCTTTCTGCCTATCATGTAAAAAACAAAAACAACAAGGTAGAAACCAAGGTTTTTACAAGGGGTATAGGGATAAATGTGCTTTACAAGGAATTAAGATGTTATTTATTAGAACAAGTAAACATGACACAACGTGTAGAGCCTACTATGTTAGGTGAGCTACACATATCAAGTTATTATGATATGCTTTTAAAGGAGTTTTTTAATAAGAGTCGTCACTTTATACCACCTAGCGGTTATGTCGCCGGTACTCTATCCTATCATACTGTTACTCTAAATTCAGAGTTATTAAAAGCTATAGACGAATTTAGCATTTAATAACTCGCCAGAATAAAGCATGCTTTATGTTAACAGCAAAAGATTTAATTTTTGCCCCAATACCACTGTTATACGGTAAAAGAGCTAAAATTTGCCATGTGTATAACTATATATTACATTACTTGTATAGGGCGCAATAAAACTATATTTGTATGTGTTGTGTTGTGTTGTGTGATCAACGGTAATAGACCTTGTCCTGCTATCTTAGTGTTGTAAGTAGTGAACTAAGGTTTATCATGCCTGCGGAGCCCGTTATACTATTTGTATATATTTAAAAGAGTTAAGCGGTCAACCAGCTTAGCACTTATAACGCAAATAATCTCTTCAATCTTAATTGCAATAAAAAAGTGTGCGTAAAGTACAATGGCATGTTTATCCTAAGATAAAACTATTTTAATTGGTATCTAGTATATTTTTATAATTATCGAAGAGATGTAACTGATAGAATATAGGTGAATGGGTTTACTGTTAACTTGTGTTTATACAATTATAGACATAAATCCCTTAAACGGAAACACAGGTGCCTTATCATTTACCTTTGAACTGTAAATGATAGGGTATAAGGGGAGAAGGGTTTATATGGTATATAGCATGAAAAATGTTATAGCATGAAAAATGTTATAGCGTATGCTTTATAAGTCCTAAAGCCCCCTAGTATATTAAAGCATAGTTTATGCTTTTGTCTACTTATTATATTTAGATAGCCATTGTTTTAAAAACACATCTTAACCTTATACCATTATATATAACTTAATACATATCAGCTAAAGTTTAAAAATAATAAGGGTGGATTATAGTAATTGTATTTTTGTTAACTGCTTATAAACATATAATCTTTATTTAACTATTCATGTTTGCTTTTTTATTTGTAAATAAAAATTTGTAAATAAAAATTTGTAAATAAAAATTTGTAAATAAAAATTTGTAAATAAAAATTTGTAAATAAAAAATCGCGGATATTGTTAATTTTAGTTTGTTTTTATCGGTGATAGTTTAGCTTTTAGTTAAAAAACTATATAATATAAGATCTTATATTATATTATATTATATTGTTTTGTTCATGTTTTGCCTTTTGTTTGCGTCCACATAGGTTAATCACATAGGTTAATCACATAGGTTAATCAGATAGGTTAATCACATAGGTTAATCACATAGGTTAGTAATACATATAGGATATAGATATGTATGACACACTTTTAGATATATATAATAACAAAAATGAATTTATCACTAATACTTTTTTTAATAGGTATATTAGGCTTTGTTTTTAATAGAAAAAACATAATTTTAATGCTTATTTCCATAGAAATAATGCTTTTAGCTATTACATTTTTAATATTGGTAAGTTCACTTAGCTTTGATGATATATTAGGACAAACTTATGCTATTTACGTAATAGCAATAGCTGGAGCAGAATCAGCTATAGGCCTAGGTATATTAGTAGCTTTTTACAGATTAAGAGGAAGCATAGCTATAGAAAATAAATAATGTATCTAGCCATAATCGTTTTACCCATATTAGGTTCAATAGTTTCCGGTTTTTTTGGTAGAAAAGTTGGAGTTAGCGGAGCACAAATAATTACGTGTATATCTGTAATAATAACAACATTTATGGCTACAATTGGTTTTTTTGAGGTTGGTTTAAATAATGTACCTATATTGTTTTCATTATTTAGATGAATAGATTCAGAATCACTTAATGTCATGTGGTCATTTAATTATGATTCTTTAACAGTTTCTATGTTAATACCTGTACTAGTAGTTTCTTCTTTAGTGCATATATATTCCATAGGTTACATGAGTCATGACCCTCGGGGTCGCGTTAGGGGAAAACGCGTCTATGGGGGTAAATTGCCAAACTCCGGGGAACTCCTAAAGCTTAAGGTACCAAGCTGTAGTTGAAAAACTATAAGTGGCTGAAGTAATTACTCAGGTACGGTAATAAGCCTTAAGATGAGTGAAAACGAAATGGACAATCGCGGATCTAAGTCAACCATCTTTTTAGTATTAGTTAGTTTGTTAGTATATGCACTCTTTCCTTTTATCTCCTTCATTGTATACTTGCCTGTACTGCACTTAAAGGTGTTACTTTTACCTAACTCAAGTTTATTGGCTCTATTATTCTTACGAAGTAAAGCCTATGGTTTCAATCGTAGAAATTACTCTTCTGTTTCGGCTTTATCAGTCTATGTGAGAAACTCCGGAGCGGCTTTACTTCGTGATAAGTCGCTGTTCCGTGGGACCACGAAATCCGCCATATGTGGTGGATTTCGGGGTTATTCTACTAATTCTTCAGCTGTTGCGCCCCCTTTTCAACCAGTAAGAATATATAGAAACACTGATTTAGATAAGGTCCATATACTCCAAGAAAATAAAGGCAAATGCGGTGTATATCGCTGAACAAACTTAACAAATGGAAATAGCTATATTGGTAGTAGTGTTAATGCTTCGCAACTAGAGAAAAGATTGAAAGGTTATTTTGCCATTTATTTCTTACAATCAGAAATTAAAAAGGGGAGAAGTCTGATTAATAGTTCTTTGCTTAAGTATGGTTATTCTAACTTTACTTTGCAAATTCTGGAGTATTGTGATACATGTGAAGCAGTTTCAAGGGAGCAATATTATCTGGATTTCTTAAAACCAGAGTATAATATTTTATTTACAGCTGGTTCATGATTAGGTTCCAAACATTCTGAAGAGGCAAAAGCCAAAATGTCTGCGGTGAAAAAAGGTAACCAAAATGCAACAGGAGGTAAAGGACGTAAACGAGCAGAAGGAGCAGGAAGTCCTAGTGTAGTGGTAGAAGTTTTTGATCGGGAAACTGGAATGAAAACAATATATCCTTCAATGAGTGGAGTTGGTAAAGCCTTAGGTGTACCTTCAGGTAGTATTAGAATGCATTTTTCTAGTAATACCCTGAAGCCATATAAAGGAAGATATTTGTTGCAAAAATTAGCTGGCAGCTATCTAAGAAGTTTTCATACATTGGTTGTAAAAGAGCAAAGAGTAGACGGCAGTTGATCCATTAAGCCACATTTAATGGATTTAAGGTGTACTCTAAGGGGTTTCGAAAGAAACAGAGGTGTAAAACTCGGTTTCAACATGCAACAAGGTTGAAACTCCTATGTCAAAATCCCGTCTAAGCTATTCGATTTAAAAAAATTTTCTACCTATAAATCTACTATTATAAATCCTGGAGTTTGATCTGGTTTAATAGACGGTGAGGGTTCATTTAGTATAGTAGTAGATAGAAATAAAACTCGTAAATTAGGTTGACGTGTACAATTGAAATTTCAAATAGGTCTACACACAAAAGATCTTAACTTATTATATCTATTACAACAATACTTGGGCGATATTGGTTCTATTCATTTAGCTCGAAACCGAGATATAGTTAATTATTCAATAGATTCAAATGAAGATTTAAATAAACTTATAATTCATTTAGAAAAATATCCGTTATTAACTCAAAAAGCCGCAGATTTTTTATTATTTAAACAAGCGGTAAAGCTTGTAAATAATAAAGCTCATCTTACTGTTGAAGGTTTAAATCAAATAGTGAATATAAAAGCATCCATGAATTTAGGTTTATCTAACATGTTAAAATCAGAGTTTGATGGATATACTCCTGTTGAAAGACCTGTAATAAATTATAATGTAATGTTAGACCCTAATTGAATTTCAGGATTTGTTAGCGCTGAGGGGAACTTTGATGTTCGTATACCATCAACCAATAGTAAATTAGGTTATCGAGTACAATTGAGATTTAGAATATCTCAACATAGTAGGGATCTTAAATTAATGGAGAAAATAGTTGAATATTTTGGGTCAGGAAAGATATACAAATATGGCGGTAAGTGTGCTGTTAGTTTAACAATAGTTGACTTTACTGATGTTACCAATACAATAGTTCCATTTTTTAATAAAAACCCTATAATTGGTATAAAACTCTATGATTATCTTGATTGATGTAAAATTCATAGTTTAATGATTAATCGTTCTCATCTTACGCTTGAGGGTATAAATTCAATTAGAAAGATAAAATCTGGTATCAATATAGGTAGAAGTTTTTAAGATAAATAACCATTGTTAGTATCAAATATAATAAATCAATAGTAGGATAAATTTGGCTTAAATGCACAACCAAAGATTTTTTAGTTATTTAAGTTTATTTACTTTTATGATGATTGTGCTTGTAACAGCAAATAACTTTTTATTAATGTTTGTGGGTTGAGAAGGTGTGGGTGTTTGCTCTTATCTTTTAGTAAGTTTTTGATTTACGAGGATAGCAGCTAACCAAAGCTCTCTATCTGCCTTTTTAACTAATAGGGTTGGTGATTGCCTTTTAACAATAGGTATGTTTGCTATGATATGAACATTTGGTAATTTAGATTATTCCACCGTATTTTCATTAGCTCCATACGTAAATGGTAATGTTGTTACTATTATTGGTATTTGTTTATTAATTGGAGCTATGGCTAAAAGTTCCCAAATTGGTCTTCACGTTTGGTTACCTCTTGCCATGGAAGGTAAAAAAGTATTTTTCTTATCAATAATGTTTTTCTCTTTATATATTACAGGCCTAATACCAGTTACTTATAATCTTGTTCCTTATACGCACGGTGCTTTGCTGCTAAGTATGGCCGCGGGTGAGGCTTATACCAGACATAGGGAGTACGAAGTACGAAGTACGAAGTACGAAGTACGAAGTACGAAGTACGAAGTATGGTATCATCAAAAAAGATTTTTACATACTCCTAGTCCTGATAAACCGATATGGGTATATGATATAATAAACTCATCATCACTAATACCATGGTCTCCTTTCATAACCAAAACTGATTGTGCTAATAAATTAGGTATTAATCGTGCTACTATACGATCTTATTTAGATACTGATAAGCTATATGACAACAAATGATTATTTAGTTCTACCAGCTTAACTGAACAGGAGCTATCCCAATGAGTTATTCCAGACAGTGTTTGGGAAATTGTTACAGGAGAGATGTTGGGTGATGGCCACATAAAATACGATTCTTTCACACCTGGCACAAGAGGTAGATTGCTGTTTACATTTTCATCTAATATACTACACTATGTTAAATATCTTAAACATGTTGCTTTAGCACCTATTTGTACTGGATCTGAACCTACGCCTTGACCTAATCCTGAAACAACTGGTAAAAAAGCTGTACAATATACAATAGGATGCCATACTTCGTATAGCAACTAAATCTTTAGAAAGTATTAGTAAACTACATGCTTCATGGTATAAACAAGAGGATGGTAAAAGTATAAAATTTGTACCTTGAAATATAGAAGAATTATTAACTCCTCTTGGTTTAGCTCATTGAATCATGGGTGATGGTTACTATTCAGATAAGTGTACATTTATATGATGCTTCATCCTTTCAGGAAAACAGATAGCTTTACTAAACAAGACGTCGAAAAACTAATCAGAGTTTTACATGATAAATTTGGAATAAAAGCTACACTTAAAAAACGTAAAAAGGAAAATGGAGTTATGGTTTGGAGAATTAGAACAAGCAGACTAAGTATGGAAAAACTAAAAATATTAGTAGTTCCAAACTTAATACCTGAAATGTTATATAAAGTAGGCATAAAATAAAAGCATGTGGTAGGGGCCTTCCTTAAATTTCACTATATGCTGGAAACTCCTTATAACTAAATTACTCAGTAAAATTTAAGTTTAGTTTAGGACAATCAGCAGGAAACCAACGGATAATTTCTATCTTAGTAGGATCTTCAGAGACTACATGTGAAACTCTTTTTCTTGCAGAGACGAAGTCTATGCATCAATACACTTTGTGATAGGCCGTTGCTAACGAAGTTATGCATCAGCATAAAAAGATCAAGGTATAGTCCGAACAAATATGAAAGTATTTGCGTATATTTATTTATATAAATATCAACATATATGCCCACACCTGTTTCTGCATTAATACATGCCGCCACAATGGTTACAGCCGGGGTTTATTTATTAATGCGAGCTTCTCCTTTATTAGAATATAGTTCAACAGTTTTAATTGTTTGTTTATGAATAGGTAGTATCACTACTGTATTTAGTTCTCTAATAGGTTTATTCCAGCAAGATATCAAAAAGGTTATAGCTTATTCTACTATGAGTCAGTTGGGTATGATGGTAATAGCGGTGGGTCTATCATCATACAACGTTGCCTTATTTCATCTAGTTAATCACGCTTTTTATAAAGGACTGTTATTTTTAGGTGCAGGTGCCGTAATACATGCAGTAGCTGATAACCAAGATTTTAGAAAATATGGTGGACTAGTAGCTTTTTTACCTTTAACTTATTCAGTTATGCTAATAGCTTCTCTTAGTTTAGTAGCTTTTCCTTTTATGACTGGGTTTTACTCTAAAGACCTTATACTTGAATCTGCATACGGACAGTTCCATTTTTCTAGTATCGTTGTATATTTTGTAGCAACTATTGGTGCTATGTTTACCACTTTATACTCTGTTAAAGTTTTATACTTAACCTTTTTAACTAATGCTAATGGACCTATAACTAATTACAAATATGCACACGAAGGTGATATCTTTATGAGTTTGCCTTTAATAATTCTGGCTGTTTTTTCTATCTTTTTTGGTTATATAAGCAGAGACATATTTATAGGCTTGGCTTCCGCTTTTTTTTCCGATAATAGCTTATTTATACATCCTCTACATGAAATTATGTTAGAAACTGAATTTGCTGTGCCTACCCTATTTAAATTATTGCCTTTATTACTAACAATCTTATTAACTGTGTTTTCTTTAATACTACCTGAGTTTATGCCTAAAACACTTATTTATTTCAAATTTAGCAGACCAGGTTACAATATATTTAGTTTTTTTAATCAACGGTTTTTAATAGAATTATATTATAATAAATATATTACTCGTTTTATTTTTAAATTAGGAGGACAAACTATGAAATCATTAGATAAGGGGTCGGTTGAATTGCTAGGCCCGTACGGGCTGGAAAAAGGGTTATATAAATTGAGCATAAGTTTAAGCAAATTAGATAGCGGTGTTATAACCACTTATGCGTTATATATATTGATTGGTTTAATATCATATCTTTTAATGCCTTATGTTTCTTCTATAGACATTAGCATACTAATTTTAGTAATAATTGCTCTGGTCGCGGTTTTAGTACAGAGGTTTACTAAAGCTTCTTCATATAATAGATTGTATGGTATTATTAGAGGTGTCGTAAAGTTTATAGGTCTCTTAATTTTTTATTGACTATTATTTTTTAGCGTACATAAATGTTTAGGGCTGGATATGCTTACCACTGTATATGCTGAGGAACCTCCATCACCTGAATATCAGGAATTAGCTGAACATCTAAAAGATAAATGAGATGATGAAAGAAGAAAGTACTTTCAAGAACATCAAATTCTAGCAAGCAGCTATGATAAACCTGGTTTTGTCTTTTTTCTTAAGGAATCTTGGTTTACTCCTGATCAAAAGCGACTTTTTATAGAATTTGCCAGAAACCAGCCTAATGAAGCTTGCTTGAAACATCTATATAACAATGATAATCAAGTTGAGTTCTATAGGATTCGTTTGGCCTTAAAAACTATAGAACATATTAAAAACTATAAACCATAAATAGTGTTTATGTTATTCTAGTTTATATGTAAAGCTATAAAAGTGAAAAACTTAATGTTGCTATATTAGTAAAAAATAAAGTAGGCTAAACACACAATTATTTTTCTTGTTTATCTTATTTACATCTGAAAATATGTAAATAAGATAAGGAAGATTTATAACATATTGTAAAAGTTTCTTATTAGCTTAATGGTAGAGCAGAATACTTCTAATATTAGGATCTAAGTTCGAGTCTTAGATAAGAAAATTAATTTATCTTAACTTGGTTTTTGTTTTGTCGCTATCTCTTATTTAATTGATCCTTTATCATTATTTATTTTTATATAAATACGCAGCATATATATTTATTATGTACATTCAATCTAAAGAGCAAATGCTATAAGGCCAATCGTAAAATAAAGGTTTAACAAAACCAATACAAAATATATATAATGTTATTTCTTAACAGGTGCTTATGTAAAAATGCTAGCATGAGGGTATAGGTTTTAGACCCCTACATTGTTGATAGTGGGGGGGCCATGTGGTTTTCTTGTTTTGGCTTTTCCTTCTTATTGCTATCGCGGTAGAGTACGCTTTTCGTTTACTTTTTGTATTCTGGTTTAGCTAGAGCCTTTTTATTGTTTACATTTGTTTTACAATTTCTAGTAGTTTGCTCTCTCATTATTTTATTATTATTATTTTTTATGTTATTGTTTTTTTTTAATAATTTATTATTTTCATGCCTGCGGAGCCATACTTCGTACTTCGTACTTCGTATAGCAACACACTGATCCAAAGGACGCTTATTTCATTTTCTCATCAATTTTTCCCTTGTTTTGCATCGCCATCCTATCCTTTATTTCTTGTTTAAGTTTTTTTCTTATCTCATAGTTTTTAATTGTTTAGATCTTTATTTGGATTCTCCTATTCTTTGTATGCCTAATTCTGATTTGGATCCTCCTGTTGAATTAGGCATACAAAGAGCTCGTATAAGTTCTCCAAATTCTCCATCTCGCGTTACTCATTCTCATGTAGATACTGATACAGCTACTATGCAATCAAACAACTCAAGACATTGTTTTTAGTACTGACTGTAGCATCATTAATAACAACACTCAAGACATTCCTTTCAGTACTGACTCCAACACTAATAACAATAACAATAACAATAACAATAACAACCTTAGTAATAATAAAGATAATAATAATGATATTCCTATAGATGTGGAGAGTTGTCTGCCTACTAAGCATAGTAATAAGATCTATAGTGTATTAAATTTTCCTTCTGTAACTAATAGCGTCAAACGTAGATTATTTCGGTTTGTTTGTGAGTCTGATAGAAATAATTTCAGTTCCTATAAAGATTTCAAAAAACATAGAGATCCTGATACCAGAATATATGCTGAAATTAAAAGAGATATTGCGGTCGATATTGATAAATTAAAGCTTAATAAAAAAACACTATCCTGATTTTTTAATATTAGAAATAGACCCATATATAGATAGTCTTATTAATACAATTAATTTTAAGTAGATAGTAGAGATAAATATAACACATATTTTCACTTGGGTTTTACTTATAATCTAACAATATATAAGATGGATATACGTGAAATAACAATAATGATGTAGTGTTAGATGTAATTTTTCGTTTCTGTTTGTTTTAGGTTTCATATGGTTTATCTAGAACCTAATCTAGTATTGTGCTTATGTAAATTCTTATAACTAAAAATAAATAAATGACAAATTTTAATACCAAAAAAAATGATACGCGCAATTTTTTAACTTTGGGTGAATATATTATATGTAAAGATTTACACTATTCCTTGGAATCTGGTGTATTGCATAACAATGGAGTCCCGGTCACAATCGATACAAAAAAATTTTATGTTGTTATGATAAGAGTATTAAATAGAGATTCTAGAAGCCTGGTTTATAATTATATTAGTTATCCTTATGTATTTTATTATATCTTTATGTTTTTCTTGTGTACTAGAAGTAAGCTCATGGAAAGGTCTTATAAAGAGCCTGGAAAATTTTTAAGTATTGTTTACAAGTTTTTAGATAGCGAACCCGTTGATGATAAATTAACGATTAGTAAATCTTTACTTTATATCTAAAAACTTGTAAATAATTTAACGAGTTCTTACTATCCAATTACTTACAAAGAGATATTTGAGGTAATAAATAGATTAGTTATGCATACTGATATCTATTCAATGTCTCGATTGGTGGATTTATCATTAAAAAAAGATTATGAAACCTTTGCACATGAAATATTAGGTTGCTTAGATAATTACTATGAAATACGTAGAGTTTTGAGTGTTACTAAAAACATTGAACCTATTAGTGTTATAAATGGTTGTGTCTTTATTGTAAAAGATTTAGAAAAACTTATTTTATGTGTTGCTATACGAAGTACGAAGTACGAAGTACGAAGTACGAAGTACGAAGTACGAAGTACGAAGTACGAAGTATGGCTCCGCAGGCATCAGGGATAATAATTACAACTTAAATGCTGGCCCACAAGCTTTAAGAGGTCGAGTGAACTCAATTAATAACTCTTTATCTATACTAGATTTGGAATACAGAAAAAGTCTATACAACCATAACAATAATTATTCTAATTCAGGTTATGTTGATGCTGATACACTTAAATTAAGTAAAGATAAATTCTCTTTCAATAACGTTCATATGAACTTAGGGGGGGGGGAGTAAGATGATACTCTAGTAACAATAGAATCAAAAATAGTTAAAAAGTCTCTGGCTTGAGGTATGGGTTGGCTTCTAATTTGGTGTTTGCTACAAGGCCCCTTGGTTTATCTTTAAGCAAAATAATCATTTGTCGGGCTTATTGTCTTGTTATTTCTAAAAACAATAAACTCTCTTTTATACTTTATGAATATAGAAGGGCTTACTCTTTATCTAAACCATTGTTATATTGTAATCATTTAGATTCATTTACATCTCCAATACCTTTTGCTTATACCAGCCGTTTGAACAAACCTTACCTTGTCAACTTATCACTTGACCAATTGTATAACTATGTTATATTTAGTGTAAAAGTTGGTAATGTGTTACCTATAGATACCAAGTTTCTTGTTTACATAAAAATGAGGTATCATTCTGATAGTTTTTATATGTGTGGTAGTCAGTTCGGGTTTTCTAGTTGTTGTGATATTAGTGAACATTTTGATATTGTTAATGCTAGAGTTATCGAATCTTTTACTTCGTACAATTTAGTTGATGATGACTTAGATTATATTCAGCTTAGCTTTACACAGTTAGATGTTAAAATATTATCTGACTTTTATATGGATAAATCTAATTTTTACAAAGATAATTCTGCTAGTGAAATTAGGAAAATAAACAGTATAATTAGTATACCTGTGTCTATTTCTGAGTATTCATTAGGTGAGCCTTTAAAAGTTTCTTTACATAAAGATAACAATATAACTAATATTTATTTATACACTAAAAACACAGCCATAAACTTCATGGATAGAATTAAAGCCATAAACTTCATGGATAGAATTAAAGCCATTGCTAAGTTATTACCTGCTAGTAGTAAACACAAAAACATGTTATTAGGTAGTAGATATAAATTTTATCATATATCAGAAAAATTAATATCCGCCATCTATGCAATTAAAAGGTTAGTTGATGGTAGTGTGGATAAAATACGTTATTCTTTAAATGGTGTAATTATGTAAAGATACTTTAATAGATAACGGTGTAATATCTAGAAAGAGTGGTAATGTAGAATTGCTCATCAAGAACGGTAATGTGATACGTACAATAAAGGCTATAAGTTTATACCCAATAACCAAACCCGTATCTAAACATATACCTTTTATGGCTAACCCTAACATAGGTGTTGTAGATATAGAAACTTTTATGGATGTGGGTGGTATAAGTAAAGTATATGCTGCAGGATTATTAACAAATTTAGATCCTATAACACCTTATATCTATTATATAAATTTGGATCTAAACTCTGATGATTTAATTTTAAAGTTAATAAATGAGATGCTTAGAACTAAATATAACAAAACAACGTTTTATTGTGATAACTTAGGTGGGTATGATATTATATATCTTAAAGGTTTTAACTAGTTACAACGATAGATTAGCAGATAAAGAGCTTAAGTACAGCTTTAGATGTGTGCTAAGAGATGATAAGATAATTAGAGTAGTGATAAGTAAAAATATCATTACTGATAAAAAAGGTAAAGGTAAAAAGCTAGCTGGTGGTAATATAGTTAAGCGTAGTACGTAGTATTGCACTTTGTGATAGTTATGTTTTATTAAATAATAATTTACGTGCTTTGGCTAAAGATTTTCAATTAAAATCATCAAAAGGTTTATTTCCGTACTAATTTAGTAGCAGGGAAAATTTAAACTATAAAGGGGTTAAACCTAATATTAGTTACTATACCGACATTACAAGAAAGGAATATGATTCAATTAAGGCTGACGATTGATCATTTAAATCTGAGACTTTAATTTAGAGGATCTCTCGGGTTTATTGGTAGTAATATTTAAGGCAAACAAACAGGTATTCCTTGATTATGATGTAAGTATGATTGATAGCCTAACCATATCAGGGTTATCTATGAAGATATTGTTAACACAATACTATAATAATAACAAACCTTCTATCTTACAACAAAGTATGTACAACAATATTAAAGAAGGGTATTTTGGAGGTATAACAGAAGTATACAAACCTTACGGGGAAAATTTGTATTATTATGATGTGAACTCACTTTATCCTTATGTGGCACTACAAGACTTACCTGGTCTTGAATGTTCTTTTACTGACTATCATCTTACGCAACAATTAATCGGTAATTTGTTTGGCTTTTGTTATTGTTTAGTTGAAGCGCCTAAAGATAGTTATCTAGGTCTACTTCCAGTTAAGGATAAAAGCGGGTTGTTATTTCCTGTTGGAAAATGATATGCTTGATATTTCAGTGAACAACTTAAGTTCGCAGAGGCCAATGGTTATAAAATTAGGGTTGTAAAAGGTTATAACTTTAGTAGAACTAAATATGTTTTAAAGCATACAGAGATAAAGTATATAAAATTAAGGCAACCTCGACAAATGCAACCCAAAAGGCTATAGCTAAAAGTTTACTTAATAATTTGTTAGGTCGATTTGGTATTAAAATAAACAAAACCATTAGTGGGATAGTATCCACTAACACTTTTAATTATTTATCAACTAGACATTTAGTTGTATCATATAAAATAATAAGTGAAGATAAGATATTAGTGACTTATGACACTAGATTGGATCTTAATTTAATAAAAAGCTTAGACCTTGACTTTATTAAAATATTAAATAAGTATGGTGAGAAAGAAACACAAACACCCTCAGCAACTTCCATAGCTATAAGTGCTGCAGTCTCGGCGTACGGTAGAATACACATAAGTAAATTAAAACTCGATATTCTTAAATTGGGCGGTAATATATACTATTCAGACACTCACAGTATAGTAACGGATAATAAGTTTAGTGATAAGTTTATTGGTAAGGGTTTAGGTATGTTGAAATTAGAACACATAATTACTAAAGGTATATTTATCAGTGGTAAAACTTATTGTTTTGTAACTAAAGATGGGGGTAAAATCGTAAACAAGGCAAAAGGTGTTAAATCCTCCTCTCTTACCTATGAGGACTAGTTTCAACTTTTAAATGAAATTGATAGGAAGGCTGTGAAGTCGTACTCGAAAATTGATTGAGCCAAAGGTCATGTTTTAATATTAAGTAAACACGACATAACCATTAGTGGTGTTACTTATAAAAGACGTTTTAGAGTTTATGACAATTATATTAAATGAGTAAACACTTTACCGTTAGCCATAAACCTAGTAGATAAATCTCTAATTCTATATAAGAAAATGTCAACAGCCTTGATATTGTTTCAAGATATTTAAAATAAGTTTATTAGTGTAAATATTGGTGTGGTTTACAAATCAGGAGTGGGTTTAGTGATCGATTTATATATTTTAACGTAGTATTTCTATCAGCTCCTAAGCCAATACCTGGACCAATAGCAACACAGACTTCTCAAATAGAAAAGGTGGTTTTCTGAACATCCTGCAGATCACTTACCTGAGCCATCTGGTGTGTTGCTATACGAAGTATGGCTCCGCAGGCATGAACAAATCTTACGTTTATAAATATCAACCTATTATAGTAATTACTAACTCGTACAATAGGTGAATAAGTACCACCATTCCTTCATGAATTAATACAAATTTTAGTCATAAGGATTATAAAATGATACACTTGAAAAGATGTTTCATAGTTATTATGCATCATCTCATATGGACCACACTAAAGCTAGTGATACAAACAATAATGAATGGAGCTAGACGACTCTTATAACTTATAAAATCCGTTCGACTCAAAACAAGATAAAGATTCTTAAGTTATATTGTTGTAGAAAAAAAACCTCAAGAAATTTAAACAATTTCTTGAGGTTTTTTTTTCATAGGGTTACAGCCTGGATAAACTAAATGATCTGTGAGAGATAATTAACTAAATTAAGGCGATTAACGCTTTATATTATTAATTGTAGGTACAATATTTTAAAATAACAATATATCATCAAACAAAAGGAATTTATTAAGGCTAAATGCCCTAAATCTATGACTTTATAAGTATCGGACATATATCTGCTAATACTACCTTAAAGGGAGATAGGCTATACTAAAACCACACCCAAGTAGTTGTTAAGTTACTTTGTTATTAAACTAAAAGGTCTTATTTGCTATTTTGTTAAATTGTCATAACCTAAATAATGAGGTAAATCGTTTTTATTGATTTAAGAGATACACCCCTGACGTTTTCTCTTTTTCCGTAGCTACCAAGTTAACGACCACCAACTAATACATCCACCTACCTATTGGATAAAAAAAACCTAACAAAACACTATATCAATATATTTAGGGGATTGAAATTTCTTTTAACTTCAGATTTTAATGGTTTACCACCTAACACCCAGTCCATGTGTTTGCTAGTTACAGTAGTAATCTATAACATTTGTTTTATATATTTTTATATCTCTAGTTCATAAATCGGAATAAAAACAATAAAAACTCTATATTATATGTACTATATATCATTTTATAATAACAATCCTTAAATCTATTGTTTCAGTACTGAAATAATGCATCTACATATCTATCACTATTACATTAGATAGTTTATTTTTACTTTACATAGGCTATGCTACATGTTATATGTGTTATATCTTAACATATCTTAACAATGTTATTTGTTAAGATATGTTAATCTATAAGCCTAAATCTACTGTAGAAGCGTTTATACAACACATCTCTACAACACTTAGATTTACGAGGGTTTATTTACCTCTCATTACAAGTATCTATCGGTCATGTTCTCTGTTGCTATGGCCTTGCCTGATAAGTTCCAGACTACATCACTAAGAGGCCTTAATAGTTTTTATGAATTAAAAGAAAACACAAATAATACGTTAAACACCAATAAGAATGACATATCTCTATGACTAGAAAGATGATTTTTCTCATCAAATGCTAAAGATATTGGTACCTTATATCTTATCTTTGCTTTACTAGCTGGTCTAGTAGGAACAGCCTTTTCTGTATTAATCAGACTAGAGCTATCTGGACCAGGTGTTCAATATTTAGGAGATAACCAGTTATATAACAGTATTATAACTGCTCATGCTATAGTTATGATATTTTTTATGGTCAAAACAAATGCAAATATGTTAAAAATAAATCAAAGCATCCTTAAAATACTAATAATATAGGATGCTGATGCATAACTTCGTTAGCACAGACTTCGTCTCAGCAAGCAATCGCAACACAAAAACGATGTAATCTTAAGTAATATACATAACTACGTTAATAACTCATCTTTAACAATTTTAAATGGTGTATATATAGACTTATATAAATTACAAGATTTAGTATAAAAATAAAACTTGTTAGCATGGCCAGGTAGAATATAAATATTTTACTTCTATTTCACTATATGCTGGGAAACCTTACATGGTTTTAAGGCTGGTAATACATATTACTTGTAATCTTTTAATAGGGTAAAGAAACACCATATGTTTACCTCTTAATTTACGAAAAAGGCAATCAGCAGGAAACCTAAAAGATAAACACTTATATATCATAATAGTACTTTATTAAAGAGGTTCCTCAGAGACTACACGTGAAATACCTTACTAAATGTTAAATTTAAAGGTGAAGATATAGTCCAGTCATTGTTGAAAAACGATGAGGCACGCATGCCAGCAATGATAGGTGGGTTTGGTAATTTTTTATTACCATTGTTAGCAGGTGGTCCCGATATGGCAAAAAAAAAGGACTACCGAGGGATAAAATTAAACAAAAAAAAATTATATAATATAACACAAACTAGATGCCATGTAATGTCATGCTCTGCGCACAAGCAAGTAAACAACTTAAATACATACTTAGCAGGTTTATATGAAGGTGATGGTCATATCTGGATACAAAAGCAAAACGAAAAAAAAAAGCATAACCCTAGATTTTGCATAACTTTCGGTTTAAAAAACGAACCTTTAGCTAAAAAAATCCTAGGTATAGTGGGATCAGGTTTTATTAGGTATAAGCCTAAAAACAAAGCTTGCGTATTGGTAATATCACCTGTAATAGGGCTGAAAAAGATAGTTTATTTAATCAACGGACAATTAAGAACACCAAAGATACACCAACTTAACAACCTAATAGATTGGTTAAATATTAATCATAACACAAAGATAGATAAATTGCCTTTGAAAAAAGGCTCTTTAGCTAACGATAGCTGATTAAGTGGCTTTGTAGATGCTGATGGTAGTTTTTCTGTACAACATACTAAAACAGAGAATGGAGCAAAAAAAAGAAAAATTTCTTGCAGATTAAGAATTGAACAAAGAATGCTAGATCCTGTAACCAGTGATAGTTATTTTAGTGTTTTAAACGAAATAGCTCTTTTCCTTAGTTGCAAAATATTAACCAGAAAACAAAAATCTACAGGTAATGAATATTACACTTTAACTGCATCAAGCACAATATCTATAAGTATCGTGATAGATTATTTTAGTAATTTTTCTCTTTTTTCAAGTAAATACTTAGATTATATAGATTGAAAAAAAATTGCTTTGTTAATGCTTGATAACAAACATTATACAAAAGAAAGTATAAAATTAACGGAATCTGTTAGAAGTGAGATGAATACACAAAGGACTTGTTTTAACTGAGATCATTTAAATGAACTCAGTTGTTAATTTATTACTATAATTTTTATAATTATAATTTTTATCCCTAAATAAGGGAATGCCGTTAAATGTGTAAACATTTTAATTATTACTTCGCTATATTCATAGAATCTCTCGATAATGGATTTTATTCTCCAGTTAACAGATATATACACACCTGATTGAGTTAATTTAATTTTTTTTTATTTGCTCATGTTTCTTTTTAAGTAAGAAAATAAAAAACGAGTGGTGATGCTGATGCTCATGCTCATGCTCATGCTCATACTCATGCTTCGCCTCAAACAGAAAAGTACAATTAACTATAAAGTCATGTCTTTGACTGAATCAGTAGTAACAGTTATATATACATGGGAACAATATGTAGGAAACCAAAGTAATTTATTTTTATTATGAGTAGGATCCTCAGAGACTACACGCGAAGCCCCATTGCTATGTTTTTTAAGTGAATGTATAGCATTGGGTGAATACATAGTCCAGCCGGGTAGGAAACTACTTTATCCTAATAATGGGATAGTTTAATTTAAATGGCATGTTTCTTTTATTAAGTTCATGATTTTTTCCCTTGCCTTTTACCTGTGATTTCCTGTCATTTTCTCTTATTTCCTGATAGGGAAATAGGGAAACAGGGAAACAGGGAAATAGGGAGATAGGGAAACAGGGAAATAGGGAAATAGGGAAATAGGAAAAATAAAGAACGCTTCGCGCTTCGCACGCAACAGAAATTAAATGGGTTAATGATTCCCTAGATTGAACAACATTAGTTTTTGATTACTAGTACCAAGTATAATGTTATTTTTATTTGCTAGTGGTATCGAAAACGGTGCGGGTACAGGTTGAACTCTTAAGGATAATTGGGAGTATTTTTATGGTGACATAAAAAGTATTAAACTCTTCTCGATGCGTGAACATCTTCCAGTATTCTCTACTATGTTAGAGTTACATGTCATACACTACTCATGTTTAGTTCTAGTTTATATAATACTAACTAATGCATACGTAAAAATGTGTATTTCAAGGAGACAATACGCCTGAGTAGAAAATAAATGTTTATTTTCTACTCATCAGAGACTAAACGAAGAGCATCTTAATAATAAAAATGAAATTTGATTTAAACAATGATTGGTTGGCTTTACTGATGGAGACGGTAATTTCTCTATCACACACCAGGGTGATAAATGGGGGCTGTCTTATAAACTGGTTCAATCTAGGTATAATCTTAGGGTTTTGCATTACATTAAAAAACAATTAGGCGCAGGATCAATTACTAAAGATAATACCAAAGGGCAATTTTTTATAAGAGACAGAAAAGCCATAGAAACAATTATATTACCTATATTTGACAAATATCCTCTCTTAACCTCTAAATACTTTGATTACTTAAGATTTAAAAAAGCTTTATATATATTAAATGATATTAGTTTAACTAAGGAAAACAAAGATTTAAAACTCTTAAAATTAAAAGATTCTGAACTTCCATGTAACTACAAATCGCCTGCCTGAAACAATGTATCTTTACCTTTAAATGATTCAGATACAACTAAAGGTATAATCAGTAAAGCTTGAATAGTAGGTTTTATTGAGGCAGAAGGAAGTTTTTATTTAACTAATAAAGACTCTAAAAGGATAGTACATGGTTTTGGTTTAACTCAAAAGTTAGATGAAATAGTTTTACAAGCAATAGGTATGATACTACATATACCTAACGGCATTAGATATAAAGAAATGCATAACTATTACATATTAGATACAACTAACTCTAGAGCTATTGAAAATATAATTGTATATTTTAAAGATACAATGAAAGGAGTAAAATCTTTGGAATATAGAATATGAGCTAGGTCTTATAATAACAACAAAGGTGATTTTGATAAATTACATAAAATAAGAGACATGGTAAGAAAACTTAGAAAAAACCTCCTAGAAATTATGTAAAAACATATTTATTTTTAAATCAATTCGCAATATTATTAAGATCAAGGTATAGTCCGAACAATAAAGAGATTTATTGAGTGTAATGATAGTTTTCCCTGTAATGCCATACAAAGTATAGCAACAAGCAAGAAAAATGAAATTACCAACACAATTGCTACCCTCCCCTTTCTGGAATACAAAGTCATAGTGGACCTAGCGTAGATCTAGCCATTTTTGCCTTACACCTTTCAGGTATAAGTAGCTTATTGGGGGCTATGAACTTCATAACTACTATACTAAACATGAGGAGCCCAGGTACCAGGCTACACAAACTAGCTTTATTTGGGTGAGCCGTTGTTATCACAGCAGTTCTATTATTGTTATCTCTACCTGTTTTGGCCGGTAAACTAATTCTGCCGGCGTTAAATTTGGCTGTGTTCTGGGAACCGTTATATAACAATATATCGCAATCAGCAGGTAATTTATTGAGTTTGAACTTTTTAGAGAACCTCAGAGGCTATACGCCAAAATATTTTGGTTGTAGTTTAGAAATTTTAACCTTCCCTTTATGTAAAACTTTTAGATCTCTTCATACAAATAACAATAGTAACCATTTAAATAAATCTCTTTTTAGTTATTATTTAACCGGGCTTATTGAGGGTGATGGTACAATAATCACACCAAAAACTTTAAGGTCCCCTAAGGGTAAGTTAAATTATCCTTCTATACAAATAGTTTTTCATTTAAAAAATTTACCTTTAGCTTTAATTATTCAAAAAGAATTAGGGGCAGGTTCATTAACAAGAAAAAAAGGGGTTGATGCTTATATATTAACTATTAACAGTTATCAAGGTATATTACTAGTTATTTCATTAATAAATGGGAAAATGAGAACACCTAAAATATATAGTGTTAATGCATTAATAGATTTTTTTAATAAGACTAAAGGTACCAGTATAAAAATTTATTGTGTATCTATAGAGCCTTTACATTCCAATCCATGATTGTCAGGGTTTATGGAAGCAGACGCCTCATTCCAAGTAAGAACTACTCTTTCAGGTAAATATCCTAAACTTGAATGTAAACTAGAAATATCTCAAAGACGAGTAGATCACAAAGGATGCGATAATATATGTTTTTTAAATCCTATTTCTGAGTTATTAGAAACGGAAATAAAAAAAATAAGATCGGATAAACCAAAACCTGAGTATAGAATTAGAACTACCAATCTTAAAGGTAATGTTAAAGCTAAAAGTTATATTTTAAAATTTCCTTTATTTGGAACTAAACATTTAGATTCCTTAAACTGAATGGAAGTAGTAGACATCTTTTATAGAAATGAGCATAAAACAATTGAAGGGAAGGAAAAAATAGTAAAGATCAAATCAGGTATGAATAATAATAGAACAACTTTTACTTGAGATCATTTACAAAATTTCTACAACGTAAAAATATAAGATATGGCCCGACCAAACATGATAGTGTTTGTGTACCTACACTAAGTTTTAATAACTTTTTAAGCTAAGTAGTAATACTTTAAGTTATGGGATTTTATCCAGTGGGTCAAAAAAAATGGGAATTACAATGATATTAACTGATAGGAATTTCAACACATCCTTTTTTGAAGCTGCTGGTGGTGGTGATCCTGTTTTATATCAACATCTTTTCTTTATAGGAACTTTATATTTATTTATTTTTTTATTTGTTTATTTATATATAATATCATATATAATATATATGATATTAACTCAAGTACATTTTAAATATTTATCATTCAAATTAATTAAAAGCTCAAATAGAGCTATTATTTACAATAATTCACCCTTACAAGCTAATATATTTGCTTCATTACTGTTACTTGTATATTCATTTTTATACTTTATACTTTCATCTTTATTTACATTTAGTTTTGTTTTATTTTATTTAGATGATTTTAAATTATCTAAAAATAATTTAATAAAATATATACAAATTATTTCTTTTATAAGTATACCTTTATATTTAATATATAGTTTATATAATATAGTTAGTATGATAGATATAGTATGTTATGTTAATGATAAGGGTAATAATGCAAATCCAGATATTGATTTTAACGCTACTGTATCTATAGGAAAAGATGCTGCTGCAGAACTAGCAAAAGGTATGCAAACTGTTGGTAGTCAAATAGGATTAGGTGCTTCTATAGTAGGTATTGGTACTGCTGTAGGTAAAGGTATAGCTAAATCAGCTATGCCTCCTCTACAAAAGGCTGGTATTATAGTTGGTTCTAGTTTAATTACAGGACTAGGCCATTCAGTTATTAGTAATGTTAACAGAAATAAAGTTTTACACTATAATACCTCAATTAGGAGTACAACTAGTTCTAACAGTACTAATGATGTTTTAAATAATTTTATAGATAATACTACATCATCTAGTCCTATAGAAAATTTATTATTTGATATAGGAGCCTTAAATTATACTTGTTTAAGTTTAGTTATTATATTAATAATACAAATATTATTTAAATTTTATTTAAAGGATAGTATATGTTTAAATTTATCTAATCTTTTAGGTACTAATATTAATAATAAATTGGAATATTACTTAAATCTAATCATAAAGTTAAACAGAAAAATGAGCTTTATTTATATTTGATTAATACTAGTTGTATTAATAGTAGGTTTATCTTTTTCAGGTTATGCTTCAAGTGAGCTGTATAATAATTTAGATAGTTATATAGCTGTACATAACTCACTTAGGAAGTAACCCTAGAATAAGAAATAATAAAATGAATATGAAAATTAATAAAATGAATATGAAAAAATATAATAACATATATAAAGTTATTACAAGATATAGTACTTATAAAAATAAAACACGAGAAATAGTAGAAACAAATTTTAATTTTTCTACTTTTCATGATAAGTATAAAGCCTATTTGCCTAATAATTCCTCGCCCTCATCTGAATTTTTAAGTTGATTTGTTGGATTTACCGAAGGTGAAGGATCTTTTATTGTAAATAATAGAGGTGATTTAGCTTTTGTTGTTGTGCAAAGTACAAGTGATATAAGAGTTTTACACTGTGTACAGGAAACTCTGGGCTTTGGTAAAGTTATATCACAATCAGTGAAAACTAGTAGATATGTTACACAAAGTAAAACAGAAATAGAAATTATTATTAGTCTTTTTAACGGCAATGTTATATTACCTACTAGAAAAATTCAATTAGACAAATTTATTAATGGGTTTAATATTTGAGCTAGTAAAGGAAAGATAAGATTAGAACCAATAGTTTTTATTTATAATTATATTAAACCATCTTTAAATAATAGCTGATTAGCTGGTTTTACAGACGGGGAAGGGTGCTTTTCATGTTCTGTTGGTGGTAAAAAAGGATATAGTTTTAATTATAGTATAGCACAAAAAGGAGAAAACAATATTACTATACTAGAACATATTTGTTCAATGTTTAAAGCAGGTAAGGTATCTAACCATTTTATTAAAAATGTGTATGAATATCGTATCTCAGGAGTTAAATCTTGTCCTAATATATTTCCCTATTTTGATAAATATACATTGTTAACTAAAAAATCTATATCTTATATATTATGAAAACAAATTTATCTGGATTTATATAATAAACAACACCTATATGCTGATAAACGATTAATTATGATAGAAAAAGCGCGAATGATAAATAAGTCTAATGTTCTATAGATAAAAAAAATAAATAAATAAAAGTTTTGGGAAAAAAAGTCAGGGTTTAACGTATAAAAAATTTAAGTTATGAAACAATAAAGACAGATGTAAAAGTATATAAGATCTAAAATAGTGAATATAAAATTATACCCTAGACTTAGTTAATGTTTAGTTATTACTGCTTGTAACTCTCAAGTATATATATTTATATAATAGTTTATAAGTATATTACATATATTTTATCAATATATAAGAAAAAGTTAGTATAAACATTAGCAACACTAGCGTTAACGGTCAACGAATTCTTTATTTAAAGACCGTCGGTTATATGAGTGACCGCTACAGACTGGTTCACTGGTGGGTGTCTGAAATGATGCTTAATGTACAGTCGGTTTATTCCATTACATAAATTTAGTTTATCTAATGCACAAGCCCGTAGTTATTAATGCTAACGGTACCTGGGTTTAATACAAGAGTATCATTTTACTGATAATAAGTTAAACTTGAATAAACGGATTTTTCGGTCAAGGATGGCCCGTAGATAAAGTAATTTGTCTAATGAAATGGACTATATGCTGGAACTCTGAGCATTCATTAATAAATACTTTATATATAAGTGGTATGATAGTAATATTATTAGTACTAAACCTATATCCCTATAAAGTTAAAATTTTATTAATGGCGTGTTTATTATTTATAATGCTGATGCATAACTTCGTTAGCAACCGCAAGAAATATGACACAAAACAAGACAATCAGCAGGTAACAAAAAGATTTAATTTCTTAGTAGGAACCTCAGAGACTACACGTCCATTATCCTCTAGACAAGTTTTCACTAATAATGATGAGTCTTGAAATGAGTGGTTGGCAGGGCTTATTGATGGAGATGGATCTCTTCTCTTGAGTAAATCAGGATACCCTAGTTGTGAAATAACTATGTCATTACAAGATGAACATGCGTTGGCTATTATTAAACAAAAATTAGGTGGGTCTATAAAAATAAGATCCGGAGCAAAGGCTCTTAGATATAGATTACATAATAAAAAAGGTATGATAGAGTTAATTAATAGAATTAATGGTAAGATTAGACATACATCGAGAGTTAAGCAATTGGAATCTATATGTTCTAATCTAAACATCAGAATTTTATACCCTATAACGATTACTAAAAACAATGGATGATTTTCTGGTTTTTTTGATGCAGACGGTACTATTACTTATTCTATTAAAAATAATCATCCTCAATTAACCATATCCGTAACTAACAAATTATTAGTTGATGTTATTGCCTTCAAAAACGTTTTTGGTGGTAATGTATATTTCGATAAAGGTCAAAACGGTTACTATAAGTGATCTATACAATCAAGGGATGACATAGAACTTTTTAAAAGTTATCTTTTAACATATCCCTCTTTTTCTAATAAAAAACAGAGATTATTCTTAACAAATAAATATTATCAATTAAAAACCCTAAAAGCTTACTCTGCTTTATCCGGTAATTATTTGGGTAAAGCATGAACTAACTTTAATAATAAATGAAACAATAGAGGATAAAGATATAGTCCAATTAAATAACTTTAATTGCATCCAGAGGTTAAATATACAGGCCTCTTAACGTTGCTGTATGCTGGGACCACTTCTAATTATAGTTTTAAATACTCCTCTAACGTTTTACATAATAAAATATTAATAGATATAGTAAAAAAGTTAAAACAACGAAGTAAATCAGCAGGTAACAACATTGTTCATAGAATTAGCAATAATTTATTGACATGCTTTTCAACACATAATGTTGGAACCTCAGAGACTTTACGCAACGAAACCATATTAAAAACAGAAACCGTTAAAAGTATTTCTGTACATGTACCTAGCCATCTTAAACCAAATAATGACACTCAATTAGGGCATTACTTAGCTGGTTTGATAGATGGTGATGGTCATTTTACTAGTAAACAACAATTAGTTATTGCATTTAATTCCTTAGATAGTTCATTGGCTTATTTTTTGAAAAAGAAAATAGGTTATGGCAGCGTACATAAAGTTAAAAATAAAAATGCTGTAATATTAGTAGTGGCGGCTGTAAAAGGTATTGAAAAAGTAATTAATATGATTAATGGTAAGTTAAGAACAGATAAAAAGCTAGATCAAATCAAGAAAAACATATTAAGTCACATTAAGTTTAAAAATTTTAGTAACCTAACTAATCTAAGTTTAAATAGTAGTGATGATTTATATAATTTATGGTTAGCTGGCTTTTCTGATGCTGACTCTAGTTTTCAGATTAAGTTAATTATACGCAACAATCGTACCGAAATACGCCTAAATTTTCAAGTTGATCAAAAGAAAAAGGATTTACTGCTACTAATAAAAAACTTACTAGGTGGCAATATTGGCTATACAAGTAATCAAGATACCTATTACTATGGTTCAACTAGTTTTGGATCAGCTAGAAAAACTATTGATTACTTTGATAAATATCACTTATTGTCAACTAAGTATATTAACTATATAAAATGAAGAAAAGCCTATATAATCATTCAAAATAAAGATCACTTAACTAAAAATGGTATAGGCAAAATTACTAAAATAAAAAATACTATGAACAAGTTGAATACACGTAAAATAAATATGGTTTAAGATCAAGTCCTAACAAGAATATTAAGTTCTTGAGTGTTAAGTATTAATAGATAATGATATAAGCTAACTATATTGTTAACCAAATAATCGCTATATATTAATCATACCAGGTTTTGGTGTAATTAGTACCACTATCTCAGCAAGTTCAAGCAAGAGCGTATTTGGTCAAGATGGCCCTTTAAATAAAAATTTAATGCAACAAACTATACGCAGGAACTTAATAGTAATTAAAGTGCAAACTACTTTTGTTTATCTTTTATTTATAATTAATTTAAAGCTACAAAATGTAAGAATGTTTGTACAAGAAACATTGTTTCCTATTAAGAACCCGCCGATAACCAAAGCACCATGTAACATATATATGTGATACATGAAATCTAAGATTTCACTGTCTAAAAGATTAAGCATGTGAGTAGGAATCTCAGAGGCCATACGTTTGTTTTCAACCGAAAAGGAAATTAAGTTATCCGATAAAAAGTTTTCTCAATGATTAGCAGGAGTAATAGATGGAGATGGCTGTTTTCAACTGTCAAAAAAAGGCTACGCCTGTTTAGAGATAGTTATGGAAACTCGCGATAAACATTGTCTATATTTGATTAAACAGAAATTTGGGGGATCCATTAAGGTAAAATCCAATGTTAATTGACTAAGGTATAGACTACATCACAAAAAAGGTTTAACCTTTCTTGTTGATAAAGTAAATGGTTTTTTAAGAAATCCAGTCCGTATCTTGCAATTAGGAAAAATATGTGAGAAATATAATATACCAGTCAAACCTAGTGAATCATTAACGTATGATAGCGCATGGTTATCAGGTTTTTTTGACTCAGATGGAAGCATTTATATTAATATACCATCTAGCCAAGTATTTATCACTGCTTCTCAAAAGAATAGATTTATTTTAGATGACTTGGTTAATTTATATGGAGGTACTATATATCCTATGGTAAAAGTAGGAGCCTTTAAATGAACAGTTTACAGAAAAGATGATATAAGCAAGCTTATCGAATATTTCAATTTCAATCCTTCCAAGTCTGCTAAACAAAAAAGGTTAAAGCTTTTAGACAAGTATTACAGCCTTAGAAGTCAAAAAGCTCACTTAGCTTCTCCAAATAGTTTATTAACTAAAAACTGAAATATCTTTTTAAAAGATTGAGAAAATTACAAATAGATTGAAAAAGAGATGGTCCACACTTTATAGCCGGGATAATAAGCGACAACTACAAAAACTTTTTTTCCGTAGTTTAGTTTCATTTTGTCTAGATTACTTTGTATTTGATGCTTCGCAACTATAGATAGTCGTCTAAACCTGACTTTAAAGTTGTATCTTGGAATGGTGTATGCCATGATGTCCATAGGTGTGTTAGGTTTTGTAGTGTGAAGTCAAATGGTGGCTTTCCATCTTCGTGAGGAAATGGTAATAAATTTCGCTGTATGCTGGAACAGCTTAGTTTATATAGGTACATTTTACTGTAAAAATCTTATATGATATGCTCAATCAGCAGGTAATCTTAGTTTCTTATCTTGTCCATTACTTTTTTTTCATCCTCAATGTAAAGGAGCAAGATATTTTACTGACAAGAGCTCCTCAGAGACTACACGCGTAACATCTTTTAATTTTTATGCTTATAGAAAGTTAAGTGGTAACAATAGACAAACAATACCTGATTCCTGATTGACCTGGTTCATAGGGTTTTCTGAAGGAGATGGGGCTTTTTTAATCAATAAGAATGTACAAGGTAAATTTGTAATAACACAAAAAGAAAGTGTAATCTTAAACCACATTGAAAAAACTTTACAAATAGGAAGAGTTAGGCACTTTGGTAAATTTAGTCGTTATATGGTGGATGATAATAATAGTATTAAAATATTAATTAGTTTATTTAATGGCAATCTTGTATTAGACAAAAGAAAAATTCAATTTAGTAATTGGTTAAAACTTTTTAATATAGATGAAGTGTATAATGAAGCCTTACCTTCACTGAAAGATGCCTGATTTTCTGGCTTCATTGACGCAGAAGGTTGTTTTAATGTTACACTTTTTAAAAGAAAAGCTATGACACAAGGCTATCAAGTCAAGCTAAGGTTTATGATCGATCAAAAGGACAGTCTTAAAAACATGTTGTATATAAAAGACCAGCTAAATTTATTTTTAAGCCATAGAAAACTTAAAAAAGACGTAGACGGAATTATTACTATGCACAGAATAGAAAGTAATTCTTTTGTTAAGGCTGCATTTATAATAGACTACCTTAACAGATACAATCTTAAAACTAAAAAGCAAGAATCTTTCAATAAATGAGTTACAGTTTATAAAATGGTCAATAATAAAAACCACTTAACCGAGTCTGGTTTACACGAGATAAAAAAAATAAGCAAAGAAATAAATATTATAACTAGCATCACAAATAAAACGGGTAATATGAAACCTTAAAAGATGAAGATATAGTCCAAATAGTTTAATGAATAAATCCATTAAAATATGCATCATATGTATAGCGTTGGTTTAGATGTCGACACGAGAGCATATTTTACAGCTGCTACTCTAATAATAGCTGTACCAACCGGTATTAAAATATTCAGTTGGTTGTCGAAGTCCTTTAGAAAGACTTATGTGACCAAAAACAATGGGAAAATTAAATCAATATCCTACTCTAAAGAAATCGTGCCTTATGGTACTAACCTATCTTCTACAGTAGGCTACCCTCGATTTACGGCTTTAGAGAGAAAATCTCTTAAAATACCTAATAGTGTTTTATCTATTTTTATAGGTATTATCATTTCAGATGCTAATATTAGCAAACCTAATAAAAGTGATGCTAGAATAGTTTTCAAACAAACAATTAAACATATAGAGTATTTTTACTTTGTATTTTTTAAATTAAGTCATTATTGTAGTAAAGGTCCTTATGTTACTAACACATTAGTTGCGAAGCATCATAAGAAACACCACTTAGGTTTAGCTTTTACAACTAGAACTTTACCTTGTATTACAGAGCTATATGATTTATTTTACGTAAACAATAAAAAGAGAGTTGCCACTGATTTATTTAATTTGTTAACTTGAGAAGCTCTAGCTCATTGGATTATGTGTGATGGTACCTATAATAGCGGGGTAAGAATTCAAACAGAATCTTTTACAGTTAAAGAGGTAGTTTTTATTATCAATATATTAATGATTAAGTTTAACCTTAAATGTAATTTGCATACACAAAAAGGTTATCCTATTGTCTATATAAATAGTAAATCTATAAAAATAAATTTACACTATCTTCTACCTTATCTGCATAGTTCCATGAAATATAAATTATTAGGAAATATAAATTATTAGGAAATAAAGCCGGGTCCGCCTCTAATAGGCGGAAATAAGGAAGCAGTAGGCAGGAGGGAGCCAAAGCACCTTTAGAGGGAAATTTAATTACCTGTTGCTAACATGGCAAACTCGAGAGACATCCTAAAATAAGAATAGAAATTATTAAGGATTATCGTCGAACTAAGTGGTTACACGAAAGTGTAATTCGATAGATTAAAGGTCTAGTGAGTAAAATATATTTATTTTATCTAAAAGCGTAGAGGCCAGACGCCATGCTTATTTCTAAGTGATCTTCTATTAAAATCTTGCAAGGCCAACTTCGTAGCTAAAACTGGCCATAGTAGAAAGATATCATATGAAATTCGAAGGAATGGTCCGGGTTACTAGCAATAGACAGTGCCTTTAACAAGCATTTAAGCAAAATATATATAGATTCTATCACTGTATTTGTGAAACACAAAGCCAACTAGAATCTGAAATGATCGAAGGCCTTACCCTGAGCTACATGTTATGGTGGATCATTTTGACTAACACCTTTTATGCTTTTTGCATTAGGGTTTGTTTTTATGTTCACCGTTGGAGGATTAATAATCCACTTGGTCCTCCCTTTAAAGACTACTATATGCTGAAAACTTCTGACAATTATGCTACTAGAATTTTATTTATTAATTTCAGTAAAAATGTATAATTTTCAACAATCAGCAGGTAACCAACAGATTATTTTTTTTAGTAAAAGTATCCTAGTAGGAACCTCAGAGACTGCGCGTAGTCCTCATATTTTATTATGAGAAGATATAGTCCGTGTAATAAAACACTCATTAATTTATTTATATGTGCAGAGCTTAAGTTATGCTATAACTCGGCCTTATTATAGCTTTAATAACAACTCTAATTTACTTGTGATGCATAACTTCGTTAGCAGGCATGATAGTATAAAAAATCTGAAACCTGAAAAAGTTTATAATAGTTTAAAACAAGATAGAGTTCAAATACTAAAAGATCAGAAAGATAAGTGTGGTGTATACTGTTTAATAAACAACACAAACGGTCATACATACGTAGGAAGCTCTATAAATTTAGCATCTAGAATGAGAAGTTATCTTAACAATACTTTTCTAAAAAGCAAACAAAACCTCAACATGCCTATTGTAAAAGCTTTACTTAAATATGACCAATCAAATTTTACTCTTTTGATTTTAGAGTATGTCGGACGCATAGACTTCGTCTCAGCAACTGAAACTTTAACTGTTAAAGAAACTTTTTATATAACATTCCTAATTCCTTATTATAACGTTTTAAAACAAGGTTATTCTTGTTTAGGTTATAGACACACTGAGAATACTAAGGACTTATTATCAGAATTAGCTAAAAATAGAATACATTCTGATAAAACTAAAGCTTTAATAGCAAAAGCTCTGACAGGTGAAAATAACCCTTTTTATAATAAAAATCATAGCATTGAAAGTAAAATAAGAATGATTGAAGCTAATTCAGCTTATCCTGTCTATATATATAACTCATATAAAGAATTGTTAGCTATTTATCCTTCAGTTTTAACTTTAGCAAAATTAATTAAATCGAATCATTCGACATTAGTTAAGATTATAAAAGAACAAACAATATTTAGAGGTGAATGGTATTTAAACAACATACCCTATAATTTAACTGACACACCTTTAATACTCGATAGATACTCAAAGAAATGTGACGAATTAATATCATATATCAATAATAAAAGTCATGTAAGAAAAGCAGTATTTGTATATGATACTGATAAAAAACTAATTGGTAAGTATGAAGGACTAAAAGAAGTTGAAAGAGCATTTAAAATAAACCATAGTATTATAAAAAAATATGCTTATATAGGTGGCATTTACAAAGGATATATATTTAGCTATGAGAGATTAAAGGATTAATGAGTTTTATTCGTAAGTGGAGTAGTTTTGGCTAACGCATCACTAGATATAGCATTCCACGATACGTATTACGTGGTAGCTCAAATGGGCCTAATTAATATATCTTTTTTTAAATATTATTTTGAAATTGACTATATGCTGGAAACTATGTTTTTTGTGTATTGTTTACTATTTATTAATACGTTTTGTCTTTACAAACTAGACCACAGTAGGTATAATATACTTTTAAGTAGTGAAAATAACAGTACAAGATTATCAAGAAATAAGGATATAAACATACAATCAGCAGAAAACTGTAAAGGATTCTCAGAGACTGTACGTCAATTGCCAGATACTAAAGATTATAAATTTTGAAATTGATTTGCGGGGGTATTAGATGGAGACGGTAATTTTGATATTAGAAAATCTCCTAGCAATGGTAAAAAAGTTGTTAAACAAATTACAATTAAATTACATAACAGAGATGTTAGAATATTAACACGTATCCAAAATTATTTACATATGGGTAAAATTAGATCTGACAAAAACAAACCTTATTCTATATTTATAGTGTCTACTAAAGAATCTATGAATTATATTTTAAATGGTGTTAATGGTCTTATTAGATTAAAAGTCCCCTCGTTTAAACAAGCGTGTGTTTTGTCTAATATAGATTATATTGAGCCTGATTATAATATAGCTTTATATGACCCTTATTTTTCAGGCTTAGTAGATACTGATGGTAGTGTAGTATTTAATTATTCTGGTAACAGAATAGAATGCAATTTAGAATTTAAATATAATGAGTATAGCTCAAAGTTAAATTTCAATAATACTATACCCAATTGTAAACCCTACATAATAAAACGTAGTAAATCTTCTAATATGCAAGGTTCTAAACATTTTTTATCTATCGCTTTTAAATTTCAAAATGTTAATGGTATGCTATTTATATATGATTATTTCATGCATAATAGATTATATTGTGATATGAAGTTTTATAGAGTTACAAAAATTAAACCTTTTATAGAGATTAGAAAATACAAAACATCACCTATAAATAGTATACAACATAAAATATACTCAGATTTTGTAATTAATTGAATTAAATATGAAAATCCTTTATGATATAAAGTTACTTTCATATCTAATTTACAACAATAAATAGTTTACCATTACTGGTAATGATACAGTCCGAGATAAGATAATATTTTTATCTTATACGCTAATTTTTGCAATTGCTATAATAATTATATTATTATTTATTCCATTTAAGAATTTATTTTTGATCTCAGTACAAAAAATAATGCGCAAGATAGTATTATATATAACTCTTGTTATCATTATGTTTTTAGCAAATGTTATTTTTTCCTCTTTTTTTTCAAATCCTATACATTTAGATTCATTTGTTAGTGATATGAATAATGGGGCTATACTTAGAACTCCTTTATTGCAACATGGGCAAACTATAGCAACTCTTCCACACGGTATACATAGGGTAACAGGTGGTTATGTTATGTTAGTGTAGGTTTTTTGCCTAAAGGTCATGTAACTCAAATAATTGGTATTATGGTGGATCAATATCCCACTACATTGAATGGATGGAACTATCATCATGGTAACCAACCTTTTAATATGAACCTTGCGAAAGTTATTTATGAATTACATGCAGCAGGTAAGAAAAATTGTAGCTATACTAGCTTGGATTATGCTTATTCTGGAAGAGATCTTGTACAAGCAAATCTCAACTCCCAATATCTTCAAGCTTTTAAAGCTAGTAGGGGATTAGGAGCTAATTCAGAAAATTATGGAGAATTCAGTATAACAAGTAAAATTTTAAATGCTTTAGCTGAGCAAGAAAATTAATAAAATTAAACAAATTAAATAAACTATATGGTAATATAGCATATGAACTAAACAAGAATTAGCAATAGCATTTCCACTATGTATTATCAATGGGTGCCGTATTTGCCCTATACAGTGCATGATACTTCTGAATACCAAAAATATTAGGTGCAGGCTATAACAAGTCAGGGGGTAAAGCGCATTTCTGAATATTATTTGTCGGGGTAAATGTTACATTTTTCCCACAACATTTCTTGGGACTCCAGGGAATGCCTAGAAGGATAAGTGATTATCCAGATGCCTTTGCTGGTTGAAATTTAGTAAGTAGTTTTGGGTCACTAATTGGTGTATTAGCCACATGATTGTTTTTATACATATTGTATGTTCAATTAGTAGAAGGTATAGCTACATCAAGATATCCATGATTAGTTCCTGAATTCAGTTCTGACTTGTTACAAACTTCTAATACTAGATCATACAATTCATTAGAGTGAGGACAAGATAATCCTCCTAAATCGCATACTTTCCCTAACTTGCCTCTGCTAGCTTTGTTAAGACTTCTTAACCCTGTTACGCCTGGATTACCACCACTTATTACATTTATTTTTGGTAGCTTTTTTTTAGGCACATTATACGTTATAGGTTTTACAGGTGCAGGCGGATCTGATATGCCAACTCAAGTAGATCCAGCACTATTCGTACCTAAACGAGATATCTTTAATTATCTATATGACATTAGTTTTATGTTAACTGGATTAAATAGATCTGATCGTGTTACGTGAGATGATTACGAGTATGTATGAGAGATAATGGGGCAATATAGAGATGTTATTGCTAATAACTTAGGCGAAGAGATAGTAAGGTACGAAGAGGCCATAGAATTGTTAGTTAAATACGTAGAGCATAATGATACTGACCATATAAGGGATTGCGTTAGTAAATTAGATAGTATGATACATAGTTTAGCGGAACCTCGCTGAGGAGCTGCGAGAGATCATCAATGAATACTTGCTTTTCATCGTGGTGATGCTAGTATGTACTCAGCTCAAGAGTTGGTACGTATACATAGGTTATACCTTCCACTTATACATTAGGCATACGGCATACGGCATATGGTATCCGTTATGACGTATAAAACTCAGGTTTGCGTACGTATAACCTAAATACATAATAACAAGTAATTTTAAAGCTCATCCTTTTCATCTAGTTTCTCCTAGCGAAGATCCGGTTATACCGCTTCCTGCGAAGCGGTATAGATTAAATAACTCTATGCTATTTAAAACAAGAGCAATATGAGATTGAGAAAATAAGTATCCTAACCACTTGCCCGTAAAGGGTAAAGGTTGAGGTTAATTTGGTCAAAAGAGGCCGGATCAAATACGCGACTTGCTTACTACTACTGTTCAACAGCATCCAGCCATCTTTGGATCGTAGAAAGGTTTGACTCCTTAAAAAAATTAACCTACGTTAGGTCCTAAAAGCAGCTTTTGGTATTATATTAAGGCTAAACATGACTACGATCTTACTAAGTTAACTACTGAATAATGATATGTAGGACACAGTGAGGCATCCGTTACGGCGTTTAATATATAAGTTTGCGAACATAATACGCAATTACATAAATTCATAAACACATAAATACACAAATAAATAAATACAAATGACAAACATAATAAGAAGCAATTTTCAAGCTCATCCTTTTCATTTAGTTTCTCCATCACCTTGACCTATCTTCACGTGTGCCTCTCTTTTAGCCTTTACTACATCAGGTGTTTTAACTATGCACGGTTTTGCGTCTTCACTATATTTCTTCTACGTTGCATTAATATTACTTATATCTTCCATGTCCTTTTGGTTTACAGATGTTTTCGGTGAAGCTACATACTTAGGTAACCATACCTTAGCCGTACAAAGAGGTTTAAATATGGGAATAGCTTTATTTATAGTGAGCAAAGAATTATTTTTAAGCTCCCCACCTAGGCCTCACGCTTTTGCGGGTCCACCTTTGCAGTCATCCCTAGATATTTCAAATATCTTAAAAAAAATTACTCTCAGTAAAGTAATTTCAATTACTATTACTGTTATAGGTATGGCTATCTTAAGATATATTTATTTCGGGGGGTTGGTATCCAATCCATTAGATATAGCCGAGTGTATAACATGGGCATGATCTGCTCGAATAATTAAATTAATTATAGAAAGTATCTTGTCTGAGCTTTTTATTAAAATGGGCGGAGATCATTCATTGGAAGATTATTTAAAAAAAAGCATACCACTTATTCATCATGCAGAAGATAAAACTCATGCCTCCTCTAGTACCCCGGGTGGTTCTAGCGGTGGGGCTGGTTCTAGCGGTGGGGCTGATTCTAGTGGTGGGGCTGGTTCTGGTGGTAATACAAGTATGGAAGATGAAATTTTGACTAAAGGACAAGCTAAATTAGAGTCTCTGGTAGGCTCTGTAAGTAATGGTTCAACTAAAGAAAGGAAAAATTACCTGAGACAATTACATGACATACCACCAAGACAAAGCGAAATACCTAAACCCATGTTGCATGAGATTATGACCGAATATCCTGTGTCATCAGAACAAGATGTAGCATTGAGATCATATAAACAGTGATTCAATACTAAAAATGAGGCCTTGACTCAATTCAAAGTAGCAGATTACCTCATTAGGTTAGATAATTACAAACCTTCCAGTTTATTTTTTAGAAAGCTACAGTGTGAGCATATAGCTTTACAATGTAACAAAGGTTTGGATATTGCATACAATAAATTATCAGAAGAAAAAAAAAACAGAATAAATGAAATTTATGGACCTAAATCTTGATAGCTTAAGAGTTATCTAATGCATGGTTACAATTGTTTCGTTTATTTGGTCTAGTGACTAAACAATAAACCTAAATATGAGATATTTACTTTAACATGATGTTTAATCACAATTTACTAGGCTGCATAAGGAATAGGGTAAATAAAATAGGGAATCCACTGCCATATTTATAGTTAGGCTCAATAGAACAGTTAAATAGAGCTTTTAGCTAGATGGCTTGAGGACGAATTAGTTTACCTCTAAAGGAGGGTGTAATACATGGTGGTCACTCACTAGATACTGCGTATATCTATCTAAATGTCTTATTGTGTTTTAAGTGTTTTGTTAATTAAAAATAAAAAGATTGAATAATAGAATAGATATAATAGATAGAAGTCAGGTGGGGCAGTATCATAATATATAGGACATAAAGCCCACTAAGCTACCTATGATATTTTTGTTAGTTTATGCTATCGTAAGGTTTTACCGATTATTTTAAAAGTCTAGCCTCTTTCTTGTTTCAGGACATAGCCTCTTTTACACACACAAATACAGATAACAATGTTTAAATTTTTAATTTCTTTTACACAAAAATTTTTTACTATCCTTTTTTATTGATGTAGCAATAACAAGGTTTTAGTATTTTACTAGTAGTTACCTTTAACTTAGGTTATAGAGCTCCTAACACGCATATGCTTTGTAAACTAAATTTATTGCCCTATCTTCCTTTATTTAATACTGTATTCACATTATGTTGTATAGTAGGTCTAGCTAGTAAAAAAAACAAGTTTTTAGCTCTATACGCTTAGTTTTTGCAATTTTCTTAGACTTAACTGTGCCATTATTGGTTTGATTATTTACCAGTAATTACCCTGAGTTTGTTTCATCTTTTGTTATGGTGTTGCTATACGAAGTACGAAGTACGAAGTACGAAGTACGAAGTACGAAGTACGAAGTACGAAGTATGGCTCCGCAGGCATCAGTTATTATATAAATTTATTATGAGTAAATAAAATAGCTATAGGTCAAGATGGCTAGATAACTAATTATAAAATAGGTGGTGGCGAATCTTCATCAGGGGTGGGGCGCAAGTTCACAGCCTAATACAGGTAGTTCAACTAATGTATTACATGGTAGAGCTCTTATAGAAAAAAACTCAGAGATTTCTAAAAATCTTGAAGAGAATTCGCTTATAAGTAAGTATAATACTCAACCTTCAAGTTTAGAAACAGCTAAACAGAGGTTTCCTCTTAAAAACCCTAAAAATGTAGCAAAGTCTGTTGTTTTATATACTAGCTGATATAATCTAAAATGTAAAACACTTATAGAACTTACACTACTTAAAGACGCATCAGTAGAAAGCGATTCTGTTCTAACATCTATACGAAGTATGACATCACTAACTTAAAAAAATGTCAGAAGATTGTAGTAATAGTATGGATAAGATTGAAAATGCTTTACAAAGAAGCGATAAAAGATCTATATCTAATACGTAAAAAAAACCCTGATATACATGTTTTTTTCGCCAACATATAACTTAATAAACACACACTGTTTTTATAACTAAAAAACAAAGTATTTGTAACTATTAAATTTTGCTTATTAACATTATTATTGTTTCATATAATAAACAGGTCAAGTAGCTAACTGCTTATACCGCAAACAATTTATCTATTGGTATTGGTATTGGTATTGATGTTGGTATTGGTATTGGTATGGGTATTGGTATTGGTATGGGTATAGAGTAATAAGGGCTCTAGAGAACATATACTATATCTTATTGATGCCTGCGGAGCCATACTTCGTACTTCGTACTTCGTATAGCAACACAAACTTATTTTATATTTTAACTTTTTCTTGCTGATGCAGAGACTTCGTCTATGCATGCAATATTGCCTTATTTCTAATAATAAAAAACATAATATCAATAAAAACAACAATAATAATGATTTAAACTTTTCTTTAGTGTTTCCTTTAAACGCTATATATGTTACATTTTCAAGTGGTAAAAATAAAAAACGCCCTCAAGATGATGGACATATTATAGCCTCTACATACTTTACAAACAAAAGCATAACAATCCCACATAATAATTTTCTATATAACCTCATGCCTGCGGAGCCATACTTCGTACTTCGTACTTCGTACTTCGTACTTCGTACTTCGTATAGCAACACATTAAAAATAAAAAAATGTATATTATGATACGTATGCAGTGATTATAAGGATAAAAATATAGAAGATATAAACTATCGTTACGGAAATTTAATCCTTGTAATTAAATGTAGAACACCATATACATTTATTGAATGTATAGCAAACATTGAGTTTTTTGAATCGGATAATATATATAGTTTCTATATTTTTATTTCGATTCCATGAAATAGTGTTGTAAGATTATTTATTGACCAAGGTCATGGTCAAGATGTTACAATTAGAGGGGCTAGTACTAGAAAAAGACATATGTTATCCCAGCTTGACATAAGACTTAATGCCTATCTTCTTGCTATCTTCGATATGAACCCTTCGCAAGTTGCTAAACACAATGCTTTTTACAATATTTCTAAACGTGACTACTTACCCAGATTTTACTTTACCGATAAAAAAAAAATACACTAAATCTACTCTTGCTAGACTTCGTCTGGTAAAAGATATAAAAAAGATAACAGCTAATCTGATAGCTTTTTTATAGAACACTAAAAATAGTATAGTTAAATAAAAAATCTTTTTTGTTTACTTATAACTGGTTTTCTCATTAGAGGTTTTTTTTTTATTTTTATTTTATATGTAATTATTATAATGATTTATCTTAAATTTTTCTTATATTTGTTTCTGTTTATAGTTAGCTTAAGGCTTGTATTTTTATAAATTTACTTTTACAATAAAAGCCTAACTTATTATAACTAGAGCTTTCAACTCATTAAAATTAGGTTTAAACAGTCTGCCTAAAGCTCACGTGTTTGTGTACCTACCTGTAGTAAGTGATTTGTCTTTTCATGCTTTTATCATGCTTCGTAGTATAGGAGCTGTCTATTCGTTTATTAACACTACCTTAGATTAATCCATTTTTATTTTACCCAAAGATTTTTTATGTTAATAAAGAGTCCCATGGTAAATCATTACTTCATATTAAAACAATATGTTAATCCTTTTATTATTATCAATACCATTAATAGGTATACTATTTATATCTACTAGAATGTACTATGATAACTCTACTTTTTCTCAAGGTAATGCTGAGACTTCGTCTATGCAAGAAAACTCTTTTAGTCCGCTTGATATATCCTTACCAGACTGAGTCAATAAACGTCTTAAATCTGCTGCGTTAAAAACATCCATATTAACCTTATTAGTTTCATTGATTATTTTCGCCCTTTTTGATTTCAGTAGCAATCAATTTCAGTTTGTGCAAGAGTATCATGAGATAGGTTCTTATAATTTTTATTTAGGTATAGATGGTTTGTCTATATATTTTGTGTTATTAACAACTATAATAATGCCTATTTCCTTATTATCTAACTGAACATCAATTACACATAATTTAAGAATGTTTTTAATAATTATTTTGTTATTAGAAACACTATTGTTATCAGTGTTTTTAGTGCTTGATATCTTGTTATTTTATATATTTTTTGAGAGTATTTTACCTCCCCTTTTTTTATTGATAGGATCCTTTGGTTCAAACAATAGAGTAAGAGCAAGTTTCTATTTGTTTCTATACACATTGCTAGGCTCTTTATTTTTATTATTATCTATCGTTACAATGTATTCAATGATAGGAACTACAGATTTTGGTGCTCTATACAAAACAAATTTTAATTATTATACACAAGTTTTTTTATTTTCTGGTATAGCAATAGCATTTGCAGTTAAAACACCCCTCATCTTTTTAAATACTTGATTGTTAAAAGCTCACGTTGAATCACCTTTAAGTGGTAGTATAATATTAGCAGGCATAGTGCTGAAGCTAAGTTTATATGGTATACTTCGGTTAATTTTACCTCTTTTACCACAAGCCTATATAAATTGTACTTTTTTAATTTACTTATTTGGTGTTATTACAATTATCTACGCCAGCTTAAGTACGTTAAGAACTATAGACGTTAAAGAGCTTATTGCATACTCATCAGTTTCACATGCCGCTGTATACCTTATGGGTGTTTTCAGTAACACAATACAAGGTATAGAAGGTGGTATAGTATTGGGTCTAGCCCACGGCTTTGTTTCATCTGGGCTGTTTATATGTGTTGGAGGTGTATTATATGACAGATCAAGTACTAGATTAATAACCTATTATAGAGGTATAGCCCAAGTTATGCCTTTGTTTTCTATTATTTTATTTATACTTTGTTTAGGTAACTGTGGTGCACCTCTTACTTTAAACTTTGTAGGTGAATTTTTATCACTATATGGTGCATTTGAAAGATTACCATTTTTAGGTATATTAGCTAGTTGTTCCATAATATTTTCAGCTGCCTATACTATTTATATGTTTAACAGAATAGCTTTTGCTGGTTCGTATGCTAAATTTTTCAAGGTAAATATTTCTGATCTTAATAAACGTGAATACTATGTTCTGTTGACACTAGTCTTTTTTACCGTAGTTTTAGGTATATATCCTGCACCTGTTTTAGACGGTTTGCATTACTCGGTTACAACTCTTATTTATTGTGCTCCTAAGCTTGTATAATATATAACACTTATAATTTTATAATATAGTTAAAACAGTATAACTCTACCACTAGACCGGAAATCATTGTGTTGCGAAGCATCATATAAAAATTACAAATTTATTTTAGCCTGATATTTTTTATGTTAATAAAAAGTTGTGCGCTAAATCTTTACTCCATCTTAAAACAATATAACAATTCTTTTATTAACATTATCTTTATCATTGGTAAATAAACAGCTATTTATTATGCCTCCTTTTTTATGTCCATGGGATCATTTGCTTGAAGCAATAAAGCAATAGCAAGAGCAATAGCAAGAGCAATAGCAAGAGCAATAGCAAGAGCAATAGCAAGAGCAAGTTTCTACTTGTTTCTATACACATTGCTAGGCTCTTTATTTTTATTATTATTATTGTCTATGGTTACGATATCTTCTATAATAGTTAACATAACATTAGCGAGTATAGTGCTTAAAGTATATTTATATGGTATACCTGGGTTTCTTACTAGGTTTTTAGTTAATCATTACTTAGGTGTTAATGTTTTTGTTGAGTTTCTAAATTATGTATCTTTTGTGTACTATTTATTTTTCTCTGGTTTTGTTGTTTTCTTTCATGTTGTTGTTGATCTTGTTGCTTCATATATTAATTCCTTTAGTTTATCTTGTGGGTTTTTAGTTAATTATGTATCTTTTATGCGTGATAGTATTTGTAAATATTTTGCTAATCTTTCTATTGTTAGAGGGAGAGTTTCTATCACTCATGTTATTTACTTGTTTAAAAATATGTTCTCTTTTGTTAATTGTGAATCTAGGGCTTGTTTATCTGGTGAAACTATTTTGTCTGGTGATGTTAAGAAAGATAGTAAAGCTTTTTCTCCTTATTGTTATCAAAGAAATGATGCTAGTGATGGTGGTTCTAGTCATAATGGCAATGGGTACGGTAAAGGGAAAGGTAAAGCTCTTAATAATGGTAGTGGTAACTATAAAGATATTACTAAAGTTCACGCTGAAATTTTAGATTCTGATGTTAAAGTGAAAAACCATCGGCTTAGACATACTAATAGAGTTAGTAATTTGAGGGGTAAGAGTGAAACTTTGGATTATTATTTTCTTAAAGATCAACGCAAGGTGGTTGTTGATAATTCTGGTATTACTCCACAACCTAGTCGAGTGAATAGGGCTGGTGACCATATTAGTAGTTTGCGTAACACTTCTCCGGATATTGATTTATCGTTTTTAAATAACAGTAGATCTGTAGGTTTTTTTAAACGATTTCAATTATCTTTGGAAAGAAAATTAGTTATACTTAAAGAAGTTAAAGGTGATATAAAACAAGATACATTGAATTTTAAACACAAGATGCATGTGCATAAACGAACTTTGGATTGGTTTAGAAATTTGAGGCATAGAAAGTAGTTGTCAGTTAAGATTTATCTAGAGTTTTCTGATAGTATTGTTTGATCTAGTATTGCGCTTTTTATTTAATTTTTTTATAAGATGGTTAAGACGTATGACAGATATAATTTGTTGCCTAAGAAAGAGTATTGTATAAGTAGAGAATTGCAAGATGTTTTACTTATGCAAGATTTTTATTTAATTGTATTTAGAGTTCTTAATACAAATAAACAAGATGTTGTTTATAACTATATTGGTTATAATTTATCATTTTTAAGAACTTTTTTCTTATTTTTAATTGCTAAAAATGATAGTCTAGATATTAATAGAGAACCTGGGTATTTTTTAAGTGTTATTGATTCTGATTTATTCCCCAAAGATTGGGTAGGTTTTCATGATCCTTTGCATCTTAGTATAATTAGTGATAATATAGGCAATGTTTTAAGTAGTTTAGATGCTCAAATTTCATATGATAAAGCTATGTATGGTATTTTAAATATAATATCTAGACTATTTTATGTATGTAATTATGACACTATGTATAGCATATTTGAAAACTCTATATATAGGCGATACTTACCTTTTATCGAACAGATATTAGGTCATTTATCTTTATACCCATCTTTAATGTCTAAAAGCTTTAGTTCTCAAGAAGCATTTTCTGCTAGTTTGATTAATGGTTGTGTTTTTATGGTGAGAGATAAAGATAAATTTATAAATAGAATCAGGGAAAGCAAGCTATTTAGTAATATAAATGCAGGACCTCAAAAGTATAGAGGTGAACCTAATTCAGCTAGTAATTTTCTCTCTCTTTTAGATAGGGATTAGCGTGAAAACCTTGATAATCATAATAGGTTTCATACTTATAATTCCATAACTCACAATTATTTAATTAAGTTGGATAGGAGTAAATTTAGTTTTAATAATATTCATATGAATTTAGGTAATGTAAGGTGGTATTCTACCGGTGTAAACGTAAACGTAAACGTAAACGTAAACTACCCTAAAAATAAAAGTAGGATGTTTTATACTATGATGTTAGCTGATCTTTTTACACAATCCACATCTATACTTTTATCTAATATAGAATTTATGTTGGGCATAGGAACTTTTTTGTAATTCTTCGATGGTAATGGTACCTCACCGATGTACGAGGCTATTTTGTAACTCTTTGACGGGATATTAATGAAACCCTCCCCTATTTTGTATATGTCATCGCCACAAGTTTCATTTATAGTTGTTTTAACAAAAGTATCGAACTTTTTTAAATAACCTGTTGAAGAATATAGCTGTATATAAACCAATTTTAATTTTAAAATTAGTCTTGGTACATTGTTAGCTGTTACTCCAAAACAATCATGTACAGTATACAAAGGACCTACGTTCTTAAAATTACTATATAATATTGCTATAGTTGTTGCATCTAAAGAGTGTATTAAGTTAGGCATTGTAGCCCTTTTTTGTTGACTTAAATCATAGAAATCTCTCTGATAACTTTTAAAGGTATACCTAGTATTTACAAATAAGAAGGCTTTTATTGGTTTGGATTTCCCAACCTCATAGGATTCCATAATCTCAGCACTATATAGAGAGGGGCAACGGTTCGTTTGTGGCATTACCTCTATTTACCCTTGTATTACTACTTTCTTTTATAGGCCGGATACGTCTTTTCTTAGGTTTATCTAGAGCCTTTTTATTGTTTACATTTGTTTTACAATTTTCTAGTATTGTGCTTCCTTATTGTTTTATTATTATTTTTTTCTATGTTTATTTATACCTATTTACTTTGTTCATTTAATGTGCTTTTCCTAATAGTACTTTATATACTATTGGCATTATTTATACCTAGTATTTTTTATCCTATACATTTTGATGTATATATGTGCTTTTGTATAAATTAAACTGTGTTTTAGCAAATTTAACTTTAGCGCAGTGACTAACCGCTATATTTACTCTAGTTTCTAACATCTTTACTACGTATTTAATATGTAAAAGTAAAGATGTAATTAACAAGACAAGATATGGCTTTATTGTAAGTTTCATCTCGGCCTTGTTGTTTAATTTTAAAGCTTTTATTAGAACATTTTTTATAATGCTAATAATATCTTGTATTATAAGAGGTTATATATTTAATGAGTGACACATGCACATGAGTGCTAATTTAAGCATTAAATCTTTATGTTTTACCATTTATTTAGTTTATTCAACTTGATTTCCTATAGCATATATCACTAGATTAACCTTAAATATAGTTACTTTATCAAAATTTTGTACTCCCTATAATATGTTATCATATGGCTTATTAGATTTTAGTTTAAACAATGAGTGATGCGCCATTACTTTTAATAGAAACAGGGCACTTCTAATTATTGTATTGTCAGCTCTAGGGTTCTTAATTAAATCTTTATATCTCAAATATTTTATTTTCATAGGTACAGGGTTTGATAACATAGAAGCGTTTTCATTAATATTGCTTATAATACTTCCTATTATAAAACACTACCCTATTTTAACTAGATATGGTTTATCTAGTATAATATACACAACACCTAGGAGTGCAAATGTGCATAGCATTAATAATATAGGACCTGCACTCACAGGTGTTGTTCTTGTAGGTCCTACGGGCGAAGAAGCAAACGTAACACAACAAGAATATGATATGCTGGAGAAAAAAAAACAACAGATTTCTGTTAATGAAAACGTGCACCCTGCTGTAAAAAAGGTACAGGAGGATTGTGAAAGCTTATCTACTGAGGCTGCGGCTGATCATTATAGGAAGGCACTTGGTAAAGGTACAAATAATAGCTGAACTGATGGGTGAGTAGTATTATATTGAGGTGACCAGTTAAACAGGTACTTTAGAGATTTTGTCCCATACCATGGTTTTGAAGCTGTGTGAAATGGTCTAAATCACATAAAAGGCGACTTAAGGCTCAATGCAGAGAATTATCATAAACCCATGATGCATAAACATACTGCCAGCTCAGTCACCTGGTTTATGTACACTTTAAATGCCTTTCCATATGCGCAAGTGGGTGGAAACGACTTAAATGAGATGACAAGGTACCAACACTGTGTACATTCCTTAGCTATTGTAGAGGACTTCAAGTCAAGTTTTCATGGTGAGCCTCAATTTATAATTAAACCGGCATGTGATATGTTAGCTAAAGTTAAACAAATATGCATACAAAAAGGAGACAAGTACGCTTGAGACGCAAATATAAGCTATCGAAAATATTCAAAACAATGTAGGGATGATCCGCTAAGCGTTCATCCAGCTTTTCACCGTCTCTTACCTATATTAGAAAGCCTTATGAGTCCTCTTTTTAAAGAAAAAATTATAAGTACACGTGTTAAACTTAGTGAGGTCTTAACATTGGGCGAAAATCGTTTAAACGAATTTGGTCTTGAGACCTATAGGCTTGGATGCATGAAGGACCAGATAATAACAAAGATCTTTGAGTGTAAAATTGCAGAAAGAAACGCTGTACTTAACGCCATAAAAACCGCACAAATAAGTATTGACACACCTGCACAAGTACCAAAATATCTTTTACATTTTGACCATGCGCAAGGTGTATATAATCAGGGGTATTTTGATACCAAAGATTTAATAAATACCAGAGGTAAAGATAATCTAATTGTTAGACATGTATAACTACGTATTGTTTAATTATAGATTAGATAAGCTATATCTTTGCCTAACTTATACAATATTTTAATTAGTTATAGGATATCTTAAAACAGTGTGACTAGCAAATCACAATATACTATCTATTTTGTTCTATTAAACTATCTATTTTGTTCTATTAGACTTTCTATTTTCTCTTCTCGCTATCCTATCCTTTGTTTATTTGTTAAGTTATTTTCTTATTTTATAGCTTTTAATTGTTTACATCTTTATTTGGATTCTCCTATTTTATGTATGCCTAATTATGATTGGGATCCTTCCGTTCATACAGGTGTTCCTGTTGAAACTGTACAATCTTTTTTTTTTGATTTTTTTCATATAGAATAATAACAACATATTTAGTAGGTTTACTGTATGTATCTATATACTACTATGATTACTTGAAAGCAGAAGTGATCCTATTTTGAATAATAAATACAACTGGTTTAACTTATATTGTAAAAGAAATATATATAATTAAATTTTAGCTATATAGGCTAAATTTTCAGTTTTGTTAATTTGTAATTACATAACAACTGTTGACAATTTGTATAGTATTTAAGGTATTATAGCACTTTCGTGTCTTGTTATATAGAACATTGTAATTATTCGCATTGTTTATGCTTACGTGTAATGTAATGTAATGTCATGTTTTGTTATGTAATGTTATGTTATTTTATGTTATATGGATCCGGACTCGTTATTTAAACTGCATAGTAAGCATATATAATATATTATATATACGTACTTACTTATTTATATAACTGCTTAAGTATTTGCTCATATCTTGCGTTATTAACTTATACATGTTACACTTTGAAAAGTATGTTATAGATAAAATACCAAAAGTTTAGCTATAAAATACTAATTAAGGTCACGTGCATCTCATTTTTTATTGTATGTGTTATATCTTGTTGATTATTGTAAAAGTTTTACAAAATAAACTAACAGTTAATACACTGTATTAGTACTACAGTATCGGCATAAGTATCGGCATATTTTACACAAACCACCTTGCAAAGGTGGATAATCGGGATTAATGTTAGTCCACCAGTGTTTAGTGAACACTGGAAACCCTGAGCAAATTTCAAGAAAGACTTATTATAAATATAAGTGTATTTGAAGCGAACCTTATTAGAGCTTTATAATAGTAAAAAAATATACCTGATAAGAACGTTCAACGACTAGAGGGTGAGCATTGCTAGCAATATCCTTCCATCTATGCTCGGCATTTTTAAAAGCTTTTTATATTCTATTGGGCATATATCAATGTAAGTACTTTTTATGTGTTACGATTGCTTGCTGAGACGAAGTCTGTGCAAGCATGAGCTCATTATAACATTACAATATATGCCTGTATAATGATTAATTTTAATAAAAATTAATGAAAACGACTTAACCTCTTATTTCTTAGATTTACAATTTGTTTACTTTTATAAAAATAAAGCAAAAAAAATCATAAACACAACGGAAACAGAAAAAAACTTAAAAGTTAAGCCTGGAACAGTTTCTAATGACATATGTAACATAACTAATGGAGTCCTACTTAAATATACACAAAATGCAAGCACAGACTTCGTCTCAGCAAGAAAACGTAAAACATAACAATACTGCCCTTATGTTAAATGTATTTAACATAAAACTAAAAAAATATGATATATCTAAAACAAAGGTGGCAGAAAATAACAAAAATTTTGTAAGTAAACCTAAACATTATCCACCTGCAAACAAAGAATGATTCAACAGTATATATTGTTACAACCAAAATACAACTAAGTTACTACCTACGGCTGATCACGTTATACTTAAGCTTGTAAAAAGTTATTTCAACCTGTATAGTCGTAAGTTAGAAAAAAAAGTAAAATCACGCCGTTTACGTTTATGAGTTAGAAGGTTGTCAACTAATAGAATACTAGTTAGCAGACCAGAAGTAAAACATACAAACGATAAAGTGATTATTACTATATATATTTATAATAGACAAAAAAAATATTATCTCAACAAAATAAATAGAATAGCTTCAATAGATCAAATAGATAACCTTCTACCTAAGAGGACAAAGAAAGAATTGATTGAAACTTATGGGCCTTGACCCTCTAATTTGAAAATAAAGGTATTAAGGAAAAAAAGCATAAATATAAGATCAAAGGTGAGAAAACATAAAAACATGGTTTTAAAAATGCTTAACATAAAACACAAAAGAGGTGGTAACATGTTTAAGGGTTATGAGCTAAGATTTTTAAAAGATTATGTTACTAAGTCTTTACGTAGAGAAATCTTCTCAATTTATTTTAGACAAATATTATTATTTAACAAATCTAAATTTAATGATAGATACTTGTTACCTTTAACCAGGCTAGCAAAAAAAGTTTACAATAAGAAAATCGAATTTAATCTTGTAGATTTAAAATATTTATACCTTAATAGTTACATTTTTTCAGAAACTTTAGTTACAAAAATAAGGAATAGGAATAATAGATTATTAAGAGTATTAAGAACTTCTTTATTAATGTTTAAACTGCCACTTATGGATAGAATAGCTGTATATGACGAGATTTACAATAGAAAAAGAAAATTACAAAATTTTAAAGTTCAGGACCTTACATCTGATTCTTTAGCCATACAATTTAACAATAAAGCACAGTTGCAAGACAATGATGATTTAGAGCTTTTATTGTTAAAAGTAGATTGTTATGATTCTTTACCCAAATTAAAGGATTATAAAACATGCATGCCTCAAAATTTAATGTTTTTTCATTATCCTTTATATCTCACAAACACTATATTAAGTTTTATAAAACACAAATATGTAAGCGGTATAAGATTAGAAGTAGCAGGTAGGTTAACTAGACGTAATACTGCTGCCAGATCTGTTTTTAAACTTAGGTATAAAGGTAATATAAAAAATATGGACTCTTCTTATAAAGGCTTATCTACAGTTCTTTTAAGAGGTTATGCAAAATCTAATCTACAACACACTAAGCTAAAATCTAAGAAACGTATCGGATCTTTTGGTCTAAAAGGTTGAGTAAGTAGTAGTTAGATATTTATTTTATATAATTCATTATGTTTACGATTATGTATAGTTGTATTTATAATTTTATGACATAATTATGTAATAATCATACACAAGTTTATGTGTTGCTATACGAAGTATGGCTCCGCAGGCATCTACACTTAATTTTACTTATCTAAAATCCCTTAGCTTATATAAGTAACCTTATTCATTAAAAAGCGTAAAAAATCACTTTGATATAACACAAATGTGTTATACCTTTTTATTACAAATATCGCGTCGCCCTCTGTATAAAAAGCAATTAAAAATGATGAAATAGTCTGAACTGTCTTGTGAAAGGCAGAGATAAGGGATAAATAACCCATATGATAACATAAATTGAAATAAAGTTTGTTTAAAGATAGATAAGCATATATAATAGCAACAAGAAACTCTAAAATTAATGTTTTACTCAGTGATGCCTTTACTTCTATAATATATTTCTATAGAAAAACTTGTTTTTTGTGTTGCTATACGAAGTACGAAGTACGAAGTACGAAGTACGAAGTACGAAGTACGAAGTACGAAGTACGAAGTACGAAGTATGGCTCCGCAGGCTTCAGGAAAAAAACAACAATAAAAGATTTACATTTACTATCTATAATCGATATGTGATTTATTTTACTTAGATCATGTTATTTTATTTAAATCATGTTATTTATAAATTAATAAATACCTATAGAGTTTGTGTAAAACACAAACATTAGAACTTTAGCTTTACTTATAAAAGCATCTGTATTTCTATACATAGATAGATACCGGTGCTCATGCTCATGCTCATGCTGATGATTATGCTGATGATTATGCTGATGATTATGCTGATGATTATGCTTCTTTGTTTTTTCTATTGTATAGAAAAAAATAAAGAGCGCAAGAGAAAACCAGGATTGCTTTCCGGTTAAATTTACTTCTAAAAATAAGGTTACAACACATATATATAATTAAAATGAGAGTATTCAAAAGTCATCCTTTGCTAAAATTGGTTAATTCATACATAATAGACTCCCCACAACCATCCAATATAAGTTTCTTGTGAAATTTTGGTTCTTTGTTAGCTTTTTGTTTAGTTATACAAATAGTTACAGGGGTAACTCTAGCAATGCATTATAATGCTAATGTTTTAGAAGCATTTAACTCAGTAGAACATATTATGCGTGACGTTAACAATGGATGATTCATAAGATATTTACATTCAAATACTGCATCTGCATTCTTTTTTATAGTTTATCTACACATAGGTAGAGGACTATACTACGGGTCGTATAAAGCTCCTAGAACATTAGTTTGAACAATAGGTACAGTTATATTTATTTTAATGATGGCTATTAAAAATATGTGGCCAAATTGAATGTTAATTTATCATGCTAATAAATTAAACACGCATAATATTTTTCTTAAGCAAGATAGTATTAATATATCTCATTTTAGCAAAGCTAGAACTAAAGCCCTGTATAGGGTAGGTCCCCATAATAAAGATGTTTTATCTATATTGATATGTGGCCTTTTAGGGGACTGGTGAGCTGATAAAATTAAAGGTCAAATTTCTACAAGTATAAGGTTTAACATAGAACAAGCAATTAGTAATGCTGCATATATTCATCATGTTACGTTATTATTTAACGAATTAGGTTATTGCTCAAACGTGACACCTATTTTAGTGAAAAAATCAGAAGCAATTACAGACAAAAGAGTCGATAAAACTGCCACAAGGTTTAATTACAGGTTAAGTTTATTTACTTTTACATCTTTTGTTTCAATATACGACTCTTTTTATTGTAATTCTAATGGTGTTACTGTGAAAAGAATTCCTAGCTGGATAGGTCAATATATGACACCTATAGGTCTAGCTCATTGAATAATGCAAGATGGTTCTAGACAAATTAAACAAGGGATTTCATTAGCAACTAATAGTTTTACATATGAAGAGTGTGATATGTTATGTGAAATATTAAGTAAAAAATTTAATCTTAAATGTACAGTTGTGAAAACAGGAACAATTAATCAGTGAAAAATTAGTATTTGAAAACAATCTATGCCTAGCTTAGTTACAATAGTTAAACCTTATATTATTAAAGAAATGAAATATAAATTTATTGGTTATGCGATTTAATTAAACATGAAATTAAAAATCAAAGTCCTGCTTTATAGCATAGTGTATGTAATATGTATTTAAAAATACACTGCCCATGTCTAGATTATACAAGGGTTTGAGTAGTATAGCCTGACAGGGCTATAGGATAGTATATTATCTTATTATCTGGCAACACTTGTGAAAACGGTTAAATACTTTACATCTAAGTAAAGACCGTCGGTTTAATACAAAATCGCTACAGACTGGGTCACAAGTGGGTATCTGAAACGATATCTAATGTACAGTCGGAAGTTTCTAATTTTATAAATATTACACAAGGCTTTAATTGATATATATTATAAAGATATAGGCTAATATTGGGGACTAATATATTGATAAAGTACAGGAACGCTATACAGATGTTATATAGATATAGTTAGTTGAAACTTAGACAGCCTTTCTGGGTTATAAACGTAGCCCAAAATGATCTTACTGAAAAAAGTTACACAATACTATTAAAAAAAATAAATTCGTGTTAATACAAAAAAGATGTAGCTCTTCTTTATCTAGTAACAGAAATAATCACAACTCCAAAAGATTAGATGATTTTTTGAAAGAAAAAATGTTAGACCCTGTATTTTCGTACGAAGATATAGACTTGGATATAACAAGAAAAACAATATTATCAGAAACTAGAGGGCTTAGTGGTATTTATCTAATTTTAAACAAAGTAACATTAGATTACTATATTGGATCTGCTTCAACAGACAGGCTATATTCAAGATTTTCAAATCATTTGCTATATTTTAGAGGTAGCAAAGTAGTAAAATATGCGGTTAAAAAATATAAATTACCTAGCTTTGCGTTTCTAGTTTTAGAACTTTTTCCCGAAGTAGTTACTAAAGAAAATAATAAAAAGCTAATAAACAGAGAGGATTTTTATTTAAAACACCTATTGCCTAACTATAATATATTGACCGAAGCTGGATCTACCTTTGGTTATAAGCATACTGAAATGGACAGATTAAAAATGAAAATCAATTATAGTCAGGAACGTCGTCTGCAAATAGGTAACTTGAACAGAGGTAAAAAACTGTCAGCAGAAACAATAGAAATCATTAAAGCCAAAACACTTGATAGACCTAAGCCGTTTATTTCTGAACAAGCTATATTAAATATGAAAAAAAAATCTAAGCCCATTAGGCTTTATAACTTAGACCGTACAGTGTATGGGCAATACCCCAGCATCTTGGCTACGGCAAATGCTGTTAATTGTGATGAAAAAACAGTTACAAGAGCTTTAGCTACAGATAAAAAAATCTTAAAAAAACGTTATATTGTTGAGTTTATTAATAAATAGTAATCTAAATTTTCAATTAGATCATAGTCCTACTAGTTAAAAATCTCTATGCAATTTCTAGAAAAAAATAGAGAATAAGTAGAATAATCCGATAGGAATATTGAAGAAGTTTAATCATTTCTTTGGCGATGTTAGTGAAAACGATCAAAAATTATAAATAGTATATTTATATTAAAGATCGTCGGTTATCTAGATAATCGCGACAGACTGGATCACTAATGGGTGGCTGAAATGCCGCTTAATGCACAGGCGAAACTTTTTAGTCACAGCTTGATTAACAAAATATACGAAAAAAAATAAAGTTATTTTGTTTGTTATTAGTAATCAATATAATAACAAATAAGTTAGTATGTATTGCCATACGGGCAAATGTCTTTATGAGGCGCAACAGTTATAACTAGCCTTATGAGTGCCATACCTTGAGTTGGACAAGATATAGTTGAATTTCTCTGGGGTGGCTTGAGTCAATTATTAATTGAAGAGCCTAGTAACAGTGATGTTGCTCAGCAAATTTTGCTTAATGCTAGAATATCCCCTATCTCGGTTTTTGGATACGACTGTGTTTACATTTTCGTGAAAAAGCCAAAAGCATGGGGACAACCAGCAGGGGTTAGACATATATCAACTGTCGAAGCTTCTCAGAGACTAAACGCAAAAAATCTTAG
>JAABUJ010000645.1_pt1 | contig 64708 bp, 71 predicted proteins | sample 5559131 | NCBI WGS metagenome assembly JAABUJ01 (sample SAMN10711875, study PRJNA513366) | rock metagenome | isolation source: Antarctica rocks | place: Antarctica: Victoria Land, Mt New Zealand nord | collected 2016-01-07 | reverse complement strand
GTGCGGGTGGCGCGCCATTCGATGGAGGGTTCTTGGGCGAGTGCGATGTCGATCTCTTCGTTGGCGACGAGCTGGTTGCTTAGGCCGGCATCGAGGGCGAAGAGGTAGGGGAGGTAGTCGGTCAGGGCGGAGTGGACGGCGTTGAGGTTCGAGGGTTGGGATGGGGGGGCATGGCGTCGGTATTTCTTGAGGGCGTTGCGGAGGACGGTGCGGTGGTTTGTCGCTGTCAGTGGGAGTAAGGGGTGGGTGGTGCTGCTGAAGTAGGTGGGATAGCTGACGAAGGACGTGGATGGGAGGGCGAAGGGGAAGGGCATGGCGGGGTGGGTAGCTTCGTTCGCGAGGGAGGGTTTCCTGGGGGGGTTGGCCTCGCGGTAAATACATAGGTAGTCGATGTCAAGTGCTCTTCGCAGCTCTCACTTCGCGGAAAGGTAGGCAAGGCCCAACTTAGACTTGTGTACCTATAGATACTTTATGTATAATTCTATATATCGTCTATGTCTATACCAACGACCAAGTGTCCAACTGGGTTGGTAACATGTTCTACTCCAAACAAGTCCCAAGCTGGGCATACCTTCCGGGTTACCACGCGGAACTACTCAATGCCGTGACTGGAAGTTCTTCCACTGACAAGCACAGCCACCTGTGCCCCCATCAATCCCTCCAGGGCCACCTTCCGCTGTACTGACATTGACGTGGCCAAAAGGTCCCTGTGCCGGATTAACTAAGATGCCCCCAAAGTCCCGAGCCTCAAGCTGCAACTTCTTCTGACTAGCGTCGATATGTTCGTTATCGTCCATAGCGTAGCAGTAGATCATCTTCTTTGTGATATCGCCTCCATGCCGATCCAGTGTGATGGTAACTGGATACGGAAATGACCCTGGCCGGTTGAAGTCGTTGGCAGAGGAAGTGGTAGGGTTGGAAGCATTTCCCGCAGTCGAGGATGATTGGGCGGTTGTAGTGTTTCTTGTGCCGTTCGGGCCCGACAGCAGTGGTGACGCGTTACCTTTGTTTGTCCAGATCTGCACAAGGAAGCGTGTCTGCGCCCATGTACACCGAACTCTAGCTCCACTCTTTTCCGAACCGCCATTGCCATCATCAACCACAGTTCCGGTGCTCGTGCTAGAAGAGTTGAGGAGTACTTTAGATTTTAAAAAGATGGAACGATCGAAGTAGTTGTAAAAACCGTAATGCTCTGTTGGAAGACCGCGATTGTAGATGCGTAGTGGTTGAGAAACCGGAAGCGGCGAAAGGTTTGCCGCTGCTGCCGAACCGTCGGGGCTGACGTCTGGCGGTGGGATCGCACTTCCGAGATCAGGGAAAGAGTTAGATGTGTTAGTGCCACTGGCATCCTGACGCTTGAGAAGGCGAGAAGATGTTACTGGGGATGGCGACAAGAAAGTGATGAAGAAAGGGGTGCTTTCGCCTTCGAATGGCGCGGTGGTATTATCGGTAGTATTGCCAAGGAAGATCTGATCCTCGAGCCTTGGGTTTGCAGGTGAGGGAGTGTAAAGAGCGTCGGTGAAAGCATCTCTGACGCGTAATGCTTGTAGTCTGATGAGACTGCCAGCCGAAACTGGTCCTGCCTTTAGACGGTAATTTCTCTTTGCCTTCCTTGCCCAATGAGCAATTGTCGTTCCATTGCGAAAACGAATCTCAAGTCTAAAGTTGGGCTGATCTGGGTCATTCGGGACGACGGTCTTCTGCTGTTCTTTAGGTAAAGCACAGCTCCACAAGGTGGCGGGTTGGACGCAACCAGAGTTCTCATTGACGGCATCAGGCTGAGCAATGGTCGATATACCGGTTGGAATGGGCGGAAATCCTGTGATGTTGAGCCACTGGGACTGCACAGGCGTATTATCCCCTTTCCGTGTCAACATAGTCGCAAGCACAACGATGAGTATGATCATTGCGACTAAGACACCCGTCAAAACAAGGTACCATTTCCTCCGTGCTCGGCTAGCCGGTCTGTGTTTGGTCAAACAACCTCTGTTCGTGAGGCAACCTCTACCACGCGAGGGTCCGGTGGTCTTCTTGGTCTGAATGATCCCCCTTTCTGGTTCCTGACGCCTTGCTTCTTTCTTCCAATGCATCTGTGACGGTGGCTCCAAATCTGCAAGCGTGATCTGGGTTGCAGGATCTGTTGCTGTCCGATTCGACGAGCCATTGTTTATCATACGAGTTCGACCCTCGGTTACGGAGGCTGCTTCAGATACCATATTGCCACCTCGCGAGGATGTAGCTTGCTGCATCTGGACGGACACAGGGCCAGGTATTTGTGGGCGCTGGTCGCGTGCCGCTGTTTCGTGACCGGGCGGCATAACAGCCACATATCTGGGAAAATTTGTGGTTCGCCGGGGTGGCGAGTAAGGCGGCGGTCCTGGCGGTGTAGCACGATGCATCCCTGGATTTCGCATCTCCGGGACTTCGGGAATGGCATTGATTTCAAGCTTCCCCGCGACGTCTCGTTGAGATGTACGTCGCAGCGGAGCCGCGACCGGCAGAGGGGCGCGCACAACAGGAGCCACAACAGCTTCGTGCACATTGGGGGAGAGATCCGCGTCGTCCTCATCAATCTCTGTAGTGTCGCTATTGGCCCTTGCCCGAGGTGAAATTGCTTGGCCAAATGCAGCAGCAAAACGGTCACATGGCTCTTGGAAGAAGGGGTTGTGGCCACCCCGCGATCCTGGTGCACAGCCAGGCATTTCTTCTCCTCCTTGTTGCGCAAACGGGCGAATCGTATGGCTGTTACATTCATAGAAAGGGGTAGTATTGGTCGCGTCGTGCCTACACGCCTCGTAATAGTCGGCAGCTGCACCTCCAGATATTCCTCCAACCATGACGAACGGGATGGTCGCACTTGATTCCTGGGGCTTATGTCCAGTTCTACTAGCCGTCGGTGAATTATCCACGGAGTCACCAGTCCTGCCTCGTTGTGCTTCCCATTCGGTCATGTCGGTCCAGATGCTAGTATGCCCACTCTTGAGGTCTGGTGAAGAGATTTCAGATTGTGAGAAACCCTTCTCCAGGTGGTCTCTTCGAGCTTGCTCTCCTGAAAGGGCTGCGGCCTGAGCTCTGCTCGGAAGCTCGGGATGCTTCTCTAATTCGATCGGACTTCTTCTTGTCATTACGGTGCTGGAGCGCATGAGGAAGGGACTCGTGATGACATTCCACCATCCCCGCGAGCGATGGCGTGTTGCTACAGTATCAATGCTTGCTCGACTCATGATAGCTAGCCGGCTATCTCCTGAGAAAGACCGACCCCGTGTAACTGACTGTGACTCATTATCTGTGTCTGCAACTTCATCCGTGGCAAAGGACTTCACACGTTCCATTTTCATCCCACTTTGTAAGGGAGTCGAGGTATCCGGCTTTCCTGATAGATAAGATTCGGACTGGAGAGGCTCGTAGGGTCCTTGGAGGTATGCTGCGCCGAGTGGCAAGGTTGGTACGGCAGGGATATTTTCCTCCCTTTCTCGTGTGGTTACATACGGTGTTGGTTGTGAGTAGAGGCTGGACACGGGTCGCCGAGCGTTGAGAGCTTTGCTGTCCTGGGGAGAAGATGACCAAGGCGCTTCCATTCTAGCCGGTGTGACAACGATTGTTGGTGTGGTTGGGTTGACTTTGTTTGCATCGCCCGAGACTGGAGCTGCAGACTGCGGACTGAGAGCATATTCCTCAAGCCGCGTTGAAGGAATGGAAATGCCGATCACTATAGGTCTATCTGACGGGGAGATAGCGGAAATAGCGGCCCATAAACCTTGGTCTTTGCTTCCAGATCGAAGATGGTCCACCCTTGTGCCTGATGTAGCCCAATCACTCAGTTGAAATCCCAGTCCGGCTAGGTCTTGGTTTTTCAGAGTACGCTCAGCATTTTCGATTCTTCCCATACCATCCTCCATGCGCTGTGCTAGTCCGAAAGTGATTGGCACCGGGTCTGGAGCAGATGCTGTTGAATCGACCACGACCTCCTTATCCTGCTTACTGGCTGTTGTCGTTTTGGCGGGAATTGGAACAATGTCCGATGACACCGGCTGACTGTTTAATGCTTTGATGTCGGCTAGGCTTATAAAGCCACGGTGCTGGGTTGGCATTGCCGGCCGACCTTGCGTCCATCCAGTCATGCTTCTACCGTAGCCGTATCCCATTCCTTGCAAGTTCTGAATTGACTTGCTGGGAACCGTGTTGGTGGAGGGAGGCTTCGAGAAGTTTGTAATGACGTTGAGTCCAGGCCGATTGGATCTGCCGACCTCCTTCACATGATACTTTTGCGACCTATCGTAGGATGTCTTGTTCACAGAAAACCGACGTTCAGGCACCGAGGTGCCGACCTCCCCCGGGCCACAAGATTTGGGAGCCGGTCCAGCTGCGTTTTGAAGTGTAGATATGTCCCCGATAGCTGCTCCATCATATTCAATCGCGTGGATGTACCGATGGTTATTGAGCTTGCCTTCGGCATCTGAAGACTGCGTTTGAGTTGCCAGTGGCGGAGTTGCGAATGGATCCACAATTACGTCTTTTGACGATGGCTTTCGAGCATCTTGAGGCGATGTCGGCGAAAGGATCTCTTCGCCCATAGGTGACGAGAAGGGCAATCGAGGTAGTTGAGGTGGCAGCTGGAGATGTGAGGCGATCCCTGCCGCTGCCATGGTGGGATGTTTCTTTTGAATAATGTGTGGGATGACAGGAAGCTCGGACTGTGTATGTCAACACGTGTGCAAAATATGCCAAAGTCTGCTATGGAGACCCGCTTGCTTACCAGTTGGAGCTATCGACTGATAATAACAAAGGCCGAAGTTTCATCGAGGGCAAAGCAATCGAATGACAGTGCGAATGTTGAGTTGGCGGGGTCTGGTCAAGGTCCTAAAGATACCTTGTTGAGTAGCCCATGCGTCTATTGTCCTGAGTGATGGCAAAACACCGGAGTCGTGACCATAACGTCGAGTCTTCTCAATAAACGGTAACATGGGAACATGCCGGAGAAAGTGCCATATGAACACCTCAACTAGATGCGGTTTTAGGTTATTGAGAAAGAAGCAGGACGAATGATGAATCGAGATTGAGCATCGATCATGAATGAGGCTCACGCAACGTCAGGGAGATGAGGAGTCTGAGTTGGACCAGCCAGATCAGTCATCGGCACCATCTGGGCTTTTGGAGTGTTGGGACAGTCCCTGGCACTCTGAGCTGCCTCAGCAGGCGCGCGAGGGGTTCTCCCAGGATGGGTGATTGGACGAAGCGCCCCCATTTCATCCTGCCTTCAAGGATCAAGAAGCGAGTCAACGAGGACAGAAGGAAGCCAGTGGGAGTCATCGTTGCGCTGCCAACCTTTAGACTTGGGGTCTATTTCCGAAGCACTGGAATGAAGTCTCCCATTTGCGAGGTTTAACATCGCGACCAATCGTTACGCGTCCTGGCTTGGGTTCGCGGGCTCATGTGCCGGGCTGTGAGTCAGTACCAGGTACGCGCTTACAGCCTTCTATTAATAGCCTACTCTATGTCACATGTTTCATATCGAGAAATGGAGTGCATGTATCACGTGATTCCAGAGAATCATTTTTGAGCACAGATTTGACAGTAATATTATAACAGGTAATATGTACACCTCATGGTCAATTAAAAATGAATCATTCCCTGATTTATTATTCATCAAACCGAAAGCTAGCAAGACTGACCATAGTTAGGGCGTTCTTCTCCGTCGGATTTCAGACTATTGTACAACTTCTCCTACGGCGATTCGGCTCGAATCTGCGATGGAACACCAAGGTTCCCCAAGGTGGTCAAGGTGGAGCAGCAAGCACCCATCCGCTGTCACTTCGACAAGGGTTGGAGACATGACTTACATGACCGACTGTTTATCAAGACAAGACACGACATCTTAGGTGATATACACTAACGATGGTCTGCTGGCTGTGGTAGGCTACACAGTACGATGCCGCCGTCTGACTAAGGTGACCTCTCCTCCAGGTACCTTGAGATATCAATGTGCACGGTAGTTACCTGAATCGTAGTCATATGGATAGATTGCCAGTTTGTGCAACATGATGACTCCCGAAGTGTTGTTGTATCAGTGACGCTCCGCATGAGATTGCGCATCTGGGTGGGAGGCAAACAGCTCGGGTTGGAGGAGATGGAGAAATGATCGTGTACCTCTCCGATATGGCGCAGGTTGGAACGGGGAAGGAGAGCGGAGCTGCTGGTGACTGATAAGGAGGTATTTTCCAGGTAAAGGTGATTGTACTGCTGTTACTGATACTGATACCTAAGGAACTTACTCCAAGCAATTGCAATCTGTTGATATTGATCTTGAGCCACCTGTAATATTACCGTACATATTACCGTACATATTACCACATTTCAAAGTACCTCACCTACTGTAGGTAGCTGAAGGTAACTTTACCTTCTTAGCGGCGGGTCTTGTGTGTGACTTGGCACGCTTCCCAGGAGTCCCCTGAATCGTTCACTGCGGGTATACCTACTTTTGATACCTTAGTACCTAATGAATGAAACCCTTGAAAGTCTCAATTCTTGCAGTGGATCTTCTTCATTGTGGGCACTACTCACCAAATCTCATCAAAGCAGTCAGCTCTGGAGAGGTCTGGAAGAGAGCGGTCTTCCATCGACATCACCTGCTGTTGCCCCGAACCGACTCACCTGACTCAATCAGACAGGCATTCGAACATACTGCTCCCTTATGCTATCAACGAAGTCAAGTCAGTTTGTCTAATATCAACGATTGCTACTTACCTACCTACCTAGCTACATGTAGCTCTCATCTTGGCAGCAGATACATAGAGTTGAACGTACCGGCAGAGCTGTGCTCTTGTGCATGCTACGACTGCGCACGACCCTGGTTCGACCAATCTAAACCTGCGTTGATCCTTCGATCCCCGAAAGGGACAGATATCTAGCCCCACCGAGTTCGAACAACCTTTTTCCGTGAGCAAAGGCCTCCACATAACACACGGCACCTTTGCCTGCTTCTTTCGCACATATTAGCGACTGCTGGTTGGCAATTTGCAGGATCGTGCGGCATACGATTGCTGGTCAAGAGACCGGCCACACAATTGCTGCGCCTTCATTCCGGACTCAATCTTTGGTCGTTTCACACACTCACGACGCCGGGACACTAAAATATACTCTTCTCTCTGTTCTTCCTGGCTTAGCAGGTGTTCGATATCCCAACTGCGCCGTGTCCGTCGACGACAGCACTCTTTCGTCCCCCTGCGAGACATCAAACCTAGCGATCAAACCTAGTGATCAAATCTAGTTTCTACGCTGGCTCCCTCATCCATCTCTCCGACTACCACATCTTCACAACGGCGGCGGCGGTCGTCAGCCGCGTATACCTCACCTTCGTTGAACCTGCAAGAGGCCTCACCGGTGAAGGATCATTTCGGGGCCACGTCGGGTCTCCCGGCGCTGGGCTTCGCGCAACCGCTACCTCCCATACCGGGGACGCCGCACGACGGGATGAGCTTGTCTCGCTCACCATCGCCGCGAAGGGGTGGAGGATGGTCGAGCCCTGGATTGAACACACCGGGTCCCAGTGGACGATCGAGCCCGAGGAAGGCTTATGGTGACTTACACATGAATGGGGGGGTCAACTCGGTCACCTGGGCTTCGGCAAAGGCAAAGAGTGACGAGGTGAATGGATATCCGGCGTTTTCGTTGCGGCACAATGGCTTTTTCGCAAGACATGCGCGTAGGATATCGGGCAGCTTACCGCGTTTCAACCTTGGGACCCGGAGGGATTATGCAGATAAAGAGAAACTTGGCAGAGGACGATGGTCCCCGAGCAACGGAACGAGAGCTGGACGCTTGCGGACGTTCGTGGCAAGTTTTCTGCGGCGCACAAGACTTCGGTTTTTGCTTGTCCTTGCATTTGTCATTGCGGTCACCCTTTTTTATGTCACGCGTAAGTCATCCGATATGCCGCATGCTCTACGGCTAGCTGATATGATCGGTAGCCATGCACCGAGTATATCGAAGGGCGTCATTCCTTGGTGGAGGAAGCAAGTTCGTGGTGATCCTAGCTGCAAACCAAGGAGGCGGAGTGATGGAATGGAAGGGCCCGAGGGAGTGGGCGATTGAAAGAGATAGCGTGAGGAATAAAAAGAAGTACGTACAAAGGTGGGGATACGACCTCGAAATCGTTGATATGAGCACCAAGAAGCGCTACGCACACGAATGGAGGGAAAGCTGGGAGAAAGTTGATACGATTCGAAACTGCCTGCGGAAGTATCCTAAAGCAGAGTGGTGAGTGTGCATCCCGATGTGCAACTACGTGTCGTGCAACTAATTCCGGGATCAGGTTCTGGTGGCTTGATCTCAACACGTTCATCATGGAACCCTCCTATTCACTTCAATCGCACATCTTCAACGACCTTGCAATCAACACCTATCGCGACATCAATATCTACAACCCTCTCAATATCACCCATCCCTTTGCCACACCTTACTTGGACCCACTATCCCTTTCCTTGTCCGGTGACAATAAGTCGGAGTCCATCAACCTGGTCATTCCTCAGGATTGCGGTGGCTTCAATCTTGGCTCTTTCTTCGTTCGTCGCAGTACCTGGACCGATCGTCTGCTGGACATATGGTGGGATCCTGTTGCTTACGAGCAGAAGCACATGGAGTGGGAGCATAAGGAGCAAGACGCGCTCGAATACTTGTACACCAATCAGCCGTGGATCAGGCCACATACGGCTTTCATTCCGCAGCGGACAACCAACAGCTTTCCTCCAGGTGCCTGCGGCGACAAAGGAGAGGATCCAAGATTTCACTACAAAGAGCAAGATCGGGACTTTGTCGTCAACATGGCCGGATGTGAATGGGGAAGAGATTGCTGGGGAGAGATGTACAATTTCAGGGAGCTGAGCAACAAGCTCAATCGTACCCGGTGGGAGAAATTCAAGGATTGGATTAGCGACACGGCGAAAAGGTTGAAGCAACCGAAGACGAAAGAGGGTGAAGAGGGTAAGTAGTTAGAAGGTGTTCAAGCTGGCAGTATGGGTTTGAGCGAGATTCGAGCGGCATCGGTCAGCGGGCGTCCTGCGGTGGCCCATGTTGCTAGACAGTGCAGGCGATCTTGATGCCATAACCCTTGGAATTGGTTCCGGGCTGGCTCGTCAAGTTACGACGTAGGGAGGATTCCAGTTGCTTTTGAATGCACCTGTGTTAGAATTCGGGGGCGGCGTTCTTTCCTGTTCCATCTTTGTCCTTTCTTTCTGTCTGTATGATACCTCCATGTGCATTATTATGGTCAGCATGACGCTTGTCATGGTTTTCGGCCGTAAAAGTATTCTTTTGACTCCCGCCCTTTTTCGTCAGTCGACTGGAACGCTGTGGGCGACTCAAAGCCAGGAGATCGTTCGATCTACCCCGGTGAGGCATAAGCAATTAACTCCTCTCCTGCAATATGTTCTAAGCCTCACGTCCACCCCACGAATAACAGATGCCTTCCTCCCTTGCCTCAGCCCTGACTCTCCTCCTGGGCCAGTTCATCGTCTAAGTTACGGCCGGAAGACACAGAACATTCAAATCCCTCAGTCCTGGAAAGTCGGGCATCATGCAATGCTCCTGGTCATATACATTGAGTTTGACGAAGCGAGAGCTTCGATGATTGCACACAGGGAGCTCCAGCATAGAGCCGCATCGCTCGGTGAATCACAGATGATGAAAAGGTGTTTGTTTGGATGTCGTTGGCCCAGCTTTCGGTTCATCGGTCCCTGTCGCACTTCAACTCGCCGCTAGGAGTCGAAATCCCGGCAAAACGACTCGCGCGCATATTGCCGGCACACTGCTTTCTAGAAGCATTCTAGAAACGCGTAAGCCCTCAACCTTTAGGTAGTCTTTAACGTTACCAAGCTTCGGATTGCTCTACCTATGTGTGAATGCGGGATGGCTCCAAAGCTGTTGGTAACGACCGTTGCTTGTGTGGATATTCAATCTCGTGATTTTTGGGCTTTCGCATGGGTACTGTAGAGTACGCGGCTCATTATAAACGTCTCGAGATCTTTTTATTGATGATTGATCATTGTGCCCTGCCATCTGGCATCTGTCATCGTTCATCGAGACCTTCCCCGCAACACTACCATCTAGCTCCGTCATCCTTTCAGTTCTCATGATGGTATCCTCTCCAATATTGCAAGCGGTGTTTCTCCTCCCGGTTATCTATCTTCTTCAGCGATGGTTTCGAGGCTATCTGGCAGAGCGTCGTTTCCAGCGATTTGCCCGTGACAATGACTGTCAGCCTCCACATCTGTCCATCAACCAACTCCCCTGGGGGATTGACCGGATCATCCAGGCTTTTCGCTCCAAAGGGGACATACTCGATGGTCTCATCTTTGCTCGTTACAAGCGGGAAGGGACGTGGACGTACACACATACCACACTGTTCGGGCAGCATATGCTACATACCGCCGAACCGCGGAACCTCCAAGCCATCCTCGCGACCCGCTTCAAGGACTTTGAGATCGGCGAAACGCGGCATCGTCAGTTCGGCCCTTTGCTTGGCTATGGAATCTTGACGAGTGATGGACCGGCTTGGGAGCACTTCAGAGCGCTCCTGAAGCCGCAGTTCAGCAGAGAGCAGATTAGTGATCTAAACGTAGCCGAAAGGCACGTGCAGCACCTGTTTCAAGCACTGCACGTCAAAGATGATGGTTGGACCGAGGGAGGGGACATTTTGGAGCTCTTCTACCGCCTCACGCTTGACATAATCACCGAGTTCCTCGTCGGGAGATCCGTGAACTTACAGCTCGCAGCCTTGGATAAGGTAGCTTCGGAAGGTGGCACAGCTCCTACAGATGCTACACAGGCCTCGGCGGAGGCTTATTTCCGAGACGGATTTGCTATTTCTCAGGAGACGTTGATGTGGCGAATCCGCTTGCAAGGCCTTTACTGGCTTATGGATTCAAAGGCTTTCCGTCGGGCCTGCGCCATGTGTCACCGCTTTATTGATGGCTACGTTGCGACTGCCCTGAATTCGACTCGAGTTGGGGCAGAGAAGGACGCAAGAGTAACAGATGCGGCAAAGGAAAAGTATGTCTTACTCGACAAACTCGTCGAGAGTACGCAAGACCCGATTGAACTTCGCGACCAGCTCCTGCAGCTCCTCATCGCCGGGCGCGACACCACCGCCACAACGTTGGCGTTCGTATTCGGGATATTGGCGAGACAGCCGGAGGCGTGGACGAAGCTCCGGGCTGAGGTCCTTCAAATCTTCGGTGCCGAGGGGCAAGGGGAAGAGATCACGTTCGCCAAGCTGAAGAGCGCTCGCTACGTTCAATATGTCATCAACGAGACCCTCCGACTTTACCCTGTCATTCCGTTGAACAATCGAATCGCAGTACGAGATAGCGTGCTTCCTGTCGGTGGTGGGCCCGATGGCAAAGCACCGATAGCGGTCCGCAAAGGCACGCTTGTGATGTTCAGTGACTACATCATGCATCGGCGAGAAGACATATGGGGTGAGGACGTGCTCGAGTGGAAGCCCGAGAGGTGGGTCGATCGCAAGCAGGGATGGGAGTACCTGCCCTTCAACGGTGGGCCGAGGACCTGTATTGGACGTGAGTCTTCATATCATGTTAGCACGCTCTGGAAACCGCGACGCTAACTACGAACGATGTCCAGAACAATTCGCCTTGACGGAGATCAGCTTCGTGATCGTCAGGATGGCACAACGGTTCGAAAAGATTGAGCCTTTGGACCCTGGTGAAGGAATCACCCATGGCTTGCGCCTGTCACTCGTACCTATTAAAGGCGCCAAAATCCGATTGTTTCAAGGTGCAAAGGGCTGAAGCGGAGCTTGGACAGGACATATCAGCTTCTTTGGGGACAGCGGCTGCTGGCCAACAGCAGGATTCACTCTATTACAGCCGGTAGTATTTGGAAACCAGGGTTTGGTCCAAGGTGCTAAATGCACTGCTTCAACCAGCTATTGCATGCTTGCGTGCCTTAGTCTTTGAAACTTGACCTTATGTACATGGCTAATCGATACGTTTAATAGCTAGCAGAGTAGCCCGTGGCGCGAATTTTATGCCCGTGACATTTGTGAGGCCAAAGTATTCCCTCGGCCATTACTATTTCATAACATGATGTCAAGCTATGCTTCCAGTCTACAGTTGAAGGACTTCCAAGGTCGGAAATGGCAATACTTCAGTTACTAAATTTTCCCTACCATTCAATCTGATACCATGGATCTACAGTTCCTCTCTAGGGCTGTTGTTAACAGGGACTTACGGAGTATACACAGTGTGAAACCGCAAAATCCACTTTGCAGCAACATATTTGGATTTTTCGTGTATTGTTTGAAGCAATCTATGGATTTATATGGTTGAAACAAACATCTGAACAATTAGAACGTGGTAAGGAGTCAACAACCGCGGCCCAAGGGATCGCGAAACCTTGTTCGGTACCTTGCACCGCCAAAATGCGCCACCGAAAACTGTCCTGTGCCAGGCGCCACCATCCGCAATTTACCCGTCTTTAGCTTCGAAATCCTACGTCAAAACTGCATAACTACCACGCTCTCCACAACCGCGATGGCGCTCATGGCACGATGAGAATCCTCTTCCCGCGGGCCGACTGCCGGTCGCCCCAGCAATACTACACGTGTGCCTCCAACGGCTTCAAAGGCTGCTGTTCGGTCGACCCTTGCCCGTTGACAGGGTGTCCAGATTCGAAGGCGGCGAATAATGACGGGCAATCCACAGCACCCCAGGACGAACAGCCGAATTCAAAGGCGGATGGCAATGCGGCGAAGAGCAAGAGCCCTGCTGGGGATCAGAATGCGCAGAGTTCCATTCTGGCGACTACAGTGCAAGCGTCGACTACGGTTCAAGCCTCGAGTCCGAGTACGGCAGTGGTAGCTGTGTCGACATCAGCGCCGGCGACTTCACCACCAGCGACTTCACAGCCATCACCACCAGCGACTACACAGCCGGCACCACCAGCGGCTATCCAGCCATCGTCAACTCAAAGCCAGGCCACTTCTCAACAGCCAGCTAGTTCAGCGCCGAGTTCCGCTGCGTCGAGTCAAGCTCCCTCTACGATTGTTATCGTTTCCACCGCGGTGCAAACACCAACAAGCAATGGAATTGCCCTTGCGCCTACGACCCTCCTTGTCACGACCACCGCGGTCTCATCAGCTGGTGCAGCTTTTCAGACGTCATCGTCAGCGCCAACCGCCGTAGATGGAAGCGCGCCGAGCTCCAACGGTCCGGTCATTGGCGGAGTTGTAGGAGGCATTGGAGGTGTATTAGTTGCTGCGGCCTTGCTCTGGTTTTGTTTCTGGCGGACGAGAAAGAAGATGAAAGAATCGAGGGAGGACAGGGCAGCGCACATCCATGAAGACGATCCAAGAGAACAAGGAATCGACGCACATAGGGCAGGCGATGTTATTGCTGGGTATAGGGGTATGTCAGGGTCATTATTCTGCTCTGCTAGCATTTCGCATACCTGCCGATGGGCCAACACTGTCAAAGCCCTCTTCATGACATCAGTTCTTACTATAACAGGTACAGGTTCCAATCGCGGCATAGACCGTCACTTGAAGGTTCAAGGTCGAGAATCATTGACCGGATCTGAGTCGACGGTAACAGCGACCGAATACGGTCCCAACGTCGAGAAGAAATTGCCGACACCGCCAGTCTCACCCAATCGTCCAGGTTACACTGAAGAAGCTGTCCCATACCTGGACAGCACGCCTGTCCAGCCCAATCTCGAGATGATCGGTTCCTCTCCAGACCCTACTGGGTTCACCCCCGAACTTTCAGGCGTCGCGGCTGCCCACCAACCAGCAGAATTGTGTCCCAATCCTGAGCGATTAAGGATCAACAATCGATCGTCCGCATACCGCGAAAAGGGTAATGCAGGTCCCCGCGCGTCTGGTGGTTCCTTGATGCGCTCGAACCTGAACCTGTCGAACAGGGGTCAGAACGGGCGAGCCCGCAGTGGCGCTGCACGGCACGTCCTGAGTTGGATGGAATACAGTCCAAACGGCACCCCGAGGAGCGACGGCAGGGACCCGAGCCCTACAAGCGGGGTATGGAGTAGCGCCGAAAGTTCGAATTTCGTCAGGGATAGTGGAGTGAGCCAAGACTCGTCGACCCACGGGTGGCAGCGGGAGACGCGGATGAAAGATGGCGGAGGCGGCTTGGAAGCGATCACAGACGAACCTCGGATCTAAACGATTTTTGTAGCTTACATGTACGATTACATAGTCTTGCCTCATGTACTCAATTCGATACCCCTTCGACTTTCCTCACCTGTCCTCACTTGTCCTCATCCACATCGACATCGACCTTGTAACCACCGGGAGCAATGAGCGCGTCATGAGCTTCCGAATCCACCAGTGCACCTGCCCGTCCGCCCTTATCGTCGTACTCGGATTGCTTTTTCCAGTCACCACCGTGTAGGTGTATATGCAGGGTTTACTTTACTAAGCTAGCGGGCCGAACCACTGATCAGGCTTGATGACCGACATGGAACACCCTCATCTACCGGTAATAATAATGTCGAGAGGGCTTCAGATAGAGTATTTCTTGGGCTTGCGAATCCTGGCGAATCAAAGTCTCTCTACGGTAGACCTTTCATTTCGAGTAAAACCCAGTCCTCGCACGACTTGACCGAGCTCTTGAGTTGCGCTTCGACGTCGCATAAACTCCATGCGGCAGGTCTTACAGAGCTGCCCTTCGGTTCGGTGGACACACTTATTACAAACAACACAGCAGGATGCAGGTTGGTGAGTGAGCACTTAGTCAAGAAGCCCGCCCTGTGGCCTTTGGCGTATGTACGATCCCTGTTGCATGTTGTTGGAGATCTATCTCAAGATTACCTGCTATCAACGTACAGTAACCACTACTTGTACGTGCGTACTTGGTTGTTCTCCCTTCGTACCCAGGCGGCCGGGCGCACATGATCCTTCGGGCCTTGGTCGAAGAAATTGTCCCCACTGGGATGTACGTGGAGCATTCTAACGAGCTGCGGGGGTCGGATAGAAAGATCTCCCTCGCAAAGGAGCTCATGTCTCAAGGTCTGGAATATCCATCAATCAGCCGCTGCAATCATCCAAATCCCCATCCCGGCGGGAATATATCGATATCACGGCCCCGGCCAATAACAACGGCGTCACGGATTAAGGTTAAAGGATCTCCTAGTCTATCCACTGGTCACCACCTTTACACACGTCCTTGATCGTCAGGCCTGCAGTAATTTGGTCATGGACATGCCTTGATCGTTAGCTAACCCTGAAGTGGCAGGTTTAAATGAGTCTCTCAGGGCACCATGGAGGAGCAGCGGTTACGTCCAAGGCTTCTTCTTGCAGCACCATCCCCTTTTGTTTCCTTTGTTTGCTAGGCACCGGAGATCCTGAGAGGCAAGTGCTCAACTCGGCATCATTGGCGGTGGAAGATAAGCTCGGTCTGCTTACTGGATACTAGCTCTAATGAAAGGCTCACCGAGCAAGGACCCAAGGACAGGAAATAATGCCTCGTGCTGTATGTACATGTACGACGCAAACCACTCAGGCGGGCAGCTGATGGACTGCCCCTCCTTCCCATTTGAGGAGTGTGTTCCTTGGCTTGGTGATAAGCAGGCAGGGCGATATAAAATGAGGACGATGGCCGTCTTTTTCAAGAGGCCGTCCCCGTTCGAGCAAACGTCCCTGCATCGCAAGCATGCGTTTCTCATCCTTCACTCTTTTGGCCCTCATCGGCAGTGCCGTTGCGTCCCCAGCGTCGACTCATGTCCTTCACGAGAAACGTCATCACCTCCCTTCGGGGTGGTGGAGGCATCATAAGCTCCAAGGCAGCCATATCATTCCCATCCGCATCGGGCTCACGCAGTCCAATCTGGACAAGGCCGATGACTACCTTTTGGAAATCTCGCATCCAACGTCGGAGAAATATGGACAGCACTGGACGGCCAAACAGGTCGCCGAGACCTTTGCCCCAAGCCAGGAGACTGTTGATACTGTGACCGAATGGCTCACCTCGGCTGGCATTGGGCGGGAACGCTTCTCTCGCTCGCAGAGTCTCGGTTGGATCAATTTTGATGCTAGCGTCGATGAAGCCGAGAGTTTACTGAAGACCGAGTTTCATGTTTACATGCACATGTCCGGTGAGCCTCACCTCGGCTGCAGTGGATACAGCGTTCCGGCGCACGTCAAACAACACGTCGACTTCATCACGCCAACCGTTCACTTCGACAAAAGAGTTGGACTCCCACGAGGAGAGCCAGTGGCCAAGGCCAAGGCCGAGGCCAAGAAGAAGCGCGCCGACGCGACCTCGACAGCCGCCATAGGACACCCTGTGCAGACCAAAGTCGCCGAGAAGATCGGGTCGCCCGTGTCCGGGTCGCTGCCCAAGCCCGGGCCGCAAATCGACATTTTTGGTTTCCTGGACAGCCTGAGTACCTGCAATACTAGGATCACCCCCAACTGTTTGCGCGCATTGTACCTCTTCCCGCCGGGGTTCAGTGCCAACCCGAGGAACAGTTTCGGCATCGTCGAGTACACCCCGCAAGCTTACCTGCAAGGCGACCTCGACCTCTTCTTCCGGAACTTCTCTCGGCCACAGGTCGGTAATTCGCCGATACTTGACTCCATTGATGGGGGATCTCCTCAAACCATAGCCAAGGGTTTTAGATATAATGGAGAGTCGGACCTTGATCTTGAGTATGGCATGTCACTCGTCTACCCTCAGCAAGTAACTCTCTACCAAGTGGGTGACTTGGTTGAGGGTGCGTCTTTCAACAACTTCCTCGACGCCATTGACGGTTCTTACTGCACTTTTGAGGGCGGAGACGACCCAACGCAGGACGCCGTCTATCCCGATCCCTTTGGTGGTTACCAGGGGCCGGAGAACTGCGGTGGGTACGCAGCCACCAACGTAATTAGCACCTCTTATGGCTATAACGAAGTACGTTCCTCGTTCGTTTCCCCCAACAGCAGTACTGACATCTTTAAAAGGCCGACCTGACCCCATTTTACGAAATGCGCCAGTGCCAGGAATACATGAAACTCGGCCTCCAAGGCGTCAGCGTCATCTACTCCTCGGGCGACTACGGCGTCGCCGGCAACAGCGGCCGCTGCATCGACCCCATCACGAAACAGTACAACAACGGCACCTCCGGCCTCTTCAACCCGTCCTTCCCCAGCACCTGCCCCTACGTCACCGCCGTCGGCGCCACCCAGATCAAGCCCGGCGCCTCCGTCGTCCAGCCCGAACAGGCGTGCGAAACCGTCATCTTCTCCGGCGGCGGCTTCTCCAACGTCTTCCCCCTGCCGGACTACCAGGCCCCCGCCGTGCAGTCCTTCTTCCGCGACCACCCGCCCCCCTACGGCGCCGATCGCTTCAACAACTCCCAGCAGACGCGCGGCTTCCCCGACGTCTCGGCCAACGGCGCGAACTACGTCGTCGCCGTCGACGGCAAGTTCTCTCTTGTATACGGCACCTCGGCTTCGGCGCCTGTCTTTGGCGCTATCATCACTCTTATCAATGAGGCGAGGCTGGATCTTGGCAAGGGGCCCGTTGGGTTCCTCAATCCGGCGCTGTACTCGCATCCTTACGTCTTGAATGATATCACGAGCGGTGGTAATCGGGGTTGCGGCACGCCGGGCTTTCAGGCTACGGAGGGCTGGGATCCTGTCACGGGGTTAGGGACGCCGAATTTTCCGAGGATGTTGGCGCTGTTTTTGAGCTTACCTTGAGTCTGCGGTGGGTTTGGTGGTTGGCGATGGAAGGGGAATGGTCGGGTGACGGAGAGGAAGACGGAGTTGAAGTTTGGGGAGGATGGAACGAGGGCGTTTTTGTATATAGATGGATTGGGAGTAATACTTACTTGTCGGGTCTACCCGTTACTGGGCTACCTTCGACCTCTACAACATTTGACTGTTTTCTCTCGCACCACGACCATGGCTTGAGCGCCACTCATGTCGACGCCTCACCCTGCCCTCTCTTTCACACGAATGGAGCAGGCAAGACTATACAGGACTACGCACTGTACACCCTCTTACCGTCCCATCCAGCCATCCATCCGCTCTACCCTTTCCGTCGCCACCTCCCTCCTGTCTCTACTGCACCTGCCCTGCCCTGCCCTGTCTTTTCCCTCCGCTCCCACTCCACCTCCACTTCCACCTCCATCTCCAAGTAAGCAAGTAAGTAAGCAAAATAAGCGGACCCTCCCTCAATGCATCTATCTATCTTTCCTCCCAATTCCCATCCCATCTCTGCTCGTCTCGTCTCCCGTCTCCCGTCCGTCCGTCTGTCTGCCAGTCATTTCCTATTCCCTTCCTTTCCCTTCTTGCCGCCATTTCCTTCTTCTCCATTCTGTGCTGTTCTATTTTCTTCTGTTCTGTGCTGTGGTTGTAGCGGTGTATACATGCATGTCCGTAGCGGGTATATGAAGAGGGGACAATGGGAGAGAAGAAGGGGGGCTATGATAGGTAGGTAGGTAGTGCGGTTGTTGATGACGGTGACGGTGACGGTGACGGTGACGGTAACGGTGATGGAGGGAAGGGCAGGTCATGGGATGGGGTGGGAACGATGGAAGGGAGGGTGGAGGGAGGAAGGAGGTGGGAGGAGAGAAAGTCAAGTCCCAAGGCCTGCCACTCGGGGCAACGGTTGATTTACCATGTTGATTCCACCCGGGGTTAAGGATATAATGATAGAACAGGGAAGAGAGAGCTTCGGCGGATTGGCTGAAGGCAAGTTCGGTTCCGGGAAGGTTGCCTGTCCCCTCGAGGATGACGGGTAGAGCTGCACAGCATTCGGTTATGTGAAGCGACGAATGTAGACCACACAACGGCTTGCGCTGTCAAGCGGCAATTCGAGCGCAGCAGCGCCCCCGTCAGCGAAAAGCCAGCCCGTACAAAAAACATCGTCCACGACCCACAAACCCCCTCCCCAATCCCCTACCGCATCACCGCATCCCCCTCAGAAAATTCCCCTCCTTAATCCCCCTCCTCCTCACCCCCCTCAACGCCCTCGTGACCTCCCTCCTGCCCCCCTCCGCCCTAACCGCCCCCTCCACCGTGCCATCGCCCGCCCACAGATCCACACTCTGCTCCTGCACCGGCACCTTGGCCACCATCCCCTCCGGATTCGCCGCCGCCTGCTTGCGCAGTTTCTTCGCCGCTACCCGTCGCTGTTTTCTTGATTTCGCTGTTCGTTCGGCGGAACCACGTCAGCTGTCGGTCCGGTCCGCTTTGGTTCGGGTTGCTGTCTATGGCGCTGGGAAGCGGGGGGGGTGGGGAGGAAGAAAAGGGGGCAGGGGAGAGATGGAGAAGGAGGAAGAGGAGGGGAGGTGGAGGTGAGACGTACAGAACAAATCCCCATCCGCGCCCTCAGCGCCACCGTCACTGCCGTCGGCGGCACCGGAGGAGCCCGAGTGGCCCGTTGACTCGAGACAATGCCAGAGCCAGGCCGGGTAGGCGTCGTCGTCGAGCGCGAGGGGCTCGCTGCTGCTTTTTAGGTAGTTGAGGCCGCGCAGGGGCGTGCCGGCTGGGACGGAGGAGGTCGGGGTCCTTTTGGGCGTCGAGGTAGAGGCGGTTGGTGGCGGGGTGGGTGTGAGGAGGTGGGAGAGTTGCGGGTTGGATGATGTGGAGAGATTGACTTGGGACTGGGTGGAATTTGTGAGGGTGAGGCGTTGGGTGGCCGGCCGGGCGGTGAGGGGTTGGAGCTGGGAGGTGAACGTTGATTGGGTGCTCCTTGCGAGAGGAGCGCGTGTGGTGGCGCGGTAGAGGCAGCGTTGACAGATCATTGTGGCGGGGGATGTTGCTGGGCCTGGAGTCGGGATTTTTGTAAAGGGTCTGGAGCTGTACCTTACCTTAGGTAGATATCAGATGCTTGCTTAGTCAGCATGGCCTCGTTTGTTAGGTTTAGTATGCTCAGGGCAAAAACAACAGAATTAAAGGCTCACTACTGATTTCTTGAGAATTTGAGCTGCAAAATCACCTACGGAAGGAATGACACCACGGGAGTGAGAAGAAAAACCCGCCATTTAGATGACATTATCATCAGCGTTGATATCATTAATGCATCTAGCCACGCCGAAAGCCCCTCACCTTCACCGACGAGTAATTCCAGACGACAAGCCAGACGCAATCTCGTCGACATGCTCACACTCGAACCGAAGTCGAAGCACTTCCCCATCTCAATCGTCGCAGGCCTCTACCAACCTCCTTTCCACACATTGCTCCATTCGTCTGGCCAGCAAAGTTTGCCTCAGCCCTACCGACCTCCTTTCCCATGGCGTAACCAGCCGAGAAGCTGATGGCACTGAAGAGCACTACCACCCCCGCGCTGACGACCCACGTCATCAACGTCGGGCTCACCATCTCGTCCAAAGTACCGGATTTGCGTGATTTCTTGACTTCACGTCGGTCTTTCGAGCTTGAAGCTTTTCGCTTGCCTTTATCTTGAGGAGACGTAATGGGGATGCTCTTCCCAGAAGAAGACGCAGAAGGCCGGCGGTTGATGGGACGGTTATGCTCTGTTTTTTCTTCGCCCATGGCGACGGATTCAGGGACTACGCACAATGTGTTCGTTTCGATTCTGCTTGATGTAGCCACTCTGTTTGAGGTGCCTTCTCGCTTTGGAAGACCTCTGGCGGCTGCAGCGCATGAGAGCAGAGTCGATAGACTGGCTCTCAAGGCTGCGTCATGATCCGCTTGATAGGATGGCGAAATCATGTTGTACGGCGCGTGTTGCCGGGATCGTTGGCTCGGGTACGAGTGCCTCTGAGAAGCAGATCTGGATGCTGGCGTTCGTGGTGCCGGGAAGTATGAATCTGGCACTGCTGCTTGCGACAGCTGATTGGCCGAGGAAGGTGGATGGGAGAAGACGTTCGGTTGAGGAGTAAAGACTGGTTCATTATTCGTTATCCCAAGAGCCGTCGAGTTCCCATCCTCATCCTCTTCGTCCGAGGATGCATCTTCAGACGCCGATGAATATGGCCGTTTCTGGGCTGCTGTTGTACTTCCCAAGCTATGGGCAGAACTCGGCTGTGGAAGTTCGTTTGAGCTGCTCAAAACGCGATCCGATTCGCTTTCGCTTTCCTCATACTCCTCCTGGCTGCTACTCGCCCCACTTGTCGACCGAGCGGGAAGGCTGAGATATGTCGGAGCGTTGGGGCGCGAGCGACGTCTTCGGCGTACGGTGGGATCGTGTCGAACGCGGAGACCAGTCGTGATAATCTCATCGGTTGCTGCTGAGGAAAGAGAGGAGGAAGAGGGCTGGGAGGATACTTCGATCCAGGAATCTGTGTACCAGCTAAATGAGTACATATCCGCTGTGCCACTAGCAGGGTTCGGGCGTCTTTGATGCCGATCTTGATGCTTGGTTACGGTACAGGACGGTGAAGATGGCAAGATTGAGGCGCTGGAAGCTTGCCGACTTACCATCTGACCTTGGTCTCCTGCCATCAGTTGCGGAACGTATCACACCACCGGCACCAGGTGTCCCTTGTGATCCTGAATTCCCATAGTCTCCCCTGGCCTGCCTTTGGGCTTCAGCGTTGGTGCGTTGCATATTGTAGCGAGCGATCCTTGATGACGTTAGTAGAACGGGTCGATGGGTTGATAGGTCGTGTTGATAAGGTGATTTCTTTGATCGTGATAGCGACTCTGTATTCCAGGTTGGCTCGCAATGTGGGCCACGCTGGTGTTGTTCACACTGCCAGACCGCTCCTCTAACCTGGGATCTATAGAGAATGGACGTGGCCTCTCAAGGCCTCACGCTCCTTGGCAATCGTGTTGACATAGGTTGAGCAAGAATGTCGTCGACGCTCGTCGCAGTGTCACCTAGCGATGTCTTGGATGAAAGGTCAGATGTCGTTGATCAGCGGTGGGGGGGTCGTGGGGAGTTGCAATGAAGGAATGACGCTAATGCCAAACTATGGGGTACTCCCGTCGGGTACAGTACGAAGTACGGTACCTAAGGTATGGATTGATCAGACACCTTAGGGATCACAACTGTAAGCTTGCAATAAGGATGAGGAGAAGACTGGGGATGAGAGACCGTCCGTGTTATAGACATAACTTGATTATAACGATGTGACTGTTAATGATAAATGGTTGATCGTCAACGACATCGAACGCTACCTTACTCTTGACATCTGAGCTGAAACAGGTACAAATACCTTACCTTTACAAACACAAAGTACCTTCTTGACTTAACTAAGGTGGGTTAGGTAGGTACTTCGTACGTGTCAGGTGCACTTGATTGGGTCATGGTCATCACGTGGGTGGAGGCATCACTCTAGCCCAATGAGAAGGCGAAGGGGACTTCTTTCTCACTCGTGTCATGTAATTATTCGATTCTATGAGTACAGCCAATCCTTAAGGTCTCATACAGTGTATGCAAAGATATTATGCTGCCCTGTGGCGATAGCGTAGAGAAGAGAAGATACAATTGCTCGGAACACGCAGAAAAGGAAATAAATGCACAACTTTTGGTACCATAGGACAATGATCACGACAAGACACAATCACTTTCTCGTTAGCCAACAAGAAGGATCATATCGTGCCCTCAATCTTCAACACCAACGGCAGTCGAGCAAGCCCTGCATGAGCTATAGGCCATCCAGGGACGCCCAACGTAATCACGACTTGACCCACAAGGAGCATCAGAAGGTCTTCTTCTTACCCTGAAAGTCGCCGAAGCCGCCACGGTTGGTAGACGAGCCACGACCTCCACGAGATCCGCCACGACCACCACGGTCGCCGAAGCCACGACCCCCGCCCCCTCTGCCACCACGATCGCCGAATCCGCGACCTCCTCCTCGACCGCCACGGTCAAATCCCCCTCGACCGCCGCGGTCAAAGCCCCGTCCACCGCCGCGACCGCCACGTGGAGAGCCACCCGTGCTTGGACGCGGAGTGGAGAAGTCGAGACGAATGGGGCGGTCGCAGATGGCAGCACCTTTCATGTTGTTTAGTGCTTCACGAGCCTCATCGATGGAGGCGAATTGGACGTAGCCGAAGCCTTTGGGGTTGCCAGAATCCATATCGGTCGGTAGCCTAACCGAGATTATCGTTCCATACTTCCCGAACTCTTCACTAAGAATGTCTTCGTTTGCCTCGAAGGAGATATTTCCAACGAAAAGGGTGTCACTCTCAGGGCTGGGCTGATCACCGAAAGATTCGGCACGGTTGTTTGCACGGTCCTTGAAGTCACCAGGCCCAGCGTCTTTGTTACGTGGTGTCGAGAAGTCCACATTGGCCGTGCGACCATCAATCATGGCATCCTTCTTCGCCTTTAGTGCATTGGCAGCGTCGTCAGATTTTGCAAACTCAACGTATCCGAAGCTGTGGTATTTCAATCAGCGAGGTCGCTGGCATTGGAAGTGATTGACAAACCCTTTGGAGCGCCCAGTCTGTCTATCGCTGATGATTCTCACACCTGTAAGCTCACCAAACTCTTCGAACTCGCGAGTGAGCCAATCTTCATCGACATTCCAAGACAAATTGCCAACAAATAGGTTTTTGGAGCCGGTGTCTTCTGCATCGGTTGTCTTAGGTTTCTTGGCGCTTGGAGTTGCATCGGACTCGGCCTTGCGTTTCTTCGGTGGGGCCTTGTCTTCTTCGCTACCATCTTCCGACGAGCTATCCGAATCGCCGCTGTCGCCCTCATCATCGTCTTCGGAAGCAGACGACGCCTCAGAATCATCAGAATCATCCTTTGCGGAGGCCTGCGAATTCGTCAGTGGCTCATTCTTCTATATTGCAGTTTCTACGGCTTGAGTGGTGGACAACGTGTTACCTTCTGCTTGCTAGATACATCCTTCAATGCACCGTTTAGGGCCTTTGCATCAACCGGACCCTTGCTCTTCGATTGAGCTGCATCTTCTTCATCGCTTTCGCTGGCATCACTGTCGTCTTCACTCTCTCCTTCACTATCCGAGGAATCAGATTTAGCATTGCCCTTCTTTGCCGCAGTCGCTGGTGCAGGCTTGGATGGAGCAGGAGCTTCATCTTCAGAAGATTCAGATGAATCTGATGTCTCGGGAGAGACAGACTTTGCCTTCTTTGCCGCAGCTGGAGCCTTCACTGTGCCATTGGCCTTTCCGTTCGCTTTCGTGGTCTTTGCAGTTTCCACTTCCGACTCGCTCTCGCTGCTCGCGGAGCTAGCACTGCTCATCTCCTCATCACTATCACTCTCTTCGTCGCTGCTTGGCTCCGGGCTTGGCGCTTTAGCCTTCTTCTTCGACGACTGCTTGTCCGCCTTTGTTGCAATTTGCTTGGCAAGCTCTTTGCTCTTTGACTTGGGCGTCTGGGAAGGCTTCGTAACGGCGCTGTCTTTGACGACTGAGATAGCTTTCGTGTCTTTGCTGGCTTTGACAGCCTTGGAAGGCTTGGCCTCCTTAGTTTTGGCCATTGCGAAGAAGAGGGTAAATGCTCGATCCTGTATAGGCGTGTAAGTGTATACGCAGCTGTGGTGATCTTGAGCAGCAAAGACGACAGTATTGGATTGGAGACAGGAACGGTGAAGGGAAGAGAAAGAGGTTTAGACGAACTGTTGTCCAAGTATTGTCTACTTGCAAGATAGTATCTGCCCACTGACTATGACAATTTCTAAATCAATGGATCAGAAACTGCTAGTCGAGACCAAATGTCAAAATTGTGCGGCGAGCCCTCAGATCCGTCCACGGTCAACCCACTTAGTGTCAAAAAGCCAACAAGCCCACAGTAAGACCCTCAAGACAAGCGTGTTAACACACAGTCGTCAGGTAGCTCAAAGTAAGATGCGATATGCTCAAGAACCCACAGCAGCGAATGATACCCACAGGAACAGGAACTCTCGATCTCTTTCGAGATGCTCGAGATATGCGGCCCACAGATAAGCCCTCAAATCAAAAGCCCACAGTCAAGACCACTAAAGCCCACTGATGAAAGCCCACAATGAGAAAGATGAGAGACCCCACGTCGTCTGACTAACCCTTCAAAGAAAGATATGCTTGATGTGATGTGTTACGTACCTTGTGTTGTTGTTTTTTAGTGAGGTGAAGGAAGGTGAAGGTCAGTGAAATGATAGCAAGAGGCGGGCAGGAAATCGAAGCTGTACGAAAATTCTCGTTACTAGCCGCTTAACGTTATCTGAATTTACCGAGCGAGTCCCAAATGGCTCTAGATGACAGCACGGACTTCGGCAGTTGCCGTTACCTCCAGCTCTGTGTACCCCTGGTACGTTTTACCGGCAATGGCTCGCATGCTCACGCTCAAGGTAAGTATAAATTCAGATCTTTCTGGCAATGGCTTCAGCTTCGCCTTCGTCACCGCATAAACCGAGGCGGAAGAAGGCAGCCCTAGCCAGCTCCACAGTCGATCACGCAACAGGCACAGTCACAGTCAATGCTAAGACTAACATCCAAAGGCCTGCTTTCCCGCTTGCCGCTTACTTCTGGCCAGCCAGAAAAGCAACATCACGATGGGTGATGCTTCCATTGATTCTAATGGTCGTCGGCATATTTAGATGGTGTACGGGCCTGTGGGGCTATTCCGGTATGTCATTCTATGTGCGCGTGGTTGTTCATAACTAACCATTGAGGATAGGGCACCAGTCACCACCAATGTACGGCGACTTTGAGGCACAGAGACATTGGATGGAGCTTACCAACCACCTGCCTATATCGCAGTGGTACTTTTATGACCTTCAGTGGTGGGGGCTTGACTATCCTCCATTGACAGCCTACCACAGCTGGCTGTTAGGCAAAATGTACGACGTACTTGACCTCACCCTTTGTTGGACATACTCGCTCACCCAACTTAGAGGCTCTCGTATCGATTCCGCCTGGTTTGCTTTGCAGACATCACGAGGCTTCGAAAGCCAGTTGCTCAAGGTGTTCATGCGTGCGACTGTTCTACTCTCCGAATATCTTACCTATATACCTGCAGCCGTGGTGTACGTCCGACATTCTTCCCAGCTGGACAGTCTCAGCGTCTGGGAATCCTCAATTGCACTCACAGCGATACTGATGCAGCCGGCAACCATATTAATCGATCATGCGCACTTTCAGTACAATACTGTTATGCTCGGTCTTGTCCTTGCTAGTATGTCAAGTCTGCTTGCTGGAAGAGTGATGTGGGCTAGTGTGTTCTTCGTTGCTGCGCTAGGTTTCAAACAAATGGCTCTTTACTACGCACCAGCAATATTTGCCTACCTACTCGGAGTCTGCCTCCTCCCCAAGGTCAACCTCCCCAGGCTCTCGGGCATTGCGCTTATCACTATCTTGACCTCTATCGTGATATGTGCGCCACTCGTACTTGGTGCCTTCTACGATGCTCATTACGGTATGTCCACGACTCCGGATGCGAAGACGGCCATTGTCAATCCAGTCATCGCTTCAATACCATTTGAGATTGATCCGAAGAGCTGGTACTATCCAGCGCTCCTACAGCTCAGCCAAGTTGTGCATCGCGTCTTCCCTTTCGCTCGAGGACTGTTCGAAGACAAAGTCGCCAATATATGGTGCGCTTTTCATACCGTGCACAAACTCCATCACTATCCGACCGCTATGCTCCAGCGTCTATCATTGTCCGCCACAATCATCGCAATCTTGCCGGCCTGTATGACCATATCCCTGCTCCCACGAAAGAATCTGCTACCACTGGCATTTGCAAGCACCGCTTGGGGATTCTTTCTCTGTTCTTTTCAGGTACACGAGAAGAGTGTGCTGTTACCGTTACTACCCATGACTCTTCTCCTGAGCACCAAAGATGGCCTAAGTGCACAGGTCAGGGCCTGGGTCGGGTGGGCGAACATGGTGGCTTCTTGGACGCTTTTCCCGTTGCTAAAACGCGACGAATTAAGGGTCCCATATGCTGTGCTTACCCTGTTATGGGCGTATCTCCTTGGGTTACCACCGGTGTCGTTCTCTCTCTATCTCGGCCAGCATACAGACAGAGCGGGGCTGGGCACTCCGACAAAGGTTATCCACTTGGGCTTCTATGCTGCTATGATTGGGTGGCATATCCTGGAAGCGTTTGTCGAGACACCCAAAGGCAAGCCGGATCTTTGGCTAGTCCTCAACGTCCTCATCGGAGCCGTTGGGTTTGGGCTATGCTATCTATGGTGCACTTGGAGGCTTATCGACAAGTCCGGAGTTATGCAAGGCTATACCGTTAGCGTTCCAGCACCGGAGGCTGGGCGAAAGAAGAGGCAATGAGTGGTATTTGTACTATATGTGTGTAATATTGTACAGTACATCGGCGAATGTCCCTATCCCCAGCCCTAACAGTGTACACCAAATTTGACCCAGGCGCCGTAACAATGCAAGTCCTCCTATATGCCTAGTCGCAAAACTCTCACTACAGTGTGATCTGGGCTATATCTTGAATCCAAACCCAGCCATGCAACTTCTGTATTTATCGACCATATTCTGGCATTCCTCCTGGGCGTTATCGCTGCTCGAGAAGAGCATGCACTCGTCGCGTGCAGCTTTCTCGTCTTTGCACACGCAGCAAGGCTAGAGAAGAGACAGTTCAGCACAGTCTAGCTATAGCAGATGACAATCAACACGAACCTTTACTTGAGCTGAAGTACTGCCCGCTGGCTTGAGTTCCAAGCCTAGCTTGCCGGCAGTGGCGGAAGCTGCGCCAGAAGTAGTGGTTAGCCTAAGGTCGGTCAGGGACTGCAAAGGAGAAACTTGCTGTTCGGAATGCTTGAAATAGCTTGTGATGACATTGTGCTGGTGAACGAGTCCCTCTGCTCTGACAGTCGACCTTTCAAGTTGGAGTTGAAGGATGATTATCTGCAGCTTGAAGCAACCCACAGCAGGGGGCGTCCCTGCATTATGACTTAACGACGCTACCAGGAACTGCAGTCTTCCGTAGAGAAACACATCCCACTTTGAACGAACCCACTGCAAATTAGTTACCCTTGTTTACAGTACAGGAGCGACTGGAAGATTCTGGCGTTCTTAGACCAAATTTCTTTCTTACTCGACAGCAACACGACATGTCTTCCGCAAAGATTTTCTCAATCGAGGGCAAAGGCCTAAGGCTTGACAGCGCCGCCGATGTCGAACCTCATATCAAAGCGCTCCGTGAGAACACCGAGGTTGAGGAAATACGGCTGGGGGGCAACACTCTAGGGGTCGAGGCTTGTGAGGCTCTAGCCAAAGTTCTAGAAACAAAAACAACTCTACAGGTACAATACCTCTGAGCCCTGTCGAAATCTGAGAAGAGTGCTCTACTTCGTTTGCGTCGTTCGCTGTACCTTTGCTAAACTTCAGTGTCTTCCTAGATCGCCAACTTAGCAGACATATTCACATCGCGCCTGCTCAACGAGATCCCTCCGTCGTTGTCGTCGCTTCTCACAGCTCTTCTTGCCCTTCCCTCTCTCCGTACCGTCAATCTCTCCGATAATGCGTTCGGTCTCAACACACAAGCTCCTCTCGTCGCCTTCCTCTCTTCTCACATACCTCTACAGCATCTCATACTCAACAACAATGGTCTCGGCCCTCGGGCTGGTGTCCTCATTGCGGACGCGCTGACGGAATTGGCGGGCAAAAAGAAGGAAGCGAGGAGGAAAGGGGAGCGCGTGCCAGATTTGGAGACGATAATATGCGGAAGGAACCGATTAGAGAGCGGTAGCATGAACGCTTGGGCAAAGGCCTACGCAGCACATAATGGAGTCCGAACAGTAAAGATGGTGCAAAATGGGATCAGACAGGAAGGTGTTTCACACGTGCTACGGGAAGGGTTTCGGCATGTGAAGGGCCTAAGGGTTTTGGACTTGCAGGACAACACGTTCACGATGACAGGTGCAAAGACTCTTTCAGAACTTGTTGCAGGGTGGCCGGAACTGAAGGAATTGGGTGTGGGAGACTGTCTGCTCGGCGCAAGGGGTGGACAAGTAGTGGCCGAGGCATTAGGGAAGGGTTCGAATACAACACTGGAAGTTCTACGACTTCAGTATAATGAGATTGACGCAAAGGGTTTGATGGCATTCAAACATGCGGCCAAGGACGCGCTACCAGCATTGAAGCGCATCGAACTCAACGGCAATAAATTCAACGAAGACGATCTGAACATTGATTCTTTGCGCGAGCTCTTAGATGAGCGGAGGAAGGAAACCGGCACCGACAGTGACGATGCTGATGGCTGGGGCGTTGATTCTTTGAGCGACCTCGAGGAAGATAGCGATGAGGAGGAAGACGCAGAAGAAGATGAGGACCAAGAAGACGAGCCAGCCGAGGACAAGGACAAGGAAGAAAAGGCTGGGAGGTTGCTGCAGGACGCGGAGGAGGCTGAAGGTATGAATATAGCGCTGGAGGACGACAAGACCGTCGACGAGTTAGCGGAGAAGCTTGGTAGGACCGGGCTCTGATCGACTTCTTGGACATTGCGTCAAGGATGTGAACCTACTTTGGCGCGTTTTCGATACCACTTCCTGCACTAGACTAGATCCTTGGGCCGAGATATGAGACTTCTCTTCCAGAGGCAAAATCTATCTCAGGTGTACCACCGTTTGGACTGCGCGAGAACAGTAACATGACTGATATGATATAGCTTATGATGCTGATCGCAAGGAGAGTCCCTCTCTGTATAAACAACGCCTGTTATCAACGTGACTTGTTCGCCATATATCTGACTGTGGCCACACATCGTAGCTTGCACAATCCCATTCCGATCATAACAGCCATCGACAAAGCCACCCTCGTCCTCTCCACCACAGCCCACCATCCCAACATCCCCACACCATCACGAGTCCTTCGGAACATAATTCTGCTGCGCAAACAAATACCCCCTAATCTTCGACTCCTTCAACAGCTCAAAATAACGCTCTGTACCCACCCCAACCCAAGATCAGCCCCAGTCCAGTCCAGTCCAGTCCAGTCCAGTCCAGTCCACTAAAGACTCTTCCCCCCCGCACATCCCTTCCCCACGATCCCCTCTCCTCTCCCTCCCCGTCTCCCCAACCCCCATCTCTTCAAAATCCCCACCTCCAACCCTTCTCCCCTCCAAAAAAAAACCGGGGAAGACATACCTCTCAAACCCCCGCACTTCTCCAAATGATTGACCCCCTCGCGATAATAGCACTTGCCCAACTCCTCCCGCACCAGCCGGGCCATCATGCTGCGCACCCACTGCTCGCGGATGATGGCGTCCTGCGCCTGCTTCAGGCGCGTTTGGTCATCGTAGTCGACGCCGTTGAAGGTTGGGGGGACGGTGGGTTTCTTGGCGAGGAAGAGGGCGGATTCGGGGGTTGGCATTCTTGCGAGGGTTGTCGGTGCGGGTAAGGGTGCGGGTGCGGGTGGTGGTGGTGGGCGTTGTTGTCGGTGGAGGAGGGCTGGAGGTAGAGATTGGGATGGTCGAGATTGCAGGGGCGGGAGGGTGATGCCGGGGTTCGAATATTGTCGTGGCCTCCTTACGTGGTCGTGGTGCGATGGAGATGTGCAGCGCGATGATGGAAGCCGCTTTCGGGACGTCCCAAACGGCACTAGCGCCCCACCCCACCACCACCTGAACTCATCTCCATCCCTCATCCATATCACTCAAACCTCGCAACGACAACGCTCTCCCGCAACCTCGCTCTCAGCACACTCACCCCCACCCCCACACTCTTCTCCGTCCCCGTCCCCCCCCCGCCCCATGCCCACGCACCCGCATCCCTCCGCTTCTCCTCCAGCGCCAACAAGCGCTCCCTCTCCGCGTCGCAGCATGGACACAGCCTGTCGATGCGGAGCGTTTGGTAGGGGTGGCTTTGGGCGCTGCAGTGGGGCCGCGGTCTAGGGGCTTGGGGAGGTTCGAAGGTGGGTGTGAAGGGGGAGTGGGAGGCTGGGCAGGGAGCGATGATGGAGGGGCCGAGGAGGGAGTGCCCGCAGGTTGTGAAGAGGTAGCGCTTGTGGTAGCACATTCTGGCTGTTGTTTGTTGAATCTGGGTTTCTAGGGAGTGGTTGAGGGCGAAGACGGGCGTCATGGGGAGTGGGCTGGGGATGGGATGGTGTGGGGCTTTGTTCCCTTTGTCTGTTGAGGAATGGAGTCAGCTGGCTGCCTCGGGGGACGAGGTGAATGTGGGTTGTTTTGGGGGTGGGCGTGAATAGTCTTTGTTCCTGTTCTTGTGAAGCTTCATATTGGTGTACGAAGCACTGTGAAACCCAAGATGCTCTGCTATGTGTAGTCACTTCCTTGCATTGAATGTTGGAACGGCCAGATCCAGGAAGCTTCGATGGGCCTGATCGCTCCTATTTTACTGCACGTGTGTCATTTCACTATTGCAAGATCCCGGCATCGCTTCAACAGTCACTTTTCCTAGGATATTTCTGCTAAGAATGGATATATTACACATCCCCCCTAAATCGGTGAAGCTCTCTACCACTCCGATAGCAGACGTCTCTTGCAGATCGAATGGTCTCCGCAGTCGTTGCAGTTTCTGAGCTTGACATATCCATTTCGATGGGACCTTTAGATCAGAGGCCATTCAGGCCAATGAGCGGTACCTCAGAGCCTGTTCAGCCGACACCTCTTGCATACCTGTAAGTCACACTCCCTGCATCGGTTAATGAAGTTCGGCAGCTCATGGCGACACTCTTCACATCTATACCGTCCCCGCATAATTCTCCAAGATACATGTGCGCACTCATGCCTCTCCCGGAGACCGATAGCAACTCGTCGAATGCGTTGCTGCACGTCCGTAAGATCGGCTGGATCATCACGTCTCACAATTTGTTCTGCTCGCGCGAGGAGGTTGCCTTCGATCCATTGCTCACAACCGCACTCTTTCCACTTTTGGCCGCACTCGTAGCAGAATTCTGATTTACAGAGACAGCTAGAACAGCGACTTAGCCTTGTAGCATATGGGAAGACTGTCGAAAAGACGTACGTTATGTGGTTACAGCCGTAGGTGATTTCCACCATCCTTCCGCAGCTGTAACATCTCTGCCATTTGTTTGCCGCAGCGGTTGTAAGTAAGCTTTGCAATGGCTCATCGTCAGGGCAATCTCCGTCATGTGAGGACTTGTTGCATATCAAGCAGGTTGTTTCTCCGCACGTTGGGCAAGTGGCTATCTCCCCAGATATCGATTCTGGAGGAATGAACGTGGAACAAGTACCCAGAGCGCAGTAAGTACGCTTCAAAGTCCCCCATTCCACCGCCTTGGCTGTGAATTGTGAGATCAAAGGATCACTTAGGACTGCTTTGACCGAATTCAGAGTGATGACTTCGCGGCAACAGCGTGGTGGGAACAGCGACTCGTCTCTCACAGCGCCCTCAAAAAGTTCTGAGATGCAACCGTGGCAGTAGGTATGGGTGCAAGGAGCTTCCAGTGTATCGTGTTTATGCTTGTCCTCCTGACATGCCACGCATTGCTTCTGGTTATTACTCCACCCATCTTCACCAGTACCTTGAACTAGGTTTGAGGATGAGCCCTCTGCTTCCTTCTTGTAATTGAGATCTTCTTCATTGGCCGATGAGTTGAGTATGATTAGTTGACGGAGAACTTCTACCTCAACGTACGGCTCCGAGGATTGATCCAAAGTGAGCTGCTTTGGAGGCTCTATGCCACCCAGACGGCACGCTACCTCGTGATCTCGTGTAGTGTTCTGTTCCTCAACTCTTGCTGTAGCGATCATAGTGCCATCGGTCCGGACAGCGTCAGCGATGCTTCTTCCCATGCGACGATCGTCTATTCTCATCTTGCTGTTGAGAAGCTCATCGCGGTAAGCTGATAACGCTATATCCGCGTCCGACCTTCTTCCCTCAGGACTCTTCCCCTTGCACCCTTGTAAGAGCACGTCAACATCTTCAATCTGAAGAGACAGGACCAAGCTAGCTGAGAGGTCGTCCATGACAAAAAGTAATCTATGGTCAAACGGAGGTTCAGGGAGACTCTTGGTTCAATAGCTTGTAAGTTTTATGACTTTGAAAGGTACCGAGTAAAGAGGTTGTATTCGTAGCCTCTTACGAAAGAAAGCTGACCTGAACCAAACTCTCGATGTAGTGAATGAAGAACATCGTTATGTTATATGCAGGATTACCCCTGGAGCTGAACAAAGCCTTTCCATCCTGCAACGACTCGTGTCCATAACAAGAGAGGAGTCAGGACAAGCAGTGACATGCGGTAATGTATCAATAGGAGTTTCAAGTGATGCTCAAAGTGGATTTTCTTCATGAGGTTTCATGGGAACTCTAGACATCGTAAAGTGTACAATCTTCCAACTCGAACTTACGAAGTTGATGTATTGTAAGTATAAAGGTTTCCGCATGCACGCCCAAGAGCTGGAACTACCCATCATGCGGCCGGTTGATACTGCCGAGGGGATGGACATCCTGATCATCCTTCGTTCATCGATGTACTCTTCTCGTCCTCTGAAGCTGCTGGAGGTATGTTCAGAGTAGTTGCACCCAGAGGCTTCTTCGCTCCTCGTAGCTGTGCTTCCCAAGCCTGTATGCTCTCCGCATGACCACCCTCGATCTTCACTGCCTTATTCTCGGCCTTGATACCGAGAACCGTTCCCTGATACCTTGATTCCTCGCCGGTCTTGCTATGCTTTTTCTTCAACGCTATCAAGGAGTGAGTTAACTCTACTCTTAAGAGATGAGAGTAGCTTACTTGTTAAGAAATCTTCCTTTTGTTGGAGAGCTTCGATATCCACCACTTCCCCCTCTGTAGAGGCAAGCCCAGCGATCCGCCTGATCTCTTTATGGACGTCACCCTTCACCCAGTCTAAGAAATTTTCGAGCCCTCTCATATCCTCCTCACCATTCCACAATTCCTCCATAGCACTCATCTGAGGAACGAATGCTCCCACATCTTGCAAGGCCATACGGATATCCGTAATGTCAGGACAGGCGTCATTGTGATTGCTGTGAGCATGTGACACCGTCGAGCTGGCCAGAAGCATCAAATAGCGAACGGTGAGGTCAACAACAGTATCAAGGACAGCGGGACGTGTCGAGTGGAATCCGGCAGCGCGGATTATGTGGAGGATAGGTGGGCGCAGCAAGGAGCTGTAGAGCGCTTGAGTTGACATTGTTGATGATGTTACTGTCTTCTTAGAGCCAACAGCTACTTGAATGTTTTGCCATGTTGCAACACAGCACACCACCCCAAGCAATACTATTGTGAAGGAACAATGATATGAAAGGGAAGGTGTGAGTTGAGTCGCGAAACCCCCAATGTGGCTAGTCTCGGTCACGGACATTGGTCCTTTCCCATTCCAGAGCCACCACTTTTATAGATCAACGTGTATGCGCTTTCCCTCACTGGATACTACTCCCCAAGTTCTCCTTCACCTCCAGCTGATCCATAAATCCCACCATGTCGGCTCGTCCGCCTCTCAAGATCAAGCTCACGACCGCTCCCAAACCTTCGAATCCAGAACTAGAGACCCCCAAATCCACCGGCACAACTAAGATCAAATTCAAGTTCGGGTCTGGAGCAGCTACACCAGCGATACCATCTGAAGCCCCTCTCATAATCACAAATAAGAAGAAGAAGCCAAGCAAGGCCAAGGCAGAAAAAGCTACTTCCAACGGCGCATCCTCCACAACTTCGAAAAAGCGGGTGAAGATAGACGAGGATGATGAAGATGACGTCGTGGAAATCTCGAGACCTCACATCAAGAAGCTGAAGCTCAACACACGCGCGCCGAGCATACCGTTTGTTCGCATCAAAGCGAAGGGCAAGCCACCGCATCGGCCACTGGGTGTAGGTTATGACTCCGAAGCTTCGGACCGGGAGGTGGATCCGCACATAGAGGAGGAGTTTATCTTACGGATGGAGCCAGGGGACGACTGCGAATATATACGGAAAGCCATCGAGGAGAAGAGGTTTGGGCCTCGAATCGAGGGTGGGGCGGACATCAAGATGAAGTTTTTGACAAGGGATGGGAGACGAGCTATAGTCACGATACGAGGGAGGCACTATGCGGCGACGCTGGTAGATCTTCCTTGTGTGGTGGAAGGCATGAAGAGCTGGGATCGAAGGGGCTGGTGGAAGAGTGCGGATATATGTCAGATGTTGCTCGTCGTAGGCAGAGTGCCGACCGAAGACGCGGCCATGAATATACCCCTTCCTTCGCTGATAGACCCAAAGACGTCCCAATACCCGCATGGACTGACGCCTCCTATGCATTACGTTCGCAAGCGCAGATTCCGGAAAAGAGTCAGCAACAGGACGATTGAGGCTGTAGAAGAGGAGGTGGAGAGACTACTCAAGGCGGATGAAGAGTGCGAAGGATCCAGCAGATACGAGGTCTTGGATCTGGACAGGTTGACGAGGGAAGCGAGCATGGCGCAAAGTGATAGCGACGGGGGCTACAACATGCTCGGCAACGCTGGGATGCAGGGGTCCGAATACGGCGACCAGGACGCCGAAGGTGAGCTGGACGACGGCTACTTCGACGAGGCAGGTGCAGAAGAGGGCGGAGACGGCCTGGAGGCGGATTTGGAGATGGCTATGATGATGGAGAACGAGATGAACGGCACGTCTAGCGCCACGACGAGCGTGACGGCAGGGCCCACACAACCACCACCAGACAGTACCGCACCAACGCCGTCGGGAATGACGTCCTCGGCGAAGGAAGACAGTGGAGACGACTCATCAGAAGCGGATGCAGATGACGAGGAGGGGGCAGACGAGGTCGACGAGGATGTGCTCGAGCAGCAGCAGGACTTGCTGCGACAGCGGGAGGAGATTGCAGACCTCGAGGCCGCCATCAAGAGCCAGACTACGGAATTGGAGAAGCTGCACAACCCGCACCTACGGGGCAAACTGATGACCAAGATCCAAAGCCTCCAAGCCGACATGGATCTGAAGAAGGCAGCAATCGGCGAGGGAGGCGATGATTGATCATGTACCGCATAATCTCTATAGCTACCAAACTAGAACAACTACCTTAGAGTCCACCATGAGCTTCATATTGCACGAAACATTGAAACCCACAAACCCACACCTCACCTCCCCTAAACAGCAACCACACCCCCCCTCCCCCCCAACGCCCCTTTCACATCAACCTCCTCCTCCCCCTCCCCCTCCACCCCACCCTCCTCCCTCCTCCCCCTCTGCTCCTCCATCTTCCTCTCCAGCCCCTCCGTCAAACTCTTCTCCTCCCCGAACCCGCCCTTCTCCCTCTTCTCCAGCTGCGCCTCATACACCTCTCCCTCGCCCAACACGCGCATCTGCTCGCCGTCCTGCGTGTCCGCCGCCGGCCCCACCGCCTCGCCCCGGTCGGGACCCGGCGCGCTGGGTCCGCGGCCGAGAGCGGATGGGGTGCCGGATTCGGAGGCTGCGGTTTGCGTGCTGGGGATGCGGATGTCGTTGGCGTGGCGGGTCGTGGTGGGGGGGCCGGTGGTGGGGGGGCCGGTGGTGGAGGGGGGGTGCATTTCCGAGGGGGTTTTGGTGGTGGGGTTTGAGGGGGCGTGGTAGGCTTCGTCGAGGGGGGGTTGGGAGGGGTTGGTGGGGTCCATTGTTGGGGTGGGAGTTACCGGGTGGTAGGGGTTGGATTGCGGGTTAGAAGTGGTGGGTTTGGTGGGTTTGGTGTGGGTTGTGAGTGGCGTGGAGGAGGTTGCGATAAGGATTTTTCTGGGAGGTATGGACTGTGTGTTCTTAGCACTGTGAAGAGGTTGTTGCATTGAAATGGAGGATTACCTTAGTTTACAATTGGATCCTGGTGGGTATGTGAGCTTAACTAGCAGAGTAAAATGGCAGGTTGGTTCTATGGGTGCTGCGGTGTTGGGTTTGTGTATGGTGGGGGATGGGCCATCGTTGCCAAATGACGTGGATGTGTTCGTGCGGTTGGTCACAACTCCTAGACGCGCAACTTTCACTTTCATACGGCAACCTCACCGCACCACAGACGCATCATAACTGAGGTTAGGGTTTGGCAAAAAGGTCAGTGAAGAGTGGAATTCTAATGTCTACAGATAGTCTTGAGGGAACTGATTACTGATGTTGCTGTAGATTAGCACACTATTTGGAGATCCTACATCTCAGTGAACTCAGGTGTGCAAAACCTCACAAAGCCCTGGCGCCCTTGACCAAGCCACAACACCCACCCTACATATACTAATGACAGGCCTATAGACGATGGCACGCCTCTTATCTCTCTCGCTGGAGCTCCTCGTCATGATCGCACGACTCCTTGGACCAGCCGATGCAGCCTGCCTGCATATGGTGAACAAGGAGTTTCACCTGATCATTCAACGCCATGTCAACTTCGCCAAGCACCTTGTGGAGAGCCCCGAGACATCATCCGAGGAGGAACTCCTCGAGGCTAGGAGAGAGCGTCGAATTCTCATGGAGAGGCTGCGTGCAGACCATCTCGGAGAGTCTCGTCCAATATGACGAAGGAAACGGAGAGCGACGCACTTTGCGCTATGAAAGGGACGGAGGGCCAAAGGGTGAAAATTTCATACTTCACGCGGTTACTGGATGACTGAGTACTCAATCACGCTTTGACAAACATAGTTCCTCTTCAATAAAATTGCAAATTCTCAGTCAGAGAGGCCGTGTACCACGACATGCATATTCTGGTACTAGAACATTGAAACAAGTCCGCATTATCCTTTCTTCGAAGTACTTCTCGTGCGCATGGGTGGGTCAGCAATCTTGTCCTCAAATGGCCTGTATGGTGCCGCAATCACATGTACTGGTGCCCGTCTTGGCTCGTCCTTCTGCGGTTCTCCAGAGGCGGGCCTCAACCGTTGCTCTTCATGCAGCTTATGCAGGGAGTCCCCAATCACATGATATTTTGCCCAGTTGATTGGTGGACATCGAACGATATTTTGCGGCGTTGGGATTGGTCCAAACCTTGGTGTTTGAGTGGGAGTGTCGCGAACTCCTGAGTCTGACAAGTCCTCCTCGATAGCACTCTCTTCACTTGTTCGAGTTGTGTTGCTTATTAACGGCAACCCAATCAGTCCGCCATTGTCTCTCATGGATATCCTTCCGGCCACGAGTTCTTCTGCGAATCCATTCGAATCTGCGACAGCATCACGCTTTTGCTTCTCCAGTTTCTGCAAGTCCCGAACGCTCTGTTGCCTCTGCAGCTGTAGAATGGAGATTGCAGACCGCAACGCTATGGCATCGGAATTTTCACTCTCTGATAATGGCGCTGCGGGCAGTGGTGGTACAGATGACTGAGGAGGGCCATGCTGGTAGGTGCCTGCGGTACCCACAAGGGATGCGGATGGAAAGACAGGCGTTATCGGGGAGTAAGATGGCCGGGCTGGAGACGAAGACCCGTCACGTTCGTTGTCAAGGGCGGTAGCGGGGGATGTTGCCTGGACGTCGAGCGCAGCATCTTCGGTCGATAGGGTCAGCGCAGGCATGATGTCGTGAGATCCTCAATGGAGCTGACAAGATCCTGTGGGAGGACGAAGATCTAGTGGAATTCCAAGGTTGCAAACGAGAGCTTTATGGTTAGATGGACCTCGCTCTGGAATTCCCTCACTGTACGACGATCGCGGTGGGTTGTGTACCGCAAAGAAGAAGCCAGGAATTCTCCCGGTAATGAGATGTGTTCTTTTACCAATGTCATCCTGAATTGATGATTCAATGTCAATGCTGATTATAGCGTGTCGGTTCGGTTCTTGGGTTGTCGCTTCCTCTCGAAGAACCTTATTAGTCAGGGATATCCCAGCATCATGTCACATGATTTAGCATACCCACCTCACCCACCATACCTTATATAATCAACTGATCCACACCTCATGTCTTGAAGTTCCTCGACTTACAGTCCATCGTCGATACCGTATTGTGTCATTTACCGATTGGTCATGGAGAAGGGGAGAGAGAGCCCCGTCTACATATTGCTCTCAAGGTGTGATACAGTGCATCTTACCCGACTGCTTGTATTTTGGGACCCGGACCGGCGGTGTTGAGAGCCGATCCCAGGTACGAAGCAGTTTGAAGTCCCGGAGTACTTCGTCCCATGGCCTGCACGCTGATGATATACGGGTCGGCCCGTCCTCAGTCCGAGAAGAGTAAGTTAGTTTAAGCTTCTAGGCTAATAGAGTACTTCCAGGTTTGTACCTTACCTTTGTCAGCATCTCGGACTGACCCTCACTCCGTGCTCCCGGGCATTTAATGGGTTGTAGGTAGGGCTCTTTGTCTCATTACAGTCTTTCAGGCATGGCGTCAATCTTTGCAACGCGTTTCTCAGCCCCCAGCCGCATTTCGGATCTGCAACAGGTAGCGTAAGAAAGAGAACGGCCGGGCCAGATCACTGATTTCTAATACAAACAAATAGTGTCCTCCTCGAGTATATTGCTGTTGATCTACTCTCTTTCTCCCTGATCTCCTACACCACCAGCACAATCACCTCTCCTCTTGCCAATTTTACCGCTTTTCTTGACAGTAGGTTTTTATATCTCCGCTTGCCACAAGGTTGGGCTTTGCCGGATCATTGCTCAAACTACCCTCAGCTTCGGTATAAACCACATCATGGGCTACATAACAACGTTCCTGCATTCGCAACTTTTTGTAAGGCTTCCGTACCCCGACTACGACTTCAGCGGGCAAACGATAATCGTTACCGGGTCTAATACCGGCCTTGGTCTCGAAGCCGCACGACACTTCATCCGCCTCAATGCAGCAAAAGTAATCCTCGCTGTACGCACCATATCAAAAGGTGAAGCAGCCGCTGCGCAAATATCGGCCTCGACCAACACCCCTAAATCGCAGGTCGAAGTCTGGCAGCTCGACCTTTCCCACGCCGACTCCATCAAAGCCTTCGCTGCCAGAGTAGATACACTCGACCGGCTCGATGCATTCGTCCAAAACGCAGGTATCTTGACCAACATCTTTACGCTCGTCGAAGGTCAAGAGAGCCACATCGCCATCAACGTCACCAACGCAGTGTTACTTGGTCTTCTGGTGCTACCGAAACTTCGAGAGAGTGCTGCAAGGTACGGTTCTAGGGGGAGGCTCACGTTTGTTGGTTCGGACCTGCAATACATTGCCAAGTTCAAGGAAAAGATTGCAGCAGGCAAGGAGGCAGGCGTAAGCCTTTATGACGCCTTAGCCTCAAAGGAGTTGGCGGATATGGATGATCGGTATGTGGACTTCCTGTCTCTCCTCTGGATACAGCATCCCCTTCAGGTCCTGCTCCCGGTCAGGACTGATCACTCCACGTCATTCTCAGATACAAAGTTTCAAAACTGCTTCTGCTTTATGCCGTCCGCAGCATTGCCGCCAAAAGTCCTATATCATCCAGATCCGACGTAATCATCAACTATCTCACGCCGGGCGCATGCAGGACTGATATCTTTCGAGACGACGTTGGTTGGATCCAAAAAGCCATTATGGGTGTGATGATCGCCATCATCGCTCGGACGACCGAAGCTGGCAGCCGCACCCTCGTTCATGCTGTCAAGCCAGATACTGGTGAAAACACTCATGGTGCATTCTTGATGGACTGTAAAGTCTTCCCGTAAGTGGAGAGCTCCTGCTCTTGCCCTTTTACGATTAAATTGCTAACCCAGGGATTCTCCAGTAATGGAGATAATGTAGATAGCGCGGATGGCCAAGAGCTGCAGGAGAGATTCACTAAGGAGCTATTTGCAAAGCTGGAGCAGATTTCGCCGGGTGTTACAGACATATGAACATTTAGCGATCAGAAGGAGGGATTCACCATTCCGATAGTCAACTGGGGGTGTAAGCCGACAAGTGATTGTCCATTCTAATTCGTGACCTGTACCTATCCTTGCGCACCTCAGCGAAGACACTTGTGTTGTACTTATAAGGTTGCGTTTGGGTGGAGAGCGACGACAGTTAGACCGGAAATCACAGTTCTTCCAGCTCGTCGTACTGGCTTTGATCCGGGGAGAGCTATGGAGTTTCCTGGAACTTGTACGCAGCTACGAACCACCACCTTGCCGTACGGAGGTCACATACCTACCTTACACACCTGGAGTAGACAGAGTCTACTTGAAGCCTACCAACCGAAAAGCCATCTGTAGTCGATCTGTATCCCGCCCTTAGGGCACACTATCACGGCACCCAAACTCCCGGATCCGGTTGAGACGCCGAGACGCCAATTCTCTCCAGATGGTGAAAGAAAGAGAGCAGTTGATCTCCGTTAGTGGTGGGTCGTTCTTCGGAAATATGGAGATGGTTTATTTTTCGCACCCGGGTCCAGGAAAATGCGATACACCAGTGTGAGTATTAGGGCAGACATATATGTAAGTAAAAGGTTGCTGACGAGGATGAGAACAGTATTGCAATCGTGGTAACGATGGGTTCGTGCTTTCTTCGAACTCACGGGCTCCGGGTGGTGCGGATTCCGTGAGGGATTGAGGTTCACACCAGAAATTGTCAGCTGAAGGTCGAAAGCTCTGATACTATTAAGCCCGTTCTCATATATTTCTGAGAGTTGAAGATCTATTCTGGCCTTTTATCAACAAGTCAAACGAGCAAAGAAGCTCAACTCCACGAATAAGAAACCTCGATCTCCGCCTTCCGCCATTTCCAGACACGCCAAGCACGCGACCTTCTACGCCGCCCCAGCGCCAAGCTCGACTTTCCCCTTAACGCTGATCCAGGGCATGCAGAAGCTGACGAGGACGCTCGCGCCGGTGAGGGCGATGCTGAGAATGAAGGCGACCCTGATGCCGTCCATGTAGGAGTCGACGACGCCCTGGAGTGCGGCGCCCGAGTAGAATTTGCGGAGTTCGGTGGCGCCGATGGCGACGACTTGGGCCGGGTCGTCGGTGGGCGCTTTGACGAGGAGGGATTTGACGAGCTCGTTGCTGAAGGCCGACTGGGCGGCGGAGACCATGATGGCGCCGCCCAAGGTTTGGAAGACTGTAGAGAAGGGGGGGATTGTTAGTTTGTTTCTGATTGGTTTGCGATCTGTTGATGATGATGGATCAACTACATATCTCGCGGAGGGGGAGGGGGTTTGTAAGTGGCGTTGACTTACATAACAACAAGCCCGTGGTGGAAGAGACATCTTCCGGCTTTGAGAGAGCTTGACCGGCCATGATGGGAACTTGGAAGCACAGGCCGATCCCGATACCAGCCAGCGCTTGATAACCGATCCAGGCTGACGATGGGAATGTCGTGGTCCAGGTGTAGATCATGCCGCAGCCTACAGTTGCGAGAACAGAGCCAAGGATGGCGAATGGGGCGAAGTAACCTATGGCTGTGATGCCAAGGCCAGATGCGATGACGAATAAAGCTGGGAACGTGGTTAGACAGAAACAATGGAATAGTTGGAAGGTCGATGGTCGAAGAAAGACGTACTGTCTGTGATGATGAGAGAAAGGTTACGAATACCGCTATTGGCGGCGGTGGTGTTGCGGACGGCTTGGAAGTAGATGGGAATGTAGTAGAGCAGGACGAAGAACCCTCCACCCAAGCTAATCATTGTTAGTCCCCCTTTTCAAGCTATAGGTTTTTCCTTAGTCCTCGGACGAACCAACTTACAAGAAGCTAAAGGCGGACCCACTCCAAATCTCCCTCTTCTTCAAGATTCGCGGAAGGATCAAGGCGCGAGACCCTTGCCACCATTCCACCACCAGGAATACAATGGTGATGAGGCCAAATCCGACAAAGGTACCGATAACCTCCGACGAGTTCCACGGGTTTGTGACACCACCCCATTGCAGTGCGAGAAGGAGGCATACCACAGCCGCCAGAATGAGCCCAGCGCCGATGAGATCCATCTGTAGGAGCTTCTCTTTGTAGCTGGCGTTGTGCGCCTCCTCGGACACGGAACCTTTGGGACTCTTAAAAATGAAGAGAATGATCACGATGACGAGGCCGCCGATGGGAGATTGATGTAGAAACTACAAAAGTCAACTCGGGACACCACTTTCCGAACCAGATCGGTTGTGAAGGATCTACTTACCACCAACGCCACGATGGGCCATCAGTAAAGGCACCACCGACAAGCGGTCCAATGACACTGGCTATCCCATAAGTAGCGCCAATGAGTCCCGTAAAGGCGGGTCTCTTGTGTGCCGGGACGACGAAAGCAATGATGGTATAGCAACCTGCTAGTACACCGGCTGCTCCAAGACCGATAATGGCTCGGCCCACGATCAAGGTGGTGCTGTTCTTGGCGACACCGCAGATCAAGCTTCCGATCTCGAAGATGGCGATGGCAATCAGAAAGACGGACTTGATGTCAAAGTACTTGTACGCCTTTCCCCACACCGACTGTGAAGCGGCGACGGTCAAGAAAAGAGCCGATCCGTACCATCCTACATCGTTGAGGCTGTGAAAGTCGTCTGTGATGCGGGGAATGGCCGTGGCGATGATGTTCATGTCCAAAGAAGCCAGGAATATGGCCAGAACGAGGGCAATGATGACACTGAGAAGGCTGAGTCCATGAGGGTAGTCACCCTCATCTTCGACCGCTTTCTCTGGCTCCTGGGAGCCGTCGTTGGTGGAGCGAGGCTTTTCTGAGTTGTCATTCGACATGGCGTCATGGTCGTGACTGACCAGTGTGTGATCAGACATGATGGTGGTAGCCGAGGAGGTTGACGAGATTCGTAGGTCGACTCAGTGAAGGACAGGTACGTAGGAAGTGGATATGTATGAAGAGGAAATGTAGGAAACGTGGAGTCATAAGAGATGGATATATAAGAAGCGGATATCAAAACAGAAACTCCATACCTGCGTCAACATAAGCATGCCTAGCGGAAGTAGCTTGGCTCCGGTCAGGTACACCAAGCAACTTGATTAAGCACAGTGGACCGGAAGCTGGAACAACGAAAACACTTGGAAGTGAAATGAAGATATTGTACTGGGTAAGCCAATGATAATATCCTTTGGACATAGAGATCACATGACCTCTTCGTAGAAAGGAGACCGGAAACCCCCTCTCTCCGCAAGACTAAAAGAAAACGGAGACTCAACCCCTGGCTCTCCTCCTCGCACCCGCTCAAATCCATCACCGGCCCCCAGTGTCAGATCGTCATGATACATAACACATAACATATGGAGCGGATCACAGTCACGTCTAGTCGTCCAGTCCGCTTGGAAACGTGAGTACCTAGGCTTGGGAGACATTGCTTGAATTCGCTGGCTGTTCAAGTTGCCGGCTCCGGGGACTTGTATGTTTATATGTAGGGCTCCAATAGTCTCGGTTGGCGAGCTGGCAACAATGGTTTCCGTTTCCGCTTACTCAGCCTGCACTTGCGCCAAAGGCTTACAGTATACTCCTGGTATCAGGATTTGAAGCCTCATGACAAGTTACCGATGAGAACAATGCGAAAATGAGCGTCCCATGATCGAGATCCGAGTATCATTCCGCTGTAGACATGGTTCTTTATCATATCAAGTTTGCCATCAAGCTCGAGACTGGTGACTGTGAAAGAACACGGATATGGATATATGTCTGATCTATAACGGCCAGGAACCCCGACGGATTTAAGAAAAAAACGGATCACCAATTGCCCTCTGCAAGAATGCGTCCCGTCCGGTGTTGGTCGACGTCAAGAGTCTACCAAATCTTCCAAACACCAAAGAAGCATACCACCTGGACCACGGAACAGCTGTCATTCACTGTATATCTCAACAACTACCCACAACGCCACCGACAACTCACCCACCCCTATCTCTCGAGCAGATTCGCAATAAGCCTACTCTTGACCCCTTCCATAAGCCGGCCTCCCCTCATCGAGTCCCTACCTCTAGACAACGCCTCAGCGGATCCACCGACACCCCTAAGGTAAAAGACACCAATCCCCCATCTCATTTCGATAACCAGGAGACACCATCCCAATAGCGCAGGCCCCACACAATCAAGGGCTGTTCCAGCATCAGTCCATCAACGGCGAAGGCGTCGTCGGATGAGCCCTCTGGCCGCACTGGGCCGTCCATTGACTGCCCACCATGGCGGTTTGTTGGCCTCGGGCATGGCGGAGGACGGACGACCTGGTGCAGTGGAAGCATGTCTGAGGCGCTTCCTTGATGCAACGCACAAGTGCCCAAGAATTCAACCTTACGAGCGCCACCTCGAAGGTAGTAGCACACCCTCTAAGTTACCCCCGCCCCCCGCGACCCAGAATAGCAGGACACGCGAAAACGCCCACGCGCGGGATCCTCCACGAGACGAGCCGAGCCGAGCCGGTCCGAGCCGTCGCGCCACCCTTAAGGTACTGAGGTACTTGTATCTGTACCTCATTAGTCAGCCACTTTGTCACCAGCTCGTTGCACGGCGTCGAAAAGACAGACCGCCGTCCCTACTCGCCTCCAGCACAACCCCGTTCTTCGCAGAGCCATGCGCAATCACATGGCATCGCCAACCACAGAGCGCATGCGTGAACGCAGTTCGGTGCGGTGCGGTGCGCTGGGAGGGGATCGATGACGCGTACTCGTCGACCGAGATACCAGGGTGAACAGTCCTTTGACGAGGGATTCGATTGTCGAGGAGAGACTGGGTTTTTCGGTTACCGACCGGTGATAGTGACGTGCGCGGGCAGTGAGTGGAGGGTGGGCGATGGCCGATGCAGGATGATAGGCAGGCGGCGAGTGCCGCTTCGAGTTCGACGTGTGTTGTCCGGTCGACTAGGCGTTGATGGGTCAAGGGTCGGCGGCTGAAGACGTTGGACGTTTCCCCTGTTGAATAGGCACCTACACTCAAAAGAACAGCGCGAGAACAAGTACGTGGTAAGATGTTGCAATATCCAAGAATCGATTTATTACACTATATAGTACGAACAGGAATGCCAAAATTAAAAAGCCCCTCCCAGTCTATCTAAAGTATTTATGACAGACGCGTAAAGGATGAAGTCCTCCCATAATATACGCTGAGAATGCAGTATGAGAAATGCGTGATGACAATGCTGCAACAGCTCCTACAGATTAAGCTCCTTTCTGATCATGTTGCCCAACTCGATAGCCTGCAATAGTAGTTAGCATCGAACGAACTCCACCGAGAGTGATTGAGCGAAAGGGCTACTCACGATCGGCTCCCTCATCATCGTGAAATGATTACCCTCGATGGGAACACAAGTGCAGTTCTCCGCACCGAGCAACTGGTCCCACCCATTATAACCAAAGTCCGTCCGGTTGTTCAACAACCATTTCATGCTGTTGGGATCGTCCTTCTGCGGCGGCGGTCGAGGATCTTCCGGGTTCTTGCACACGCCGTCACGCGCCCAGATGAGGAAGGCTTTGGGCGCGTCGGGGGAGATGGGTAAGATCTCAGGCTTGTAAGCTGTGAGGTTCCTGATGGAGTATTCAAAGTGGGGAAGTAGCCATTCGGGTATGGCTGATGGGTCCCCGGTGCCCAGAAGTCCAATGTTATTGAAGAAGTGGTGGAGACGAGATGGGAGAGGCTCGAGTCGGATCGGGCAGGGCGCATCGATGAGGACGAGTCGCTCGACTTTGTAGTTCTTTCCTGGATTGGCTCTGGCCATTGCTTGAAGCTGGCGTGTGGCTTCTAGGGCGACAACACCACCCGCTGACCAACCACCCAGTAGGTATGGTCCTTCGGGCTGGCGGCGGAAGACCTCGTCAAGGTAGATCTTGGTTACGCCATCAACGCCGTTCGTGTATGCAGTAGGGTTCTTCATGAACGGGCAGTTCAAGCCGTACACACAAAGCTTATCGGCCGCAATCGGCGGGATAGAAACGTAAGAAGTCGCAGACCCCGAACCGTCCGGGAAGAGGAACATCTTGCGGGTTGCGGTCCTGGGGTTACCTTGTAGAAGCACAGAGGTGGCTGGTGGGGACCTGGTAGTTACTTCGATGAGTTTCTCGGTGACCTTGACAAGTTCCTTTGCAGGTTTAGGGGCCGGCTTTGAGTCCAGACCCAAGGTCTTCCGCATCTCTTCAATGGAATGGTTCTCCACAAGTAGGGTCGAGTCGAATGTAAGGCTTGTCTTTTCCCGTAGATTACCTAGAATTGTCAGACTCATGAGAGAATCCATCCCTATGGTAGACAGATCCGTGGTATCTGCGATCTCCTCGATGGCAATGCCCATCTCATCGGCAATGGTGGTGCGGATGATGGTTATCACTTCGTCTTCATCTACCTCGGAGAGCGGCCCCTGTTCGGTAGATGAGTACGTTGTTAAGAGAGTTTCCTTTGATTCGAGCTCCAAGTCGGGTGTGGACATCTCAGTATCGTCCGTCAGCTCACTGTCGGAGTCATCACTCGACAGCTCGGGAATAGCCCCAGTCCCGTGTTGGGATAGGAATGTCTTGACATCGCCGATAGTCGGGAAGTCACTAAAGAGGGTGCTGTGAACTTCGAGGCCAAGCTCTTCCCGGAAGCGGCCGGAAATAGTCAAGGACATGAGAGAGTCGACACCAAGATCGGAGAACTGAATAGCATCCGCAAGCTCGGATGGCTCTACACCAATCTCTGTCGCGATGATGTTGAGTGCTTTGACTGTCAGGCCAGATGAGAAAGGTTCAACTTTCTTGACCTTCTTGACAGTGACCTTCGTCTGCTCCACTTGTTTGACAACCTTGGGCGGTTGTTTGGTGACTTGAGCTGCTGGCGTTGGGCGCGCAACAGCCTTGTTGACAGTGGTATCAGCAGGCGGCAGGAATGTATTGAACAGCTTGCGTGGGATGCAGTGAAACTTCAGGCCTCCCACAACTCCAACAATCTTTTCATCGTCGTCGAAGATGTAAACGTCCCCTGCCACCGTCTTTGGCCCAACGGCTTGCATCTTGACATAAGAGTAATATCGCTTGTCGGCTTCCAGTGTCTTCGCAAACCGCATACTTTCCCAACCATGCGAGATGTATACGTCAGACTTGGAATCCACCTGGTCGTTACCGTTGACAACGAATCCGGCCAGATGCGCCACACTGTCGATGAAATATGGGCTCAAGTAAAAGTTTCCGTCCTTGGGACCGGCTTGGAACTCGACCACCGAGGTAGCCTCGAGGTTGGGGCTGTCAAGGATGACTTCCTTCATGCCACGGTATCTATCACCGTATGCGACCAATGCTCCGAAAAGCTTGTAAACCATCCCTCGAAGGAGTCGATGAGCATCACCATCTTCCATTTTCTTCTTGAGCATGTCAATGCGACTCCGGACGAGGAAGGCATTGCGTTCCCATTCATAAACCCATTGTGATGCATCTTCGAAGGTGATCACACACTTGCCATGAATCGCCTTGGGCTTGTTGTCACTTCCAAGACTGCTGATGACTACCACAGCCTCCTTAAGGGCCAGATCGACTGTCGCTTCCACCTGAAGAGGTTGGTCTTCTGGTTTCTTGATGTCCTTGAGGAAAAGCGGTGCCGGATTCTCCATGTTGCGGAGGTTCATATTGACTTTCTCGTCTCCAGGCCGGAGCGTCTTGTAAGCGTAATTGGCGACCGTGTACGCCATATCAGCGTACAAAGATGACGGACAAAGCCCTGCACCATGCATCGTATGACCCGATACTGCTGCGTGCAGCAGAGGATCCGAAAGATTGGACTCCGCAACCACATTGGCTGTATTGCCCTTGACACTCTCCTTGGCGATACGGTGAATGGAAGTGGTGGAGAATTTGGGTGCTGCAGCGATAGCAGGAACGGAGGCAGGGACCTCACCCTTCGTCAAGCACCAGTCATTTGTGTAATCCAACCAATAAACTTTATCATCGAAGCCATAGGATGGTAGATCAAGGATGGTGAAGGAAGACTCAAAGTCTTGATGATAAGCGGACCAGTTCGGCGTGATACCTCCAAGGTAAAGCCCACAAACTGCATTGGTGATGGTCGTCCAAGCATCCTCATCCCGGCGGAGTGAAGGAATCGTAAGCACTGACGAGTCAATGGTTGACTTGACCATTCCAGAACAGACTGGGTGTGCTCCAACTTCGACCCAGACAGTTTTCTTGTCAACAAGACTCTCCATTTTAGCTGCCGTAAGCCCGCCAAGGAAATCAACAGTGCCTCGGCAGTGCTGGCTCAAGTAATCAGGACCGAAGACTCCATTCTCACGAACGACATTGCTCAGGAGAGGTGATATGACCGGAACCGTGGGGGTGTGGAAGGTAGCCGCACCCGCCATCGCTTTGAAAGATTCGAGGATGGTGTCAACCTGAGACGAGTGGAATGCGAACGGAACGTTCAACTTCGTGCACTTGAAACCATGTGCGTTGACGTTTCCGGCCAGCTCGTCGATCTGGGCTACTGTTCCCGAAAGAACCATTTCTGTCGGCCCATTGATGCAGGCTACCTCACACCCTGTTCCACTGACAGCTTCTTTGATCGAAGAGACCGATCCCTTAATGGCCAACATGGCATGCTGATAGAAATGATTAGTGGAGATACGATTAGAGAGTGTCGTCGGAATGCTTACCGTGCCGATAGTGCATTCTGTGTCCAGTAACCGTGCTCTCTCACCAACAAGGTAGATCGTGTCTGCGATCGAAAGAACGCCAGCGGCGTTCAGTGCAGCATACTCGCCGAGGGAGTGACCAATCACCACACTAGGCTTGATACCCCAAGATGCCCACAGCCGGACCAGAGCGATCTGAATACAAGCCAGTCCCAGTTGTACAGCGACAGGGGAAAGGCTCTTGATATCCTTAGCACTTCCGTCGACCAGACCTAGGAACGAAACAAATCCCTGAGCCTCTGCCATGTTATTGAACTGTTCGAGGTCCGACCGGAACTGCTTTGACGTGTCGTATAACTGCTTGCCCAAAGCGGGATACTGAGAACCCTGACCAGTGAAAACGAAAGCAACCTCCGGCGGAGTCATTGAGACTGGGCTGTGACTTGCATCCCGTAAAGCATCGAGAGCAACACTGACTTGCTTCAAGTCTGTGACAGCGAAGGCAGCACGGTAGTTGTGGTGGGACCGACGCGCTGTGCTCGTGTACGAAAGACTTGCTAAGTCTACATTCGGAGTACTGTCAATGTAGGATCTGAGGCGTTGAACGTTCTTTCGGAAAGATGCCAAGGATTTGGCCGACACCGCGACTACTTTCGTTGACCTCGGGTCTGGATTCTGCAGAGCTTGTTTCTCAGGCCCGTCTTCCAAGAGTAATGCTGTATTGCCGCCTGCAGCACTGAAGTTGTTCAGGAAAACCAGGCGTGACCCGCCAGGAGGACGAGGAAAAGGGGTCTTCTTGAGAGCGATGTTGATGTTCCGTTCACGAAGATCTGTCGGAAAGGACTTGTTCAGGGTCCCCTTGATACCACAGTGAGGGGGAATGGTGCTCTTCTGCATCATCAGAAGGACTTTGATCAGAGCGCTGACTCCCGAGACGGACTCCCCATGACCGATGTTCGACTTGATGGATCCCAGATAGAGAGGCTGGTCTGCACGGCGCCGCCGGTTTGTAGGAGCAAAGACGCTCGAGACAGACTGCATCTCCACTCCATCACCGGCCTGTGTGCCTGTGCCATGCATTTCGACATAGCTTATGTCGTGCGCGTCCACACCAGACTCCTTTAAGACCTTGGAAAACAGGAATTGTTGAGCACCCACGTGAGGGTGTGTGATGGAGACCGCTTCGGCAGAGTGATTGGTAGCTGAAGCACGGATCACCCCTAAAATTGGGTCCTTGTCGGCCAGTGCATCTTCCATACGTTTCAAGATCACAGTGGCAACCCCGTCACCACGGCAATATCCGTCCGCATCGTTGTCGAACGTCTTACATGACCCCGTCTTACTCAAGAAGTGGCCGCGGCTAAGCCCCGAAAAAATGTCAGGGTTCGTCAAAATGTTCGCGCCACCAGTGAAAGCAGTATCGCACTCCCCTGCGCGCAGGGAGGTACAAGCAAGCTGAATAGCCGCCATGCTGGACGAACAAGCAGTATCAACGACGAAGCTCGGTCCGCTGAACTTGAAGAAGTAGTTGATACGGCCGGGACCAAAGGCGCGCACGCCACCTGAGATGAAGTATGTGTCGATGTCTTGCGCAGCGTTAATCTCGCGCCAGTCATCACTCGTCTGTCCGTAGAAGGTCCCGATACGATCCGCCTTCGTCGAAGGGGTTCGGCCGGGGACAATACCAGCCATCTCCATGGCTTCATACGCAGTGGTCAGCATCAACCGTTGCATAGGGTCGGTCTGAGCTGCCTCCCTGGGCGACATGTTGAAAAACCGAGCGTCGAACAAGCCAGGATTCTCGACGAAACAGCCGTATGGTGTATGGCTGGTATTCCTCACCTTCGATGTAGGATCGAAGTGAGTCTCAACATTGAAGCGATCTTTGGGGATCTATAAGAGTTAGAAATATCCTGGATCTCGAGGCGAATATCAGCTTACCTCACGATGAACGTCAAGGCCCTGCTCCAGTAGAGCCCAAAGTAGCTCATGATCAGCCGCGTCAGGGAAGCGGCCTGCCATTCCCACGATGGCGATATTCGAATCAGCCATCTTTGCCATGCTGGGCGAGATTAACGGTGGTTGAGATAGCCAGCTGTCATGGTCCTCGATAGAGACTTGACCGGCCCCTGCAGCTTTCAATGCAGAGACAAGGCTGCCGGTGATGTTGGTCGGGCCGATTGCGTGCACCTTGCATCCGCGGGTTGGGGAAGCAAGAACGTCGGGAATAATCTGCTCGAGGACATTGTTCCACTGGAGTTGTTCCAGAAGAATCTCCGCTAGCGATTTCTCTAGCAGCTCAAGTGAGTTTGATGCAGTTATCCGCTTTCCAGTGACACTTGAGAAGACCGGAAACTGCACATCCAACCGGCCAAACATTTCCCGAGTCGCTGGAGTAAGGATTTTATGTAAGTCCTCGGCTGAGTGTAGATGAGGAGCATGATAAGGACCATGAACTGGTACTTTTAACTGATGAGACTTTGGGAAGTAATCAGAGCTTTCAAAGATTCGTTTGAGGACAGAGGGTGAACCGCTGATAGTGATGCTATTGGCTGCCACCGCGCTGATCCAAAGACGGTTGGAATGTGAAATCGCCTAGAGTTTGTTAAGCACGACGCACGGGAGGATTTCAACTTGTGCTTACATTTCGTTGGTGAAATCTCTCTAATATATCTTCCGCCGATCGTGCATCAACACCGGCAAGGATGGTTGACCAACTATCCTGTCCATCAAGCCGGCCTTCGAGTCGCTCTGAGACATCTGCTACGTGAGCGCCTGTGCGAAAGGCGACTCGGAGGACCTCAATGGCCAGAGGTACGAGAGCTGTCAGCGAATCCACGGATGCCACGGCCGACGCGGCGAGAAAACCAGTACAGAGCCCCAGAAGGCGTGTATCTGGATGTGACGCAGATGGCGAGTTGAGGTAGCTTTTCGGACGTCCTTCGAAGTGACTGAAACATTTAGCAACATCAACGCCTACAGCTACCACCATTTCTTACTCACCCTATGAAATGTGCTAGCTGAGAAAGGCACACGATGGCACTTTCGATAGCTGGATTCGGCTTGCCCTCCTCATAGTAGCGCTCTACCAGCTCCTGTACATTGCTGAAACCTGGAAAACACTGTCGGTATTGTACGTAAGGGAGTCGGGCGATCTCCTCGCGGAGGGCGTTGGCGGCACTTTCGAGGAAAGAGGTGAGCAGAACGCTTCCTTTGCGGAGCAGAATCTTTCGAAGGAACTGTCGGCAGTCTGCCGTCTGATCGCCGAAGATGTATAACTCCATCTTGGCTTCCGGCTTCATATTTGTGAGAGTCAAGGATGGGTACAGTGGAGCCACAGAGTAAATGTGACGGACGATGCAGCGGCTCAAGGAGGATATAAGTACGACAGGTGAGCAGAGAGACTGCCTGCCAGAATTCAATAGAGAATCTCCATGTAACCTCGGTACGGCGTTATCTAATTGTCGTTAGAGGAGTGAAGCAAGTGAGACTTGAAATCTTGTCGTAGTTGATTCTATCATTGCGACATTTGCTGTTGGAACGCAGTTTCTAATAGCCAATTGTCTCTTTACATCATGTAATCGATTTCTGTTCGCAACGCTTTTCTTCAAAGCTAAAGCTACAAGCTTCCATCAGTAAGCTCCATGATGTGTATCATCACAATGCCGAAGGATTTCCATTCTGGAGGTATGACGCTTCCAACGGACCAATGCAGCCTGTCCTTGGCTATGCGACCGGAGCCTCCGTTAGAATCTGCTGTCATTCTAATGGCGTCACGGTGAACGAGACTGGTCGGAAACTGTCAGGGAGCCAGATCTGACAGAGGCAACCACAGTCCAAAGCAGGTACAATGCACCACTGCACCACTGCGCCGTTCAGCGAGCCGAATATAGACCAGGAGTATGTAAGGGAGGTTTAATTCCAATGGACTGGAATTCTGGGACCGAGAATGGGCAAGACCGAGCCCAACCGGTCACCGAAACGCGGTTTACTTTCTCACTCCTCATTGGAGTTGTCATGGACATTCATATGGAGTCTCGAGATGAAATATTTGATCAGGGCTCCAACAAGCAGTCAAGACTGAAGAAAGACCGGTTTGGCGATTGTATGAACAATGAAAGAAGATAGGAGTCATTGTCCAAGAGTCCGTACGCAAGTGTACAAGGTGAATGGATTGGGTCAAAAACTTCCGCCACTGGACATGAGCATATGCAGTCGCTTATCTTTGACATATAATGCTGAAAGGAGACCACCTCCGCCCCGCCTGGATGTTGACAGCTCCTCGTCTCCGGCATGGTGCGTTTTGACATCTTTCCGGCTCAGTGATGACGAAGAATATGTAGGTAAGAATTCCCATCACCAGAAACCGATTCCATCTACTCACACGCACTCCAGTCACACCCGGGACCTCTCAGTCCAGTAGGAAAAAATAAGTGGAAATGGTCAGTGATCGTTCAGCATACCTCCGCATTCGATCTCAGCCCTGTGGCTGCCAGGAGGTCGCGGTGTGTACTCAGCATACTAGCCCTTCATCCCTAACACCATCCTGCCAGTCTAACGATGAGAGCAGTTATTGTCAACCATCTTCCCATGGCCATTTGACTGGTAAATCATGACTACTAAGTTGAGCGCATTCTCTCCCCAGCGTGGTTGAACTCATCAGGCTGAGTCAGCATGGTGAGCTTATCTAAGGTACGGTAGGGTGAAAAGACCTCCTTCGCTTGGTACTTGTATGCCAATTGTGGCATAACTATCCGGACAATTCATCCTCTGTACAATAAATTCACAACTCTATAGGCAGTGAAGAAGACGGGGGCACAAAGAAAAGCTGGATCCTTATCAAATAGACGCATGAGATTTCCTGAGTAGTGCCCTAGTGGAGAATGCTCTGTTCAATCGTGGACTGTGGCCAGGGGCCAACCTTGATGGCGCATCCTGACTGCCGGTCTGCTTGCCTTAAAGTCGTCGAGTTGATCCCCATACAAGTACAAGGTAGACTCGTGTCAAAGACATCATTCGGACCCATGCTTTTGCGGCGCAGGGAGGCGGGCCGAAGACAGGCTCGGCTGCCGACGGTTAAGACAAATTGATTGTAGGCGAGGGCGCAGAGTGTGATCCACCGCAGTATGGGGTAGGAATTGTACCTTGGTGATGTTATGTCTGTCTGTCAGTCTTATCTGTCCTTGGTACGAACTAATAGGTAGAAATCCAATCCCACAACTACCTGGTACCGTACCTACCTTACTTGAGATATATCAAATTTCAGGCTAAGGCCACAAGCTTCAATTCGGAGCTCACGAAGTGGCTTTTCTGTTCGGGCAAAGTCGAGGCCAAAGTGGAAAATAAAGTTATTAGTGTGTAACTTATAGCAAAATATATTAAGCCAGGGAAGAAGAGGAAGAGGAAGAGGAAGAGGAAGATTCAAGCCACAATATGCGACCGCACATGTGGTTGTCACTGTGATAAAATGAGGTGGTGTAAGGTTTCAGCCGGACAAATTCCACGATTTGCAATATCAACACTTGAGTGCCACGCACCTACCTACATACGAACTAGGGGACAGTACCAACGAGCTGTACATCAGTGAGAGCACTCGTCCCTACCGTCAGAGAGGTACTGTACTTGCGTGTGGATTTGATAGGATAGGATAGGTAAGGCAGTCGCCAGATGATTCTGCTGTTTCGAATCATGTAATGTTTAATTGAAACGTTTTTGGCGATGATGATCGTCATTGTCAATGTCGCGTCCTGAGCTGTGCTGTGCTTTGCTATGCGGTACGAGCTGCCCTGAATCTCCATCCTTTCCATGCTTTGATCTACAACCAGGTTTAAACAGCTATGTACCTAGGTACCTACGGTACCTCAGTCGGTCTGAGCCGGAAGAGATCTACCGAAACCTTATGTAGATCTTTTTAGCTTTGTAGCTTTTTAGCTTTTTAGCTGAATGTTTCGCGCGACATGGTGGAAGCAACAGTCGTAAGGTATGATTAAGGTAAGGTAAGGTAAGGTAAGGTACTCGGCTCGCCTTGTGATTCGCATGTGGGTGTGGGTTGGTCGATTGCAAGTGGTAGACCGACGTTCTAGGTCCTGCTACTACTGCCACTAAGGTGGGTGTCGAAGGAACGAAAGCTAGAAAGCCAAAAGCCAACAGCCAAAAGCCCAAAGCCATGATCCAGAATCCAGAGGCCGGAAGCCAGATTGTCGAAGGAAGATGGTTTGGTCGATGTGGCGATTGGCTTTGGAGATAGATACAGTACTTGGAGAGCTTGAGAGTAAGGTACCTTAAGGTACGGTAAGTACCTCGGTCCCCGGCCAAATCCCCAGTACCTTAGTCTTCTGAAGTGGAGGTGGAGAAGGAAGAGGAGGAAATCCCGCTCGTATCTTTACCCATCTTACCTGCTCTATCATCCGGCGACTTACGGCTCCTCGTCAATGGTCAAAACACCTTCCTTCAATCTTCACCTTCATCTTGTTCAACCGCCCGCGCAATATCTCTCCCTTCCTCAAACCTTATTGTACGAACAAACTCAATAAATATGCATTTACTGTGACTGGGATTATTCTCATTTTGCTTGCTCTCCGCATCCATCGATCACCGAACACCGAGTCTGAGCTGAATTGAGACCAAAACACCAGTTGGCAGTGGAGAGTCTCAACAGGTTGCCGCTTTCGCGACACCCCAGAGTCTCACGTAGTACCAGACTACCCTTCGATCTGCTGTAGGTTGTTGATCTCCTTGAGCTAGTCTTATTGATGGTTGATCAATATTCTAGAAAGAACACGTGCCTTCCACGCGGTTGTGGCCATGCCGTCTGTCGCTTCGAGCACATGTGATTCGCAAGAGCACCAGCAAGCTCAGCCTTACATACCAAGATCATCCAATCGCCATGCATCTTCCGGGAATATCTCCCACGCCCCAGGTGCCTCTGTCTCCAGCGCTTCCACCGTCATCGCAGCGCAACCTGCGGAGCCGTCGATTCCTCCAATCACTCGCTCACCATCCGGACAGACTCCATTGATGAAGTTGGCAAAGCTGCTGCCAGATACTTCAAGCCCACGACCAAATTCGATGACGAAACCCCTTGGATCACCAGGTATCTCCACGAAGACGTCAAAGACCAAGGGTGCCTCCTTCTTTGGCTTCTTGTCGGTCAAGGAACCCTCCGCCCGCGCTTTACTCGATTATGAGGACCATGTGCGGAAGCAAGCACAGACACGCAACGGCCGACTGACGGCCGTGGGTATGCCTGGGGTATCGTCTGCCAAATTGCCGGTCACGGTGCCGAAGGTGAATTCAAAGTGGGATGGAATTCCTCAAGCCGTCAAGGAGAGGGAGAAAGATAAGGAGGCTCATAAAAGACACTCGACGATGTTAGCGGAACGTTCGTTCAGGGCAAGCTTATCTGCCATTACTCACGGCGACAGTGACCATGCGCACATTTCATCCTCTTCGCTCGATTCCGAGACCAGCCGACGGAACGCTAGCACTGGCTCGTCCAGATTCAGCAGCAGAAGCGCAAGTCAGTCGAGTTTCGGGACCAATTTTGGCTGGGAGAACGGAAGCATATCCAGTGGTAGTGATATCAACGATTTCCCTTGCCGGAACAACTCGCAGTCCTTGAGATCACATTCATCCACTACGCTTGCAGAGGTCTTCTCATTGCCATCAGACGGATCTGCAAATCGAATAGTGCGTAGGGGAAGCGAAGGAGTGGCACCAACATATCTGGAGCACTTTCCACCTGTACCACGCCTTATTCAACCAGATTCGCTTCAATTAGTGGGATCGGCTGCGGCAGTTGCATCGAGACAAATGCCCTTGACTACGACGTCCTCTCGTGGTGCCATTACACCAACCACGCATAACGACAACACATCGAACACATCCTCTCCGCCGTTGCCTATAGCACAAGCAGACGTGTCTGTCAAGTCCTCGGGTGCCGACGTGCTCGGTCCACCAGCGACTGTCCGTACGAAAGCGAAGCCACAACCTCTCTCGACTGGCGAAGCAGGATCGATAAACAGTGCACAGGTCGAGCCCTCTCATTCTATCCTGAGACGCGATGCCTCACGACCAGAATCCAACGGGCCGACCCGTTCACCAATTTCGCCTTACTCCATACATTCAGCGGTCGAAACTGGCAGAGCACGGCAGTGGCCAGGATTAGAAATGAGCACAGGCGGTGATATGGAGGCGCCAGGGGGACCAGAAGGAGTGCCCACCAGGTCTGATGCTGGGCGTATCTTACCGTCTGTGGGCCAGAACAGCAGGGGATTATTGAAGAGGGGTAGATTGGCAATATTCAAGAAGTAGGCCCCAGCCCTCGAAGACCTTGGCGTTTATGCGCAATGCAATTTTTCAGCGAACTGCTTCATTTGCTTTTTGCTTTGGAAGCTCACCTATACCACTTGATTTCGGCGAGCATGTGGCACGCCACCCTCGCATCGTTCTAGCGTCTAAGGTTAAGAGCTTCCTTGTGCTCGAGCATGGAGATGTCATTTTGCGTTGCGATCTCTTACTCTCGAGGCTCCATGTGCGTACAGGCCGCACAGGTATTGAGTGAGAACTCCACGCTGAGGGATTGTTCTTTGCTCGGTGTTGCAGGTAGCATTTTCACGGTTGATATGATGTATGATACCCCTAGTCCACGGCGCTTCTTACAGATATGAGCACGGATAATGGATTGTTGCAAAGCAAAGTTTTACCAGATATCACGGCCATACCTATTGGTACATGTCAGTCTGTTATTACCCCTCACCATATAGGATGTAGGCTCGGCCGTACATATGTAGGTATGCAAGCCTCTTTGACTGAATGGTGTATCGCACCTGTCCTCTCAAATCCCGCAGACAGACGGGTGTCACATGCCCTGTACTGGTAAGGTCCTCATAGTGAGTTCAAAGTCAATTGTCGTCAGCAGTAACAGCCGGATATAACCGAGATCTCAAGATATACTCTTCTAGTGCTCTGTGACCCCATTCTGTTCCTTGGTCGGACCAGGACCAAGGTCGGTCGGCATGCGGATGCGGCTATTATTGAGCCGAGGCACCGATGTCCGAAAAGCGTTAGCCCTGGCCTTAGTCAGGAACGCGTGGAACAAAGTGTCTCCGCGAGGCTCTTTCAACGACATGTCAACAGGTGAAGAAAATATTGCAGCAGCCCCTCGACCACAGGAGATGCTCTCATCCACCTGAACCTCGCTTGACCAGTCTCTCAGTCATTGCAGGGAGTGATCATCTTTTTCACAGTTACCTGGGCCCGACCGAGGGCATCGGTCAAGACTAGAAGATCTGTGAGTCAAACCTTTGGTTGCCCAGGCAGTCAGTATCGCTTACAGACTTCAGCTTCATTGAGCCCTTCGTTGTACCACATTGCCAGCGATAGAGCGTTCCTTTCCATCAAGTGGTCTCCGGCAATTCTTTGGCGTCTCTCTGCAACCTGTCTCTTGTTGCCCTGTTCCTGTTGTCTTGTCGCTCAGGAGTGTGGCTGGCATATACGCATTAATATGGGAACAAACGTTGGTCATTTTATATAGGGACGTACTCGAAGAAATAGCCGGAGTTAAGCATCATCTTTGGTATCGCTCGTTGTTGTTGTTCAGCGGGCCAAGTTCTTCTCTTTGGTGTTGGAGGGTTATCGTCCCTGTTTTGAACGTGGAAGGCTATTCGAGACCATTGTCAGCTTCCGCTATCTCGAGGCATTGGCCTGCAGTCAACAAAGAATCCGATTGAGCAAGGAGGTGCCTTACTGTCTTCCACGCCGTGAAAATCCACTGCTTGTTGCCGAGTCTTTGGGCGTCGCCGCCGCTGGTTCACGCTTCTCCGGTACACATTTGGGATGATATATTGCGGATGAAGAGCTTTTGAAAACGGTCGGAGTGGCCCTGTACCGTATGAGAAAACTTTATTGTTGATATTCATGCGCATCAGGCAACGGCCAAGAACAGTGTAGGCCCAGTTAACGATTTGGTTGCGAGGGACGATCTGTGACCGCGTCAATGTGAGCCCACCTAGTTTTCTTCCTTCACTTACTCTTCATACCCTCCCACAACATCGAAACCCTACCACCAAATCTTCTCCCCTACAATCGCTGAATTACTCTACAACGTGCACATCCTCTTATCCGCTGCTGTACTTTCGCTCTCTACACCCTCTTGTGCGACACAAGTTCTGTCCCTGTACCAACACCCTCGCATGATCCGAGTTTCCACAATCACTTTGAAGCTCTCGCGCAATTTCAACAGCACTTGTTCCAAATCTCCTTCCCAGAGTAGCACGTCATGGCTGTTGAAGACTATCCTGAGCTCTACGAGCATTGGGATGACTCCTTCACCGAAAACAAGAGTACTGCAGTAAACACGAACAACAAGCGTACTGACAATCCTAGCTCAGCCTGTGGTCAACAGCCAAATACTCCACGTCCCAGACTCGCCCGTGAAGACGCCGATAAGCGTCTCGAATTACCTGAGGAAATCCCCGATAGTCAAGAATCTCTTGGTCTCTCTGAATCTTACGAGCAATCTCCAGGAAACAGCTTTCATACTGAAGACACCGTTATCCTCGAAGGTGGCACTCAAATAACTGCAAAGCCCACTCCAAAATATGTAAGTTTAAATTTTATAAACCAGTCCAGGTACATTCTTGAACATTCTGTTATCCGCTGCTGCCACTCCTAGGAAGCTTGCAATCCACATTTTCGACCCAAGGCTAAGCGATATACTGATGCATTCGTCGCATAGCGTCTTCACCAGAGAGGACTCTTCTGCAACGGTCGTCTTCCGATTGAAGCGCCTGAATTCGCTCACCATATCGATATGTCAGAGGAAGCGACGCAGCCGGCAACCCAGCCATTTTTCGATCCCCGCCGTATCGGCCGGAATAATTCAGGGTTGACTGCGGATGACGAGGCCGATGTCATCTGTATCTTACATCCAGCATCTACTGCTGCCTTTAGAGCTGTCGCTCTTGTTGCCAGAACATCGCCGCAGCATATCCTACAGAACGACGGATTAGAGGTCAATATGGAGGAGGATGAGGACGACCCTGATGATCAACAGCTTAACTTCGATGACGACGGGACGACGAGAGACATCGCACTTCGTATGTCGTCTAGAGTTAGGGAACCTCGTCTTGGTTTTTGTTTTGGACGGCACGCTGTGAAGTGTGACTTCATTCTCGAAGATTTAGGTAACCAGAAGCGCGTCAGCAACGTGCACTTTCGAATCTATGTTAACAAAGATGGCATCCTCATGTTGGCAGATATGTCAACCAATGGAACCTCCGTCGACGATAATGTGTTGAAGGGAAAAACTCTGGATCCAGACTTTGACAAGACCCGCATGCTAGCTCCAGGCTCCATTATCCAGCTCGTTACCTCCCCCCAGGATGAGGAGTTCAAATTCATCGTTCGGATACCAGCCCGCGATGGTGACAGGGGTGCCTATACAAGAAACCTTACCGCGTACCTTGCTGCTATAGAGCAAGCTGAAAGCGATGCTCAAGGCAAAGCGAAAGCTGACTATTCTGCACTCCCAGGTGTACGTTCATGGGTTCTGTTCAGAGTCTTCTTGGGTATGAGTACTGATCCATCATGCTAGGCTGTGGTGCCACATCGGCCAGAGCCCTCAGATGCACCCAACTATACCTCTACGGCCCTGCTTACCTCTGCGACAGTCCAGCATCACTATGGCATGAACTGGAATGGAGGGGATAAGTATAACGTTGTTGGGTATATTGGCAAAGGTGCTTTTGCAATGGTGTATAAGGTCGCCACCAAGCGGGACGGCGAGGTCTTTGCGGTAAAACAGATCGATAAACGCAAGTTCATAAAGGATGGAGTCCTTGATCACAAAGTCAATAACGAGCTCGAGATTATCAAGCATGTCCGACACGTAAGTTCTTCATCCGATGCAAGTGGACAAGCTGACGCAGATATAGCCAAGCATTGTTCAGTACGTCGATTACCACGACCAGAAATCTTATCTGTACATCATCATGGAATATGTTCCCTGTGGAGAACTCTCCAGCTACATGAATCAACACGGCCCGATGCCCGAGCTCTTAGCCAAGTCCGTCTCAAGGCAGATGCTCAACGCTTTAGATTATCTACACAAACGCAGAATTACTCACCGAGACATCAAGCCGGACAACATCTTGATTGCCTCCAACGACCCCTTCACCGTCAAGCTCTCCGACTTTGGTCTCTCCAAAGTTGTGAACGATACAGAGACATTTCTGAAAACATTCTGTGGTACACTGCTGTACTGTGCGCCTGAAGTGTACCCTGATTATGATCTCTACAAGGATGGGTCGCCCGTGAAGAGGCGCCGGCGTGGAAAGGACCCGTAAGCCTTCCACTGCTTCACGCTGAATCTTTTCTCTAATCTCTTCTAGGCCTCCCAAAACGCTGCCGTACAACCAGTCAATCGATACGTGGTCCTTTGCAGCTGTTCTGTTCCACTTGATCAGCGGTAAGCCTCCTTATGCAGGTAGTAGTGAAGGTAAAGGTGCGCGCATGCTTGCCAATATAATGACCGAACCGCTCGACGTGCGTCCACTCAAACATTGTGGCGTTTCCCGTAACGGTATCGATCTCATTACGAAGATGTTGAATCCTGATCCATTGTTGCGGCCTGGCGAGCAGAAATGCATGAGTCATGCCTGGCTTGCGGACTGTACGAGCTTCGCCGAGATAGACCTCGACGACAACAATCTCGGCATTGGTACGAACGAGGGAGAAGACGATGTTGGGCTCGGTACAACGCTCAACCCGGGCGGCGAAGATAGTCAGGATAACGTCGGCGACAAATCGTCCGAGATAGTCGAAGCTGATGAAATCGACGAAGAAGAGGATGTCCGTAGGTCGAAGCGTGCGAGGGTTGCTACCGCTTTGGCCCTACGCGACCAAACTGATTTGCCTTCGTCGAGCCCCGAAGTGGCATACCCTTCGCTTCCACCAGGGAGCTCTCGACAGAGCAAAGTATCTTCAGGAAATCCGCCACAGAATACTCGTCTCTTTGGAGAAATAGGCGCATCCGCTTTACGAAGCTCAGGAGTGTTTGGCTTCGAAAATCGAGCGTCTTTGCCATTCACTGCACAGGGTAGTAGCGATCAACGCGCTAGCACATCAAGCTCAAACACCCACCATCTTCGAATTTCGGGCAACGCAGACCAGAATTACACTACTCACGACGATTTGGGGCAATACCGGTTACAATATCCAAAAACCCTACCGCATCCTCATCTTCACGCCGAGCCTGCCTCAAGTCTCATGGGCGCTGAAGCTCTCGTAGGAAAACTAACCATGGGGTCTCCGGAATCTGGAAAGTCAGCACCTTCAGTGTCTAACACGCCTACAACGCCGACGACACCAAAAACCCGCGAGGCAACACCTTCGTCTGCTGCTGCAGGCTCGAAGCGTTCGAGTCAGGACATTAGCAACGTCGATGACCAGACCGAATCTAAGCGCCGTCGTGGAAGTGCGGACTATTGGCGGACGATGGACCCACCACCTAGCATCTACTTTTTGCCAACCGATAAGAAAACCCACTGTCTCCAGTATGCTTCGCAGGTCACTGGGAGAGACTATATGGCCGAAGCTAAGGTGGCCTTGGCCGCAATGCAAGCGGAGAAAGACGGAGACGAGTCCGTAGAGCCGATCGCTCTTTTGCCCGGCAATGTGTTGCCTTGGACCACGCGTCGAGGCTGGGAAAAGGAACCGTATGTGGTGAGAGAGTTTGGTGGGGAGCTCGATCCCACCAGGACGGACGGACTCTCCATCGACTGTCGAGCATACCTCAAAGCGAAAGCGAGCATGCAAGCCGGCGGATCTACGCTCACGACGAAACCCGCTGAATTCGTCAAACCACCACCTCGGCTGGGAAAGCTTACATCGATACCTGGCTCGTTCGCCGACGTGACTCTGAAGCTTGAACAGCGTCTTACCAGCTGGGGACGTGCGCCGGGAAATACCATCGTCTACCCGCACAACTTCGACTTGCGCGTTCCCAAGCAAGCGATCGACATCTTGTGGTGGGGTCCAAGCATGCCTGGTTTCATCGAAAAAGGCGGGGATTGGATGGAGGTGGAGAACAGCTGGGCAATCATCGTCTCGAGGGCGACGACCTTCATTCTCGTCAACGGGGTGAAGCTTCGATATCTGACTCGGAAGGAAGACGCCGCGCTGTTCGGGAAACTATACACTGGGGACATCATTACCATCTTCGACAAGGACAAGGAATTTTTGAAATTTAAATGCGAGTTCTTCCACGGTAGAAGCATGGGCCCGAGACCGAAAGACGAGTCACCGTTCTTGATCGAGAAAGAGACGGAGAGGTTTATGCGAGTCAACTACAGAGCGTCCACCACCGTTTCTTCGGCAGCTGCTCCTGGAGCTTCGAACTCTGCTGCTTCGGCTTCTGCTTCGGCTTCTGCGTCGGCCGCGCCTGCGACGTCGACTTCGAAGAGGACTTGACCATCTGATCCGCCTACCGACTGTGTGATTCTGTCTATCCCTGATACGCGTCTTCATTTCTGTCCACTAATCGTCTTCGGATCTAAGAGTCATGTCTACTCCAGCATAGCCTGCACAAGCGTCAATTTACCTACCTGTACGGGCGTCTCACTCCGGTCTAGATTGTACTTTTCATCACACAAAATTTCAGCACCTGCACCCACCAGCGTGTCTCGTCTTCGATTCTTCTAGAGGTTCATCAGGTTCCTCGAGCTGGTGGTCACTCTCTTCATTTCGAAAAGCGACCTTTTACAGATCCGTCTGACACCAGCGTTTCTCAAACATGGCACACAGTTGCTTTCGCCCCTATCACCCCACGTGTGCTGTACCTTTGCCCAGAAATTGCCCAAACTTGTGTCTTTTATTTTCTTTCCATCAGCGAGCATCACGATGAGCGATTCGAGAAGATGTAACTTTCTACACTGAACACATAAAGTGTTCTCTCGTCTTGTACTCTAAGTAGATCAAAAATCAAACACAGATTGACCGATGCTTGCTGCCTGTGTCTATGTCTATGATGCCTGTAGGAAATGTCGCGGTTGTTTTGCTCGAGTGAACGCTCTAATATCTATTCCTACTAGATGTGAGAAGATCCCCGGTCTGCCATGAACCCTTCAGTCCCAGCAGTGGATCCCGGAGCAGCTTATCTGTGTAGGCATGAACAAGGAAGGATATGCATTCCTCGCGAAAATGTCCATTGCAAACATGCCAAGTGTCTGCACCGCAAGATACCGACAAGACGACAGAAGGTCAAGCTCAATCATCCACCTCGGGCGCCATGACCTTCTCCGCCTCCCTCCTCTCCCCTTCCGTCGTTATCGTCCCGTTCTTCCCATTCGCCCCCCTCCCCTTCAGCACAACATCCATCACCCGCCCCAACCTCCCCACCGCCTCCTCCGAAATCTGATAATGCACCACCAACCTCCCCCCCATAACCTTCACCCCCTCCCTCCGCGCCACCGCCACAAACTCCTCCACCCCGCACCCCGCCTCCCCCA
>JAABUJ010000642.1_pt1:17500-64915 | contig 64915 bp, 56 predicted proteins | sample 5559131 | NCBI WGS metagenome assembly JAABUJ01 (sample SAMN10711875, study PRJNA513366) | rock metagenome | isolation source: Antarctica rocks | place: Antarctica: Victoria Land, Mt New Zealand nord | collected 2016-01-07 | reverse complement strand
GCCACGTAGGTGTCGCCGGAGTCGGCCACGGCACGGAACGGCATGCCCGAAAAATCGACGCCGGTGATGATGTCGTGGACCACGCGGGTGCCGACGTGCTCGGCCTGCGCCGCCATCTGGTCCATCAACCACGGCCCCTGGATCGCATTGGCGAACCCCGGATAATTTTCGACGTCGGTGGTTATCATCAGCTGCCCGCCCGGCTGCAGCCCGGCCACCAGGGTCGGCTCCAGGCCGGCGCGGGCGGCATAGATCGCGGCGGTGTAGCCGGCCGGGCCGGCGCCGACGATGAGCAGGCGAACGTGACGTGTCTCGGGCATGACGGGCAATCCGATGATGGCGGTGGATACGACCATATCGGCAGCGGCGGCCGTGGAACAAGCAAAGCTGCCGGAACGCTCTTGCGACACCCCCGGCGCGGAAGGATATTGCGCGCCAAATGCCATATGGGGAAACATGAAAGCGCGGCCCGCAGCGAAACCCGAGCCGAGCGCCGAGGGGCAGGAGCCGCCGCTCGACCCGCGCACGCTCGACGCCATCGACCGCCGCATCCTGACCGAGCTGCAGTCCGAGGGACGCATCACCAACGTGGAACTGGCTCGCCGCGCCGGCATCTCCGCGCCGCCCTGCCTGCGTCGCGTGCGCCGGCTGGAGGAGGCCGGGATCATCCGCGGCTACCACGCCGACAGCGACCCGCAGCTGCTCGGCTGGGAGATCACCTTCTTCGCCATCGTCGGGCTGGAAAGCCAGAAGGAGAGCGTGCTGGCCGGGTTCGAGGCGATGGTCGGCGCCTGGGCGGAGGTGCGCGAGTGCCACATGATCCGCGGCGGCGGCGACTTCCTGCTGCGCCTGGTGGCCCGCGACACCGCGCATGAGAACCTGCTGACCCAGAAGCTGACCGGCGCCGCCCATGTCAGCCGGGTGCAGACGCTGCAGACCATCCGCACCAGCCGCAGCCTGACCGGCGTGCCGCTCTGACGCTGCGCCAGGCGGCCTGGCTGCTGGCCGGGCTGACGGCGTTGCGGCTGCTGGTGGCGGCGATGACGCCGATATCGCCCGACGAGGCCTATTATTGGGTGTGGTCGCGCGCGCTGGCGCCCGGCTACCTCGATCACCCGCCGATGGTGGCGCTATGGATTTGGGCCGGCACCGCGATTGCAGGCGACGGACCGTTGGGCGTGCGGCTGTGGGCTCCGTTGGCCGCCGCCCTGGGCTCGGTGCTGCTGGCCGCCGCGGGGGAGGATCTGTTTCCCGGACGGCGGGCGGGCATCGTGGCGGCGGCGCTGCTCAACGCCACGCTGCTGTTCGGCGTGGGATCGGTGACGATGACGCCGGACACGCCGCTGCTGCTGTTCTGGACCGCGACCCTCTGGGCGCTGGCGCGGCTGCTTCGCACCGGCAACGGCGCTTGGCTGGTCATTGGCGGGGCCGCCGCCGGCCTGGCGCTCGACAGCAAGTACACCGCGGCGCTGCTGGCGCCGGCGGTCGTGCTCTGGCTGCTGGCGTCGCCCGGCCTGCGCCATTGGCTGTGGAACTGGCAGGCGGCGTTCGGCCTGGTGGTCGCCGCGCGGCTATTCCTGCCGGTGTTCGACTGGAACCGCGCGCACGGCTGGGCCAGCTTCGTGAAGCAGGGCGGCCGCACCGGCGACTGGCGGACGGCGGACATGGCGCAGCACCTGGGCGAGTTGATCGCCGGCCAGGTTGGTTTCGCCACGCCGCTGCTGGCGGTGCTGTTCGCGTCCGGCGTCTGGCTCGCGGCGAAGGCGGCGTGGCGCGGCGACCAGGCGGCGGCGTTGCTGGCGTGGCTCACCCTGCTGCCGGCGGCGGTGTTCCTGCAACACGCGCTGGGTGACCGGGTGCAGGCCAACTGGCCCTCGGTGATCTATCCCGGGGCGGCGCTCGCGGCAGCCGGCTGGGCTGGCGGATGGGTGCGGTGGCACCGGCCGGCGATGGCGCTCGGGCTGGCGGTGACCGCGCTGGTGTGGGTGCAGGCCGCATCGGGCGCGCTGCCGCTGCCGCGCGTGCTGGACCCGACGCTGATGCGGCTGGGCGGCTGGCGGGAACTGGCCCGCGCGGTCGACCGGGTTGCGGTGCAAGACGATGCCCAGTTCGTCGCCTCGGACAACTACGGCCATGCGGCGTTGCTGGCGCGGCTGCTGCCGGCGTCGCTGCCGGTGCTCGGTGTCGATACACGGTGGGCCTTGTTCGACCTGCCGGACGCGCGGCCGCGGATCGCTGGCCGCCACGGCCTGCTGTTGCGGTCCAGCCGCCGCGCCGACCCTCCCGGCGGCGCGGACTGGTCGCGGATGACGCCGGTCGCGACCCTGGCCCGAAGCCGCTCCGGGGTGGTCGCCGAGACCTACCGGCTTTATCGTGTCACCGGCCGGGCCGGCGGCGAGCCGATCGTGGCGTTGCCCCGCCCGCGATGATGGAGGCCGCCATGCCGCTGCCGACCTACGACGACGTTGCCGCCGCCCATGTCCGCATCGCGCCGCACATCGTCCGCACGCCGATGCTGCGCAACGCCCGGCTGGATGCGCTGACCGGCGGCGTCGTCCTGCTCAAGGCCGAGCCGCTGCAACGCACCGGCAGCTTCAAGTTCCGTGGCGCCACCAACGCCATCCGCCAGCTCGACGCGGCTGCATTACGCGGCGGCGTGGTGGCGTTCTCCTCGGGCAACCACGGCCAGGCGGTCGCGTGCGCCGCCGCCGCCGTGGGCGCCAGCGCCACCATCTTCATGCCGGCCGACGCGCCGGCGATCAAGGCCGCCAGCACACGGGCCTGGGGCGCCGAGATCGTCGCCTATGACCGCGCCCGCGACGACCGCGCCGCACGCGCGCGTGGCTTTGCCGAGCGCACCGGCGCCGCGTTGGTGCCGCCGTTCGACCATCCCCACGTCATTGCGGGGCAGGGCAGCATGGCGCTCGAACTGGCGCGGGACGCCGACGCCGCCGGCCTTGCCATGGACGCGCTGCTGGTCTGCACCGGCGGCGGCGGGCTGATCGCCGGCTGCGCGCTGGCCATCGAGGGCGCCTCCCCGACGACGCGGGTGCATCCGGTCGAGCCGGAAGGCTGGGACGACACCACGCGCTCGCTGCTGTCCGGCAAGCGCGAACCGGCGGCGGGCGGCTCGGCGTTGTGCGACGCGTTGCTGGCGCCAACTCCCGGCGAGTTGACCTTCGCCATCAACCGCACCCGCCTCGCCGCCGGGATCGCGGTCGGCGACGCCGAGGTGTTCGCGGCCATGGTGTTCGCCTTCACCCAGCTGAAGCTGGTGCTGGAGCCGGGCGGCGCGGTGTGTCTGGCGGCGTTGCTGTCGGGCCGCTTCGATGCCCGTGGACGAGTCGTGGGGGCCGTGCTCAGCGGCGGCAACGTCGATCCCGCGGTGTTCGCCCGCGCCCTGGCGGCCTGACCCATCGCTTAGGCATCGGTTAAGCCCGCTCCGGTACTCTCGTCGCGCCGGGCTCCTCCGGCAGGAGCAGCACGGATGGCGGCCAAGCCAAGCAAGCGCGACCGCCCGACTATCGTGATCCGCCGGGAGGAGGTGGTCGAGGGCGGCCACCACGGCGGCGCCTGGAAGGTGGCCTACGCCGATTTCGTGACCGCCATGATGGCCTTCTTCCTGCTGATGTGGCTGCTGAACGCCACCACGGAGTCGCAACGCACCGGCTTGGCCGACTACTTCACGCCGTCCAACGCCCTGAGCCGCAACTCGTCGGGCAGCGGACTGCCGTTCGGCGGCCACACGCCGTTCGACTCCGGCTCCATGGTGTCGGATCGGGGCGCGCAGGCGGTTGTCCCAGGCAAGGAGATGCAGGCCGGCGACCAACGCCCGCCGCAAACCGACGGCAACCCGGCCGACAGCGACGCATCCGCGAACGCCGGCGAGTCCGACCAGTCAGGGACCAGGCGTTCCGGCGGCGGGCAGGCGGCGCTCGCAAGCGCCGCGGCGGTGCGCGCGGAGTACCTTGCGCAGGCGGCGTCCGGGTCGGCGCCCACGGTCGACCCCAAGGCCCTTGATCCCGACCATGTGGCCGCCGCCGCGTTGCGCGCCGAGATCGCGCATCGTGAGCACGCGGCGTTCCAGCAGGCGGCCCAGGCTATCCGCGACGCCGTAGGCGCCGACCCAGCCCTCGCCGACTTGGCGCGGCAGATGACCATCGACATGACGCCGGAGGGATTGCGCATTCAACTGCTCGATGCCGAGCGGCAGCCGATGTTCGACACCGGCTCGTCGGCGCTGACCGACCGCGCGCGACCGTTGCTGCGCAAGATCGCGCCGGTGCTGGCGCGGCTGCCGGAGGCAATCACGATCTCCGGCTACACCGACGCCACGCCGTACAAGGGCGGCGACAAGACCAACTGGGAGCTGTCGAGCGAACGTGCCAACGCCACGCGGCGGCTGCTGGTGGAGAGCGGGCTCGACCCTTCGCGCTTCCGCAGCATCACCGGCAACGCCGACCGCGACCCGCTACTGCCGGCCGATCCGTTCGCCGCCGCCAACCGGCGCATCGCCATCGTCGTGCTGCGCAACGCCAAGGCGGAACCATGACGTGCTGACGATTGGCGGCCTCGGCTTCCTGCTGGCCTGCGTGTTCGGCAGCTACGTGGCGTCGGGCGGCAGCCTCGGCCTGCTGATCGAGGCGATGCCGTTCGAGCTGCTGACCATCGGCGGGGCGGCAATCGGCACCTTCGTCATGGCCAACAGTATGCACGACGTGAAACACACGCTGAGCGGCTTCGGCAAGATCATGAAAGGCGCCATCTACCAGAAGGGCGACTACATCGAGCTGCTGAGCCTGCTGTTCTTCTTCGTCCGCCTCGCCAACACCAGGGGCGTGATGGCGCTCGAGCCGCACATCGAGAAGCCCGACGAGAGCGTGGCGTTTCAGAAGTTCCCCAAGATCGCCGCCAACCACCGGGTCAGCGCGCTGATCTGCGACTACCTGCGCATGATCGGCATGAACGCCGACGATCCGAACCAGGTCGAGGACGTGCTGGGGCGCGAGCTGAGAAAGACGCTGCAGGAGGAGCTGCACGGCTCGCACGCCCTGCAGAGCATGGCCGACGCGCTACCGGCGCTCGGCATCGTCGCGGCGGTGCTCGGCGTCATCAAGACCATGTCGCACATCAACGAGCCGCCGGCGATACTGGGAGCGATGATCGGCGGTGCGCTTGTCGGCACCTTCCTGGGCGTGCTGCTGGCCTACGGGATGGCCGGGCCGTTCGCCGCCCGCCTGAAAGGGATCGTCGAGGAGGAAAGCAAGTTTCTCGAAGTCATCCGCGCGGTGCTGGTGGCGCATCTGCACGGCAACGCGCCGCAGGTCAGTGTCGAGATCGGCCGCAAGATGGTGCCCAACCAGCACATGCCGAGCTTCCAGGATCTTGAGGGCGAGCTGCAGACCCTGCAGATCGGCTAGGCCGCGTGCTACAGCGCCTGCATGACGCTCGACTCCACGCCCGACCTCGTTACCTTCGTCATCGCCTGCACCCTCGTCGCCGCGATCCTGGTCTGCCTGCTGATTCTGCTGCTGCGACCGCGCGGCGGCGGCATGGCCGAGCTGGAAGCCCGGTTGCGCGCCGACAGCGAGACATTGCGCAACACGCTGGTCGAGTTCGACCGCAACCTGCGCCGGGAAATCGCCGACGGCGCCAGCCTCGCCTTGTCGGCCGCGTTCGACAAGGTGCAGGCCGGCGCCCGTGCGCAGTCCGAGGAGCTCAATCGATTCGGCGCCAATATTCAGGCGGTGCTGGGGTCCGTGCGCACGCAGCTCGTCGACACCACCGAAAAGGCCGCCACCGCCACCGAACTGACCTTGAGGGAGTTCGGCGAGCAGCAAGGCCAGCGGCTCGACGGCATGGGCCGGTTGCTGCGCGAGACCGACGAGAAGACCCAGCGCGGCATGGACGGCTTCGCCGAACGCCTGCGCGAGGAGCAGGAGCGGCTGCGCGCCCTGGTGGCGCAACGGCTGGACGAGATGCGCGCGGGCAACGAGGCCAAGCTGGAGGACATGCGCAAGGCGGTCGACGAGCAGCTGAAATCGGCGCTCGAGAAGCAGGTCGGCGAAAGCTTCCAACGGGTTGCCGATCAATTCGCCCAGGTGCAGCAGGCGATCGGCCAGGTGCAGAGCGTGGCTGGGCAGGTGGGCGACCTCAAGCGGCTGTTCAGCAACGTGAAGACCCGCGGCGGCTGGGGCGAGGCGCAACTCGACACCATGCTGGCGGACTCGCTGCCGGCGGGCAGCTACGAACGCAACTGGCGGCTGCGCGACGGCAGCGCCGAGGCGGTGGATTTCGCGCTGCGCGTGCCGGTGCAGGATCGGGAACCAGTCTGGCTGCCGATCGACGCGAAGTTCCCGACCGAGGATTACGACCGCCTGCTGACCGCCGCCGAGGAAGGCAACCGCGAGGACGAGCTGGAGGCGCGCCGCGGGCTGGACCGCCGCATCCGGCTGGAGGCTGCCCGGATCTGCAGCAAATACATCGTGGCGCCGCGCACCCTGGAGTTCGCGATCCTCTATGTGCCGACCGATGGCCTGTTCGCCGAAATCTCGCGCAGCCCCGGCCTGATCGAGACGGTGCGGCGCGAGCATCGGGTCATGGTCATGGGGCCGAGCATACTGCCGGCGTTCCTGCACACCGTCCGCGTCGGCCATCTCACCGTGGCGCTGCAGCAGAAGGCCAGCGAGATTGGCGAGACGCTGGGTGCGGTCAAGGCCGAATGGGGCAAGCTGGGCGGCGCGCTCGACGGCCTCGCCAAGCGTGCCGAACTGCTGAGCAAGGGCATCGAGGAGACCAGGCTCCGCACCCGCGCGGTGGGCCGGACGCTGCGCGCGGTCGGCGCCATCGAATACGGCCGCGCCGAGCAGGTGCTGGGTCTCGACGCCCCGGCGCTGGCGGACGCCGCCGAGGACGAGCCGGACGCAGGCTAAGAAACGTCGTCCATCGCCGGACGCCCGGTGACATGACGCCAGTGACGCCACAGCAGCCGCGCCGCCAATGCCCGATGCGGCCGCCATTGCTCGGCCAGCGCGCGGAAAGCAACCGGGCCGGGTCGGGCCGGCAGCGCCTTCAGGTCCATCGCCGCCGCCGCCAGCGCCACGTCGCCGGCGGGAAACACGTCATGGCGGCCCTGGGCGAACAGCAGATAGACCTCCGCCGTCCATGGCCCAAGCCCACGCACCGAGGTGATGGCCGCAATCGCCGCGGTGTCGTCCAGCCGCGATAGCATGGGCTCGCCCAGGCGGCCATCGATCCAAGCCGTCGCCAAGGCGCGCACATGGGCCACCTTCGGCCGTGACAGGCCGGCCTTCAACAAGAGAGCCTCATCGAGTTCGAGCAGGCCGGCGGGTTCGAGCGCTCCGGGCAATGCCTGCAACCGGCCCCAGATCGCACTCGCCGCCCGGCTGCTGATCTGCTGCGCCACGATCGCCTGCAGCAGCCCGGGCAAACCCAGCGGGCGCACCCGCCACGGCAGCGGCCCCGCCGCCGCCTCGATCCGCGCCAGATCGGGATCGCGCAGCAGCAGACCGTCGATCGCCGCGCGCGTGTCCGGCGTCATCGCAGGCTCAGGCCGACGCGAACCGCTCCGCGAGGCCGGTCCATTCGCCATCCAGGCTGCCGGTCGCCACCGGACTGCCGGCGCGCACATACCAGTAGCGGGCGTTCGGCAGGTCGCCTTCCTTGCGGTGCAGGTAGGCGTGCACCGCCGCCGCGTCACGCCCGTCGTCGGCTTGCGCGCATTCATGGGCGCGCTGCCAGTCGCCCCGCCGATCCCACCACAGGGCCATCAGCGTCGGCGGCAGATCCTGCGGCGGCGCCGAGTCGCTCAGCAGGATGTGGAACTGCTCGGGCGTCATGTCAGCGCGCGGTGCAACGGACCAGCGGCTCCGGGAAATCGGCGCATCCCGGAAAGCTGATCGAGTTCTCGTTGTTGCGCACGACGTGCAGGACGTTCGGGTTCTCGCAGCCGAACCCGGTCAACGGCTTGGGCGCGTCCACGCCCAGCAGGCCGCCCGAGGCGCCGCTGTCCGGCGGCGAGAACTGGAAGTCGGTGCGGCCTGGGTTGGTGCGCGCCGTCTCGATCACCCGTTGGGCATAAGTCGGGTCGGTCAACGACGCGCGCATCACTACGTCGCGGGTGAAGATCACCACCGGCTGCGCCAGGCAGGCTGATACGGGCATCCCGGCCGGTACTGGGAACAGCCCTCCGGTCCACGAGCCGAACAGCCAGGCATGGGGCGGCTGGTTTTGGGCCGCGGCCTGCCGGACCGGCAGGCCGGTGGCCGCCGCGCCAAGCAGGCAGGCGATGGAAAGCATGAGGGTGCGGCGCATCGGCAGACTCCTGGTCGAACGATCCAACCTTAACCGCCCGAGACCGGCGCGCAATTGGTCCGTCCCGACATCACGCAATCCTGCAGGCTGTTCGAGGCGCGAATCCGGCTGAACAGGAAGTAGCCGCCCAGGCATAGCACCACGATCACCAGCAAGGCGATCAGCGGCCCCCGCGACGGACCATCGGGAGCGCCATCGCTCAAATGCCACTCGTTTCGATTGACAACCGCTTACCCGGGCGGCCACGTGTCGCCATGCTCATGCGTTCGGTCCTCTCTCTCCTGGCCGCCGTCATCATGGCGGCCGCCTCGCCGGTGCAAGCCGCCGACCGCTATTTCAGGACCAGCGACGGCATACGGCTGCACTATATCGAGGCCGGGCGCGGGCACACCATCGTGCTGGTGCCGGGCTGGACCATGCCGGCCTGGATTTGGAGCGCGCAGATTGCCGATTTCTCGCGCAGCTTCCACGTCGTGGCGTTCGATCCGCGCTCCCAGGGCGACAGCCAGCTTACCGCGTACGGGGACGAGCCGTTCCGTCGTGGCCAGGACATCGCCGAGCTGATCGCGCAACTGCCGCCGGAGCCGGTGCTGCTGGTAGGCTGGTCGCTGGGCGTGCTCGACTCGCTGGCCTACCTGCACGAGCACGGCGATGCGCGTGTGGCCGGGCTGGTGCTGATCGACAACTCCGTGGGCGAAGATCCGGCGCCCCTGCCGGAGGCGGTGCGTCGTCCCCGGTCGCTCGGCCCTCGGCGGCTGCCGCGTCCGGTGCTGCGGGCCGACGTCGTGCGGGCGTTCGCACGCGGCATGTTCGTGCACGCGCAGTCGCTCAACTATATCGACCGGCTGACGGAAGCCATGCTGCATACGCCGGAGCCGGTCGCGGCGGAGCTGCTGGCATACCCGGTGCCGCGCAGCTTCTGGCGCGAGTCGGTCTATTCAACCAGCCGCCCGATCCTGTACATCGTGCGGCCGGGCCTGGCCGGGCAGGCGGCGAACCTCGCCGCGCACCATCCGGCGGCCCAAAGCGTCGTGCTGACCGGAGTTGGACACGCCATGTTCGTCGACAATCCAACCCGCTTCGACGCCCTGCTCGCCGACTTCATCCGGCGGCGACTGTGGCGCTGAGGCCACCGGCGAAGGCGGCGGCGATGCTGCCGCTGTTCCTGGTCTCGATGGCGACGGTGGGCTTCGAGATCGCGCTGACCCGGTATTTCGCGGTCGCCAAATGGTCGGAGTATGGCTACTGGGTCATCTCCATCGTGCTCGCCGGGTTCGCCTTGAGCGGCGTCGTGATGTCGCTGGCGCAGCCTTGGTTCGCGCGGCGTGGCGGGTCGATCCTGGCGGTCCTGCCGGCGGCGATGATCGTGACGGCGGCGGTCGGCTACCATTTCGTCACCGCCAACCCGTTCAACCCGCTGCAGCTACAGAACCAGGCGACGTTCTGGGACCAGATCGCCAACATCGGCCTGTACTACATCGACCTGCTGCCGTTCTTCTTCCTGGCCGGCGTGTTCGTCAGCCTCAGCTTCGTGCTCAACGCGGATCGCCTGGGCCGCGTCTACGGCTTCGACCTGACCGGGGCAGGAGCCGGGGCGCTATTGGTTTTGGCGCTGATGACGCTGGTGCATCCGTTCCGTCTTGCCGCCTGCCTGCTGGCGCCGTTGGCGGCGGCGGCGGCGATGGGGCCGCACCGGCGCGTGCTGGCGGTTTCGGCGGCGGTGCTGGCGTTGGCGGGCGGAGAGGCGTTGCTGCTGCTCGACGACCCCGCCGCCTACAACGACTTCAAGGCCATCTACGCGCCGCTGCACGTCCCGCAGCACCGCACCCTGGCCGAGATCCGCTCGCCGCGCGGGCTGTATGCCCTGCTCGACGACTTCACCGAGCGCCTGGATACCGACGTGTCCAACGACGCCGGGATGCTGCACCTGCCGGGACCGCCGCAGACCTACGGCCTGTACCGCGACGGCACCCGCATCGCGGCGCTGCCCAAGTCGTCCGGCCTGGAGGCGAACTACGCCGCCGCCACGCTCGCGGCCCTGCCGTACACGCTGCTGCCGCATCCGCGGGTGCTGCTGGCCGGGGCGTCCGGCGGGTTCCGCATTGCCGAGGCGCGGGCACTCGGCGCCGCGCGGGTCGACGCGGCGGAACCGGAGCCGGTGCTGCGGCGCGCCATCGCCGAAGGTCTCGGCGCGGCGCCGGCGATGCCGGTGGACTCCTTGGTATACCTGCATGGGGCAGGTCCGCTGGCGCTCGCCCGCAGCCTGGGGCCGTTCGACCTGGTCGATCTCTCGGCTGACTTCCTCGACTCAGCCGAGGCCAACACCAGCGCCTTCACCGCCGAGGGACTGACCGCCGACCTGCGCGCGCTGGCGCCGGGCGGCATCCTCTCGGTGCCGGTGTCGATCCGCGAGTTCCCGGCCTATGCGCTGCGTATGCTGGCGACGGTGCGGGCAGCGCTGCTGCAGGCCGGCGTGGCCGACCCGGCGGCCAACGTCATCGTCTACCGCTCCGCCTGGAACGTCCGCATCCTGGCGGCCACGCAGCCGTTCGATGCCGCGCGCATCGCCACCGCCCGGGCGTTCTGCGATCAGCGCAGCTTTGACGTGTCCTACTACCCCGGCATCGACGTGGCCGCCGCCCGCGCGAGCATTTACAACGACTTGCCGGCGGTATCGTTCAGCGAGGGCGAGGTGACGTCGGGGGCCGGCGCGCACGACGCCATCGCCGACGAGGCTGGCGGCGTGCTGGCCGGGCAGGCGGTGGAGTCCGGCAAGACGTTCGACCTGTCGCCGATGACGTTCGACCGCCCGGCGTTCTACGCGCTGCTGCGGCTCAACCATCTCGGCACCGTGCTGCGCCGCCTGGAACTGCTGCCGCAGGCGGAGATCGCGCCGCTGGTCAACCTAGCGGTGTTGGCGCAGGCGGTCGTGATCGCGCTGGTGGTGCTGGCGGTGCCGCTGGTGGGCGGCGCGCGGCTGCACGCCGGAGCCTTTGGGCGGGGCCGCGCGGTGGCCTACTTCGCGGCGCTCGGGCTGGGCTTCCTGTTCATCGAGATCTTCGCCATCGAGCGCGCGAGCTTCTACCTGAACGACCGCACCAGCGCGTTCGGCCTGGTGCTCACGGCCATGCTCATCTGTTCCGGCGTGGGCGCCATGGCCTCGTCGAGGTTCGCCATGCGGCCGAGGCGGGGGCTGCTGCTGGTGGCCGTCGTGGTATTGGTTTGGTGCGCCCTGGCGCTGCTGGCGCTGCAGCCGGCGATGCTGGCGAGCCTGACCTGGCCGTGGCCGGTGCGCGCCGGGTTGGTGTTGCTGGCCGTGGCCCCGGTGTCGCTGGCACTTGGCCTGCCGTTCCCGCTCGGCCTTGAAGCCGCCACGCAGGCGGCGGGTGCGGGGTTCCTGCCCTGGGCCTGGGGACTGAATGGCGCATTTTCCGTGGTCGCCACGCCACTGGCCAACCTGATTGTGCTGCAACTCGGCAATCGGGCTGTTCTGCTTTGCGCTCTGGTGCTGTATCTCGTCGCCATTCCGTGTTTCCCTCGTTTGCGAAAGAACATCCCTTGGCAGGACAATCAGGCGCAGGCCACTCCGGCAACCTGACGCGACGCGCGCTGCTGGCCGGTGGCGCCAGCCTGGCGCTGGCCGCCCCGACGATCCTGACGCGGCCCGCCTACGCGGCGCCCGGCGCCTGGACGCGGCAGGCGTACGAGGCGGCGATGGCGCAGTCCGGCCGTCACGTCAGCATGACCGAGGAACAGTTCGCGGTGATCCAGGCGCGCAAGCCGGCGGCGCTCAAGCTGATCGAGAGTTATCTCAAAAGTCACCTCGGCCACGCCGACCCGCTGGTCATGCAGGGGTTCGAGACAGTGCCGCGCGAGTATTTCCATTACCTCTACGAGGAACATCGCGCCACGCCCGGCGAGGCCTACGAGATCAACCCGAAGCCATGGCCGCTCGGCTATGGCTCGGTGCTGTCGGACTATCTCGGGCAGGCCTACATGACCCAGGTGTGCAAGCCCAAGCCGGGCGACACCACGCTGGAGATCGGCACCGGCAGCGGCTTCCAGAGCGCGTTGCTGTCGCGCATCGTCAGCCGCTCCTACTCGATCGAGATCATCGAGCCGATCGGCCGCGCGGTCGACAAGATCTGGGCGCCGCTTGGCTACGACAACGTGCGCGGGCGGGTGGGCGACGGCTACTTCGGTTGGCCGGAGGTCGAGGGCGGCTTCGACATCATCGTCGTGACCTGCGCCGCCCAATACGCCCCGCCCGAGCTGTTCAAGCAGTTGAAGCCGGGCGGGCGGATGCTCATCCCCATCGGCCAGCCGTTCAAGCGCGGCCAGGTGCTCTACGTCTACACCAAGGACGCGACCGGCAAGGTGCATTCGCGGCGCGATGTCGGCGTGTTCTTCATCCCGATGACCGGCGCCATGATGAAGACCCCGGCGCCGACCTAACTTCGTTCAAGCCGCGACGGCGAGGGCGGCTTCTCCGCGCGCCCAGACGATCGACGCCCGCACCAGCGCGTCGATGCTGTCGATGATCGCCACGGCCGGCGTGCGCAGGCCATCGGGGCCGTCCGGGCCGGCAGCCAGGCTGAGCGGCAGTTCGGTGCAGCCGAGCACCACGGCCTCGGCGCCGCGGGCCTGCAGCGAGCGCACGACCCGCATCACCGGCGCGAAGGTCTCGGTGACGCGGCCGGCCTTCACCGCGGCAATCGCCGGCATCACCACCCCGTCCATCTCGGCGGCATCGGGCGCGATGCAGCGCCAGCCCAGCGGCTGCAGCCGGTCCTGGTAGTAACGCAGCGCCAGGGTGGCGGCGGTGCTTATCACGCCGACCATCGCACCCGGCTGCACCACGCGCCGCAGGTCGGCCGCGACGGCGTCGACGATATGCAGCACCGGCAGGCCCGATGCGACGGCGAGCGCGTCGGCCCATCCGTGCGCGGTGTTGCACGGGATCGCGATGGCGCCGCACCCCGCCTGACGCAACGCCAGGACGCCGCGCAGCAGGCCGGGATAGGGGTCGGCGGCACCGGGTTCGCCGAGCAGGGCAGGCGCCCGGTCCGGCAGCCTGGGGTCGGACCAGAGCACCGCCGGGACGTGGTCCTGGTCCTGCTCGGCGTGGGTCATCTGGGTGAGGCGCAGCATGAAATGGGCGCTCGCCAGCGGACCCATGCCGCCGAGAACGCCAAGGATTCGCTCAGTCATCCCGGAGGCGATACGCTCTCGGGCATGAGCATGGCAAGCCGTCCGCCGTTCCTGATCGAGGGCCATCGCGGCGCGCGCGGCCTTTGGCCGGAGAACACGCTGGCCGGGTTTGCCGGGGCGCTGGCGCTCGATATCGATGCGATCGAACTCGACGTGATGATGACCCGCGACGGCGTGGTGGTGGTGACCCACGACCCCCGCCTCAACCCGGATCTCACGCGCAACAGCTTCGGCAAATGGCTGGTGGGGCCGGGGCCTGCCGTCGCCAGCCTCGACGCCGCGCAACTCATGGCGTTCGACGTCGGGCGCGCACGTCCCGGTGGCGTGACCGCCGTAGCGTTTCCGGCGCAGGTGGCGTGCGACGGCGCGCGTATCCCGCGCCTTGCGGAAGTGCTGCGGCTGGCGCTGCGCAGCCGGGCCACGGTGGATGTCGAGCTGAAGACCAATCCATCGCAACCGGAGCTGAGCCCACACCCGGCGGTGCTCGCGGATGCCGTGGTGGCCGCGGCGCGCGACTGCGGCGCATTCGACCGCCTGGCGGTGCGCTCCTTCGATTGGCGCGGCCTGCGCCACATGCGCGACCGTTGGCCGCAGGTGCCGTTGACCTGGCTGACCGCGCAGGCCGGTCCGGGACCGGACGAGGTGGCGCGGGCAGCCGGCGGCGATGGGGGACGCTGGGGGCCAAACCATGAGGGGCTGGACCTTGGCATGGTCGAGCGCGCGCACGACCTTGGCTTGCTGGTGATCCCGTGGACGGTCAACAGCCTCGAGGCGATGCGGCGCCTGCGCGATTGGGGCGTGGACGGCATTTGCACCGATCGCCCCGATGTGGCCCGGAGCGATCGGTAGCCGGCGACGGCGGTGTGGCGCACTACGCCATGCCGAGGAAGTTCGCACTCTGCGACGCGCGCCCGACCAGCGCCCGCAACGCCGGGTCCTGGTCCGAGTTGGCGGCCATGAGCGCGTCCATCGGCATGTAGTATTCGTGCGGATGCGGGATCTGGTTGGCGGCAAAGCCCTTGTAGTGGTCGGACTTCAACGCGAACAGCACGCGGATGTCGCGCACCGGCACGATCAGCGCCTGCGTCGGCTCGTGCGTCAGCACTCCGGTGCGGTGCCAGCGCGGCGTCGGGTCGCCCGCTCCCATCGGCGCCAGCAGCCATCCGACCGAACATACTGCCAGCAGCGATTGCGTGCTCGGAGCGAAGCGGGAGCGTTTGTCGAGCAGGTTCTGCAGCGATCCGCAGGCTTCTATGGCGAAGATGTCGACGAAGATTTCCGCGGGGCGTCCGCAGAAATGCAGCCACAGGCCGTCGGGCAGGGTGCGCAGGCGGTCGCTGCCGGGGAACTTCAGGAACGGCTGGAAGGTGCGCTCGCCGCTGGTTGGACGGCCACGCAGCCAGTTTTCCGGCTGGCCGCCCTGGCTCGGCAATCCGGGCGGCCGTTGCGGCCACGTCCGAAGCGTCTCGCGAACCTGGGCGTCTAGTGTTGCCATGGCAAACCTCCGCAGCACGCAAGAAATGCGAGCTATAACGAAATATTTACCAGTTGACTTGCAAAGCCAAGAGGTTGCGGCCACCGACAAAACGTTGGTTCGCTAACAAAGCGATAAAAACTAAAAAGATCAGAAGTAATTAAAGTATATTCATCAGTTAAGTTGCCGTTTCCAGGCTTTTCTTACCCATTGCGATTATAGGAATCTCATTTTCTACAAATACTTGCGGCTCGAACCTATTCTAAATAAACAGCCGAGACTTCTCCGACAGACTCTGGTGAAAAAGCCGATAAGTTGACAAAAAGTAGTTAAAGATTTTGTAACCATGCGGTTGGAACTTTATCCAACTCGCATGGCTGGTGCGATTAGCCGCGTTCGGAGAGTGTTACGAAATTTCGTTGCGGCGCGCCTGTGTACAGTTGGCGCGGGCGTCCGATGCGTTGCGCCGGGTCCTCGATCATTTCTTTCCACTGGCTGATCCAACCCACCGTGCGGGCAACGGCGAACAGCACGGTGAACATGCTGGTGGGAAATCCCATCGCCTTCAAAATGATGCCGGAATAGAAGTCGACATTCGGATACAGCTTGCGGCTGACGAAGTACTCGTCATTAAGCGCAATCCGCTCCAGCTCCATGGCCAAGTCAAGCAGCGGATCGTCCTTGATGCCAAGCTCGCCCAGCACCTCGCGGCAGGTGCGTTCCATGATCTTAGCGCGCGGATCGAAATTTTTGTAGACCCGGTGGCCGAAACCCATCAGCCGGACATTGCTGTTCTTGTCCTTCACCTTGGCAATGAAGTCGGGGATATTCTCCACATGCCCGATCTCGCCGAGCATCTTCAGCACCGCCTCGTTGGCGCCGCCATGCGCCGGTCCCCAAAGGCTGGCGATGCCGGCCGCAATGCAGGCGAACGGGTTGGCTCCGGTGGAGCCGGCGAGGCGCACGGTGCTGGTGCTGGCGTTTTGCTCGTGGTCGGCGTGCAGGATGAGGATGCGGTCCATGGCGCGCGCCAGGATCGGGTTGACGTGGTATGGCTCCGCCGGAACCGCGTTGATCATGTACAGAAAGTTCTCGGCATAGCCGAGGTCGTTGCGCGGATACATGAACGGCTGCCCGATGGCGTATTTGTAGGCCCAGGCGGCGATGGTCGGCAGCTTGGCAATCAAGCGGAAAGCGCTGATGCGGCGGTGGTCGGGATCGTCGATGTGCAGGCTGTCGTGGTAGAACGCGCTCATTGCGCCGACCACGCCGCACATCACCGCCATCGGGTGCGCGTCACGCCGGAAACCGTTGTAGAACGCCCGCAACTGCTCGTGCAGCATGGTGTGACGCATCACGCCATACTCGAACTCCTGCTTCTCGGCAGGGTTCGGCAACTCGCCGTTGAGCAGCAGGTGCGCCACCTCCAGGAACGTCGACTGCTCGGCCAGTTGCTCGATCGGGTAGCCGCGATGCAGCAGCACGCCGGCGTCGCCGTCGATGTAGGTGATCTTGCTCTCGCAAGCGGCGGTGCCGCCGTAGCCGGGGTCGAAGGTGAACACGCCGAGGTCGCTGTACAGTTTGCGGATGTCGGCCACCGACGGGCCGATGCTGCCAGGTATCAGCGGTAATGTCGCGGAGCGGTTGGTGCCGTCCAGCGTGATGGTCATGCTGGAGGTGGGCGAGCCGGTAGGCGCCGTGCCGCTCATGCAAGTGTCCTATGCCAGGCGGCACTGCCGCTGTTGGAGCCTAACAATCCATGGCAGAATTAAGGCGGGCGCAGCTACGGCGCAACCTTCGCAGTCGCAGCAAATCAGAAGGAGGCGTTGCCGCCGTCGCGCCACACGCCGCGATGTTCGGCGCGCGCCCGGCTTTCCTGTGGCGCGTATGACGCCTGGGTGCTGGCGATGCCAGCCGGATCGGCCCTGGCCCAGCCGGCTGCGACCATGGCGCGGTTCACATCCACGCCGGCAGCGTCGCAGCGGCCCTGGGCGAAACCGAAGTTGTCGCGCCCGTCGAGCCGGCAGATGACCGCGTGGTCGCGCACGATGCTCGCCAACGCCGCCGCCGCCGCCGCTCCGCAGTCATAGGTCGCGCCGCTGGCGTTGCGGCAGGCCAGCCCTCGGCCGGGCGCTACCAGTCCTTGCAGCCTGATGACATTCTCGCGCAGCCGCAGCGTCTGCCCGTCGACCACGGCAACCAACGGCGCGTCGGCTGCCAAACTGCCTGCGAGCCGCGGCACCCTGCCAAATAGCTGCGATGGTAAAGATAGCAAAATCAGTGTGCTGCAGATCAAAGCTCCAGTGAAACCGAATGCCAGCGTGCGGCTCAAGCTGCCGCGGTCGTGGCGGCTTCGCCTGGCTCCGCGGAACAGGCGGCGATGTCGGTGCAGGGCCAGGTAACTCTCCTGATATGCAGCATAAAGCTGTCAAGTGTTACAGCATGGATCGTAAATGTGCAACCCCGTAACGAATATTGGCCGCTCGGTGGCGGCTCACGCCGTTTCAGGACCAGAATGGCTTGTTGTCCTGGAACTTGCGCCAGCTACGCTCGGCATCGGCGCGCACGTCTCCGCTCTGCGCCGCCACGAAGCCGCGCACCACGCCCGCCGCGAGCGAGCGCTCGCCGGCGGCGCTGCCCAGGGCCGCCACCAGGGCGCTCGCCACCGCGCCGTCGTTGAGGTGTCCGAGCCGTTCCTGCAACGCGCTGAGGCGACGGATGAAGCGCCTGGTGTTGTTGCCCGGAAACAGCGGGGCGAAGAACTCGGCGGCGTAGCGCAGCCGCTTGCACTGGATGCGCAGCGCGTGCAGGTCGGCCAGGGTCAGCGTCGCCGCGTTCTCGCCCGCCGCCCGTACATGGCGGAACCGCCGTGCCAGCGCCCGCTCGGCGTAATGGCGCAAATCCATCGCCAGCATCCCGGCCCGGCCGGCATCCATCGCCTCGTCGTCCGGGACCCGTTCCCAGGGCCGGGCCAAGGCCAGTCGTGCCAAGGTGACGGTCAGGATGCGGAAGCCGGCGCTCTCCAGCGTCTCGCGCAGGGTCTGGTAGCTTGCCAGCCGCTGCCGTTCCGCCGCCGCCAGCAGCCGCGTGACCGCTCGCTCGTCGGCGAAGGCGATGCCGACCGCGCGCCCGGTGCCGGTCGTGAACACGTCCCAGTCGCGCGCCGGGCCGAGCGCCGCGGCCACCGGCCTCAACTGCGCCCTGGCCGCATCGAGTTCGGCGCACCAGGTGGCGCGGGCAAACAGCGACATCGCCGAGCGGAGGCGGCGCAACGCCACCCGCATCTGATGCACCGGCTCCGGCCCTGCGGCGGCGATGGCGGCGGGCGCGTGGTGCAGCAGGATCGCGGTGAGCCGTCCCACCACGCTGGCGAACGCCTCGCTGACCGACAATCCGGGTTCGAGCGTCGGTGGCGCGGGCGGCCTGGGCTTGCTGTGCGGCCGCGCCAGCGCCAGCGCCTCGGCAGCCAGGGAAGCGCCGCCGACACTGAGGCGCAGCGGTCTCGCCAGCGCCGAAGCCAGGTCGAACACGGCGTCGGGTGTGCCGCGCAACCGCAGCCGCGCCGCGGGATGCTCGGCGGTGACGGCGCGCAACGTGCCGGACCAGAGCTCGATCCCGCTCACCGGCGCATCGGGCGTCAGGCGAAAGCTGCGCTGCTGGCCCTGCAGCGCCGCCATCGCGGCCAGCGGCGCGGGCAGCGCGTCGGCCAGGCCGGCGACGGTGGCAGCCTCGGCTACCACGGCTGGCTGCAACGCGGGCCAGCGTTGCGCGGCTTTCAGGCGGCACAGGCGTTGGCTGCCCAGCCGCATTTCGGTGAGCGACAGGCCCATCTCAGCCAACGCCGCGTCGGGCGTATCGTGCCAGACGATTTCCAGCGTCGTCGTGCGCGGGCGTCCGGCCGAGAGAGCGGCGATCTCCGGCACGCGCGCGAACCTGGCGATGTCGTCGGGATGCAGCAGCAGATCGAGAGCGATCCGGGGCGGTGACGCTGCTTCGGCCGGGCTTTCGGACGCCGCCGCTAGGTCCGGCGGCGCGATGTCCGGCGGATGGCCTGCGGCCTCGCTCAATCCGGCCCTGCCTGCGATGCCTTTGCGCCGGGCAACTCGCGCGGATCGAGGAAGCGTTGCAGCCGCGTGTTGCTGTCGCCAAGGCTCGACCAAGGCTCCGGGAAGGCGAACTCCACCAAGCCGGCGGACGGAAAGCTCGCCGCCAGCCGCCGCATGTCGGCGTCCGCGGGCGAGACGGCGCCGGCGCCGATCAGCCGCAGCGTCAGCTCCTGCAGGCCGGGGTTGTGGCCCACCAGCATCACGCTGCGCGTCGTCTCCGGCACCGCCCGCAGGATGGCCAGCAGGCGCGGCGCATCGGCCAGATAGAGATCCGCCATCTCGTCGATCAACGGCGTCTCGTCCCAGGGTTCCAGCGCGGCCAGGGTCTGCCGGGTGCGGATGGCCGGTGACACGAGCACCAGGTCGGGCAGCAGCCCCAGGTTGCGCATCGCCTCGCGCAGCGCCGCCACAGCGAGGCGGCCACGCGGGTTGAGCGGACGGGCCCGGTCTTCGAGCGCCTCGTCGTCCCACGACGATTTGGCGTGACGCAGCAGCAGTAACTGGCGCATGGCGACTGGCTTCCCCCGAGTGCTATGCGGCATCCCGCTCGCGGCCTTGAGCATCGCATGGAGCGGTGGCGTTGTCGCGCTCAAGCTTGCGCGGGCGGGGGTTGTGGCGATGCCGGATGCCGCCATCCTCTAAGTCTGTCGCCAAAACCCCCGCCAATGACGGAGCAATTCGCATGACCGACCCGGTGATCGTGATCGGCGCCACCGGCGGCATCGGCGGCGCCCTGGCGCGGCGGCTGCGCTCGGCCGGCCACGACCTTCACCTCATTGGCCGGGACGCCACCCGGCTGGCGGCGCTGGCCGGCGAGTTGGGGGCCGGTTCGGCCGTGGCCGACGTGCTCGACGCTGGCGGGTTGGCCGCCGCCGTGCGCGCGGCCGGCGGGCGCGTGTCGGGGCTGGCCTACTGCGTCGGCTCGATCGTCATGAAGCCGCTGCCCCGCGCCACCGAGGCCGACTACCTCGAGGCGTTCCGGCTCAATGCCATGGGCGCGGCGCTGGCCGTGGCGGCGGCGCAGGATGCGTTGCGCGCCGCGGAGGGCGGCGTCGTGCTGTTCAGCACCGTGGCGGCGCGCGCCGGGTTCGCCAACCATTCGGTGATCGCCATGGCCAAGGGCGCGGTCGAGGCCTTGACCGTCTCGCTGGCGGCCGAACTGGCGCCGCATGTGCGGGTCAACGCCATCGCTCCCAGCCTGACCCGCTCCGGCATCGCCGCGCCGATGACCGAGAACGCGGCGCTGGCGAAGGCGATCGCCGCGCAGCACCCGATCCCCCGCCTGGGCGAGGCGGACGATTCCGCGGCGCTGGCAGCCTTCCTGCTCTCGCCCGATGCCGGCTGGATCACCGGGCAGGTGTTCGCGGTCGATGGCGGCCGTTCCACCGTGCGCACGAAGGGCTGAGCCGATGACCGCATTGCGGGTGATCCTGGGAGACCAACTGACGCACGACATCGCCGCACTGCGCGACGCCGGGCCGGGCGACGTGGTGCTGCTGGTCGAGGTCATGGCCGAGTGCACCTACGTGCGCCACCATCCCAAGAAGATCGTGCTGATCCTGTCGGCCATGCGCCATTTCGCCGCCGAGCTCGCGGCACGCGGGCTGCGCGTCGACTACGTGCGGCTGGACGATCCCGCAAACACCCAGAGCTTCCGCGGCGAGGTGGTGCGCGCCGCCGCCCGGCACGCGGCGGACAGCGTCGTGGTGACGGAGCCGGGCGAGTGGCGGGTGCTGGACGACATGCGCGGCTGGCCCGAGGCCGCCGGCTGCCCGGTCGACATCCGCGACGACGACCGCTTCCTGTGCAGCATCCGCGAGTTCCGCGACTGGGCGGCGGGCCGGCAGTCGCTGCGCATGGAGTTCTTCTACCGCGACATGCGCCGCCGCCACGCCCTGCTGCTCGACGTCGACGAGGGACCCGAGGGCGGGCGCTGGAACTACGACGCGGAAAACCGCAAGCGCCTGCCGCGCGGCGTCATCCTGCCGGAGGTGCCGCAGTTTCCGCCCGACGCCGTCACGCAGGAGGTCATGGCGCTGGTGGCCTCGCGGTTCCCGGAGCATTTCGGCAACGTCGCCGGCTTTGCCCTGCCGGTCACGGCGGCCGCCGCCGAGGCGGCGCTGGACGATTTCCTGCGGCACCGGCTGGCGCAGTTCGGCGATTGGCAGGACGCCATGCAGACCGGCGCGGCGACGCTGTTCCACGCGCTGATCTCGACCTCGCTGAACTGCGGCCTGCTGTCGCCGGCGAGGGTGTGCCGCGTCGCCGAGGCCGCCTATCGCGACGGCATGGCGCCGCTCAACGCGGTCGAGGGGTTTGTCCGCCAGGTGCTCGGCTGGCGCGAGTTCGTGCGCGGCATCTACTGGCTGAAGATGCCGGAATATCGGCAGTTGAACGCGCTGGAGGCGACGCGGCGGATGCCCTGGCTGTACTGGTCCGGCGAGACGCGGATGCACTGCATGGAGCAGGCGATCGGCCAGACCCGCGACCATGCCTATGCCCACCACATCCAGCGCCTGATGATTACCGGCAATTTCGCGCTGCTGGCCGGGCTGCATCCCGACGACGTGGATGAGTGGTACCTGGTCGTCTATGCCGACGCCTACGAGTGGGTGGAGATGCCGAACGTGCGCGGCATGGCGCTGTTCGCCGATGGCGGCATCATGGGCTCGAAGCCATACGCGGCCTCGGGGGCCTACATCAACCGCATGAGCGACTACTGCGGGCATTGCCACTACGACGTGAAGGAGGCCACCGGCTCGCGCGCCTGCCCGTTCAACGCGCTGTACTGGGATTTCATCGCGCGCCACGAGCGCCGGTTCGCCGGCAACAACCGCATGGCGATGCCGCTACGCACCTGGGAGAAGATGGCGCCGGACCGCCGCGATGCCCTGCGCGCCAGGGCGGCGGCGTTCCTGGCGGCGATGGATGCGGGCGAGCTGGTCTAAATCGGCGGCCGGCGGCTAACGCGCCGCCATCGACTCGGCGGCCGGCTGCACGGCGGCCGGCAGGTCGATCCAGGACAGATGGCCGCCCTTGCCGGCGCCGGTGTCGAGGAACAACGCCGTTCCGCCGTTGACGCCGCGGCGCAGGTAGGGCCGGCCGTCGGAACTGCGGCGGTCGTGGCCGCAATAGACCTTCATGCCGGCCGGGATGCGATCCACCCAGCGCAGGCTGCGCTCGGGATAGCCGTCCGACTTCACCCGCCCGGTCGGCTCGCCGTACAGCGCCCGCGCCAGCACGCCCTGCACATGGCCCTCCGGCGGCGACTGCGGCGGCGCGTCGACCATGGCGGTGTGGAAGCCGCCGTGCACGAACATCTCGACTCCGCTGGCACTGCGGCGCTGCACCCAGGCCGGCGCGCGGCCGATCTCGTTCTCGGCCCGTTGGCGGAGGTCGGCGTCGAGCTGCGACAGCGTGGCGCTGAGCTGCCCGTCCTGGCGCACGTGCCGCCCGGCCAATGCCCGCGCCAGCTTGAGGTCGTGGTTGCCAAGCACGAACAGGCCGCGTCCGGCATCGATCAGCCGGAACATCAGGCGCAGCGTGCCGGCGCTGTCGGGGCCGTAGTCGACGAGGTCGCCCAGTTGCACCACGAACAGATCGGTCTCGACCGCCGCGGAGAAGGCGCGCAGGTCGCCATGCACGTCGCCCACCACCCGCAAGCCGCGGTCCCGAGGCAAGATCGGCAAGGCAGCGGCAATCATGCCGTCTCCGCAGTGCGCAACGTCCGGAACGCCGCCAAAGCCCTGGCCCGGCCGCGCGCCAGCTCGATCACCGGCTGCGGATAGTTCTCGCCGAGCACGACGCCGGCCTGTGCCAGCACCTCGCTCGGCGCCTCCCAGGGGGAGTGCAGGTGGCGGTCGGGCAGGCGCGCCAGTTCCGGCACCCAGCGCCGCACGTAGCCGCCGTCGGCGTCGAACTTCTGCCCCTGCAGCACCGGGTTGAAGATGCGGAAAAACGGGGCCGCGTCGGCGCCGCAGCCGGCCACCCACTGCCATTGCGTGCTGTTGCTGGCGAGGTCGGCGTCCACCAGCGTGTCCCAGAACCAGGCGGCGCCGTCCTGCCAGGAGGTCAGCAGGTGCTTGACCAGGAAGCTGGCGGTAATCATTCGCACCCGGTTGTGCATCCAGCCGATCTGCCACAGTTGCCGCATTCCGGCGTCGACGATGGGCAAGCCGGTCAGGCCGCGCTGCCAGGCCTGCAGCATCGACGGGTCGCGCAGCCACGGCATCGCCGCGAACTCGCGCCGCAACGGCTGCTCCGTCAGCTCGGGATGATGCCACAGCAGGTCGATCGAGAACTCGCGCCACAGCAGCTCGTTGACCCAGGTGGCGGTGCCGCTTGCCTGGGGCGCCGCGTGCTCGGCGGCGTGCCAGGCCTGCGCCGGCGAGACCTCGCCCCAGTGCAATCGCGGCGACAGCATGGCCGTGCCGTCGATGCCGGGCATGTTGCGGCTGTCGCCGTAGCCGCCGACCGATCCTTGGGCGAAGCGCTCCAGGCGCTGCAAGGCGGCAGGCTCGCCCGGCGTCCAACTGGCGCGCAGGCCGGCCGCCCAATCCGGATGGGTCGGCAACAAATGCCAGGACTCCAAAGCCTCGGAACCCGCCGTGGCGCCGTCGATGCGCTCCGGGGCCGGCAGCGGCTCGGCCGGCTGCCCACGCGCCAAGCAGGCTTTGGAGAACGGCGTGAACACCCCGTAGCTGCCGCCGGTCTTGGTGCGGATGGCGCCGGGGTCGTACAGCGTGATGGTGCGAGCCAGGTGCACCGGCACTCCGGTGACGCCGGGAAGCGTGTCCAGCAAGCGCCGAGCCCACGGCTCCACCGGCTGGCCGGCATGGATCTCGGCGGCTCCCGTCTCGGCGACGAGGGCTGCCAGGACCTCGGCGATCCTGCCGCTGCGCAGGATCAGCGTGGCTCCCTTGCTCCGCAGACCGGTCGCCAACGCCTGCAGGCTGCCGTGCAGCCACCATAGCGACGCGCCGCCGGATACCCACGCCCCAGCCGTCTCGCGGTCGAGCACGAACACCGGCAGCACCGGCCGGCCAGTGGCGACGGCGGCGGCGAGGGCAGCGTTGTCGTGCAGCCGCAGTTCGCGGCGCAGCCACAGGATGACCGGACGTTCGGCTGGCGTGGTCATCGGGACACCGGGTACAACACTGAATACATATGTGACCTAATTCCTGTTTGGATGCCTCACATGCCCGTCAACTCCGCCGCGCGCGCCGCCAGTTCATGCAGGGGAAAGCTGAACAGGCGATCGCGCCCGAGCAGGAACAACCGGCCGCCTTTAGGAAACAGCCGGGCGATGGCCGGGTTCCGTACGTTGAGCCCGCCGGTGTAGGCCCCAAGCGACGGCAGCATGAGGCGTAGCGGGTCGGCCACGAAGCAGGGCCGGGTCACCTTGCCGCCGCGCACGGCAATCTCCGCCTTGGGATGGTGGTGCCCGCATAACTCCAGCGCATGGCGGGCGGTGGCGCTGGCCTGGTGGCGGAACACCATCGGCCCCACGCTCCACTCCGCGACGGCGACGCCACCCAGCCCGTCGGGCGGCAGCGGGTCGTGGTTGCCCAGCACCCACACGAACGCCGCCTGCGCCGTCATCGCCCGCAGCCGGTCGGCGTCGTGCGGTTGCAGCCGCAGGCTGGCGTGGCGGTCGTGAAAGCTGTCGCCCAGCGCCACCACCGTCGTCGGAGCGTAGCGGCGCAGCAGTGCCGCGAGGCGGTCGAGCGTCACCTTGGTGTCCCAGGGCGGCAGCAGGCTGCCGTGCCGGGCCGCCGAGGAGGCTTTCTCCAGGTGCATGTCGGCCACCGCCAGCAGGCGCCGCGCCGGCCAGAACACCGCGCCGGACGGGTCGAGCATCAACCGCTCGCCGGCCGCGTGCAGCGGCGCGGGGGTCATCCGACGCGCCGCCCGAGGCTGCCGCCACGCCCGGCCCGGGTCGCGGTGCGGATGCGCGGCGCGTGGGCGGCGGCATCGTCGGTCGGCGGCAGCTCGCCGGTCGCGTCGGCGACCAGGGCGGCTTCCTCCAGCAGCAGGTCGTCGCCGCCGTCGTGGCGCACGCTCTCGCGCCCCGCCTCCAGCAGCACCGGCACCGCCAGCGGCGAGACCCGCGACAACGCCATGTGGACCACGCGGCCCTGCACCCGCGCCAGCATCCCGGCGATGCGCCCGAGATCGGTAAGTCCGCCAGCGGCGTCGGCGCGGGTGGCGCGCAGCAGCACGTGATCCGGCTGGTGGCGGCGCAGCACGTCGTAGATCAGGTCGCTGTTCACCGTAACCTGCCGCCGATTGCGGTTGGCGCCGGGCTGTTGCCGGTCGATCAGCCCGGCGATGACCGCGATGTTGCGGAAGGTGCGGCGGAGCACCGAACTTTCCGCCATCCAAGCCTCCACGTCGTCGCCCATCATGTCGTCCTCGAACAGCCGCGCCACGTCGTGCGGCGCATGGGCCGACCAGGTAGCCAGCACATAGTCGGTGGCGACGAAGCCCAGCGGCGCCATGCCGAACCGCTCCATCCGCCGGGTCACCAGCAGGCCCAACGTCTGGTGCGCCTGTCGTCCCTCGAAGCAATACGCCACCATGTACCAGCGGTCGCCGCGCGGGAACGTCTCCACCAGCAGGTCGTCGCGGCCGGGCAGGCGGGAGCGCCGTTTTTGCAGCCCCAGCCATTCCTGCACCGGCGCCGGGAACAGATGCCAGCTCGCCTGGTCCTGCAGCATGGTCCGCACCCGGTCGGCGAGGTTGGTGGTCATCGGCATCCGCCCGCCCACCCAGGTCGGCACCTTGGGCTCGCCGGCGCCGCCGTCGGCCACTTCCACCACCGTCTCGCGCAGCCGCAGGAAGCGCAGCAGCCGGCCGGCGAAGATGAAGGTGTCGCCGGCGGTAAGGAAGGTCGCGAAACCCTCCTCAATCTCGCCGAGGTTGCCGCCGCCGCGACCGGCGTAACGCACCTTCAGCGCCGGCGCGTCGACGATGGTGCCGATGTTCATGCGGTGCATCCGCGCCAGCCGCTCGGAGCGGACATGGACGCCGCCCTCGGAGTCGCGGAACAGCTTGCGGTAGCGGTCGTAGGCCTGCAGCGCGTAGCCGCCGTCCTCCACGAAATTCAGCGTGTCCTCGAAGTCGCGGCGGGTCAGCTCGGCGTAGGGCGCGGCGCGGCGCACCTCGGCGTACATCGCGTCCGGATGGAACGGCGCGGCGCAGGCGCATCCCATCAGGTGTTGCGCCAGCACGTCCAGGCCGCCCGGCCGCGGCGGGTCGCCGTCGAGTTCGCCGGCGGCGGCGCCCAGGATGGCCGCCTCGCACTCCAGCACCTCGAAGCGGTTGGCCGGCACCAGGGTCGCGACGCTGGCCTCGTCCATCCGGTGATTGGCGCGGCCGACCCGTTGCAGCAACCGCGAGACGCCCTTGGGCGCGCCCACCTGGATCACCTGGTCGACCCCGCCCCAGTCGATGCCGAGATCGAGCGAGGAGGTGGCGACGACGGCGCGCAGCGATCCCGCCGCCATCGCCGCCTCGACCCGCAAGCGCTGCGCCAGCTCCAGGCTGCCGTGGTGGATGGCGATCGGCAGGGTCTCGTCGTTGAGCCGCCACAGCTCCTGGAACAGCAACTCCGACTGGGCGCGGGTGTTGACGAACACGATGGTCATGCCGGCGGCGCGTATGCGCTCCAGCACCGTGGGCGCGCTGAACAGGCCCATGTGGCCGGACCACGGCAGCCGGCCTTCGGGCAGGATCATGCCGATCCTGGGAGCGGCGCCGCCCTTGGCCTCGACCAGCGTGACGCCGCCGGCGTGGCCGCTGCGCGAGACGTAGGCGCAGAGGTCGGCGCGGTGGACTACGGTGGCGGACAGGCCGATGCGGCGGTGGTCGGGGGCCAGCGCCGTCAGCCGGGCCAGGCACAGCGCCAGTTGGTCGCCGCGCTTGATGCCGGCCAGCGCATGAACCTCGTCGATCACCACGGCGCGCAAGGTGGCGAAGAACGCCGGCGCGTCCGGCTGCGAGATCAGCAACGCCAGGCTTTCGGGAGTCGTCAGCAGCAGGTTGGGCGGTGCGTCACGCTGCCGCCGCCGCGCCTGCGCGCCGGTGTCGCCGGTGCGGGTGTCGATGCTGACCGCCAGCCGCATCTGCTCGACCGGCGCGGTCAGGTTGCGCCCGATGTCCGCCGCCAGCGCCTTCAGCGGGCTGACATAGAGGGTGTGCAAGCCGGAGCGGGGTCGAGTCGCAAGCTCCATCAGGCTTGGCAGGAAACCGGCGAGGGTTTTGCCGCCGCCGGTGGGCGCAATCAACAGGATGTCACGGCGGGCTTGCTGCGCCGCCAGCACCGCCCGCTGATGGGGCCGCAACTGCCAATTCCGGGCGGCGAACCAGGCCGCGAACGGTTCGGGCAGGGCGGGTTCTGGCAATGTTCCGGGCATCCGCACTCTCTTACCTGCCGGCGGCGCGGCCCGAAAGACACACTCCGCCACGACATCGCAAAGCATTTTGCTGCAATGCAAAAAGAGCTTGCGCAGCGCTGCCGGCGTGCTAAATGTTGCATCGCAGCAAGGCGCTTGCGCCTTCTGCTTCTTGGACGTTTCCTCCCTAAACTTGGCGGTGCCCCAACGGGTGCCGCCACTTTTTTAGGTGAGACCCAATCGATCCGGCTGCTCCATCAAGCCTTGCATCAGCGTCGTCATGTTCGCCTGGAGCTTGGCAAAGCCGGCCAACGGCGTGATTGCCGCTTCATCCATGTAGAGTGCGCGCGATATCTCAAGCTGAAGTGCATGGACGCGGTCACGCGGGCGGCCATAGTGGCGGGTGATGTAGCCGCCGGCATAGGGATCGTTGCGCCGCACCGAATAGCCCATGCCAGCCAGCGCCTGCTCCATCCGGCGAATCGCGTGCGGCGAGCAGGCGGTGCCGTGCGCGTCGCCAAGTACCATGTCGCAGGCGGCCCTCGGCGCTGCGCCGGGCGAGGGCATCGAGTGGCAGTCGATCACCAGGCAGGCCCCGAAGTGCCGGCAGGTGGTCGCGATCAACTCTTGGAGCGCGTCGTGGAACGGCTGCCACAGCGACTCCAGCCGGCGCTCCGCCTCGGCCCATGGCAGCTTATGGCGGTAGATCGCCTCACCCGACCCGACCATGCGGGCGATCGTGCCGAGGCCGGCGCCGACCCGGCTGCTGGTGGTGTTGACCCAGGGCGGCAGCGCGTCCTCGAACATCGCCGGGTCGAGCTCCCATTTCTCGCGGTTGGCGTCGCAGAAGGCGCGCGGGAAGGTGGCCGACAGCAACGGCACGCCGAGCGAGGGCGCGGCGGCGAACAGCTCATCGACGAAGCTGTCTTCGCTGCGGCGCAGGGAAAGCGGGTCGAGCCGTGCGTCGGCGATGAACGCCGCCGGGTAGTCGCGTCCGGAATGCGCCGAGACGAACACGACCGGCGCCGACTGATGCAGCGGCCGCGCGACCACGAATGCCGGTTCCAGGATTGCGAGGGGAGAGGCAGCCGGCGGCAGGTCCATGGCGCATTGAAACCGCGGATCGCGTCGGCGGCAACGGTTGGATGCAGACTGTTACAGATGGCGATCCAAGCCCTTGCGCCGTCCGGCTTAATTGCGTAGCAACCGGGCGCGGATGGGCGCGTAGCTCAGCGGTAGAGCATCACCTTGACATGGTGGGGGTCACAGGTTCAATCCCTGTCGTGCCCACCATCCGCGCCTATTGCAGGTAGCCCCAGCGTTCCACCGCCGGCTCTGCGGCGGCCCATTTCCAACGTTTCTCCTGCTGGCAGATGCTGGTGACGAACCAGGCGGGCGTGGCGGGCGCGTCCTCCACGCTGAAGGCGATCTCGCGGCAGGTGGCGAGCGAGTTGTCGATCGACCGCACCACCTGCACCTGACCGTGCTCGTTGCCGACCGGGACGTCGTGATGGATCGACCAGGACGCCGACTGTCCCTCGGCAAGCCCCGCAGCCGCATCGGCAATGGCGTTCTGCTCGGCGCGCTGGCGCACGCGGCCGAAATACTTGAACGTCTCGCTCGCGGCCGCGGCGGTGCCGATGGCGACCGCGTAGCCTATCGCCGGGTTGGCCGTGGCGCCGCCCGCGACGCCGCCGGCCGCCAGGCCGGTGAGTTCGCCGGCACTGCCGCAGCCCACCAGCAACGCACAAGCCAGCGCCGCCCCAACCAGGCCCGTCCTCATTGCAGCGATCCCCAACGCTCCACCGCCGGCTCGGCCGAGGCCCACTTCCAGTTGGCGCCGTCGAGGCAGACGGTCGCGGTGTAGAAGCCGCGCGCCTGCATCGAGTCGGGCTTGCCGGGATCGAGCGGTTTGCCGCGGTCGACCGAAAATACGATTTCCTTGCAGGTGAACGCGGCCCCGGTCGTGGGCCGGGCCGCCAGGATGCGTGTCACCACCAATTCGCCGTGCTGGTCGGCCTCGATCGGCAGCCGATGCGACACGCTCCAGACGCCGGCGGCTCCCTCCGGCAGCGCCCCGGCCGCCGTGGCGATGCGGTCCTGCTCGACGCGATGCACGGCGCGTTCCTCGATCTGCAGGCCGAAGTTGGCCACCGACCGCACGCCGAGGCCGATGGCGGCGCCCACCGTGGCGTTCTTGGTGACGGCGCCGGCGATGCCCGCGCCGGCGATGCCCGCCGCGTCGCCGGTGCCCTCCGTCAACACGCTGCCGCATCCGGCCAGCGGCAGCGTCGCCGCAATTACAGCCCAGGCGGCGATGCGCGCTCCTCGTCTCGTGCCCATCGCCAGTGCTCCCTTGATCGCTGCGCCTGGTCACATATCCGCGACACAGTTTCCGACAGCTTAGAGGCCGGCGAACAGCGCGGTCGAGAGGTAGCGTTCGGCAAAGCTCGGGATGATGCAGACCACCAGGCGTCCGGCCTGCGCCGGGTCACGCGCGACGCCCAGGGCGGCGTGCAGGGCGGCGCCGGAGGAAATGCCGATCGGCAAGCCTTCGACCAGGGCGCAGCGCCGGGCGGCGGCAATGCCCTCGCGCTCGCTCACCCGCACCACGGCGTCCATCAGCGACATGTCGAGGTTGATCGGCTGGAAACCGGGGCCGATGCCCTGCAAGCCATGCGGCCCCGGCTCGTCGCCCGACAGCACCGCACTCTCGGCGGGCTCGACCACGATCATCTGGAGGCCCGGCCGGCGCGGCTTCAGCGCGCGGGCGATGCCGGTCAGCGTGCCGCCGGTGCCGGCGCCGCCAACCACGACATCGACGTTGCCGGCGGTGTCGGTCCAGATCTCCTCGGCCGTGGTGGCGGCATGGATCGCCGGGTTTGCCGGGTTGTCGAACTGGCGCGGCATCCAGGCATCCGGCGTCGCCGCCATCAGCGCCTCGGCGCGTGCGATGGCGCCGGCCATGCCGTTGCGCGCCGGCGTCAACTGCACGTCCACGCCCAGCAGCCGCAGCATCTTGCGGCGCTCGATCGACGCGCCTTCCGGCATGGTGACGATCAGCCGGTAGCCGCGCGCGGCCGCCACGAAGCCCAACGCAATGCCGGTGTTGCCGCTGGTCGGCTCGATCAGCGTCGAGCGGCCGGGCTCGATCAGCCCCTCGGCCTCGGCCTGCGCGATCATCGCCAGGCCGATACGGTCCTTGGCCGACCCCAGCGGGTTGAAGAACTCGAGCTTGAGCGCGAGGTCGGCCACCAGTCCGTCGGCGGCGGTGAGGCGTGGCACCCGCACTAGCGGCGTGGCGCCGATCACCTCCAGCACGCTGTCGTAGATGCGGCCGTGGGCGCGGGCGGGACCGGCGTACGGGGCGGGCGGGAGCTTCGATAGCGGCGGCGACTGGTCCATGCGGCGGGGTCCTTGCCCTTATTCCGAGCGTCTTACGTTGCCATCAGATTAACACACTTTGCGCGTAAGTGGTTTACTGCCACCGGCGGCATAAGCCGAGGCGGAAATGGGGTGCCACATGCTTGTTCGCAGGGACCGCGCCATGTTGGGCGTTACCATCATGCTCGATGTGGCCTTTCATGGCGGCCGGGCGGCGACGGTCAGCGCCGCCGACATCGCGGACCGACTCGGCATGGCGCGGCGCGGCATGGAGCCGTTGCTGCAGTCGTTGTCGCGCGGCGCGTTGCTGGAAAGCGTGCGCGGCCCACGCGGCGGCTACCGCCTGGCCCGACCCCGCCGCGACATCAAGCTGAGCGAGATCGTCAGCGTGGCCTGCGCCGACAATCCCGAGGTGACCGAAGGCCCGAGCGGCCTGCTTCAGGATGCGGTGGTGGACCAGCTTTGGCAGGAACTCGACGTCATCGTGGCGAGCAGGCTCGATGGGCTGACGCTCGACGACCTGATGCGCCGGGCCGCCACGGCCGGAATGCGGCGGCCAACCATGGAGCCGATCACGTTCGCGATCTGACTAGACGCCATCTGATCGAGCGCCGCTAAACCACGAGTTTTGTGTGTGGTTAATTTGACTACCAATCCCATATAGTGTTTTATATGCCGCCATGCCGACGCTAGGCGGCAACTTACTAGGAGAGAGCCATGGCCATCCAACTGGGTCAGACTGCGCCCGATTTCGAGCAGGACAGCAGCCGTGGCGTCATCAAGTTCCATGACTACCTGGGCGACTCCTGGGGCGTGCTGTTCAGCCATCCCGGCGACTACACCCCGGTCTGCACGACGGAACTGGCCGAAGTGGCGCGTCTGGCGCCGGAGTGGGCCAAGCGCAACGTGAAGCCGGTCGGCTTGTCGGTGGACCCGGTGGACAAGCACCATGGTTGGGAATCAGACATCGCGGAGACGCAGGGCCAGAGCCTCAACTTCCCGGTGCTGTCCGACCCCGACCGCAAGGTCTCCGACCTGTACGGCATGGTGCATCCGGACGCCAACCCGATGGTCACCGTGCGCAGCGTGTTCATCATCGACCCCGCCAAGAAAATCCGGCTGATGCTCACCTACCCGCCCAGCACCGGCCGCAACTTCGACGAGGTGCTGCGGGTCATCGACAGCCTGCAGCTTACCGACGCGCACAAGGTGGCGACGCCGGCCAACTGGACCGACGGCAAGCCCGTCATCATCCTGCCCAGCCTGTCCAACGAGGACGCCAAGGCGCGCTTCCCGGGCGGCTGGAAGGAATTGAAGCCGTATCTGCGCATGGTCGACCAGCCGCCGCTGCCGCGCTGACCGCGTTAGGAAGTCCGATGACCCCACCCGATGGAACCAACGCCATACCCGTCAAGCTGTCGGGCGTGGAGCACCTCAAGGCCGGCAGCCGGCATCTCCGCGGCCGTCTCGCGGAAGAGTTCGCGGAAGGTGGCACGCAGGTCAGTGAGGACGCCTATAACCTGCTGAAGTTTCACGGCAGTTACGAGCAGCACGACCGCGACACCGCGACGGCGCTGAAGCAGCGCGGCGAGGAAAAGGACTACAGCTTCATGCTGCGCGTCCGGATGCCCGGCGGGCGGCTGACCGCGGCGCAGTACCTGGCGCTCGACGGCTTGGCGGACGAGTACGGCAACGGCACGCTGCGGATCACCACGCGCCAGGGCATCCAGTTCCATGGCATCATCAAGGGCGAGCTGAAGCCGACCGTCGCCGCCATCAATCACACCTTGCTGACCACCCAGGCGGCCTGCGGCGACGTGGTGCGCAACGTGATGACCTCCCCGGCGCCGGTTCGCGATGCCGTCCATGCGCGGATCGAGCACGACGCGCGCATGTTGAGCGCCGCCTTGCTGCCGGCCAGCCGCGCGTACCACCAGATCTTCCTTGACGAGCAGGCTGGCGACCAGACCGGTGACGGTTCGGACGAGCGCGAGCCGCTGTATGGCGACACCTACCTGCCGCGCAAGTTCAAGATCGGCATCGCGCTGCCGCACGACAACACGGTCGACGTGCTGACCAACGACCTCGGCTTCGTGGCGGTGTTCGAGGGCGAGCGCCTGCTCGGCTACAACGTCGCGGTGGGCGGCGGCCTCGGCATGACGCACAACCGCGCCAACACCTACCCGCGCATGGCGGACATCATCGGCTCGGTCGGACCCGACGAGTTGCTGGCGGTGAGCGAGGCGGTGATCCGGCTGCAACGCGACCACGGCAACCGCGGCGACCGCCGCCGCGCCCGGCTGAAATACGTGGTGGACGACTACGGCCTGCCGTGGGTCAAGACGACGCTCGCCGCCTATTTCGGCCGCGAACTGGCGCAACCGCTGCCAATGCCGCCGCTAGCCGTGCCGGAGTTGCTCGGCTGGCACGCGCAAGGCGACGGACGTTGGTGGCTAGGCGTCCCGGTGCCGTCCGGCCGCATCGAGGACAGTGCGGGCATGTCGCTGCGCACCGCGTTGCGCGAGCTGATCGGCGGGCGCGGCCTGACCCCGGTTATGACGCCGCAGCAGGACGTGCTGCTCACCAACATCGACGCGGCGGATCGCGACGCGATCGAGGCCATGCTGCGCCGACACGGAGTTGTGTTGAGCGACGCGCTGACGCCGTTGGCACGTTGGACGCTGGCCTGCCCTGCGCTGCCGACCTGCGGCCTGGCGCTGAGCGAGGCGGAGCGGGTGCGTGGCCCGCTGATCGCCGAGATCGAGGCGGCGTTGGCGCGGCATGGGCTGTTGGGCGAGCGTATCAGCCTGCGCATCACCGGCTGCCCGAACGGCTGCGCGCGCAGCTACGCCGGCGATATCGGCCTCGTCGGCCGGGTGCCCGGCTCCTATGCGATCTATGTCGGTGGCGACTTCGCCGGGACCAGGCTGTCGTTCCGCCTGCACGACCGCGTGCCGCACGCCGAACTCGGCGCCCGGTTCGACCCGCTGTTCGCGGCGTTCGCCATTGGGCGCGAAGTTGGCGAAGGCTTCGGCGATTTCTGCCACCGCACCGGGGCGCCGGCGCTGCTGGCGCTAGGCGCGTGAGCCGCCTCACGGTCCGGTAACTTGAACTGATCGGTTCGCGCGACATCTTGTTCCTCAAATGATCGAGGAATCGAGATGGAAACGCCAGAGCTGACGCGACGCGGTTTGCTGGGACATTCTGCCGCCGTGGGTGGCGCGCTGGCGCTCCCCGTGCTGGTGGCCGAACCCACCCAGGCGGCAACCCCGGAGCCGGTCGCCTCGAAGGCTGGCATCGTCGATATCGTGCTGCAGGTGAACGGCCAAGCTGTTCCGCTGTCCATCGAGCCCCGGGTATCGCTGCTCGACGCCCTACGTGAGCAGGCGGGGCTGACCGGCACCAAGAAGGGCTGCGACCGCGGCAGTTGCGGCGCTTGCACCGTGCATGTCGATGGCCGGCGCGTGGTGTCCTGCCTCACCCTCGCCGCACGCTGCCAGGGCCGGGAAGTCACCACCATCGAGGGCCTAGCGCATGGCGACACGCTGCACCCGGTGCAGGCGGCGTTCCTGCACCATGACGCCTTCCAATGCGGCTACTGCACGCCGGGTCAGATCATGTCGGCGGCGGCGCTGCTGAAGGAAGGCCACACCCAGGACGACGCCACCATCCGCGAGTGGATGAGCGGCAACATCTGCCGCTGCGGCGCCTACCCGCACATCGTCGATGCCATCCGCGACGCCGCCCGCGAAGGGAACGCGTGACATGCGGGACTTCGACCTAGCCTATCCCAAGGACGTGACCGCGGCGTTTGCCGCGCATGGCGGCGACGGCGCCTACATCGCCGGCGGCACCGATCTCATGCAGTTGTTGAAAGACGACGTGGAAGCGCCGCGCCGGGTCGTCGATCTCGACGCCGGAGCGCTCTCGGATCGGATCGCGTCTGACTCGCAGGGCCTGCGGATCGGCGCCGGCGCCAAGATGAGCGACGTGGCGGCGCATCCGGCGGTGCTGCGCGATTACCCGGTGGTGGCACAGGCGCTGCTGGCATCCGCCTCGCCGCAGGTGCGCAACATGGCCAGCGTCGGCGGCAACCTGCTGCAGCGCACCCGTTGCGGCTACTTCCGCGACACCGGCTTTCCTTGCAACAAGCGCGTCGCGGGCTCCGGTTGCCCGGCCATTCCCGGCGAGAACCGGATGCACGCCATCCTCGGTGGCAGCGACCAATGTGTCGCCACCAGCGCATCGGACCTCGCCGTTTCGCTGGTGGCCATGGATGCAATGTTGGACCTGCACGGCCCGCAAGGCGCGCGGCAGGTGAGGCTGGCCGATTTCCATGTGACGCCGGGCCAGACGCCGCAGCGCGAGACGGTGCTGCGGCAGGGCGAGATCATCGCCGCCATACGACTGCCGGCGACAGGCTGGCTGCGGCGCTCGGCCTATCTGAAGGTGCGCGACCGCGCCACGTTCGAGTGGGCGGTGGTGTCCGCCGCCGTGGCGCTGGACGTGAAGGACGGGCATATCCAGGACGCCCGCGTGGCGTTGGGCGGCGTCGGCACCAAGCCTTGGCGCTCGCCGGAGGCCGAGGCGGCGCTGCGCGGGCAGGCGGCGGGCGCGGCGGCGTTCACCGCGGCGGCTCGCGTGGCGGTGCGGGATGCCAGGCCGTTGCGCGGGAATGGGTTCAAAGTTGTGTTGGTGCAGCGCGCCATGGTGCGTGCGCTGACGACGCTGGTCTGAGGAGCAGGATCATGGGTGCAATCGGCCAGCCGATCGACCGCCGCGACGGACCCGCCAAGGTGACCGGGGCCGCACGCTACACCGCCGAGTTCGCCGTGCCTGACGCGGCCTACGCCGTGCTGGTGCAGAGCGCCGTGGCCGCCGGCACGATCGCCGGCATCGACACCGCGCCTGTCATGGCGATGCCCGGCGTGCTGCTGGTGGTGACGCCCGACAACGCGCTGCGCCTCAAGCAGCAGAAGGGCAGCCCACAGGCCGTCATGGCCCCGGCGCTGCAGGATCGCGGCATCAGCTTCAGCGGCCAGACTGTCGCCGTGGTGGTCGCCGACACGCTCGATCAGGCGCTGGACGCGGCCGCGCATGTCGGCGTGCTCACCAACGCTGGCAGCGTGATCCCGGTCATGGACCAGGCGCTCGACCGCGCGTATGTGCCGAAGGCGTTCCGCAACGGCGCGCGGCCTCCCGCCTCCCGGCGCGGCGACCCCGACGCGGCGTTCGCCGCCGCGCCGGTGCGGGTCGCCCAGCGTTACGCGACGCCGGTCGAGCACCACAACCCGATGGAGCCGCACGCCACCATCGCGAAATGGGACAGCGACGCCGGCGGCGACCGGCTGACGGTCTGGATGACGACGCAGGCCATCAGCGGCGCGCAGAAGACCCTGGCGACTGCGTTCGGGCTGGCGCCGGAGCGGGTGCATGTGATCTGCCCGTTCGTCGGCGGCGGTTTCGGCAGCAAGGGCAACTGCTGGCCGCCGACGATCCTGGCGGCAATGGCGGCCAAGATGGCGGGGCGGCCGGTCAAGCTGGTACTGACCCGCAAGCAGATGTACACCTCGAACGGCTACCGGCCGCGCACCATACAGGATCTGAAGCTCGGCGCGGCCACCGACGGGGCGCTGACGGCGCTGCGCCACGACGGCATGTCGCAGATGTCGCGCGGCGATTTCGGCGAGTTCTGCGAGCCGGTCGCGTTGGCCTCCGAGATGCTATACGCGGTGCCGAACAATGCGGTCAGCCATCGGCTGGTCGCGGTGCATCAGGGCCTGCCGACCTACATGCGCGCACCGGGCGAGGCGCCGGGCGTGTTTGCGCTGGAATGTGCGATGGACGAGTTGGCCTACCAGGCCAAAATCGACCCGCTGCAGCTTCGCCTACGGAATTACACCGAGCGGAACGAGCACGAGGACAAGCCGTTCTCGGCCAAGAAGCTGCGCGACTGCTATCAGCGCGGGGCGGAGTCGTTCGGTTGGTCGCGGCGCAGCATGGCGCCGGGTTCGATGCGCGACGGGCATACGCTGATCGGCTGGGGCATGGCGACGGCAACCTACCCGATGAATCGGATGCCGGCGAAGGCGCTGGTGCGGCTCGATGCCGGCGGCCATGTGCTGGTGCAGACCGGCAGCCAGGATCTCGGCACCGGCACCTACACCATATTGGCGCAGATCGCCGCCGAGACGCTGGGCGTTCCGGTGGCGCAGGTTCGTGTCGAGTTGGGCGACAGCAAGTTTCCGCCAGCGCCGGTCAGCGGCGGCTCGATGACGACGGCGAGCGTGGGGCCGGCGGTGCTCGCCGGCAGCCGGCAGGTGCGCGACCAACTGCTGGCGATGGCGGCGGCACAGTGGAAGGTCGTGGCGACACAGCAACTCGTGCTCGACCGCATGGTGGTTTCCGGACCGGCCGGCACGGTTTCGGCGGCGGAGCTGATGGCGGCGCGGAAAGTCGGCTTCGTGGAGGCGACAGGCGAGGCGAAGCCGGGTGACGGGGCGAAGCACGCGTCGCTGCACAGCTTTGGCGCGCAATTCTGCGAGGTGCGGGTCGACCCTGATCTCGGCGAGATCCGGGTGTCGCGTTTCGTCGGCGCGTTCGACGCCGGGCGGGTGATGAACGCCAAGACGGCGCGCAGCCAGGCCATCGGCGGCATCGTGTTCGGCATCGGCATGGCGCTGCTGGAGGAGACGGTGGTGGACCGCAATCTGGGCCGCATCGTGAACCCCAACGTTGCCGAGTACCTGCTGCCGGTGAATGTCGACATCCCCGACATCCAGACAATTCTAATCGAGAACGACGATCAACTGAGCAATCCGCTGGGCGCCCGTGGCCTTGGCGAGTTGCCCATGGTGGGGGCCGCCGCGGCCGTGGCCAACGCGGTGTTCCATGCGACCGGCAAGCGCGTCCGCGAGTTGCCGATCCGGATTGAGGACGTGATGGCCTAAAATGCGCGGTGGCAGCCGGCCGCGGCGCACCCTAGATAGGATGCCTGGCTGATAGGGCAGGGTCGCATGTATTCCGATGTCTCGCTGCTGATCGACGGCGTCTGGCGCGACAGTGCCTCCGGGCGCACGCTCGATGTCGTCAACCCGGCCACCGGCGATGTGTTGGGGCATCTGGCGCACGCCGGTCCGGCTGACCTGGACGAGGCGCTGGCCGCCACGGCGCGTGGCTTTGTGGTCTGGCGGGCCACCGGCGCGCTCGAGCGGTCGAAGATCATGCGCCGCGCCGCCGACCTGTTGCGCGAGCGGATCGATTCCATCCACCGGCTGATGACGCTGGAGCAGGGCAAGCCGCTGGCCGAGGCGCGCATGGAGACGCTCGGCGCCGCCGACACCATCGATTGGTTCGCCGAGGAGGCTCGCCGCTCCTATGGCCGTGTGGTGCCGGCGCGCCAGGCGGGCGTGACGCAGGTGGTGAGCAAGGAGCCGGTCGGGCCGGTGGCGGCGTTCAGCCCGTGGAACTTCCCGATCAACCAGGCGGTGCGCAAGATCGCCGCGGCCCTCGCGGCCGGGTGTTCGATCATCCTGAAAGGTCCGGAAGAAACCCCGGCGAGCTGTGCGGCGATGGTGCGCGCCTTCGTCGATGCCGGCGTGCCGGCCGGCGTGCTGCAACTGGTGTTCGGCGCCCCCGCCGAGATCTCGAAGCACCTGATCGCGCATCCGACCATCCGCAAGATCACCTTCACCGGCTCCACCGCGGTCGGCAAGCAGTTGGCGGCGCTGGCGGGAAACCACATGAAGCGCTCCACCATGGAGCTTGGCGGCCATGCGCCGGCGCTGGTGTTCGACGATGCCGACCTCGATCAGGCGGCGAAGATCTTGACCGCCAACAAGCTGCGCAACGCCGGCCAGGTGTGCGTGGCGCCGACCCGCTTCCTGGTGCAGCAGGCGGCCTATGCGCCGTTCCTGGAGAAGTTCACGGCGCAGATGCAGGCCGCCCGCGTCGGCGACGGCACGCAGGAGGGCGTCACCATGGGGCCGCTCGCCAACGCGCGGCGGGTGCCGGCCATGGAGGCGTTCATCGCCGACGCCGTGCAGCGCGGCGCCAAGGTGCATAGCGGCGGCAAGCGCATCGGCAACAAGGGCTACTTCTTCGAGCCCACCATCCTGACCGACGTGCCACTCGACGCGCTGGTGATGAACGAGGAGCCGTTCGGCCCGCTGGCGATCGTGGCGCCGTTCGACGGTTTCGACGATGCCATCGCCGAAGCCAACCGGCTGCCCTACGGTTTGGCGTCCTACGCATACACGCGCTCGGCGAGCACGGCGGCAGGGGTGGCGGCGGCGATCGAGGCCGGAATGCTCGGCATCAACCATCACGGTCTGGCCTTGCCGGAAACGCCGTTCGGCGGCGTCAAGGACAGCGGCTACGGCAGCGAGGGCGGCTCCGAGGCCATCGAGTCGTACCTGGTCACGAAGTTCGTCAGCCACCTCACGACATAGGCATCGCCACTCCGCCCTGCCACACCCGCACGACATTCAGCTCGGTGTCGAGGGCCACGAAGTCGGCGCGGCATCCCGGCGCGATGCGGCCCACGTGATCCACCCCGGCCCAGCGTGCCGGGGTGGAGGTTGCCATCTTCAAGGCGTCGGACACCGGGATCGCGCACAGCGCCACGGCGTTGCGGACCGCCTGCGCCATGCAGATCTGCGCCCCGCCCAGCGTGCCGGCGGCATCCGCAAGGCGGCCATCCACCAGACGGATGAGGCGGCCAGCCAGTGTAAAATGGTCGATGTCGGAGCCGATGGTCGGCATTGAGTCGGACACCAGGAACAGCCGATCCGGACCCAAAGCGCGATAGGCGGCCCGCACCGCGGCACGGGCGACGTGCAGCAGGTCGACGATGATGCCAGCGGCGGCTGCATCGTCGCCAAGCGTTGCCCCGACCATGCCCGGAGCACGTGAGCCGAACTGCGACATGGCGTTGAATAGATGGGTGACGCCGTGGAAGCCTTGCGCAAAGGCCGCAGTCGCCTGCTCCGCCGTTGCCTCGGTGTGGCCGGCGAACACCCGGACCCCGGCGCCGAGCAGGCGCGCGACATGGGCCGGCGCCACCGCCTCCGGCGCCAGCGTCACCAGGCGCACGCCGTCGCGCGGGGCCGACAGCATGGCCGCGTCGCTCTCGGTCATCGTGGTGATGAACTCGGGCGGATGGATGCCGGGGCGTTTCGGCGAAATAAAGGGTCCCTCGATATGCGCGCCCAGGATGCCCGGCACCGCCTGCGCGCGCGCCGCCGCGACCGCCTCCAGCGCCGCCGCAATGTGCGGCCGGGGCGAGGTGATGAGGGTCGCCAGGATCGACGTGGTGCCGAGTGCCGCGTGCGCCGCGGCGATCCGGCGAAGTCCGCTGACGGTGATTGCATCTTTGAACAGCACGCCGCCACCGCCGTTGACCTGCAAGTCGACGAAGCCCGGAGTCAGCGTCGTTCCGGGTGGCGTTGCGGCAAGCGCCACTCCGGGCGGCGGCGTATCGACGACAGCCGAAACGTAGCCGGCGTCATCGACCAGCACGGTCGCCGGGCCAGCGAACGACGACCCGTCGAACAAGCTCGCTGTCTGCCACCCGATCATGCCGATGCCTCGGCCAGGGCGGCGCGCAAATGGCCGCCGTGCCGCGCCAGCAATGCCCGCGCCGCCGACGGCTGCATCCCGCGCACCACCAGCACGGCGCTCTTGATGTGTTGGCCGCAGTCGGCGAGGGCGCGCTCCCCGATGGCGGCGTCGCAGCCGGTCAGGTCCTGCACCATGCGCAAGGCGCGGCGTCGCAGTTTGGCGTTGGTGGGCGTCATGTCGACCATGAGTCCGTCATGCGTGCGCCCAAGCCGGATCATCAGCAAAGTCGAGAACAGGTTGAGCGTCGCCTTCTGCGCGGTGCCCGCCTTGAGCCGTGTCGAACCGGCGATGACCTCGGGCCCGGTGGCAAGCAGCACGGCGTGCTCGGCGGCGGCGAGCAAGGCGCTGTCCGGCACATTGGCGATGCCGATGGTCAACGCCCCGCGCTGCCGGGCCGCCGTGACGCAGGCGTGCGTGTAGGGTGTGCCGCCGCTGGCGGCGACGCCGACCACCACGTCCTGCGCTTCGATGCCGAGTGACGCCGCGAGGTCGCGCCCGGCCTCTGCATCGTCCTCGGCGCCTTCGATGCCGGTGCTGAGCGCGGCCTCGCCGCCCGCCATCAACAGCACCGTTCGCTCGACCGGCCAGCCGAACGTCGGCGCCAGCTCGGCCCCGTCCTGCACCGCAATCCGCCCGGACGTTCCAGCGCCGACATAGATGAGCCGCCCAGTGGACACGAGTCGTAGGGCCGCGGCCAACGCGGCGGCTTCGATTGCCGGCAAGGCGGTATGGACGGCGGCGATACCGGCTTGCTGCGACTCGAACAACGCCTGCAGCACGCTCGCCGGCGGCCACACATCGAGCCCACGATAGCGGGGGCTTGCAGATTCCGTTTCGGCCGGCCGATGCATGTAAAATCCGTTACGAGAGGGTTATTTGGCACTCAACAGCCCGGACGGGCTTTGTGCAAGGCCAAGTGTGGTGCAATAAACCTTTTGCACGGCGCGAAAGCCGCTGTTACGACCGCCAACTTTCCAACCGTCGCGCGGGCTCGGCAATGCCGGCGCGTCAACCAGGAGCGATCTGATCGAATGTCCAAGGCGTTTTTAGCGGCCGTCATCCAGGACTCCACCGGCCTTACCGGCACCGCCTCCACCAAGGCGGCCGGCGACCTCATTTCCGAGATCGTCAAAAGCCTGAAGAAGGAAGGGCGCTTCACGCTGCCGAGTTTCGGCACCTTCATCGTGCGCAAGACCAAGGCGCGCAAGGGACTGAACCCCCGCACCGGCGAGGCGATCAAGGTGAAGGCCGGCAAGACGGTGCGGTTCAAGGCATCGCCGACCCTAAAGACCAAGGTATAGCGCTCAACATTGCCAAGCGGCGCCGGGTGATCCCGGCCCGGCTTGCACGAACGGGCTTTGCGCTCACAGGTCGATTTCGACCTCGTCCATGGTGCGCGCGCGCTCCTGGATGAACTGGAACCGCAACTCCGGCCGCCGCCCCATCAGGCTCTCGACCATCGTGTTGGTCTCCTGCTTGTCCTCCGGAGCGACGCCGACCTTCAGCAGCGTGCGCCGGGCCGGGTCCATGGTGGTATCGCGCAAGGCGGTCGGCGGCATCTCGCCCAAGCCCTTGAAGCGGCTGACCTCGACTTTCGCGCCTGACTTGAACTGCCGCATCTTGCGTTCGCGGTCGGCATCGTTCATCGCATAAAGCGACTTGGCGCCCTGCGTCAGCCGGAACAGCGGCGGCTGCGCCAGGTACAGGTGCCCGTGACGGACCAATTCCGGCAGCTCGCGATAAAAGAACGTCATCAGCAGGCTCGCGATATGCGCGCCGTCCACATCGGCGTCGGTCATGATGATGACGCGCCCGTAGCGCAGGCGGGCGCGGTCGAATCGGTCACCGATGCCGCAGCCTAGCGCCTCGATGAGATCGCGCAGTTCCTGGTTCTGCCGCAGCTTCTCGGTGCTCGCACTGGCGACGTTGAGGATCTTGCCGCGCAACGGCAGCACCGCCTGCGTCGCCCGGTCGCGCGCCTGCTTCGCCGAGCCGCCGGCGCTGTCGCCCTCGACCAGGAAGATCTCGACCCGGCTGGCATCCTCCAGCGTGCAGTCGGTGAGCTTGCCGGGCAGCCGCAGCCGCCGGGTGGCCGACTTGCGCGGCGCATCCTTCAGCTCGCGCCGACGCAGCCGGTCCTCGGCGCGCTCGATCACGAACGCCAGCAGCGTGTCGGCCTGGGCCGGGTCGCCGGCCAGGAAGTGGTCGAAGCGGTCACGCAACGCCGTCTCGACCAGCCGCGCCGCTTCCGGGCTGGTCAGCTTCTCCTTGGTCTGGCCCTGGAACTGCGGCTCGCGGATGAACACCGACAGCTTCGCCGCCATCGGAGTCGCCAGGTCCTCGCCGGTGATCTGCGTCGCACGCTTGTTGCCGCGCTGCTCGCCCCAGGCCCGCAGCCCCTTCAGCAGCGCGGTGCGAAAGCCCGCCTCGTGGGTGCCGCCCTGCGGCGTCGGCACGGTGTTGCAGTAGGAGTGCAGGAAGCCGTCGTCCTGCTCCAGCCAGGAGGTTGCCCACTCGACACGCCCGTTGCGCTCGCCGTTGGCCATCAAGGGCAGGTCGACGTCGCCCGCCCAAATGCCGCCGACGCGCGGCGACGCCTGGGTATCGGCCTCCAGGCTGTCGCGCAGGCCGCCGGGAAAGTGCAGCACCGCCTCGGCCGGCACCGGGTCGCGCACGTCGGCCAGCAAGGCCGGGTCGCATTTCCAGCGGATTTGCACGCCACGGAACAAATAGGCTTTGGAGCGGCACAGCCGGTACAGCCGCGCCGGGCTGAATGCCAATTCGCCGAAGATCTCGCGGTCCGGCCGGAAGCGGATCGTCGTGCCGCGGCGGTTCTGCACCGCCCCGGCGTTCAGAAGCTTCGTCGTGGGCTTGCCGCGGACATAGGTCTGCCGCCACAGCACCCGCTCGCGCGCCACCTCGACCTCCATCAGCTCCGACAGCGCATTGACCACCGAGCTGCCGACGCCGTGCAAGCCGCCGGACGTCTCATACACCTTGCCGCCGAACTTGCCGCCGGAGTGCAGCGTGGTGAAGATCACCTCCAGCGCCGACTGATGCTTGAACTTGGGGTGCGGATCGACCGGGATGCCACGGCCGTTGTCGCGCACGCTCATCGTGTTGCCGGCCTCAAGCGTCACGTCGATGGCGGTGGCATGGCCGGCCACCGCCTCGTCCATGGCGTTGTCGATGATTTCCGAGGCGAGGTGGTGCAGCGCGTTCTCGTCGGTGCCGCCGATATACATGCCAGGCCGCCGCCGCACCGGCTCCAGCCCCTCCAGCACCTCGATATCCTTGGCGGAGTAGCTGGCATCCGTCGCCTCCACCGGGGTCGCGGCGGTGGAGCGGGTGGAGAGCTTGCCGGGGCGGCGTGCCGGGGGCGCGTCAAACAGGTCGTCGTTCATGGTGTGTTCCCGGAGTCCGGCCGCAGTCTAGGCAGTGCGGCCGGTGCCGGGCAAGAGAGGCCGGAGGATGAGGAGCGGCGGGGAGGGGTCCAGGAGGTGACCCGGTTGGTCCGGCTTCATGGTGAAAGCGAAGCGGTGCATGTCACTTCTCCAGCTTGGCGACCGGGCGGCGCACGCTTTCCGTGTGCGATTCAAACACGTTGTTGCCGCATTGCATCGTTACGACTTGCAAGCTGAAGAAGCCGAGCGCTCTGCCTCTCCCGCTTGCCGCCCCGGGACGGTGCATCCCGCACTCCGGGCGCCTGTCCATCCAGGGGCGCCTGTCCATCCAGGGCTAAACACATGAAGGAACCACCGATGGTCATTCTTCGGAAGACACTCAGAACCACCTGCATTCTCGGCCTTGGTCTCGCGGTCTTGCCCGTGGCGATGGGGGCCTACATGCTTCCAACGTCGTCCTCGGCACTTGCGGACAACGGCGGGGGTAAGGGCGGCGGCAATAGGGGCGGCAACGGTGGCCATGACGGTGGCGGCAACGCCGGTGGTGGTGGAGCCGCCGGTCACGCGAACTCCGGCGACAAGGGCGGCGTCAATCCGAGCGGCCATCGCGGCGATTCCAGTGCCGATGCCGGCAACGCATCGGCACGCGGAGAGGCGGAGGAAGGACGTGACGTGGGCAAGGGCCCAGCCTCCGGTCGGCAACTCGCCAGGGCGTCGGGCGCACTGAACGCGGCGCACGGCTCATCCAACGCGTTGGCGCACGCGGCGCCGAAGTCGCGCGTCGGCCAGATCGCCAGTTACGACCGCTCAATGCTCGCGGCCCTCGCCATGCCAACCAACACCGCAGCGCAACTCGCGGCGCGCGACGCGGCGATCGCGGCATCGCGCGCGCAGCTCGCAACCGTCACGAACAAAAACCTTACCCCGTCGGTCGTAACACTCGTCGATGCAAGGCTCGGCCTACCCGAAATCGATCCCACCCTCGGTGTCTATCGTTAATCGCTGCTCGCCTGCTCAACAGGCAGGAGGTCCGGGTGGCGGCAACCCCGATCAAAGGAGCTTCTCAAACGGTCTCTCAGCTCTCGCAAGTATGTGATGCAGTGGCCATAGAATAACCCCAATCTCACGACTTAATGCACTTACAGGAATCTGATCCTGTTGTGCCGAGAAAGGGGCGTCCTCCAAATGCGCAAGTTTCCGCTAGTCTTCGCTGTGACTTTGCTTTCGCTTGGGGCATGCACATCGCGCGAGTATGGATACACCACGTCAGCATCAAGCTACACACCGTATTATGCGCCGAGTTACGCTCCCGCCTATGAGTATGGCTACGTCGAACCCCCTGACCCGCCGCTGCCGTTTTGGGAAAACAGTTTCCAGTTCCAGTTCGGCGGCAGGCACGCTCGCCGCTATCGGCAAGCGGGAGATGACTGGGATTAGCGACCGAGAGCCGGTAGGCGCGGATCGCGCCGGAGGCAGTTGCTCGCCAGAGAAAACTACATAGTGAGCCACCAAGGCACCACACGATTTCGTGCGTTGCCTTGGTGAGAGGTCAGGCTTTGGCGATGGCCTCGGGGGACATGCCTTCCTGCAAATGCGCCTCGATGAACCACAGCCACTTGTCCAGCCCGCGCGATACCTCGGTGAACAGATCGGCGGTGTCGGCGTCACCGGCCTCGGCGGTCTCGTCGATATTCTTGCGCACGGTGTTGGCCACTTCGCCGAAGCGGTCGGTCAGCGCCTTCAGGTGATCGTTCACTTTGTAGATGTCGAGCGGATAGGCCTCGACCTTGGAGCCTTTCTCGACCACCTGGCTGGTGCCCAGGGCGGTGCCGCCAAGCTGGACGGCGCGTTCGGCGATCAGGTCGGTATACTCGTCGACCACGTCGCGCAGCTTGTCGAGCATCTCGTGCACGCCGATGAAAGTCGGTCCCTTGATGTTCCAATGCGCCTGCTTGGTAATCAGGGCGAGATCGATATGATCCACCAGCCGCGCGTTCAGCAGTTCCATCGAGACCTGCTTCGCGTTGGTGTCGAGCTTGTTATGAGTGTAGTGGGTCTTGACAGCCATTTCAGGTCCTTTGCTTGGGGGCGCAGGCGCGACTTGGCCTGCCCCGCCACATCTCAACGCCGGCTTGGCAAATCCGTTGCGGACTATGGCAACCGGGTCGTGAAGCGGATCCGCACCGTGGCGCCCGCGGTCAGTGGCCGGCCCGTCACCCCCCAGCTGGCCCGGGTCACCTGAGCCGACGCGCTATACAGCTTGTCGTTGCGCTGCACCCGCAGCGTCAGCGGGTGGGTCTCGCCGTGCATGGTCAACGCCCCAACCACCGTCTCGCCGGCACAGTCGCCATGGTAGGCCAGCACCGGATAATGCGCGGCATCGAGCAGGCTGGGGGAGAGCACTTCGGCCACTCGCCCCGGATCGTCCATCGCGAGGCTCGCGACCTCGACCTGCACGTCGATATGGCAGACTTGCGGTTGCGTCGGCGCGATCGTCAGTGTGCCCTGAAACCGCTGGAACGTGCCGTCGAGCGGGATGAAGCCCATGGCATAGGCACGGAACGCCACCGTCGAGCCGTTCGGCTGCAGTGCCAGCGTCGTCGGCTGGGCAGCGAGCGCCGAAAGCGTGCCGGCGCCAACGAGCAAAGCCACAATCACGGCGCGGGATGGAGCGGCTGCCAAACTTGCTTTCTCCTTACCACGGCGGTGCGATGACCGCCGCCGCCACACGCTCTATAAGACGCGCTTTATAGGATGCCTTGCGCGAGGGGAAAGTTTCCATGGCCGACGGCAACAAGCTTCATGGCCGGGTGGCGGTCGTCACCGGCTCGACCAGCGGCATCGGACTGGGCATCGCCGGCGCGTTGGCGGCCCAGGGCGCGGACATCCTGCTGAACGGGTTCGGCGACGCCGCCGTGGTGGAGCGGCTGCGCGCCGAAATGGCTGAGCGGCATGGGGTCAAGGTGGCCTACTCGCCTTGCGACGTCACCCGGCCCGACCAAATCTCCCTCATGCTGGCACAGGCGCGGGACCAACTCGGCGGCCTCGCCATCCTGGTCAACAACGCCGGCGTGCAGCACGTGGCGCCGATCGAGTCGTTTCCGGAGGAACAATGGGACCGGGTGATCGCGATCAACCTCTCGGCCGCGTTCCATGCGGCCAAGGCGGCGATCCCGGCGATGAAGCGGCAGGGCTGGGGGCGGATCATCAACATCGCCTCCGCGCACGGCTTGGTCGGCAGCGCCAACAAATCCGCGTACGTCGCGGCCAAGCATGGGCTGATCGGGTTGACCAAGGTGACGGCGATCGAGCTGGCCAACTCGGGCATCACCTGCAACGCGATCTGTCCCGGCTGGGTGCTGACGCCGCTGGTGCAGCGGCAACTCGACGCCCGCGCCGCGCAGGAGGGGCGGGACATCGCCGAAGTGACGCATGAGTTGCTGGCCGAAAAGCAGCCGATGGCGCGCTTCACCACGCCCGAGCAG
>JAABUJ010000642.1_pt1:0-12500 | contig 64915 bp, 56 predicted proteins | sample 5559131 | NCBI WGS metagenome assembly JAABUJ01 (sample SAMN10711875, study PRJNA513366) | rock metagenome | isolation source: Antarctica rocks | place: Antarctica: Victoria Land, Mt New Zealand nord | collected 2016-01-07 | reverse complement strand
GAGAGGGAAACAGCCCAGACCGCCAGCTAAGGTCCCAAAATCGTGGCTAAGTGGGAAAGGATGTGGGGATTCCAAAACAACCAGGAGGTTGGCTTAGAAGCAGCCATCCTTTAAAGAAAGCGTAATAGCTCACTGGTCTAATAGAAACCCTGCGCCGAAGATGTAACGGGGCTCAAGCCACGTACCGAAGCTGCGGGTTCAGTGTAACAACTGAGCGGTAGCGGAGCGTTCCGTAGGCCTGCGAAGGGTGGGGGTGATCCCGCCTGGAGGTATCGGAAGTGCGAATGCTGACATGAGTAGCGACAAACAGAGTGAGAAACTCTGTCGCCGTAAGTCCAAGGGTTCCTGCGCAAGGTTAATCCGCGCAGGGTGAGCCGGTCCCTAAGGCGAGGGCGAAAGCCGTAGTCGATGGCAATCAGGTGAATATTCCTGAGCCTGCTGGAAGTGACGAACGTGAAGCGTTGTCCGAACTTACTGGATTGTTTGGGCGGCCGGATCGTTCCAGGAAATAGCTCCAGCGTATAGTCCGTACCCTAAACCGACACAGGTGGACTGGTAGAGCATACCAAGGCGCTTGAGAGAACGATGTCGAAGGAACTAGGCAAATTGCCCGCGTAACTTCGGGATAAGCGGGACCCATATCCGGGCAACCGGGTGTGGGTGGCACAGACCAGGGGGTAGCGACTGTTTAGTAAAAACACAGGGCTCTGCGAAGTCGAGAGACGACGTATAGGGTCTGACGCCTGCCCGGTGCCGGAAGGTTAAGAGGAGGTGTGCAAGCACTGAATTGAAGCCCCGGTAAACGGCGGCCGTAACTATAACGGTCCTAAGGTAGCGAAATTCCTTGTCGGGTAAGTTCCGACCTGCACGAATGGCGTAACGACTTCCCCACTGTCTCCGGCATCGGCTCAGCGAAATTGAATTCCCCGTGAAGATGCGGGGTACCCGCGGTCAGACGGAAAGACCCTATGAACCTTTACTGTAGCTTTGCAGTGGCATTAGGAGAGAGCTGTGTAGGATAGGCGGGAGGCTTTGAAGCATGGGCGCTAGCTTGTGTGGAGCCATCCTTGAAATACCGCCCTGATCTCTTCTGATGTCTAACCGCGACCGGTCATCCCGGTCCGGGACCCTGCATGGTGGGCAGTTTGACTGGGGCGGTCGCCTCCTAAAGTGTAACGGAGGCGCGCGATGGTGGGCTCAGGCCGGTCGGACATCGGCTGCTGAGTGCAATGGCATAAGCCCGCCTGACTGCGAGAGCGACAGTTCGAGCAGAGACGAAAGTCGGCCATAGTGATCCGGTGGTCCCGCGTGGAAGGGCCATCGCTCAACGGATAAAAGGTACTCTAGGGATAACAGGCTGATCTCCCCCAAGAGTCCACATCGACGGGGAGGTTTGGCACCTCGATGTCGGCTCATCACATCCTGGGGCTGGAGCAGGTCCCAAGGGTTCGGCTGTTCGCCGATTAAAGTGGTACGTGAGCTGGGTTTAGAACGTCGTGAGACAGTTCGGTCCCTATCTGCCGTGGGTGAAGGAGACTTGAGAGGAGCTGTCCCTAGTACGAGAGGACCGGGATGGACATACCTCTGGTGAACCGGTTGTCGCGCCAGCGGCATCGCCGGGTAGCTATGTATGGACGGGATAACCGCTGAAAGCATCTAAGCGGGAAACCCACCTCGAAACCATGTCTCCCTGAGGGCCGTGATAGACCATCACGTCGATAGGCCGGGTGTATAAGTGCGGCAACGCATTCAGCTAACCGGTCCTAATCGCCCAATAGGCTCGATCAACCGCCAACATCATCATGCGCAGCAGCCATCCACACCCCACCCGTCAACACGTGGAAAGCTCGCGCACCCAACGCCCGCACAGCAATGCACGCACACCACCAGAACCTGCAGCCACACCACCCAAACCACACACCACGTGTCGGCTGGACGACCTGGTGGCCATGGCGGGGAGTGACCACCCGATCCCATCCCGAACTCGGCCGTGAAAACCCCCAGCGCCCATGGTACTGTGCCTCAAGGCACGGGAGAGTAGGTCGCCGCCAGGTCATCCAACCGACACACACCACACCAACACACACACCACCACCGCGGGGTGGAGCAGCCCGGTAGCTCGTCAGGCTCATAACCTGAAGGTCACAGGTTCAAATCCTGTCCCCGCAACCAATATCTTATAATGTGACGACCTTCTTTACCGCCGACACGCATTTCGGCCACGGCGGGGCGCTTGGCCTGTTCCGCCGGCCGTTTCCCGACGTAGCGTCCATGGACGCGGCGATTGCGCAGTTCGCGTCCCTGCGGGAGCGCGGATCGCAGCGCATCCACTGCGATTTGAACGGCATCGAGCCGTTCGCCTGGCTCGGTGACGTCCTCACCCGCATGGTCGACGGGCATTCGGCCCGACAGCTTGATGAACTGCTGCCATGGGCAGTCAGTTGATGAAGTGTTCTGTGGGTCTTCAGGGTGAGCCGCGACCACCCATCCACATCGCAAGTGTCGTAGAACCATCGACATGAGGGAGACACATGCGCAGGGCACGGCCAAACCGGTCTTTAATAATGCTTTCCGTGCGCAGCTTGCGGACTTGTTCAGATGGCGACGCGACGTGCGCCGCTTCCGTCGAGAGCCTGTGTCTGAGAAACTGCTGAGCGAGTTGCTGGACATGGCGTGTCTGGCGCCCTCTGTAGGTCTCAGCCAGCCATGGCGATTTGTCACGGTCGACGATCCAACGCGCCGATCCGTCGTACGGGCAAGCTTTAAGGCGTGCAACGCACAAGCCCTCGCCAGCCAGCCCGCCGAACAGGCCGACGCCTACGCCCACCTTAAGTTGGCCGGCCTTGACGACGCTCCTTGTCATCTCGCCGTCTTTGCCGAGCCTGACCCAGTACAAGGAAGCGGCCTGGGGCGTAGAACCATGCCAGAAACCATAGCCTACTCGGTGGTGATGGCCGTGCACACACTCTGGCTTGCCGCCCGTGCAATGGACCTGGGCCTGGGCTGGGTGTCCATCCTCGATCCGGCAGCCATCAAAACTGCGCTGGACGTGCCGCCAAGCTGGGTATTCATCGGCTATTTTTGCCTAGGCTATCCCCAAGCCGAGGACGACACGCCAGAACTGGAGCGTCTTGGATGGGAGTGCCGGCAATCAACCAAATGTAAGCTCCTACGGCGATGACAGCCCGGCGCTGATAGTCCTCATCAACCGCTGGAGCAGGTGCGAAACTCGAACGCTTACGGATTGCAGACGGCGCTGATGCGTACCGTCCCGCCTGCGTCGAAGCCTGCCGCACGCTCGACATCCTGCCGGCATGACCGCCGCTACAGCTTGGCGAACGGCTGGGTCACGCGCCTGCTCGCCCGGCGGTTGTCGGCGCGCATGATCTGTCCGCGCCAGATGACCCGGTGGCCGAGGTAGCTGGCGGCGACCTGGGCCACCGACATGAAGTCGCGCAACGGCAGCAGCCAGATCGAGGCCGCGCCGGGCGCTTGCCGTTCCCGGTGCAGGGCGCGGTCAGTACAGCGCGCGGCGGCGACCCGTGCCATCCAGCTCACGGCGAGCAACCCGGCGGACCAAAGCTCCCCGCCGCTCAACACGACGGCGGCGATGGCCCAGAACAGCGGGAACTGCACGATGGAGAGGGAAAACAGCACCGGCTCCAGCGAACGGATGGTGCGCGCCCAGCGCAGTTCGTGCTGCCAGAGCGCGCGCATGGAAGGCTCCGGCACTGCCGTCATCGGCACCACCGCCGCCACCGCGATGCGCAGTCCAAGCCCATGGATGCGGTTGCCCAGAACGGCGTCGTCGGCCAAGTGGCTGACCAGCGAATGCAGGCCGCCGACGCGCGCGAGGGTATCGCGGCGCAGCGCCATGGTGGTGCCAAGGCAGTCCTCGCGCCCCATCACGCGGGACAGCAAGGCGCCGGGCAGGAACGTATGGCTGATGACCGTCGCCCCCAGCCTGGCGGCGGCGCCCGGAGTGGTCGGCAGGCCGGCGCACACGGTCGTCACCAGGCCGACCCGCGGCCCCTCCAGCGCCACGACGATCTGTTCGAGGTAGTCGGGCGGCACGTGCAGGTCGCTGTCGGAGAACACCAGCACCTCGTGCCGGGCCATCGGCATCATGTTGATGAGGTTGCTGATCTTGCGGTTCGGGCCGTGGAAGCTGGCGTGCGTCACCACGTCGATGTCGCAAACGGGAAAGCGCTCCTGCACCCGCCGCACCACGAGCAACGCCGGGTCGTTGGCGTCCTGCACGCCGAACACGATTTGGAAATTCGGGTAGGCCTGGGCGCAGATGGAGGCGAGCGCCTGCTCCAGCATGGGCTCGTCCCCGCACAGCGGCTTCAGCACGGTGACGGCTGGGCGATAACGCGCGGGACGGCGCGGGCGGCGGGCAAACCGCTGCACTAGGACGGCGCCAGCCGACACCGACGCCAAGCCGCCCACTGTCAGTGACCCGGCAATCAGCGCCAGGATCCAGGCGGCCGTCGCAAAATCAATCATGACCAAGCCGCCATGCGCCGGACTGACCAGCCAACAGTTGATCGAACCACGGCGCCCGTGGGCGGCGCATCCGGTCTCGTGGAGCAGAACAAGCGTTAACCGCGACAATCCATGATGCGCCGTTGATTACGCGCAACCGACTACCTCTGCAATCGAGCGAAAGCTGTCACACCGGCGTAAATCTAAAGTTTATCGGCGCTCGGCACCGACGGCAGGGCGCCAGCTTCGGCAATCGCGGTTGCCGCCTGGATAAGGGCGAGGTGACTCAAGGCTTGCGGCACGTTGCCGAGCATGTGCCCGTCCAGGTCCATCTCTTCGTGCAGCAGGCCCAGATTGCCGCCACATGCCGCAAGCATCGCATCCATCTGCCGTACTGCCGCCACTCCGTCGCCCTGCAACGCCAGCGCCTCGGCCATCCAGAAGCCGCACGCGATGAAGGTGCCTTCCTCCTCCGCCATGCCGGAGTAGCGGTAGACCAACGCGCCGCGGCCCAGTTCCCGCTGCACCGCTTCGCGCGTGGCGACGAGACGGTCGCGGCGCTCGAAGCCGAATCGGCTTCCCAACAGCAACGCCGCGTCCAGCCGCTCGGTGCCTGGATGCAGGGTGTACGACTGCTTGCCCTCGGACCAGCAATGCGCGTCGATCCAGTCCCGGATGCGGTCCCGCTCGCGACGCCAGCGGTCCGAATGGCTGGTGTCGATCTGCCCCTTGGCCGCGAGTGCCACCGCACGGTCGAGCGCCGCCCAGCAGCCCATCTTCGAGAAGGTGTAGTGCTCCTGCCGCTCCAGCTCCCAGATTCCGGCGTCACGGCCGCGCCACAAATCGGCGCAGCGATCGGCGAGTTGGGTCAGCAGCCGGCGGGTGACGAGGTCGAGCACATGGCCGCGCTCCACGAACAGCGCCGCGGTTTCCAGCACGTCGCCGAAGATGCCGAGCTGCGACTGGTCGCGCGCCTTGTTGCCAGACAGCACCGGGCGGCTGTCACGGTATCCCGGCAGGTCGAGTTCCCGCTGCTCGGGACTGAGCGCGCCGTCCAGGCGGTACATCGTGCGGATATGGCCGTCATGCCGGCGGATGGTCGCGGTCAGCCACGAGAACGCCGCCTTCGCCTCCTCGGTGGCATCGACCCGCAGGAACGCCTTGATGCTGAAGGCGGCGTCGCGCACCCAGGCATAGCGGTAGTCGTAGTTCTTGTTGCCGCCGATCCGCTCCGGCAGCGAGGTCGTGGCCGCCGCCGCGATGGCGCCGCTGGGCGAGAACAGCAGCAGCTTGAGCGCCAGCGCGCTGCGCCGCAGGTCGGCGGCGTAACGGCCGTCGCAGGCGAGGTTGCCGGACCACTCGCGCCATGACTGGTCCGAGCGGTCGATCCTGGCGTCGATCGCGGCCAGGCCGCTCAGGATCAGCGGCTCGTCGGAGGACGCCAGCAACGCCATCGTGGCGCGGGAACCGGCAGCGGTGACCAGCCGTGCCTCCACGCCGCGGTCGTCCTCGGCCGTGCGTTCGACGGCGTCATCCGTACGGAACGCGCAGATGATGCCGTCGACATGCAGCACGTCGCCATGCGGGCTGGGCTCGCGCCATGAGTTCGCCCGGTCGAGCCGGCGGCCCGGACGAACCACGATGTGGAACGTGACCGAGCCTTCGAGGCCCTCCACCCGCCGCGCCAGTTCGCTCCATGGCAGCCGGCCGGAGATGCCGCTGTTGAGCGAGTCGGTCACGCGGGCGCGGCCGCTCGCCGTGGTGAACACCTGCTCCAGCACGTTGCTGTCGGGCCGGTAGCGCCGCTCGACGGTGCAGGCGTCCACCGGGGTGACCGAGAAGCGGCCGCCGGCGGGGTCCAGCAGGCGGTCGAACAGCGGTTCGCTGTCCAGGTTCGGCACGCACCACCAATCCACCGAGCCGTCCGCGCCCACCAGCGCCACGCTGCGCCCGTCGCCGAGTGCCGCATACCGCTCCAGCGGCAGCGCATCGCGGTCTCGCACCGGAGCGTAGGTCACGACGGGACGGCGCGCGTCGCGGACTGGTTCGGCATTTCATGATGTCCCTGGACTGGCGCGAACGCCGGCGCGTCGGGAAAGTTCGGGTAGCCTGGACACGCCCGATGCTTCGTGCGCAACACGGCCCGATGGTCCTCCGCCCAATGGCTCCTCGCATGACCCTGGAGCAGTTGCGCGTGTTCACGGCGGTGGCCGAACGCCAGCATGTCACCCGCGCCGCCGAAGCGCTCAACCTCGCCCAGTCCGCCGCCAGCGCAGCCATCGCCAGCCTGGAGGCGCACCACGGCGCCAAGCTGTTCCATCGCGTGGGCCGCGGCATCGCGCTGACCGAGGCCGGCTCACTGTTCCTGATCGAGGCGAAGGCGGTGCTGGCGCGGGCCGAGGCGGCGGAGCTGGTGCTGTCCGAGCTGGGTGGCCTGCAGCGCGGGACGCTCGCGGTGCAGGCCAGCCAGACCATCGCGAGCTACTGGCTGCCACGCCACCTGGTGGCGTTCCGCCGCGCGCATCCCGGCATCGACATCCGGCTCGGCGTGGGCAACACCGCGCAGGTCGCGGCGGCCGTCCACCTCGGCGCCGCCGAACTCGGCTTCGTCGAAGGCGGCATCGACGACCCGGCGCTCACGACGTGCCGGGTGGCGCGGGACCAGTTGGTCATCGTGGTCGGCCCCGAGCATGAATGGGCCGGCGCCGCACGCCTGGAACCGGCCCGCTTAATCGAAAGCGAGTGGGTGTTGCGTGAACCCGGCTCCGGCACCCGCTCGGTGTTCGAGGCCGCCCTGGCGGGTTTCGGCATCGCCGCCGGCGCGTTGCGGGTGGCGTTGGAGCTGCCGTCGAACGAGGCGGTGCGGGCCGCGGTCGAGGCCGGGATGGGGGCCACCGCGATCTCCGCCTCGGTTGCCGCATCGAGCCTGGAGGCGGGGCTGCTGCACCAGGTGTGCCTGGCCTTGCCGGAACGCGACTTCACCGTGCTGCGTCATGCCGGGCGTCATTGCAGCCGGGCCGCCGAGGCGCTGCTGCATCTCGTCGCCAGCCGGTCAGTCGCCAGCCGGTCAGGCGATTGCGAGTAGCCGGATCAGGCCGAGGCTGATCGTGCCCAGCACCAGCAGCGACGCCGTGACCGCCAGGGTCACCCGTCCGCCCGCCCGCGCCACCACGCGCAGGTCGGTGCCGAGGCCGAGCGCCGCCATGGCGACGATGGTCAGCAGGTTCGCCGCGACCGCAGCCGGCATCAGCACAAGATGCGGCACCAGATCCGCGGAGCGCAGTGCCGCCAGTGCCAGGAAGCCGACGATGAACCAGGGCACAAGCTTATGCAGCGGCAGCGCGCCCGGCTTCGGGCGGTCGCCGGCGGTGACGTGCGGCAGCGCCTCGTCGGTCGCGTCGCGCGCGCGGCGCGTCAGCAGCGAAAGGGCGAACACCACCGGCCCCAGCATCAGCACCCGCATCAGCTTGACCAACGTGCCCATGTGCACCGCGACCAGGCCGAGCGGCGCGGTGGCGGCGAGCACCTGCGGCACCGCATACACGGTCAGCCCGGCCAGCACGCCATATTGCAGGCCGCTCAGGTGCAGCAGCGCCGGCAGCAAAGGCAAGCCGATCACCGCGATCACGCCCAGCACGGCGGTGAAGGCGATGGACGCGGCCACGTCCTCGCCGTCGGCGCCGATCACCGGGGCCACGGCGGCAATGGCGGAGTTGCCGCAGATCGAGTTGCCGCACGCCACCAGCGTCGCCATGCGGTGCGGCAGGCCAAGCAGCCGGCCGATGCCGTAGCTGGCGGCGATTGCCACCACCACGACGCCGGCGATGCCGCCCAGCAGCGCCGGTCCGACCGCCAGGATCGCCCGCGCGCTGACCGATGCGCCCAACAGCATCACCGCGATCTCCAGCAACGTCTTGGCACTGAAATCGATGCCGGAGAACCATCGGACGCCCGGCGTCCAGGCGGTACGCACTGCGGTGCCGACCAGGATCGCCAACACCAGCGCCTCAAGCCAAGCTTTGCCCAACACCGCCGACTCGACCCGTTCCAGGCCGCTCGCGGCGCCCGTCACCGCCAAGCAGAGCAGCAGGCCGGGCGCCACGCCCGCCACCCGGCGCAAGCGCGCGGCGGAGGAGGCAGGCCGCGGGACCCGCGGCAGGTTCGGCAGCGCCAGCGCGGTGGATGGGTGCGGCATCGGAGCCTCGTCGATCTGGATGACCGACAATTTGCGACGCGCCGGCCGCAGCATCCAACGTCAAGGTCCGATCGGATCAATCGGCTGCGGCGATCGATCTAGCCCGCGTCGGGGGTTCGGCGCGGTCAACTGATGACGATCCGCGACACCTCCCAGGCCGACCTGCCGTAGAACTTCTGCGACTTCAGGTTGGAATCGCTGTCGAACGGGTAGATAATGAACAGCGGGCCCTTGTCGCGCACCGGCATGTACTCGCCGTCGCGCTTTATCGCCAGGATGACGCCGTAACGGGCAAAGTCGTCGACCGGGATCTGCGACGAGTAGTCGTTCAGCGCAATCGCCAGCAGATTGCTGCCGGTGGACTCGAGCCGCCGCAGCAGGTCACTCATCAGCACGCCCTCGAAGGTATCCGGCCCCGGATACCAGGGCGTCTTGGTGGTGAACGAATGCTGCGGCATCGCTTCCAGCATGGCGCGATCGAAGATCGCCGTTTCGCCGTCGTTGGTCGCGCCGATCTTGCCGGTGACCGTGAGGATGACTTTGCCCGCAGGCTTCGACAGATCCGTCGCCGCGGCCGCCTGTCGCCCGACACCGGCAAGCATCACCGCCGCCGCCAAACCCGCCACGCGGCGTCTGGACAAGCATCTGTTCATCGTGATCCTCGCTGTTGGTTGTGAAAGGCCGTTCGAGCTTCCGCTCAGGCGTCGGCGAGCGCGGCGGCCAGCGCTTCGTCGGCCCGCTGCAAATAGCCTGGCACGTCCTGCGACGGCATCGGCCTGCTGTAGAAGTAACCCTGCACCTCGTTGCAACCGGCATCGCGCACCTGATCGAGCTGCCAGGCGGTTTCCACGCCTTCCGCCGTGGCGCGCATCCCAAGCTGGTGCGCCAGGCTGGTGATCGCGTTGACGATGGTGCGGCAGTCCGGCCGTGTCGGCATCTGCCGGATGAACGACTGGTCGATCTTGATCTTCTCGAACGGGAAGCTGCGCAGGTAGCTGAGCGAGGAGTAGCCGGTGCCGAAATCGTCGAGCGTCACATGCACGCCGAGGTCGCGCAACTGGTGCAACGCTTTGACCACGCTGTCGCTTTCTAGCAAAAGCACGGATTCCGTGACCTCCAGGTCGAGCCGGTCTGGCGCTAGGCCGGAGCTGTGCAACGCCGCGATCACCGACTCTACAGCATTATCGCCCTTGAATTGCAACGGCGACAGGTTGACCGACACCCGGAGCGGGTCGGGCCAGGTCTGGGCGTCGGCACAGGCCTGCCGCAGCACCCAGCGGCCGATCTCCTCGATCAGCCCCAGTTCTTCAGCGATCGGAATGAAATCCACCGGCGAAACCATGCCTCGTGCCGGATGCCGCCAGCGCAGCAGCGCCTCGAAGCCGAGTTGGCGATTGGACGCCAGGTCGACGATCGGCTGGTAGAACACTTCCAGTTGCCGGTTGGCCAGCGCATCGCGTAGGTCGAGTTCGATCTTGCGCCGCGCCTGCAGCTTCACGTCCATCTCGGGGGCAAAGAAACGGAAGGCGGCGTCTCCCTCCTTCTTGGCCTCGCGCAGCGCCGTGTCGGCGTGCTTGATGATATCGTCCGCGTCGGTCATGCCGAAGGCGCTGCGGGCAATGCCGATGCTGGCGCTGACGACGGCACGCTGCCCGGGCAGGTCGTAGGGCTGGCAAAGCGTCCCGAGGACGCGCTCGGCCAGTTGCGCCGCCTCGCCCTCATCGGCGGATTGCAGCAGGATGGCGAACTCGTCGCTGCCCAGCCGCGCGATCAGGTCGCCCTGGCTCACGCAATGCTGCAGCCGGCTGGTCGCGATCTCGAGCAGGCGGTCGCCGGCCGCATGGCCCAGGGTCTCGTTGATCGTCTTGAAATGATCGAGGTCCACGCACAACACGGAAAACCCGTCGGCGTCGGAGCGCATGGCCGCCAGCAGCTCGCTGAGCCGCTGGTGGAACTTCAGCCGGTTCGGCAGCCCGGTCAGCGCGTCGTGCTGCGCCAGGTAGCTGATCCGCGCCGCCACCCGCCGCTGCTCGGTCAGCTCCTCGTAGGTTGCCACCCAAGCGCCATCCGACATCGCCTGGTGCGTGACCGACAGCGTCCGGCCGTTCGCATCCTCGTGCGAGAAAGTACCGGAGCGCCGCGCCGCGCCAAAGTCGCGTTCCTCCTTGGAAAAGGTCTCGAAGCCGCCCTTGCTAAAGCTGCCGGCGAGCGATATTGCCGACATGAGGTTGGACAGGCTGGTGCCCGGCCGTGCCGCGCCGGCATCGATCCCAAACAGCTTGACGAAGCGCATGTTGCAGACGATCAACCGCCGGTCGGCATCGAACATGCACAGCGCCTGCGACATGTTGCTCAGCGCGGCGTCGAACCGATTGCTGCGCAGGTGCAGTTCGAGGTCGCGTTCGCTGAGCACGCTGTTGCTGCGCAACAGATCTGCCCCGGTCTGGCGCAGTTCGCCGATCAGTCCCTGCATCTCGCGATGGATACCGCTCAACAGCCGGTTGTCGAGGCGAATCATCGTGATCAGGCCCAGGCTGCACAGGATCAACAGCAGCAATGCGCCGGAAAACTCCCAGTGCAGCCGGTTGAGGTCGTTGCCTTCCGCCGCGGCCGCCTCGCTGTTGCGCGCAAAGACCAGCGCCGACAACTGCGACAGCTTGAAGTTCAGCGGCAGCAACATCGCCATGAGTTGCCGCGCAACCCCCGGCTGGTCGATCCTGTCCACCAGCGGCTGGGCGGCGGTGGTCGCGTCTTGCAGCGCCTGGACGGCGCCCACCATCTCCGGATGCGGGCGGATGTAATCCCAAGCCTCTCCCTCGCTCAACAGCTTGGCGCGGTTGGACACGAGGTCGAGCCAGAGCTGCACCTCGTCGCGGGAGTCGGCGGTGACCTCGACCGCGTTGTTGCCGACAGTGGCCTCCAGCCGCGCCACGTCCGCCACCGACTGCGTGATGACCCAGGTCAGTTCGGAGCGAGAGGCGTCGTCGGCTGCGTTGCGCTGGCGGATGACAAGCGTGGAGACGTAGATGGCGAGACCGATCAGCACGAGGGTGACGGCAAACAGCAGCCGCCGCGACAGGCGCCGCCCACGCGTCTCCTTGATGGGCGGCTGCCAGGCCGCGCGCCGCTCGCCGATGCCCCTGTCAGGGGAGACCAGGCTGTCCGGGTGCGCCTTCCTTCCGAAGTTGCGGAGGACCATTACCGTGCGGGGCTTAGCGCCAAGCATTCACGCGAGAACTCGTTCTTGGCGTCTTGATCCCCGGTCATGGCGCCAAAATACGCCGAGGTCACCATGCGGCTGTCGTGGCCGCCCAGGACGCCGCGATGGGTCTTGCACATGTGCACGGCGCTGATCCGCACGGCCAAGCCGCGCGGCGCCGTCTTGGCCATGATGAAGTCGCCGATCTGATTGACGAGTTCTTCCTGGATCTGCAGCCGGGCGGCGAAATACGCCACGATGCGGTCGTATTTCGACAACCCGACGACGCTGCCGTCCGGCCCCGGCATGATGCCGATGAACGCCTGCCCATAGATCGGCAGCAGGTGATGCGCGCAGGTCGAGCGCACCTCGATCGGCCCGGTGATGATGAGCTGCCCGTCGGGGGCAACGTTCTTGAACTCGGTAATGTCGGGCGGCTCGCTGAAGCGCCCCCGCATCAGTTCGTTGACGAACATCTTGGCCACCCGGCACGGCGTGTCGCAGGTGTGCGGGTCCTGGCCGTGGTCGATCTGGAAGATGTCGAACAGCTCCTCCAGCTTGCGCGTAGCGGCGGCGATCATCGTAGCCTGCTCGCCGGGCGACAGCGGATGGCCGACC
>JAABUJ010000638.1_pt1 | contig 65104 bp, 64 predicted proteins | sample 5559131 | NCBI WGS metagenome assembly JAABUJ01 (sample SAMN10711875, study PRJNA513366) | rock metagenome | isolation source: Antarctica rocks | place: Antarctica: Victoria Land, Mt New Zealand nord | collected 2016-01-07 | reverse complement strand
AGTTATATATTGCTTTATGTTGAGTTCATTATAGTTATGAAGTGATGTTGATAGCTATTCTATCAAAATCTGTTATAAAAGCTTTATGTCTACTCTGTCTCACTGTTAATAAGATTGTGATGTGATCTCTGCTGCAGACAGTAAAAGATGAGTAATAATAAAATAGTAATTAAAGTTATGATGTTATTGTTGTATCTTGCAGCTAATTAATCATTGAGTAATGTCTGAGCTGCTTAGCATTAGATTTATGATGCTGTACACTTATTAAGATTTTTATGTGACTAAGTTCTGCAGTAAAAACAGAGAGAGCTGTCATTCATTTATTATTTATATTAGCTGCTTTATCTGTGAATTCTTCTTCACTCTTAGACTTCTTCATGTTAAATGATGCAGATTAAAGTCTCTCATTATAATGTGTTGTTAATAATTATTCTTCAATAAATCATTTAGTTGCTTCAAAGTTGCTGTAATATTCTTTTTGACTGCTTCTCTGTATACATTGTGAATGCATAGACACTTAGACTGACTATATTCAGTATATTGAATCTTTAAAGTCATAAGATCTTTACTGTATGTCTAAACTGTTCAGTCTGTGCAGTTCAGTTATGAGTTAATGTAAAAGCAGACTTGAATTGATTTTTTTTTTGTGAATTTTAGATAGATCAGATGAAATTGATTTTTGCAGAAATGATAAATATTGTTGTTATATTTATTGTATCATGACTTCTGAATGATCAGCACATCATAGTTTTATATGATGAGATTTTAAAGCAGAGATGTCATGATCTTGTTTCTTGACTTCATTGTGTTGTACTGTAAAATAACAAAATTTAAATATATTGACATTACTCTGTCATCATTGTGATCTTTAAAGTTAATGTTGTCTCTATATTTATGATGTTTACTGTGAAGTTATCTTAACTAATAAGCAGCAAGCTCACTGAGTTCTGCTTAAAGACATTCTTAATTTCTGTTATTTAACTGTTCTTTAAATTTATCTAACACTTAAAGAACTTAATGCTTCAATGATTTACTGCTGTCTTTATTGTCACATTTATCTTTTACATTTTTAAAGATCTGATTGTGATTCTTTTAGATCTGTTTTCATTCACTAACTTCAAAGAGATTTAATTTGCATCTGTGATCACTGTTTTTATAAATGATATTGATTGTTTTTCATTTTCATTGATGAATGTCTTCAGAACTGATGTCAGAATTGATGAGATTCTTATAAGAATTTTAAATATTGTTAAGTAAGATCTGCTGATGATTTCATGATCATTACTCATTGTTATATATAATGTAAATGTTGCATTCTCACTAATATTGTCACTGCTGTCACTGTTGTCTCTGTTGCTGCTGTTAATACTTTTACTGTAACTATTAATGTCAATCTCACTGACTTCATCATTGACTGTCTTTAAGAATGTGACTTCTTTAAGTTTAATAATTAATGTCTAAATTAATACTCATTACTGAGTCTACTTAATGTTATATATCATCTGTATGCACACTGTCTCTTTCTGAAACTCAGAATACTTGTTGTTTCATGTTTTGTGTAAGTCTTCACAGCTTATACACTTTCTAATGTTGAATTTTAGATTCTTAAAGAAGCAATTCTTAAATCTATGACTCTCTACACATATACTGCATTTCTGAGTATTTCTGCATTAAGCACTTATGTAATCATACTTATGACATTTAAAGCACTTCTAAATGCAATAAACTCAATCATATAACTCTGTCTTCTTGTACTCAGAGTCTCAAATCAACTCAGTTTAAAGTGTTAAATTGATGTGTTCTGCATTTATAAATTTCATCATTACAGATTCTGTCACTCATTTTAAGCTGCACAGTCATCTTATATAGTTAATTAAGATGTCTTCTTTAACTTCAATCTTATGATTTTCTGTCTATATATGTGTTACTATAACTTGCTAATCTTTCATTTTAATGCTCTATATCAATATGCTGTGCACAATAACATCATAAATGATGATGACTATCTTGCTGCCTGCTTCTAGAGATATAATTCATTTAATATTATTCTGTAATGACTCTTTTTCAGTCACTGTAAATATATACACTGTCAGATCATCTAACTTCAGTTACTTAATAGCTGCAATCTTAATAGTGATGATGTTTTGATCTGCAGTGACACAAATATGACTGTTGATACAATTATGTAGTGTAACTGATGAGAGAGTATATCAGTGATTAATGAGAACAGTATCAGTAAGTTTAATGACAATTCTGTAATCATTAAATATGAAAAGATCTGTGATGATGCTTCTTTCTTTAAATAATGATGAAAAAAACACTGCTATTAAGAATGATGATGCATCTGCTGTTATCTGAGCTCAGATATGTGTATATTTATATTCTGTAATGATGAAGAATTGTAATGCAGAGTTTCTGCTGATGAGAATCTCTAGAATGTTTTTTGTGACTGTGATGTTGTGTTATACTGTATTCATGATTTATTATAGAGCTTTCAGATCAGCTACAATTTAAGCTGTTTCAGATTGATTCAGAACTCTTTCTGTGAAGTTCTGAACAGATCTGACAAAGAGTTCAATGTAAATTTATTGAAGAACCTTTTTAGATTTGTCTTTCTTGATCTTTGAATTCATAAAGATCTGAAGTTGAGTTGCTTCATGTTTCAATTGAGTGACATGCTCTGATAAAGAGAAGAGTTGCACATTCACTGCTGATCATGAAAGTTCTGACATTGTGATCTATATCAAGTTATAGAGCACAATGAGAAGAGTTACTGACTAGATTTTAAGCTTATTTGGTGCGGTTCTGGTGAAGTTATTCTGAAAATTTGTTTTGAGCTAGAGGAGGTGTTTTTCCTTGAAGCATGAAGTCCGCCATTGTTTTGTGCACAGAGGTAGTCTGCATTAACCGAAACAAGAAACACATCTTATGTAAGGAGTATTGAGGAAGACTGCATAAAAAAACGTCATAGCGTAGCAACTCACATCACCCAACAAGAACAAGCCGGCCAAATCGTATCGATAGCTAGCAATATGGCATTCCCGAGATCCTTGGATCGTGGCAGTGAGAGCGTTGATTGCTTCCGAGATGGGAAGCATAGGATAGGAACACCTTTAACTTGACTTACAATTGCCCTGATACCATTTTCACAAGAACAACATCAACCTACACCCGCGAAAGGCATGGACACCATGGCGACAACAATAGGCACTGCCATATCGACCAGTACGGAAGTACCGTCATTGGAGCCATCACGTACCACTGACAACAATCCCTCCAATCATGCTCCGGAACTCAACGGCAAACCAGGTCAAAGCATGGAGAAGAAATATAGACACATTGCAGCTGTGCATTCAAGGCCCAGGACCTCATGCCTCAGCCATGACTCCGATGCTGCACCGAGCTTTTTAGGCTTCAGGAACCTCATGGTGATAGTCCTGAGTAAGTATGTCGAGCTTCCTCTTTGCAGTTGCGCGTGGTAGAGCTTGGCTGATACTACATACAAGTTGTGATGAACTTACGACTTATGGTAGAGAATTTCATGAAGGTAGGCTGGATATGGACTGTGGACTTGTGATGCTCAAGCTAATGCGTTGTAGTATGGTGTTCTGATCTGTGTACGGTGTCACGACTACCGGCGACAGGACGTTGTCCTCGGCGCCATTCTGTACGCTCTCATCCCATGCCATCTGTTTGTTGCCTACATCATTGAGTTGGCTGCGGCACAACAAGCAAAGGGCGCAGTTGGCCGCATGAAGAAGAATGAAGCGGAAGCCATACATACAGACCCATCAGAAGCACAGAAGGAATTCCAATTGACATGGCGAGTCATTGCTTTTGCGCATACGATCAACGCCACGCTGTCCCTCCTGATCACTACGGTGGTGGTCTACAACAACATATTCCATCCTCTCATCGGCACGCTCTGTGAACTACATGCCATAATAGTGTGGTTGAAGATCTGCTCCTATGCTTTCACGAACCGGGACCTTCGACACGCACTTTTGCATCCGGGATCCACATCCGCTCTCCCAGACATATATACCGTCTGTCTATATCCGCGAAACGTCTCCCTGGATAACATCATCTACTTCTGGTGGGCGCCAACCCTAGTCTACCAACCCGTCTACCCGCGCTCATCTCACATCCGGTGGACTTTCGTCTTCAAACGTCTAGCCGAGGTCGCGGGTCTGAGCGTCTTCATGTGGCTTGCCTCAGCACAATACGCCGCTCCCTTGCTCCGAAACTCACTGGACAAGATTGCCACGCTCAACATCGCCTCGATCATAGAACGTCTGATGAAGCTCTCGACAATCTCAATGGTCATCTGGCTCGCTGGCTTCTTCGCGCTTTTCCAGTCGTTCCTGAACGCATTGGCGGAGATCACAAGGTTCGGAGATCGGGAATTCTACACGGACTGGTGGAACAGCCCCAGTGTCGGGGTGTATTGGCGAACGTGGAACAAACCAGTCTACCACTTTATGAGGAGGCACATCTACTCTCCGCTCGTAGGAAGGGGTTGGAGCTCCAACATGGCGAGCGCGATCGTATTCGTCTTTTCGGGTGTATTGCATGAGCTTCTGGTCGGTGTGCCGACGCACAATATAATCGGTAAGTTTCTTCACTCGTCTCGCCTCGTGCGACTGGTCTGACTAGTCTTCCGCAGGTGTCGCGTTTATTGGCATGATCGTCCAGCTACCACTGGTGATGGTCACCCTCCCGTTGGAGAAAATGCAAGGCATCAACGGCAAGGTCGTTGGTAACTGTATCTTCTGGGTGAGTTTCTGCCTCGTCGGTCAGCCGTTGGCCGCTCTGCTGTACTTCTTCGCCTGGCAGGCCAAGTACGGTAGTGTCAGCAAAGCGCAACTGCCATAGTCTAGTTTGTGACTCAATTTAGTATATCCTCCTTTTCAATTTAGCTTCCCATCGCAGTGTGTAAAGCAATGAGAACCACGTCAAACACAGATGCCCCGACCGGCCATTGCCTCCGCTTTTCAGCGGTCTCCGTACTCCTCTTCTAAAGACTCTATTCCACTTACCACCCTCTTTTGCATGACTACTTCCTGGTCTCTCACCCCCGTCTTCCTCCTTCAACTCTTATGCCCATGTACTCCGTGTTCGGCGCCCAGTCTATTACTCATGGAACGACTTGGACGGTCTACGTTCTATCTCCCGCCCCATCCTCTCACGAGGATGAGAACAGGATGTAGGGATTACCGTGACAGCCCAGAAGTGTGGATTCTTACCAGAAAATGAGATATCAGACGTGAGAAGAATTCAGACCACGCTTGCATAAGCGGGTTCAGATCTAGTATATCTCTATGTCTGCACCAGTATATACACTAAACTCCATCCAAGCCCATCACTCATCAACCGTCCCCCGCTCCCGCATCCGCATCCGCCTCCGAGTCGGACTCGATAGCCGCCGGCACCGCATCCAACTTCTCGGCTTTACTCGCTCCGGCGTTCTGGGAAGCGGGTAAGCCAGCAGAAGAAAGATAGAGGAATTGGTGGCTTCTGAACTGGTCGATGGCTGAGAAGAAAGTGTAGAACCTGCAGTTATCTTAGCGTCCATCAAACACGGTACTGGTGCGTACGTGCAAAGAAGGGAAAGAGTAGTTCACATACTGATTATCCCTCTCCTCCTCCCTAAAGATCCTCTCATAAATCTCCCTCCTCTTGAACTCCGCTATCTCCCCCTCGTACTTCCCGAAATCGATCTTCTCCTTCCCGAACTTCGTCGACGCCCGCTCGTTATACGAGTCGAAGACCGGCCTCTCCAACAACAACCCCAGCCCGGGCGCTTTTGGGATGCTGATCTTGTCGGCGCCGTAGCTTTCGACGGTCCGGTTGACGTCGCAGCCGCAGCGGACGATCAGGGCGGCCATGGAGACCATCTTGCGGATCTGGTGCATCATGAAGCTTTGGCCGTGGACTTTGAGGGAGAGCCATTCGGTGTCGTTGATGAGGATGGGGGTGGGGTTGACGACGAAGCTTTTGATGACGCGTTTGGCGGATGGGTCGCGGTGGGCTTTTTGTATGGTGTAGTTGTGGAAGTTGCGCGTGCCGACGTAGAGGGAGAGGACGGAGCGGATGCGGGCGAGACGGGCGGGGTCGATGCGGTAGGCCTTCTTGGCGGTTGTGTAGGCTGCTCTGAGGGATTTTGTGGCGTTCTCGAGAGGCGATCGCTCTTTCGAGGAAGTAGGATGGTCTTGAGGAGGGCCGGCTTCTTTCGAGTGCGATGCTCCGTAATTTCTCTCCTCTTCCTGGCGCTCAGTCTGCGCGCCCTCCGCCGTACTTGCGCTATCATCTGCAGCTTCTGGCTCATACAATGCCTTCTGGACAAGAGCTCGTGTTGCACTATCTAGAGAGTCTAGAACAGGCTTGATGTACTTCTCCTCAGCCACAGGCCAAAAGGTTGATACTTCTTCCTGCCTTTCCTCAAATTCCTTGCTATCGCCAGCCTCCTCTGCAAGCTGTACGAGCTTCCGTCCCAGATAGCTATCCGGATGTGGTGGGAGAAACGCATGCGTAGGTATCAGGTACTCGTATATCCTTGAATTACAGACCTGATAACAGCTGAAGCTCCCAGTTGTCCGCTCGTAGCCCCATACTCGTATTTGTGGTGAAAGATTGTCATTGATTTTCTGGACTATGTGCTCGTCCTCAACAATGAGCTTCAATGAAACGACATTTCCAGCCGCATGTACGCCTTTGTCCGTCCGGGCACAGCGAACGAAAGAGGATTTCTTTGGGTCATCGGCGTTCGCTTTCGAGATTGCGCCGGCGGAGACGAAGGCAGCGAAGAGGTCTCCTTCGATGGTTTTCGCTGTGGAATTACTATAGCAGTTTTTAGCTTTCGATTCAAGGCAGCACAAATTCATATCCCACAATTGCATGCCCTTGTATCCGGTACCGGAGTAGCCTATCATGACGGCAACTTTGTGCTTCGGCCTCCGCTCCTCGTTCTTGATGTCGTCGCTGGTGAAAGGTAATTGGTAGATAGGCGTCTTACCATCTCCAGCCTCGGTCTTTAGCCTTTTCTTTGCTTGCTCGTCGTCGTTGCGGGCTCGTTTATCTACACGGTTACGGCTTGATCAATTAGTCTTCAAGGAACGGGGACCCTGTTCAATGCTATCATCATACCTCCATTCTCCACGCCCCATATCTTTTCTCTTATTGCGTCGATCGCCACGGCCTCGGGCGTGAGAATCGCCTCTGTTCTGCCTTTCCTGGCGCTGTGGATGGCTCGGGAACTGATCCATTGGTGCTGATGAATCGGTATTGTTGGGTAAAGGCTTCTCCTCTGGGTCCATCGCAGTGCGTTCAGGAGCTTCGGCATCGTGTTCTACGCCCATAGTGTTGGGTAAAGATATGTACAGTATATACGTGTTCCGTAAATTATCCCCAGCTTCGAACCTAGTTCGCGAATTCCGATTTAAGGTTCAGCCTCGATTCCTTGGCGCACTAGCTCAGCCCTGCGGCCTTTTCATCAATAAGGTACAAAATACCCGCCGTCAATGGGACCACTATCCGGCCAAACAGTCACTCTTTCGGTCAACTGCGCTTCCATTACACTTCACATCGTCAGCTCCACAGCTGTTGTGAAGGAGTCATGGATAGCAACTTCGCATGGTCATAGATATGATCACTCATCGCTCGTTTTAACACCACCCCGTCCGCTTGTGAAGCACAGAGCAACGAGTCGCACAATCGGTACCATCACCATCTAACACGCACCAGAGGAATACCACCTCCCCTTCTCAGCCATGGATCTTGCAAAGACCCTCATTAGAAGTGTCGTGCGCGCCTTCTATGAGACGAAACACGTTCTCGTTATAGATGCCTTGATGATCCACTCAGCGTATGTGGTATCAGCCACATAGCTGAGAACTGCACATCAGAGCTGATTTGTTGGCCAGTCTGCACAATGACGACCTTGCCTTGCTTCTGGGCATGCAGCAGAAGGATCTGCGGAAATTGTGTGGGAAGCTGAGGGAGGACAGACTGCTGGCAGTGTACAACCTCCCCTGACATCTTACGTTCTGTAGCTTGTGCTAAAGTAGAGGTTCCAGTCATTCTCGTCAGGAGACCCGCGAAGGGATGCAGCGTCCGATCAGCAAGGACTACTACTACATCGACTTCCACGCGACCATCGACAGCATCAAATACCGCATCTACCGCATCACCCAGAAAGTCAAGGAGATGTACAAACCGTCCGAGGAGAAGAAGGATTATTTCTGCCCGCGGTGCTCCGCTCGTTGGACCCAGCTGGAAGTTCTCGACAACGTCGGCGCCCTAGGCTTCATCTGCCACCGCTGCAACGGCGTGCTGGAACGAGACGAAGAAAGCGCCGGCGACAAAGGCGGGCACGAGAAGCAATCACGCCTGATGAGCCAGCTCGAAGGCATGTTGAAACTCCTGCAGCACATCGACTCGGAGATCATCCCGAACAACGACTTCGACACCGCCTTCTCCTACGCCGTCCCCGTCCAGCGCAACCACTTCGTCAACCCCGTCCGCCCCACCGTCCCCGTCGAGCCCAGCCGTGCCGCCCCAAGCTCCGTGAAAGGCCTCGCGCAAAACACTACGCCCCAGCTCGAGATCTCCCTCACCACCAGCTCCGAGAAAACAGCCGCGGAACAAGCCGCCGAAGCGCAGCGCAAAGCCGCCATCGCCGCCCAGAACGTCCTGCCCGTCTGGCACACCAACTCGACCGTCTCCGGCGAAACCGCCACTCTCGGCGCCAAAGAAGCCTCGCTCAAGCGCGAACGAGACCCGACTGGCTCCGGCACCTCCCGACTCAAGCAAGAAGACAGCGGCGAGAAGAAAGAGACAAACGTCCTGAACGACGAGCTGGCGGCTTACTACCAGCAAATGGAAGAAGAGAAAGCACGCGAGGCGAAAGAGGACGAAAGCAGTGGCGCCGAGGAAGACGACGATGACGACGACGCTGACGACTTCGAGGACGTGGCCCTCACCACCTCCGGCCTCGCCACGCCCAGCAGTTCCGCACCTACCGCTCCCGGGTCGACCGGAAACGGGAACGGGACCCAAACCGAAAACGGGAACCGAGACGGGAGTAAACCCCCGCCCACCACGAACGGCGCCAAGCGCTCGCGCCAGGAAAGCGAGTCCGGCAGCAGCGCGCCTGCTACCGGGGTTGCGACGCCGGCGGAGACTGATCGTGTGTTCACGAGTGGTACGGCGGTGGCGGCTGCAGTGGTGGTGGTGGATAGCGGGGAGGAGGAAGAGGAGCGGGCGAGGGCGGCGAAGAGGGCCAAGGTTGAGGGGTTGGAGAAGGGCGGAGGGGGAGTCGTTGGGATTGGGATAGGGACGGGGACGGGGACGGAGAAGGATTCGGACGAGGACGAGGAGGGCGAGGTGGATTTCGAGGATGCGTTGTGATGGTTGCGGATGATGATGTGTCGTGCGGGAGTATTGGTGGGTGGTTGTAAAATGCGAATGTGTGCTGACATGTACTGGACCATGTAACGGTTGGAGTCCGGTGTGTCCGAGTGCGTATGCGTGTGCAGGTGTGGTGGAGAACCGGATGAGGGCCTGGGAGGGAGAGAAGATGTTATGCCACGCAGTGCACGAAAGAATGGGGTTTTACAGGCATGTACGAGTTCGAGATCAGTCATGGGATGTTAGAACACTTCACCATAAGTTAGAAGAAAGAAGGTCCCCGGTTCCAACACGCTCTAGAGCCCCTGCCCTGGCACACACACACTCACACATACATACCAAGTTCGGCCTGCTCTGCGTAAAAGTGTGATTCCAATAGATACACAGAAGTCAATATAGGAGGAATAAAGAAGGTCCCTCGGTCCCTCCGTCCCTCCATGCATGCTACCCATCTGAACACCGCACCCATCCCATCCCATCCAAGAGTGCCGTTTACCGATTAAACGAGGGTCCACAAGGACATGACGTCCTTCCTGGACCGAACAATCTATCCCGAGCACAGCACCGCACACGTATCCTCATATCCCAGATAAAAACCCCACTACGCTATCAAATAACGACACCGAGACACCCAGATGCCTGCAAGCACGTTCAAAGGAGTGTACTAAAGACATGAAACCATTTCCCTCCCGCACCAGATGCCCGGTCCCATTGTCCGTAAGCCCCCAATCTCCCTGATCGCATTTCCGTTTGCAACCCGAACACCAGCCCGTCGCCCAGTGATGCGCTACCTTAGTCAAGAAGTCTTTCAAAAGCCCTATGCTCCGCTCCGTCGCGCTGTCGTTCCATCCGTCAGATTGCGCCAATTTGAGGAAAAGAAGAACCGATTGATGGATGAATGGTGAGGTCTTCAAGGTGAGGGGATATGCAAGGTATCGAAATCCGGGTCGCTAGGTGGGTTGGAGGAAACGTCCCATCCTTCTAGACTAGATTAGCCATCTGTGCTCATCACGCGGGTTCAAGGTAGGCAAGGCTGGGTGGATCTTGACTGACCGGAAACGACATCGTCGGTCTCTTCGACGGTCAGAGTGGCCAGTTCTTCTAGCATGACTGGGTCGTACAATCAGTATGGCTTTCAGGTTTAGACCAGGGTGGGGGAGGGACCTACCTTCAGCCTCTCTCATATACCGCCTGTCCTTGACACTGTCGGCATCGAAGTAAGTTTCCAGGCAGTGCTTGATGACCAGGACGATGGACTCGATGGTTTTGGCCTCTGCCTGCTGCTGCTCCTGGATGTAGGCGACTCTGATCCGCTTCAGACAGTTCATGCACAATTCTCTCGCCGTCTGCCACAGGAGGTTGACCGTTTCCTCGTCATCGACCGTGTTGATGTCGTGGTCGAAGACGAGCCGTTGCAGCAGGTCCAGTGTGTCCTTGCGCACGCTTTCCTCCCAGTACAGCAGTAAAGGCGGGGCCCAGTCCGGCATCCTCTCTAGTACCAATCGGTCGAAAAAGTGTGGATGCCGTGTGAAACGCATGTTGCGGACGTGGCGGACCCGAGCAAAGAATTCCAGGTGCTCCTTACCGCCGTGGCCGTCGATGGTGTCAACGTCCAGGGATGTCCGAGATATCATATCTTTCGCCTCGATGGGTGAGGGTGAGAATTCGCAAAACGTAATGCCTGCTTGCAGGTACGGTCCAGCTAATGAAGCGGGATCAATCCCGATGCCGTTCATGATCGTTTTGTAGATGTGTGGGAGCAAGCCAAATTGGGGTTCGGCAAGTAGCATCAACTCAAGGACACCGGTCGTGGCGGATGTGTTGTGATTCAAACTCAACATCCGCTCCAGAAAGATCAGATTCTTCGACCTTTGAAGCTCTGAGCCGTAGCGTATGTAGGAATCCTCACGGTCTGTGAGCAGGAATTTCCCGTTGCTATAAGTTCGCTCTTCATAGTCCTCTTTGACGACACCGCCGAGCAAATCGATCTTGGTGAACAGAATGCCCACCAATTCGATCAGTTTGTTGTGCGAATATTTTCTGCCTTTCTCTAGCAACTTCCAGAGGGAAAGATTCTGTTTCAAAGTCCTGCCACCACCACTTTCGATGATCAGGATCTCCAGGCATCTCCTGAGGAAGCCCTCTTGGAGGATCACCGAGACTTCGGCTGTGCCGAAATTTGTCATTTCAGCGAGCAGGCCAAAGTAGTCATCCCAGGCTCGAGCATGCGCTTGAATAACCAGCAGCAGTTCTTTGAGACGTCGGACGACACTTTGGAAAGCGCCATCAACCTCGATCCAATCATCCTCAGTCGAACCGCTCTGCAATTCTTGGCTTTCAATTCCATACAGCCGTGGATCTTTTCGGTGTAGATAATCAAGGGCTGTGATGATCATCTTTCCGAAGTCATGACGGACTTTCGCAGTGGTACTCCTCAGGAGTAAGTTACGCATCGCATGCGGATGCGTCGACACCCAGTCCAGCGCTAGCTTACAGCAATCCGGGCAAGTCCCAATGACTTTCCCAAGCAGAGTCATCATAGCGTCAAAATCAGGGATGTCTTTTGTCCGAGAGATGACTTGATCAATATGTTCGAGCGCAAGCCATATGGCTTCCTTTTCGATGCTGTGGTCTTCAGAGCAAGATCCCTTGCTCAAGTAACGTAGTTGATCAAGGAGTGACCGAACGAACGGTGCATGAGCAGGATCAAAAAGACAGTACTTGCGAATGAACATCTCGTTCTCCATCGCGATATGATTGTACATATCCAGCGAAACTGGAAGTTCAATTGGAAGACCCAGCTGCGAGGGTGCTTGAATCTCTTCGATCGAAGAGATCCGTTGATAAAACAGCATGTACGCATTCCAAGCTTTGTGGAAACGGAGATGCGGGAAAGAAGAGTTCTGGAGCGGATCATTGAAACCGCCAAAGCATTGATCAGGGATCTTACTTGGGTCAAACCGGCTGACGTCTGCGTCGTTGTATTCGACCCAAGTCTCGACTTGAGAGGGGTTCACCGGGCGCTCCCGAATGTAAGAGTAGTAATGACCCGATTCGGCGGTGCCGCTGTGGACAAGCACACCTACCAGCTCAAACATATCCGGAGGAGTGGTATTGCCTGGTTCGCTCAGATGGTCGATCTTGAAAGGTGCCATGTCCAATTTCTCGGAGAAGTCGAAACGATCATTTATCTTGCTACGCATGCCGCTATTCACATCGTAATCGAATCTCTTAAGGTGGAAGATGAGATTATCCGGCACGTCTTTCAGACACGCTCTATTCCATGATCAGTGAGTTCTCCCTATGGGCTGCAGGCGACTCACCTCTTGACCGCATCAACGTGCCGACCACACGACGTACACGAGTATTTGTTATCTAGAACGAGAGGTCAATTGATACCTTCGAACCCGAGCAAAACACCAAACTTACCACCCTCCATGACCTCTCCTTCAACATAAGCAGCAAGACTCTCTTGAAGTGTGGCCATGCCTTTGATGTCGCATTGAATGGCCGAGAAGGGTTCCAGTCGTTCCGAGATATGTTCACACTCCTTCGACTTGATTTGCTGGACCAACTGACCGCCATAGAACGAGCGGAATTTCTTTTTCGCTTCCTCTGATAGAATCTGACCCTCCCAACGATCGAACAGAAGATTGTAGAACTCATCAACATCCATCTGTACCGAAACATCGATTGCCTCACTGTCGTAGGTGCGGATCGATTCAGCTACTCCTTGCGGGTCTACCGCCTTGAGCCAGGTGCTCTGCATGTGGGCGAAGAGCTTCTTTGTTTCAGCAAGGAGCCTCTGAGCTCCATCCCCGTCGGCGATGTTCGCTTCTAGCATGAACCTTCGGAATGTGACGTTCATGAAGAGCTGACTGAACAGGGAGTTCAGGTAGCATGTGTTGGAGAGGTTTCTGATACCAGGATAGCCGGTGGGAGAACGGATCATCTTCGAGCGCTCGAAGTTCCAGTTGGGTTCGTACTCGTAGTCTTGTGATATTTGAGCTAGGCCCCAGGACCAGGCAGGGAAGTACCGACCTTGAGGGACCAGTTCTTTCACAATCGCCAGCAGCTTTTGATAGCTCTCTGTACTCTGACTCAACGATACTATAACAGAGTACATTTCTCGCCGCGTTTGACTGTGCAGCACAGGGATCCGCGGTATAATCTTCTTTCCTCCTTCTAAAGGTGAGAGATCCGGAAACAAATGGGCGCTGAAGAGGTCTTCCATCAAGGTACTGCCAATAATGTCAGATCAAAACTAAACATCGCCAGGAGAAAGAGATTACCCTGTCACAAGTGGCTGCTTGAGAGACTTGGCAACTTGGATGCCCCATTTCAGCAGGTTTGTGAACCCTAGGGCAATAAAATCCAGCGTTTCACGACCAACGAACTGGAAAGTGTTAGCTACATCGAAATTCACAAGCGCTGTCTTTCACAGACCTCTTCGTGTTTGTGTTTCAGAAGCAGATCACTCCATTGACGGATGTAGGACGCAAGGTCCAGGTCATTTCGCAGGCCAGGTCCCATAGCCCGTAGGATCGACAACGCAAGTTCGAACAGCTGTTGTGACTGTCCTGGCTGCTCGATGGCCTGAGGCAGAAGAGAGGAAACTGTGTCCCAAAAGAAGGACACGAATGTTTCGACCGGAGTTCTCGTGATCCTACACAACACTCATCAGCTCATGGGTCGACAATCGTTGGACACGCGGACTGACTTCGGCAAGGGACCACAGACGCCAGTCACGGCATCGGCAACACCTTTTCGCACTCCAGGTCTGGGATCAGCCAACAGCAAGCTCCGCATAATGCCGGAAACATCTGGCCGATTCTTGAACGAGGTCCAGACCATACTACTGTGCAAGGAAGCCTCTAGTATGGTTGCAACGCAGCGACATGTCAAATCGGCCGCGAGTGGCAGACCAAGCATGGGTGCTTCGTTTGCCACACCGAGAAGCGTAACAAGCCGCTCGACCAGGGATACTCCATCTTGAAAGTAGGTAATGGACGTTTCAGGAGCGACTGGTTCTATCTCGCATCAGCATCTATGGTTATCCATTCCAGCGCATATACAAGGCATACCCTTTAGGAACGTCAACAGACAGTCAACAATATTCACCGCAATCGACACTTTTAATCGGTTATCTGATGACGCCTCGACTACATTGTGCTCCGCCAACGCCGTGATTAACATCTTGACGCCGTTTGAGATGAAACGTTGGTTCTCAATGCCCTTGAAACGGTTAGCGCTCCAATCCCAGTGGGTATGATTGCGGGGATTCTCGGATTCTACATTTTCTAGCTGCTCTGCCAAGCACACCTTCAAAGTTCTGGTAGAGTACAGAATTTTGAACGGTTGCTCGGCAGGGAAAACATTTGCCGGGTCTTCATCTTCGGACAGGATGAGCCTTCGTACCCTCTCCTGTGGTGGGAAGAGCGTCAGGAAATCAAAAATCTACTCGACAGTCAGCGATGCTGGGCATTGGACATTACTTCACATACTTCTCGCGCAAATCTTTCCTCCAGGCCGAGTAGCTGATACAGATCATCGAAATGCTTCAGTACCTCAGCTTCAACGGGCGAGAGAGCTTGAGCTTGGTTGATCGGCTGAAGCACGGTCGAGTCCGGTACTCTTCGAATCATGAGTAGACCTGATCTACCAATCTTCAGATCCCTGAGAGTTTTGTTTGTATCGGTAGTCAGATCGAGCTTCTGGCCGCCCGCGATCGCAGTAAACTTGGAGAAGCCGGTAAGTTTTTCGAGGCGCGTAGTCAGCTCTTCAGCCGTTTCTTGGTCGCCAGCCTCGAAGGCTTGAACTCCTGTATTAAACCCACCGTTGAAAGCTTGGTAAGAGATCTTCACGGCCTCCCCTTTGACTTCCTTGACCCGTTCAGCTAGTTCGACTCCCTTCTTGGGTGGCGGACTATATTGTGGCCGGGCTCGCATCCCTCGCAAGATCTCTCTCAGAAACAGCAACGAACGGGTAAGGCGAAGCTCTTGGGTGTAGACCTCTTCGTCGGACGCCATGGTAGCGATCGGCTCGTGATCGCCGCTCGTCATCACTTTACCACAAGATCTCAATCTCAACGCAGCACCTGTCAATTGGGCCACGCAACGTTTGATTAGGGCCACATGGGTTGCTTCCACGGCCGTGCGAGGAGCTTTCCGGATTAGCGGAGTGTCAAGATAGAACTCAACAAGCTTTTGAGTCGCTTGTATTTCGATTGTCCCGCTAGGTGCACTGAGAACTATTTCCCAGAGCTGATCTACCCCAGGAATATCAATGACATCGTGGTCGTTTGCCGTATGAAGCGGAGAAAGTCGGGCTTGGTATGCGATAGCTTGCTGCACGAACGTCAAGAGGTCGATGGTGAATAGGGCAGGATCCAAATGCGGGAGGTATTCGTTGATACACAGATCAATGAAGACATTGCGTGCATGACAAGCGCCAGTGACGCCTACCAGCATTGACCATGCGGAGTTGCGCTCTTCTTCACCAAGAGCATCGCGGCCAATCAGTGCATTCCAGAGACGCTCGCCGTGTTCGGGAGTGATTGTTGCAGGAATATGAAGAATGATGCGTTGAAGAAGCTCTAGCCGGGCAGATAGAACGTCACTTCGAATGCCGCTTTCAAGTCGCTGGCGTCGTGCGTCGTGCACAGTGTAGACTAGTTCATCCACCACCAGTCGAGTCAACTCGAACTCGGCAGCCAATGTTTCGATGTCCTTGGAGGGATCCTGTGCGAGCAAAGCGTTGATTGCAAAGATACTGCCCGTAGCATGGGGACTTTTCCCGGCAATGTCTCCTATACATTCGTAGTATATTATCTTCTTATCTTCATCCCGCGGTCCTAGGTGCACCATCTGTGAGAGCTCCCCCATGCCAAAGTTATGTATCGCAATCCTTCCATTTGCGGTCAGGTCCGATGCTGCAGCAACCTGTCGGATCAGTCGTATACAGATATCGTAAGGCGCTGAATCTAAGCGACTGTCGGGTGGGGACTCCTGGAACTTTCGTCGGACTTGATCCAGCAAGGTCCCAGCATATCCCATCATTCTGCCATCAAAAGCGCGAACAGGGAGCTCGTTGAGTTTCTTGCAGAGGTATATAAGCGCGGAATAAGTAGACATACGGAAGATATTAGTGAGCATGCCCAGAATCGCATCAACGAACCTCGGATCTTGGCTTGTTGTGACTGCTTGCCAGATGGCCTCAGAATGATGATCAGTATAGCTACAAGTGACAACCAGAAAGCCAACAATATTGGCGCTTCTTGTGATTAATTGAGGGTGGGACTCCACTCCGACGATATACTCGACCAAGCGGCTGTCCAGAATGAATTGCACCAGAAAATGCACGACTGGATGGTGCTTCCCCGCGTCGTTATTCCGCATGTGTTTGGTCCACACGCTCACAAGATCTTGCTGCATGGTCTCGATGCCTTGGACTCGAATCTCCATTCGACCCGCAGTGATGCATTTCTTCAAAAGTTTGCAGCGCCACGCAAACTCAATCAAGTCAGGGAAATCTTCGGGATCAACGTTATCTGAGCTCCCAACGACCTGCGCGAACAGTGCGGAAGCAAGGCTTTCATCAAGTTGGGAGATCTTGCGAAGGAACGTCGACAAGTGACCAACAAGGTCCTTACTCAACTCGATCGTCAACGCCGAAATCTGCTTGCTTACGAAAAACTGAAGCTTTCCGTCCACGACCTTGAAGAAATCGAAAGCATCTCTAGGGATAGATTGAGACGAATCCGAAACTGCATTGCTTCCTTCGTCTTTTCCTGATTGCTGTCCTGCGCTATAGTGCAGCGTCTTCCCCACGATATGAATGGGTGGCCACAGCAAGGGGCCCATTTTGGGAAAGTGGATCATGTTTTCCAAAACAAAGTCGACGTAACGTGAAAGGCACTGAATGCCGTTGCTTGGTGGCTCTGCGAACCCGACAACAGTAGACGCCATGATCTCTATGGAGTTATAACCACAGGTATCGCGGAGGAGGGCCCACAGAGGAATATCATTCAGTATCCATAAGAGCGCCTGTACGTAACCTTTCGATACCAGATCGGGTTCCATGTTTAGATCTTTGGGAAGTTGTTCGATGGTGTGAAGATCAAGTTGAACGAAGCGCGCCACCAGACGAGCATACGCACGGAAGAAAGCTTCGATCGATTGAACACCCGGAGCTAGTTCGATCATCTGTGGATGCTGTGTGAAAGCACCTCCAAGGCCGACCGTGCTAAAAAGTCAGCATCTGGGAAAGCAGAAGGGCGTGATCCGCCTACCGACGCCGCAACATGCCCTCCACCATGTCCGGGACGTGTTCCCAAAATTCGCGCGCATCTGTGTACATCTCCCACCAATGTGATATCTGATGTTCGGTCTCGCGCAGGAAGGTGTTCAACCAATCAGCAACGGCGTCAAGTAATTGGCCATCATTCATCACCCCTGGACCTGTCAGCTTCCCAGATGAAGGCAGTTCCTGTCGAGATGTTCCCTACCTTTTTCAAACATCTGGGCGATGGTAAGGACAGAGTCCCGTGGATTGGAATATCGATCGGAAAGAGGGAATGTTTCGAGAAGAGTCTGCAATGTCCCGTCCGTTTCGGTGATGTTGACCACAGATGTCCACCGCGTTTCATTAGAATCTTGGTCCATGTCCTCAACCTCTGCAACTTCTATTTCCGGACTCCGCGCTGGTGACGATGAGATGGAGATTGCTCTAAACCCATCCACCCCACTATCTGCCTTCAGTTCCATATCCTTATCCATCTCAACAGCAAGCGGATCTTCACCCCTCGGCGGAGGCCCGGTCGAAGCAGGCTCAGGAGCCGTGGTAGAAGTTTTGGTGGGACTAGGTCGAGCCGGTGTTCGAACGTTGATTGTGACCCTACTGGGAGTCCTGTGTAGGGATGGCAGCTGTTTTGGAGAAGGTGATGGGGTGCGGAGAGCCGATTCGACGGACCGGCTGTGTGGAGGAAATCCAGAAGGGCCGTCGTTGCCGACAGTGACTTCATCTGCAGACATACTTCGGTAAGCACGCGCCCCACTATCAAGCCTTGGACGTTTTCTCGTGACTGAAGAATCGGCGTCTTCCATGGAATCGCGACGGGCGAGGCAAGGCTCCGAAGACACCGCACGAGTGGGCGTGTGCGGTAGATCTAGTGAATCAGATGCCATAACATCTTCTCTCCTTCAGGGAAAGCGTCAAGAAATGTGGATGGTTTGAGAAGGGTCGTCCAAAGATCCTGAAGCTCCAGCGTGGGGAACAATGAGATCGTTGTTGACGAGTGGCTTGAGTAGATTGATCCTACTGGCGGGGTTGGTAACGAAAAGGCTGCAAGTGAATTAGCTATCGGCATGTCCTTCAAGGTCGTCGATTCATAGTAGGTATAGCTGTTCGATGTGAATTATCGTAAGGAAGCCAGTGTAAGAGGTGTGATACCCTTATGTATTGAGATACTTTTGCAGTGCGGTGACGAAAGTGTCGATGTGGACTTTGCCTTTGCTTTTGACAGGGGTTGCTTTAACGATAAGTAAAAGGGAAGGGAGAAGAGGGAAGAAGCAGCGATCAAACCTCAATGTCTTTGATGCAAGGGCGGAAGCTACAGATTTCTAAAGTTGAACAGCAAATGTCATTGCATTGTTATTATCACGATCTGTCTATTTCCAAATGCTGCTGGCTTCTTCCACATCTGGAAGACTTACAGTACCATACTTCAGCCTTATGGGTGATAGTAGGTAGTTATACCGTACCGTAGCTACCTTACCTGGTACCTTTATCTTGCTCTTCAAACTATCGGGAGACGCGTCCAGTCTGATTAGGTAATCAGATAGAGTGTAAAGCTTCTAGGTCTCTTAGTCACTACCTTAGTGCTTGATGTTCATGATTTCACAATCTTACCCAGGTACCTTACCTACCTAAGGTGACACAATGGTCAATCCAACACCGTCGCCGTCGCCGTCGCCGCAGCAGCCGCCGCCCACTGGCAGCATACCAACAGCCTCAGGGCTTTCCCTGAGAATCACATGCCTCCCGGGTCCCTCAGACTAGCAACGACTGAGACGGTGTGCCTACGTGATGTTGGACGTTGAGGTATGGACCGTTGAAATCAGGCCACCGCGTGGAGACAGAGACCGCCAACGCTGGGAACAAGACTGTACCTTGGAACCAGCTCGAAAAGCCGGACGCACGCCAGCGGGTTCCTCAATAAGCTTTTCAATGTCTAGACTACCGCTTCGATGGCAGGAAACTTTGATACTGCTCCACCATGCATCACTGGCCGCTCTATCTGCTTTCCAGAGCACTCAGAGAGTATAAGATGAGCATTCGAAATGTCTAGCCTGCTAGAGCGACAAGAAAGCTCAAAACAATTCACCCCGCATCCGCAACCTCGCCCCAGATCCACCCAAGCTTCTCAGCATGTTGGCAAGCTAGCTCTATCTCCTCCCTCGTAGAGCTCGATACAATTCTTCCCTCTGCACCGTATCTTTTCCTTCCGCCCTAGCCATTGGCTTATCTTTCTTCGTCAAAACCACCAACTCTTTGATCAATCTTCCGTAAACCAGGTCCTGCCTCATTCGCTTGCTTGAAGCTCGACCTCATCTCTTCGAGCGACCGCTTCTCCCTCTCGTCGTTCTTCGGCCACTGCCTCGTTTGTAGCAGCACTGCTGGCCTTGTGCTTCCGGTGCCGCAGATCAACACCGTCGCAACAGCTAGATGCTCTTCGATAACGGCCCCATAAGGAACGAGGTTCAGCTTCTTGCCGTCGGGAAAGATGACCACATCGTCCATAGGTCCGGCTGAGTGCCACCAGCCCTCCGGGATGGGATGCTGTGTCTACAGATCACGCATCGAGTAAGCGTCCGCGTCGAGAAAGGTGTAGAAGACACCCTGGAAGGGCTCAATAGCCTCGTCGCACGTATGTACGTCAGAACGAGTGCCCCAAGCGCTTATTATGACCGTAGTAGCCCAGACCTCCGCCAGTGACATCTCAACAGGTAGAGCCGGTCTTTGTTGAGGAAACCGTACTGAATAGGTGTGTGCGGGCATTGATAGTGTTGCCCATGTGGGCATGGAGAAAACCGCCGGCGTGGGAAACATCATCAAGCTTGACGATGATCTCTACTTGGGTAGTATTGCGTGCCACGTCTTGGAGCACAGATGGTGAACACCATGTTACCTGAATGTTGCGGCCAATGTGTAGGTTATCGACAACTGCGCCACTGAGAGGCCGTTTGTTTGCAATTACGGTGTTAGAGGAGTTTCAGATAGCGCAGGAGGGTAGCAAGACGCCTCCGGCATGCACCCACGGAAAACAGGTGGGACCCTTTTGCCGGTCCAGTAGTGCCCATATCAGGGCTCTTCGCCTAATTCAGTGAAGCGTTGGAAGGCGTCGCGGGCAGCAACTGTGCCTTGCTTTGGGATCAGAATTTTCGGGGTGCCAGTCTGCCGAGGAATCCATCACATCATGTGGATCCTTTCGTGCCTCTTCCCACGTCTTGGTGTAAGGATAGCTGGATAGGCTCGTCCTTGAGGAAGAAGTCCAACTCAGGGAGGATGAACTTTCGCATGGCCCGGTCGTCGAGGACTCCTCTTGTCGCGGTTGACATCCGCTCGGGTGTCATGAGGATGTCCTACTCAAGCTCCTCCAAGAGCGCAACCTGGACCTCTAGGCGGTTGCGAGGAGAGCTGTAGAACATCCGATGTCGTCAGTAAGGGCGTCCTCCGGCCGGCTCTGATTGAGCATTCTAGACATGCCCTGTAACCCGACTTAATAACTCCAAGAGTGAGAATGACATGCCGCAAGTCCACTGGATTCAAATACGTAGCAACTGCCGTGAAGTCGGCCCCCTTTCCCAGGAGGTCCTCCATCGCCCAGGCGCATCGGTCGATGGCACGTGCGATTGAGACATACGACACGTCTCTCAGTCCATGGTTCAGATCTGAGCTTCGCGGTATGGACATGAAGCAGCGCGGAGGGTCGCACTCGAAACCTCCTTGACGATGGTCATCATGAGTCGCTCGCCAACAATTATTCGGTACGCCATGGCGCTGTAGCTCCATCTTGCGGACTGCTAGGCTGGAGTAAAGAGCAGGAGGACTGAGCATCTCTCCTCGTCTCAGATGAAAGGGGAAGCCTGGAACTCGCCCAAGATTAGGTACGCAGATGCGAATGAAGCTAGGCTATCCTCGCCGGCGATGCAGTAGTCCCCCCCGGCGAAGGTACTGTAACTTAGCATTACTTACGGGCCGGTGCCATTACCGCTCTCAGAGTGCGCCGAGGTTCGTGCCACCTTCTCGCCTTTGACGAAACAAGCCATGCATAGGCCTGAGTCCACGCCGCGGAAAAGGAGAGGCGCTGGGGAAGCAGGACCGAGCCGAACAGGTGTGGATGCGCGTCTCGATGCGAGGAGCATGCAGGTTGCACAGAGCGCGATCGGCGGCATAGACACGACAATCCCAGAGCATGCATGAATGACTACTGCAAGGTGAGGTTCTCCGGCGAGAGTAATGACGGTACGGGAGAGGTACCAAATACCTTACGGGTAAAAGACTCCGCTGGTCCATGCGACTGCATAAAAGACTCAGATGGTAGTCAGCCCATAAAAAAGACTCAGATAGACTCAACACTGAATGCTAACCTGAATAGTCTTTGTGTCTTAGAATGTGTTGATGCATCAAAATGTAAATAAACATTAGAATAATAAACAAACAAACAATAAATAAATATTTATGTATTTAAATTGCTTCTATTTATTAATTATGTGATCTACAGCATGTAGAGACATTATGTTTTATCAGTTAACATAATAATTAATGTAGAAATAAAACTTACTTATTTTTAATAAATTAATTATTTATAATCTTGTACAGAGTCTGTTAATTGAGAAAGACTGCATTCTTTAAAGAAGTAGACAGCTCTGATAAAGTTGACATTGTAATGTGATGTTGATGATAGTGAGATGAAAGTGTGTAAATAACAGTGAGATTAAAATACATTAAATAATGAATGTAAACATTAAATGCTTAATGACAATGATGTATTTATTATAAACAAAAAATTAACATTAAAGTAAAGTCTATCTGAATCTTTTTTATAAACTGACTATTATCTAAGTCTTTTATGCAGTTATATGAATCAGCAAAGTCTTTTACTTATAAGATATAAGTAAAAGACTTTGCTGATTCATATAACTGCATAAAAGACTTAGATAATAGTTAATTCATAAAAAAGACTCAGATAAACTCAATATTGAGTGCTAATCTGAATAATCTTTGTGTTTTAGAATGTGTTGATGTGTCAAAATGTAAATAAACATTAGAATAGTAAATAAACAAATAAATAATAGATATTTATGTATTTAAATTGCTTCTATTTATTAATTATATAATTTACAGCATGTAGAGACATTATGTTTTATTAATTAACATAATAGTTAATGTAGAAACAAAACTTACTTATTTTTAATAAATTAATTATTTATAATCTTGTGCAGAGTCTGTCAATTGAGAAAGATTATATTTTTTGAAGAAGTAGACAGTTTTGATAAAGTTGACATTATGATGTGATGTTGATGATAGTGAGATGAAAGTATGTGAATGATGATGAGATTGAAATGCATTGAATGATGAATGTAAACATTAAATGCTTAATGATAATGATGTGTTTATTATAGACAAAGAATTAATGCTGAAGTAAAGTCTATCTGAGTCTTTTTTATGGGCTGACTATCATCTGAGTCTTTTATGCAGTCGCATGGACCAGCGGAGTCTTTTACCCATACCTTTACCTTGTGGCGATAACAGCTTGGCAGGAATGAGCTTGGCAGGGCTGAGCCCCGCCTTGTGGTGCAAACCCAAGCCTCATCGCATAGAATGTTTTGTTGAGGTTGGATGAACCAAATCCGAATCGCACTCCTAAGCTTCAGGAACGGGTTTTCTCATTGAGCAACATTCACGGATACATATCCTCGATGAACCCAGATCAGAACATATCTCAACCTGCAGAGTAAGTATCATCGAGGGAACTGACTTTCATTCCTTTTGCTAAACACCTCTGCCGCGCCGATCGGATACGCTACCCACTCCCTCCGACGACGGCTCTTGCAGCCACGCTATACGCTATAGGTAGCGCCGGTTGGATGCGCGTCCAATCCGCGATTACCTCCCCAAGGTATCTGTATTTCTACCTACCTACAATAGGTATGGAGGTGGACCCCTATGCTCGACGGCGTGTACTGGGGATAGTCTGATGGTAACGTGCAAGTGAAAGGTACCTTATTGAAACATTGGACGCTCGTATTGAAAGGACGAGTCTGGCTTCCAAAACTAACGAGTTTTGTTTGGGAGCTTGGCTGTTCACTTGGGCAAAGAATTCTTCTGTTCTGGGTGCGGTAAAAGTGATGCTATTGATATAGACAGTGCCGACCGTTTTAATCCAAGCAAATCTGGTGTCTAGACCTGGTGTCTAGAGTTTTGAATTGTATCTACAATGTCAATTGACGTCTATAGGTATAGTAAAACGAGCTGCCAACGTTCCAACCATGTCTAAAGGCTCCCTAGACGAACACTGCTCTCTAGGTACAGTAGGTTGCTAGTGCGACAAGTTCCCCGTGGGTAGGTTGAACATGGTAGCTCCGCCGCCCCAAAGCCCCGCCGCCGCAGCCCAATCTGTGAAGCTCCGTTAGCCGCAACAATCCGGACGAGGAAGGGAGCAAGACACTCACAGGCCAAGAACGCACACGGGAAACCGACGGCCCGGCTGGCGAGCAGAAGCTGGCTGTTGCCCACGGTGTAGCCAGCAGCCAGCAGCAGCGTCTCGAGGTCGAAGAGCACAAACGCCAGCAAGAGCGTCCACGACGACCGCATCGCAGCGACCGTGAAGATGACGGTCAAGAGGAACCAGGCCCACACGAGCAGCGCCAGCGCCTGGTTGAGCTCCGGCAACGGCTTGCCGGTCGCTGCGTCCGTGTACGCGGCCAAGACGCCGGTGCCGGGGATGAAGATGAGCGCATAGGCGACGTTGAAGCCGGCGTATGAACAGAAAACGGTTGCTCCAAGCTGTTCAGCCGGTCATCAGCATCGCACACGGAAGCAGGGGAGACCACGGGTGGGAGCTTACCATGTTACCTGCGACAAACTCCATGATGCCGGCGATGTACTGGCAGACGCCCCCGAAGAATATCATGGTGGTGATGATGATGTTGGGCGCTTCGACGCCTCGAGTGCCCATGCCAGTGATTGACACAAGGAAGACGCTGGTCGCAAAGGCGAGTAGGCCCAGCGGCGCCGGATTGCCGAGGCGGCGGTGGTATACCGGCATCCCCGGCTGGCTGCTGTCATTGGTCTCCTGGGCCTCCAGGCGGGCAGAGGTGCGTATGTCATCCTTTTCTGAGGATGAAGACATGCTGGGCTTCAATGTGGGGTACAAGATGTTAGGACTGCGGTGTTGGACAACGATCACCGCAAGTTACTCTTTGAAACAGCACTGGAGTAAAGTAAAGAAAAGGGAAATGGAAATTCAAAGTAAATGGATGTTCAAGTGATATGGCAACGCAAGATTGGAAGCATAGACCGATCCAGGGCTTGCATGAAAGCGGGGACTGCGCGCCAGATGCCACGCGGAAACTATATACTCGGCGGCCATCCGTAGAGCTGTCACGACCATGGCACACAGAACTCTGTTCTGAGTCTCCCGCTGGAAGCGCGTTGGAAACGGGTTGGAAATGCCTTAGTAGGCACGGCACCACGACGATAAACGACAGGACAGGGAGCCATCACTGTGATGGGCACTCCATAAACAACTCTTTCGCGAGCGCCATGCAGTAGTGAACACCCTACCACCTCAAGCGCGCAAATCGAATCTGGGCAGAAAATTAAAGTGCGTATGGGATGCAGCCAAGCAAGCCTGAGGCAACAGTGCGCGACTACACCAAAACGCGCGGGGGCGTCGGCGGGCTGTGGCAGCGTCCAGAATGTACGTAAAAGAATGATAAGAAAATACCAACTCTGGAACCCTTAAGAAGAGAACATACATATGTACTCCGTACATACAGTGATAATAATATATTGAGAGTTCTAACAAAGAATAGTATAAGTCTGCACTCCGCTTAATTCTAGGCGTTTCCACCTTGCTGTCCTGCCATCGAGTCCACCACGCGGCTCTCTGTGCCAATCGATGGCAACGACAGTGGAGGCAGCTGCGACAATGTAGACGGCGAGGCAATGGGGTCTGAGAACGACGACGTGGTGGCAGTGAGGTGGATAAGGGTCATTGATATGGCGCCAGCGAGGGTAGCAGTAGTCATAATGCGTTTACGGACGTACGTTTCATTATTACCATCGAAATTGCAGGGTATGATACCTTAGCTGGTAGGTAAGGTACCTAACTTAGTTATTGGTTTCTTACCTTAGGGTTTCAAGTACCTGTACTAAAGAGGTCTGGGCCAGCCAAGACGCTAGGTATTGCACAGACAGCGACTTTCTAAGCGATGTGTTTCGGCGGGGCGGCGGGCCGCAGCTCTTCCCGTGCCTATCGTTACATCCCGTTGGCCCAACCTCCGCCTCTTCTCCTTCAACTTCGAAATCGAGGCCCCTCCCACCCTGAGACAACTTCAACGGACTTGCAAACATTATGGGATCGCCGGCATCTGCAGCGTTTCAGGATTTGCTCCAGGCGTTCCATGCTGATCGGATGGGGCATCAGGCTGAACGAGCAGTCACTTGCTGTTGGACGTACAGGTAGGGGAGCGTACTTTGGGATTCTCTGGGGATCTCGATAGAACAAGTGTAGGATAATGCGAGGCAAAAAACATACAGACGATGCAGCCGAAAGGCAACGAACATACAGACAGTGTAACCATAACGCACAATAAGACACGGAGGAGTGGAGATGCTACTGTTTGCAATCAATTGACTTCTAGCTCTGCTCTGCTACATACGTCGCCATATCCATATGAGTCTACGCCCATAAACCGGCGAGACTTCCCCTCGTCCTCGTCACTCGACACCTCCGGGCTTCGTCCCATCCTTAAGCTTGGGTACCTGAAGAAGTGCGTCCCGACAAGCCCTATACCTTAGGTGACCCTTCCTATCCAGCAAAAATGTCTACTCGGACAGATGACGAGGCCAATAACTCAAAGCTCATCGTAGGCCTTAGGACGATTTTGTTCGTGCTGTGCTACGGTCTTTACTCCTTTAAAATGTTGTTGAAGAAACTATTACAAACGCTCCTATAGATAGACGATTGGTTTGTGCTCTTCGCACTGGTAACTTTATGTGTTCATCGAGCTCGAAGTTGACGCCTTAGTAGTGGATTTGCAGCGGGATGAGTATATTTGACGACTCGTTAGATTTACCTTACTGGTTGATGCTACCAGAGATAGGGCTGACTATGATGACTACGTGTGGCTCCGGGGTCCATGATTACCAGTTAGAAGCTTGGCAAGACCCGGGGCTTCAAAATCGTGCGTCCTGCACTCCATCTCGCATTCGCCGACTGACCAGTCAGAATCTCTGTCTACCTAGGTATATATAAGGTCCTGGGCGCTCAAGGTGGTAGTTGTCAAGATTAGGATCCTTCCCTTGTCCTGGTGCATCTTCAGCGTACCTGAGTCAACGCTGTGTCATTTAGGCTGTAGCCATCATCCTCATCAGCAGTGTGGCCATCTCCCTCCAATCTAAGTTCCAGTGCAATCCCATTCCCGCTTCTGGGCCACACCGAGGACGGATACTGCATCAAACAAGTGGCATTCAACATCTCTGGGGGTAGTGAACATCGGCGGCGAGGTGCTAGTCCTGAGCCTGCCCATTCGGCAGGTATTGAAGCCCAACGCATCGGTGAACGAAAGAGTCGGACTAACTAGTGTGTCTCTTCTGCATGGGGGGGGGGTTGGAAGTCGTGCACCGCTCTACCCTCGCGAGCCTCGTCCCGCGCTGATCGCCCGAACCCTTACAGCGTCTGCATAACCAGCATATTCCGCCTCATGGCCCTCAACGAGATCGACTCCAAGGACTTCTCCGGTCAGACCCACTTCTCCCTCAACACACCGAGGCCTCTACTGATCGCCCTCCATATACTAACGTCGGCGGCGGCCTCTGGTCCACCGTCGGGGTGCAGATCGGTTTCATCTGCGCCAACCTCCCGCACGCGTACCCGAAGCTGGTTACTAACTACTTCCAGGACGACATTAGACGCCTTGCCCCTTATACGCTCCGTTGAAGCGGGCAGCCGGTGAACAGTGTTGACCATCGGACCGAGGATGACCCCGCTCTGCCATGAAGTCGTCGCGTTGAAGCTCTTTCCAGAGGACTGTTCATAGCTGGGGATCACTCGCTCAGAGACATCCGGCATCGAGTACAAGGCCACCAAACGACGGGACCAGGCTTCAAGGGATGAGCGCCATGATTCCCCAAAAGCGCCTTTCGACCCAAATACAGATCGGACTGCCTCTGGAACTGGTCCACGCAAACGTAGTAAGACAGAAGGAACCTCAGGCAGGCTCCCATCAAATGTATGATCCAGTGTCCCACCTATTCCATTGCCGAAAAAGCAAACTCTCAAAGATCTTAGTTATAACAGCAACGGTTTCTTGAAGCCAGAATCCAATCCATACGGGGGGAGGACCTTAGATATCGACCTTACGTTGCCAGCTGGACGACTACTTCCATAGGCGCAAGTCGTAGACCAGCCCGATTCCTGGAACGAACCGGGCCCTGAGCTACTGCTCGAGCCAGAGACAAGACCCATTTTCATGAACAGCTGGCTGTTGAAGTTGGATGTATCTCGACGGGCCTGTCATGGTTGAGGTCAAATGTATTGACGTGAGTGAGAAGCAAATGGTAGCTGAATAAGTTAACGCCATAGCAATGGCAAGCACTGATTGCTCTGCACAAGATGTTGTTGCATGAGCACCATGATTTCTTTCTGACCTCTCAGCACCCTTCGGCGAGCCCAGCACTAAGTCGACTGGCGGTTGAATACCTACTGTATGCCTGCTCGGTTGTGGCGACATGGTACTGTAGACACGCCATACGTGAAGTTTATAGTTCTTAGACTTTGGCTTCCCGATTCGCTGGACCACATTTTATTGATATTGCCGACTTGATGATGACCTCGTTGTACGAAAAGTTGTGCCTACCTTTGAACACACTTGGATTGAATGTCCTTTAACAAACTTGACGTAGCTACATATACTGACTCAACCACATTTTGCACGACAAGGGGTCTACCATGGCCAAACGTTCCAACGCATCGGGGAGGAAACCCCAAACGGTGTTCAGCCTTGATTCGCCATATACAACATCGAAATGGTACGACCTTGTTATTTGTATACCATGCTACTCTATATGAATTCTAAGGAGTCGATGGCAGGCCCGACATTGGTGAGGAGCAACAAGAGGTCATCCTTGAGCTCTTATGCGAGTAAGCCTGGTTTTCTGCTCGTCATTTCCCTCGGATTATTCTCCACGTAGGATCGGATACAGTGGGAGATGCTGGGTCTTGCAAGATTCTCTTTCCACAGCGCACTTACCGATAAACACACAAAAGTTGATGCTCGATGTAGTGATTGTTTGGTTTGTTGATACTGGTCGTCATTCAGTAGTAGCTACTGTAGTGAACTCAGGCTCAATATATTACCAGTTGTCCTGGGTGTACTAGCTGACACAACTCTTTATAGTCTTCTGGCACCACTAGGTCAACATCGCTCAACTCTAAATCAATCGTCCAAGGGAAAGCGAAGTAAGAAACGCAAGAGGCAATTGGCCAGCCATGCCCTTCAGGTATCCCAACAAGACGACCTAAACGTATCTCAACCGGAAAGCCTACCCTCAACGGCATTCTTGACCGTCGGCTTCAATAGTACAACACGTCACCTGGAGGCTCTCACGCGAAAGTCGAGACCAAGTACTCTCCCTTCAGGTCTGTCAGAAATCCAGTTTACATCGGTTAGTGCTCATCTGATACATGGTCCCGGGAATACTGACCAGTCGCAGGAGCCCAAATTCCTGTCTCCCCGCAACATAACCGCCATCTTCGTACCTCGCTCGTCTCAACCATCTCCGTTGCACACACATTTACCGCTCCTCACTGCTACCGCATCCCTTGCGTCGCCCCCGTCAACACCAATCCGCCTCGTCACGCTGCCAAAAGACGCTGAAGCACGTCTTTCTGCTGCCTTGGCTTTACCTCGGGTAGGCTGCATCGGTCTGATGGATGATGCGCCTCGCGCGACTCCCTTGGTGGAGTATGTCCGAGAGCATGTTCCAAGTGTGGAGGTGCCGTGGCTGAAAGAAGCCGTGGCGGCAACTTATCTCCCCCTGAAAGTCAATGTCGTGCAGACAGGCACGCGGACTACCCCAGAGAGGCTAGGGGACGCCGAGAGTTCGAAGGTTGACCAATCCTCTGACGGTGTAGCAAACGGTGGGAGGGACAAGGGCAATGGATCGACTGCATGAACAAAGCTCCCACTAGATTCTCTTTTCTTAGAAACCAGCTAAGGAAAGGTGGTATATAAGTGAGACGTCTTCGGTGCACAGCGTTGAAGCTTTTGTAGGCTTCTACTCTTGACATTTGGGGAGAACCAGCGGGGTAATAGAGATGTAAGACTTACATCAAATTGATGTCATAATTAAACACCAGAAGCGTCACAGAGCTGGAGTGCTGTACCTTTTTTCATAGAGCTATACCAATAGTGGTACCATGTTCAAAGTCCACCTTGAATAGAAAAAGAGGACAAGATCAGGACGAGAACGTTGATCAGTGCCCAAACGAAGGGTATCCACGTCGACATCCTGAAGTATCCGGCATTGTATACCGCTCCCAATCTGTGCAACCGTCAACCAGTGAGCGAATCCCCTTTAACGCAGATCTCGAGATTGTGAGAACTTGGGCCTCACATCAGCCCCACCACACTGCCCGCCAACAACGCTTCCACCCCACCAACCAGTAGATACACAAACGGCACAAACCATAACAATCTCCAGTTCTTCCACTGCACCGTCACAGCGTAGAGACTGGCGGCCAGGTAACAGGCGCCGTAAATAATCAAAGTCCAGAAGAGGGTGAAGCGCCAGATGTCCTTATTATTGTATAGATACAGGGCTTGGCCTGGCTGTATGTTGACGGGCCAGTAGAGAGACGGGAACGAAGGGGTAGTATAGTCCGGCGGAACAGACTCGGAGAACTGGGCACTATAGAGAGAGTGTTAAGTAAAGTGTCGGCGGGAAGATAAAAGGCTATCTAGACTTACCTTGCCGAGACCATGTTGTTATTCTATCATAGATCTGAGCTGCAGTCCATACTTAGACAATTTTCTAGTAGAAATTGAGGTCCGTCCACATCTTGAGTTCGCTTTACCAACTTGGAACTCAAGTTACTTCTCGGCGATGATTTAGCCTACTGCACTGCGGGCCGACCCGTCACTACCAAGAGTTTCATCTGCAGTAGCTCGAGTCGGCCCCATCATGAGAGAACACCTCGGTAACTTACAACTCGAGGTTCTGGTCCTGGCATAGGTGCGGAAATCGTGACGATGTATGCTCTATAATCGCTACCTCAACAGCATAACGGCTGTGATATGCTGACGATGGCAACCGATCGGTCTCTTGCCACACTAATACGCGCACTCCATACATCGTCGGAATCGCAAGACACGTCGAGGTGATTAACTCGCAGAGACCGAAGCTTTCATTTGGACACTGATGATCTCCAGACTGCTCTCTTCAGCCGCTACACTCCTGGCAATACTGTCAAACCCGCTCAACATAACCCTACTCACATCACAGATCCTCACGGCGCCTGCTGTGTGGGACCGGCCAGATGGCCTGCGGACATGTTTGCGCATTCTGGGAATCTTCCACTCCGTAAGCCTCCACAAGCTGCAACCTGAGGCGACGCACAACTTTCCCGGGCAGACGACCCCACGTGAAGGGGCCCCCAAGGAGGAGTGGTTGAAGGCTGTTCTAAAGGGAGCCGATGAGGGGTCACCAACATGGAGACATCTGTTGGTGATTGGGGGGTTACTCTTGGGCTTCGAAAGTCAGGACAGACAAGGGCTCCCAGAATCGCTTAGAAAAGCGTTGGAGGGCGCTTTGGTCAAGGCCACAAACCTCACGTTACAGCAGGCGGGGAACGGGCCAGAGCTTGCGGAACACTGTCTCGCTCTGGTGCTGAATCATTCCTTCGAGCTATTGTCCGATTTTGAAAGAGGCCAACTCAACTACAGTACTCTCATGCCACTGTTTATCAGGTCGCTTTGCTTCTCTCGCGAGGGACTTGAGTCTGGATATTTTCTAGGCACCATTGACGCCGATGTTATTCAAGTCGCAGACAAGAAGTTCAGCTGGTCGGCCAAGTCATCGACATATGTCCGATTGCAGCGATTATCTTCAAGACCACTCGTGTCGTCTATGGGCCCATTATCACGCCTCATAGCCCATGCTGCGGCGAATGTTCGAGATCCACGATTGTTGCGAGACATGGTCAATGATTTATTTGCCTTCACAAGAACAATCATCGTTCAATGGCGACAGAACAAGCTCTCCGAGATTGACCTATCTGAAGAGACCATCTTCCTAACGGACGAGGCGCTACGGGTCACTCTACCAGTACTGTGGAAAGTCCTCAAGACGGTCATGTTCGCCACGGTGATTATTCTACAAGTTATTATGGAACGAGTGATTAAAGACGCAGCTCTCGCAGCTGATAATAGTCAGTTTACCGAATGGAATCAAGATGCTTTGTATATTAACTCACTGCAGACGCCGCGTTCCTCGCTATCCAGACTCTTTACATACTTCGTAATCTCTACTTTATCTCCTCTCGGCTAGGTCAAAACGCCTTCTCACAGTATACTTTCATCTACCTCACCGCCATCGACATCCTCTCCAACTATCCTATCGAGTCCGAAACCTTCCTCCGGGAGATACAGCCCGTTGAGTTAGGTCGCATCCCTATGCACCCGCTCGAACGCTGCCTAGACCTCTATTTTCTCAACACCGCGGAACATTTCACCCTGATCCTCTCTCCGCTCACAAACGAGGAGCTCCTCGTCGGCGCCGCAACTCCATACCTCGCAGCAGGCGGCAATAACCATCTGCTCGAGATCTTCGAAGCCGCCCACAGCGTCATGCTCGCGGTCCTAATCGCCCCGCAGAGTATAGATTTGACGGCAAAACATCTCCCGTTCTACGTAGACGCATTACTCAAGGTATGTCTTGATAAGATCAACCACATATACCATGGGTCACACTCATAATTCTACCTGCGCAGGTCTTCCCACAAAACCTCTCCCCACGACAATTTCGCCTCGCTTTCAAAACCCTCATCCGTATCACCGCGCCGCCATCGCCTTTGGCTGAAACCCAACCTCTTCTCCCCGCTACGCTGCTCGAACTCATATACCACCGCGCTATTCATGCGCCCACAACACCACTACCTCCTCCGACGACATCGGTGCCTGCCACCACCAACACCCAGCCGCTGAACACACAACCACTTGAACACTCACCACTCCCTCAGGACCCCGCCTTATCCGAACAAGCAGTCCTAACGCTCACCCTCATCGACGCCCTCCCCTTCCTCCAGCTCGAAGTACTTGACGAATGGCTACCCCTAGCCGCCGATCTAATCCACGTCGTGCATGATCCCGCGATGAAGAGGACCTGCCAAGAACGCTTCTGGGAAGTACTGAGCGCGGGCGAGTTAGATGTCGATCGGGCGGCGCTTTGTGTGGCATGGTGGGGGACGAAGGGCGGGAGGGAGATGGTTCTGTTTGGGAGGGAAGGGATTGACGGTGGACCATACATGAGGGGTGGACTGGCAGGGAGCAAACTCTGAAAACCGGACTCGTGGGTTATGGGAGGAGGTTACAGGGCTCCGTTGTCAAGAATGATTTGTGTGACTGCCTCCTTGCAACCTATACTACCCGTACTATGCATCAACGCTTCACCACTCTGCCCGGAATTGCAGTACATCGCTCCATGTCTGGGAGAGCAATGATGGCGTAGTAAGTGCTCTGCCAATTTGTTACCCGGGTCCGTCGACGTACACCCGCTTGGACGAAGTATGCACACGGAATCCACGTCCACGCGCGATAATAACTTTCAAGCAATTCTTCACGACTGGCTACGTAGTTGGCTTTCTTTGAGAACCCGGGCCATTGAGTGATAGAGGAGGGCGCCGTAAGATAGTGGAACAGCTCATGCGGCTCTTGACATAGAGCTAGCTATTAATAGTGCCGAAAGAGCTACCAAGGACAACAATAGTAAGGTCCCCGCAGAGCCTCAAAGATGAGATCACAAGCATTCTTGAAACAGTTCCTACAAGACAGAGTATATCCTCCAACAATGAATATCAGAATCCTCAATCTATCTATATCTACGCCTCCATATACAATATCTTTCATCTAGATAGGAGTAAAGGAGAACAACAATGGATACGTCGCATACCCCTCTCGACCTCGACCTCGACCTCGAACCCCCAGCTCGATCACCCCTGCCCACCGCACCTCTCCCTCAAACATCATGGGCGCCCACCACAAACCACGACAGCACCACAAACGGCCACACACACCACCCCACACCCACTCCCGCACGACCGCCAACCGCACCAACTCTCGACCCGTCCAACCTCCCTCAAGCCCCCAAATCCCTCTCCGGCATCTCCCTACGCGCCTTCCTCCTCGGCCTCACCCTCGGCACATCTCTCCTCCTCACCCTACACCTCCTGTCATCCACCACCTCCCCTCTCTGGCGCATTCCCTTCTTCCTCAGCACGCTCTCGCTCTTCCACTTCCTCGAATACTGGACGACAGCAACCTACAACACCCGCTTCGCCTCCATCTCCGCCTTCCTGCTCAGTCAGAACGGGAGCGCCTACAACGTCGCGCACACGGCCGCCGTGCTCGAGTGCCTGCTCGCCCACCTGCTCTTCCCCGACGTGTCCTGGCTCGGATTCTCGCGCCGCCAGCCGGCGCTCATAGCGCTGGGACTGGCCATGATCGTCGTGGGCCAGGCCACGCGGACGGTGGCGATGGCGCAGGCGGGGAGTAATTTCAATCATACGTTGCAGATGAAGAGGGACGCCGCGCACGAGTTGGTCACGGGCGGTATCTATGGCTGGTTAAGGCATCCGAGCTATTTTGGGTTCTTTTGGTGGGGGTTGGGCACGCAGGTGGTGTTGGGGAACGGGCTTTGCTTGGTGGGGTATACGGCGGTGTTGTGGAAGTTCTTCAGCGCGAGGATTAAAAGTATGTGGGTTTCTGTTCGGACTCGTGTCGTTTTTCGCTCCTTCCGCCTGTGTCTGAACAGGGTCTCGGTTTAGAGAGACGTGTCGACGTGCTATGGTCAGACTGGCTGACGGAATGCATAGGAGAGGAGGATCTGCTCGTGAAGTTTTTTGGTAAGGAGTATCTTGACTATCGACGGCGCACGTGGGTTGGTATTCCGTTCATCGGTTGATTGACCGGACGGAGCAAAATGCCAGTCAGGCTCCTTCTGCATACTGTATGCCAGGCGTTCTCTGGCGTGTCGAGTTCTGCCATTGCCATTGCCATTGCTTTACTTTCCTGGACGATGGCGTTGTTTGTCTCGGCTGCCAATCCATACCCTTCGACACTTGATCAGCGCCCCATTCCTTTTATCGTTTTACGCCCTTGCTTTGTCATTCTTGGTCACATGGGCTGAGACGTAACTGGATGATATGAATTTGTCGGGCTGAATACAATGGTTGAGTGACGCTGATGCATCGTCACTTTTCTATGAGCTAAATTATCTGGAGTTCGGAGGAACGCTCTAGCTGGTGGGACATTAATGCTGGGTAGAGACTTGAAGCCTACGGTGCCTCGTGTTTGAAACTTGTAGTCACTTAAAGCTCCTACTGGCACGTATCTCTCGATCATCCTCCTCACGCCGCGGTCAGTCAATATCCCTGCGCAGGGAAGCCCCCCATACACGCCCACAGCCCCATCCACCCGACCATCCCATCACCCTCACCCCACCCATCTCACGCCGCCCCAGGCCCCTCTCAAAACCCCCCCAAAACACCCACCATCCTCAACCCAACTAACGCACTCAACGCGCCCAACCCCCACTGCGGCACCACCCACACCAACCCCGGGATGCGGCCCTTCCCCTCCATCTGGCCCTCCTTCACGTACCCCAACGTATACACCACACGCGCGACGCACCAGACGGCGCCCAGGGCGCTCGCGACGAGCGGATACTGCAGCCCGGCCAGCAGCAGCGACACGAGCAGCGACGGGTAGTTCTCGGTGTAGTTGGCGTGGGCGCGCTGCGCGCAGTTGAACAGGTACGCGGCGTGGTTGCTGGCGGCCAGCTCGGCGGGCGCGTACGCGTTCGGGTGCTTGATCTGCGCGGCGCGTCGGTAGCGGCCGGAGAAGAGGCCGTGCCAGGAGGAGAGGAAGGTTGTTGCGCTCGCGGTGAGGATCACGTAGCTGGCAGCCCCCGGGGGGGGAGGGGCGTTAATTTTGGTTTTGTGGGGGAAAAAAGGGGATGGTGGGATAGGGGGGGGTGGGAGAGGAAAGGGGGGATGGGCGGTGGTTGACTTACCCGTATTCGTTGGGGATGGTGAGTACGAAAGACATCTTAGTTGGTGATGGAGCTGTGAGGGATGGGTTGTTCTTAGTGGTAGGTGTTGTATTATGATAGTCGAGAGTTGGGAAGAGAGGAGAGTAGATTTACTTTAAGTTTATTTAAACCTAACGTTAAGGTATGTAGTTAAGCGTCGGGGATGAGGTTGACCCGAATCAACAAAGTGTGGTGTGATTAATAAAGAGGGCGGAAACAGGGGGCAGGGGGTGATTATTAATTTACTATTACTGATCATCATCTTCTTCCTACTGATTCTACCATGAACTATGGATGTTGTGCAACCTTGACTGCCACTCTTTGACCCCAGTTAGGATACCCTTCGCGTCCGTGTAAACGCCCCTATATGATTGGAAGATCTAATCCAATTCCTAACCCAAAACAAGCTTGAATTGAAATATACGTCGAGTCTCAAGAACGACCTTCATGTGATTGCACATGATGTGTTTCGTATTAAGACGGTCCTAGAAGGCCTTGGTAGCATGGGATAAGACTCCAAGTGCGATAGCGCCGGCCAGAGGCCACTGCACCCTTAAGGCCACCGCGGCGCTCTTCTTCGTAGACGAGGGTGAGGTCCCCGAATCTGTGCTCGACGCAGACGAGTCGGTCGTCGTGGCCGCCGATCCCATATCCGAGACAGCGAACGACGAGGAGGCGGCATCACCGGTGGGGGAGGTGCTTCCGAAAGAGCTAGCCGACGACGGCAGATCGACCGTAAAGGGGACGTCGGAGACGGCGCTGCCGGGGATGATGGGAGCTTGGATCGGGAGCTCGGGGTTGGGCTGCACGCTGGTTGCGTTGTAGTCGAGGATGCTACATATCGTGTCAGCGTTAACGAGGGAAGAATTAGGTTTGTGAAAGGGGCCTACTTGTCGATGACGTGCATGACGCCATTCGAGAGGAGAAGGTCTTGTTGTAGGACTCTGGCGCTGTTGACGAAAATGGAGTTGCTCGCAAAGGTGATGGCTAGGTTTCCTCCTTGCAACGACTTCAGGACCGTTCCGTTCGGCAGGTTGGGCGAATATCCAACAAAGTTGCTGCCGTTGACGATATGATAGTCAAGAATCTTGGCTAGTTCGTGACTGCTGATGTTTCTAAGGGAGCTACCAATACCCTGGAAGGCATCGTTGCGTGGCACGAAGATGGTCAGGTCAGTCTGCGTGTCGACGTAGTTGTCGATGGAAGCGTTGACAACGGCTCCACCCGCCGCGGTGAGGTTGAAGCTGGACGCGCTGTTCAGGAAGCTTAGGGGTGGGATCAGAAATGAGTCGATGATGTGGACGAGACCACCGCTGAAGCTCAAATCCTGAAGGCAGACTTAGACCTCTCATTTCAATGCACATCGATACAGGGAGGCGTACGGAAGCTGTCAAGCTTGATCGCGACCCCAATCCAGAAACACAAACGATATCGTTTCCAGCCTGTCGCACGACTCCTACGGTTTGCCCACCAGTGACATTCGAATAGGTCTGATTGTTCATCCATGTCGACAAGAATTGAAAGGAGCCATTGAACGAACCACTGGGATGTGTGCCGTTGATGACGTGGTATTTCAGCACTTCTCTGACGATGTCGCTGTTGTTGGCTTCGAAAGCGCCGCCAAGTGAGGTGTAGGGTATTTTTTGAAAAGCAGAATCGCTCGGGGCGAAGATGGTGATATCCTTTGAAAAGGAGAGAGCAGCGTAGATATCACCATAATTTTGAACCAGCGTGCTGAACTCGGTCAGGTTTGTCTGGTTCTTCAGGAATTGGGTGAGGTCCGGTGTTTGCTGTTGGGATTGAGCGGCCGCAATCGCGGCAATTGAAGCGAAGATGCAAACGAGTGTGGAGCGCATCTTGGCTTGAAGCTGAGGATGCAGAGTGCGAGAAAGAGAGAGACAGAGAGATCTGCGACGAGGTCACTGCCCTTGTTAAAGGGTTGACGGCGCGAAGAGAAAAGAAGACGTAGAGGTAAGCACGAAGAGCAGGTCTCATCGACTTTATCACAACCGCAGATCAAGAACTGCAGCTGAGCTCAAGTAATTTGTACCTCTACTTGTTACTGGGACGCCGCAGTTCCATGCGGAAGGGTTTCAGCGTGGATGAGGTACAGTAAGACCACCCCGGTTCCCAAGTAATAAGGCCTGCCTATGGTAAGGTATACATTGGATCTGGGCGGATGAAAGGACGGAGTAGAGGTACAGTGATCTTTCGGAAGATCTATGAATAGACCGCATTACATGCATCGTGAAGTGTGCTTCGGGTGAACATTGGAAAAGAAGGTCAAAGTGCTCGGAGGTCAACGCCACTCAAGCTCGTTGCGGCAAGGAGGACCAGTCTTCATGCTGAAGTCCGCTCCCAGTTGGAAAAGCAATCAGTGCGACAGTGATACGAAGTAAAGAACGCTGGTGTTATGCTAAGTTGGTGCCACACCAGCTCATGATCTGCGCATGGAGCTGCATATGTACATGTACTTGGTAGGTACGAGTTTCCGAAAGGTAGGTGCGGCAGATTCTATCACTGGTCGTTGATTGCATCGAAGGGATTATAAGAGATTATGCGGAAGCGAGTTATCTCAACCACCCCGAAAGGCCATCTAGCTGCAGGTTACTACTATGGTACATAACCTCAGGTGGCAATGGAAGGCTCAGATAGCAGAGTAAATAGTACTTCATACATCTGTGTTGTTAACATGTCCTATATCAAGGCTTGACCTTTGAACATCCCTTCCCTGACCTCTCTCACCACATCTCGTCGGTCGCCCTTACCAACCAAGACGATCCCCCTGCCTCGTCTTCCCATCCGTCCAGTACGACCCAGCCGATGAATGAAGTCAATCGTCGAATGAGGCACATCATATAGAATAACATGCCGGACGGCAAGGGTATCGATACCCCGCGAACCGAGGTCGGTGGTGACCAGAACCTTGGTATTTGGTAAGACACGTCTGGATGGGGCCGCTGTCCTGTTGGCTGGAACATAATTCGGTGCATCTGAAGCTGTAGAAGCAGGCGACGCAGTCGTAGCAATAGAGGCAGTCTCGGATGCGTTACTGGTAAAGGCCGAAAGGATCTCGGATTGTCGGCTCTCGGGGGTATCCCGACTCAAGGCAACGGCGTCGACGCCCTTGGAGATGAGGTATTCTGTCACTTCGGACGTCTTCTCTCGTTCGTTGACGAACACAAGTATGCGCTTCACTTCAACCCTGTCTTTGTCGACTTCTCCGTGGCTTATAGCATGCTCCGCTGCAGTTTTGCCTATCGACCAGATCGTGTCCGCACAGGCCAGGTTCTTATTGCCGCGGTAGGGTTCTTTCTCTACATCCACAACGCCAAGCTGTACGCGGCGAGGTATGGCATGCAGGTTGGGTGTGACTAGTCTCCGCATGTCGGGGGACCGTTGTTGCAGGTATGAATCTAGGCTTCGCGGGATTGTTGCGGAGCACAGGATCAGTTGTTTCAGAGAAGGGGTAGCGCGGTCGATTATCGCAGAGGTCATGGGTGAGAAAGAACGATCCAGGAGAGAATCTGCTTCGTCGATGATGAGATGTGTGACACGGCTTAAAATGTTCGGATCGCTCTCAGCAATGCTCGCCAGTAAGTGAGGCGTTGAGATAAGAACGTCGATGCCACTTGGCGAGAACAGGCGGTTGCGGATGACTCGGCCGCTATAGACAGACGAAATCAAGGCCGATCGGAATTTGATAGCATGAGATAGTGTTTTCGTGAGATTGCCGACCTGGGTAACTAGCTCAGACGTGGGAAGCAGGATAATCGCTCGCGGTCGACCTGTAGTCGGGTGCGGTTGGTTTGACAGAGTTGGTGCCTCTAACTCGAACTCATTCTGCTTCTTCCTCTCTTCTTCCAACTTCTGGTTATGTGCTTCTATATTCGCGTCGACGGCTTCGGCACGCTTCACGGCGTCAAGCGTTGGCAAGAGGTACGCCAGTGTCTTCCCCGAACCTGTTTCCGCAGCCAACAGGAACTGCTCCATTGCTCCATCACGGTCATCGGCCACTCTCTTCCTGCCCACCTTTCCATCGCTCCCTAGTAGCGCTGGTATGGCAAGACGCTGCACAGGCGTTGGACTGACATCCTCCAATCCTGGTAGAGCTTGGGTTGCTATTGAGTCTCGAACAATGGGTAATAACGGAAATTCGTCGAAAGTCTCAATCTCGCTGATTTGACCCTTGACGGCTGCGCGGTGACCATACGAGACTGGGCTTAAACTTCGCTGCATCTTTAACGCCTTGAAGCCCCCGGAATTACTCTTTTCACGCTGGCCTCTCTCTCTGCCGCCAAAAGACCGCTTCACCTCCGCTACCGAGCGACGTTCCGGCACGTCACGAATACGGGCTTCACGCTGATTCATCCCACCAAATGGACCCGCTTCCCTTGATCGCACCGGCTTTCCGTCTGGCCTCGCTCTCGGTGGAGGCCGAGAAACTTCTGGCGACAGCGTCATCCGTGAAGGAATCCGGCGTTGTCGCTGGGCCATCGACCTTGTAGATCGCCATGATAGCCCTGAATTTGCCTGATATGACCTCGAGTAGACATTATTCTGGCATAAAACACATATCGAACCAGCAAGTTTAGGCATCACAACGGTCGACCAAAATGCTTATACAAAAACTCCACGTTTAGTCCCTGACTGTAGGCTCAAGTCATTTTCGTACGGGAGACCAAAGATGCCATTGTAGTGTTTATGGGGTAGTAGCACTCAAGGTCCGTTAGACTCGCCGTATTGCCGTGGTGACAGCTAGCGGCTTCCCGTTTCTGCTTCCCACCTTTTATGTGGACGTGACTGCCGGCCTCTGTTTTGGTGACCACCTCACCTCCATCAGCTCGCACTTTCATTGATCGAAACGCATGCTGGCTATAGCTCCGTGAGTAAGCCAATTACAACAATCTCACTGAATTCATTCTTTGATACTTTTGACTTGTCACGGCTGGGCCCAGCAGACATTCTTAGTTACATTCCGCGTGTCTATTTTCGGCTGTGATACTCCATACTGCGGACTACAACGAATGGTCTGAGCGTGCACAGCGAGAACACTGGGTATCTTTGGGCTACCGATATGCCTTCTCAAGCGGTATGCTGTCCATCAGCTCAAGTTGCTCAGCTCCTGAGCTGTTACGCGGCGCAAACGCAGTCCTGGTGCTAGATGTACTGACTAAACAAACTCCGACCTCAGGTGCCACCACTTCGTATCAACAAGAACACACCTTCCTCATCTCCAATCAAAATGAACGGCAACGTCCCAGCACAAAAGCCTCTGTCGGAGATTGGCCCAATGGAACGGAGGCGCAATTCTCCAAGCTTTAACCAGACGGCAAAGGTAAGCGATTCCGGCTGATCCATCGCAATGAAAGATAAAATACTAAGACATCGCCCAGATGATCAATGGAGAATCTTCTCCATTTGCCTCCTCTCCTTTCAATGTATCAAACTCGCCACGTCTGTATTGGCAAAGTCGCGATCCAGCTTCCCCAAGCGGACTGAGCACCGAAAATAGGAGCCCGGTGAAGCCACGCGATTACTCGCCATCGCCTTCTAAACGCTCTTCAATCGAGAACCTGAAGCGAGCTTCTAGGGTCAAGAACAGCAACATGTTCGCGCGCGAACAAAAACATGAGTATGATCCAGCTTCTGCGCCAGTCATTGAGAGACCCTTGGCCAGTGGCCGTCCCCTGAGTGTTCAACCACAAGAAAATACCTTCAGTAATCGAGGGATTGATGGACTGCGGAAGGATCTATCTCAAGATAGTACTAAGACTCAGGTGTACAGCGTTGCGGTGTCGCCAACGAAAGAAGTCGCGGACTTTCCGCCACCACTATCGCCTAGTAAAGGCCAAGTCTCGCCAGCCAAATCCTCCCTGTCCAACCGAAGCCGTTACAACTCGCAAGCGCAGGTATTCGACCCAGAGAACGGCCAGTGGTCTGAGGACGAAGACTCTATTGTCGAGCGCCAGCTCCCTCCAGGGCGTGTACTTCATCGTCACGCGAAGAGTGTTACCTTCGATGCTGCCCCACCGCAGATCAATGAGTACGAGATGACAACGCCCGATCCTTCCTCCGTTGCATCAGGTTCACGGGACGGAAGCTACGAATCGGCCGATGATGGCGAAGAGGAGGAGAGCTTCGACCGAGGTTCCTCTATAGACCGAGATGACAGTTTCGATGCGTCTCTAGAAGACACTGACAAGACTCCGGTTGTGTTGCCTGAAGACTGGAGATTCATGAGCCCAGGCATAGCCAATAATGATCTAGCGGCCCATATGGAGGACCCTTTCACTGGTGAAGAAAGCAGCCCAGCACCAAACGCCCGACCCAACTCAGCCACGGACGGTCGTCCAACAACGTTAAGAACTGACTCCACCAACTCAAACGGTGAGCCCCGTCCTCTACCGCCACTCCCAGGCCTATCCACGTCTTCTGTGCAGAGACCGAGATCGGACTCGAATAATACCCTCTCTGCCACTGCAGAAAGAGTTATTAGCGTGGCACGTGGATCCCCATCTCCCATCAGGCCGGCTTCGATTTCGAAGGCTGAGATTCAGGGCATGGGAGGCTGCTCAATGTCACTCCAGGAGAGACTACGCCTCATGATGCTTCAGGATGAGGAGAGAGACGAGACCCCTGTTGAAGAGAAGTTTGAAGGAGCGTTGCAGAAAGAGGTTTCCACAGCTGTAACCAAAGAGCAAGGGGGGGATGTAAAATCAAAAGACATTCAGATCTATGAAGACAAGGAAGAGCGTGATGACGTTGCAGGCCTGGGGGAGTATAAGTTACCACCTCGCATATCAAGGGAATCTATCCTGCGCAAGGTCAAAGAACAATCTCGACCAATGGAGGATATGGATTTCAGCTTCTCCTCACCAGCTCCTAGCTCGAGCCCCGATCGCAACGAGGTGGCCAGCTTGGATCCAGACGTCCCTCTCCCCTCGCTTGAAGGAGATTCCGTAGCGCCCGAGGCTGAGTCGAGCGTATTCATCAAGGAAGAGGACGATGGGGACAGCGAGATAGACGTCTATTCGATTCCGGACCTGTACAGCCAGCAAGCTCATACCTATCTCGCCCAGGGCGGTCATGACGAAAAAGCCTCGGCTTCTCGTAACAGCAACGGAACTGACAACTTTCCAGAAGAAGACGATGCCAGTCACTATTCTCATGGGTCTACGGACAACGAGCGACCTTCTAGTCAGGCAATGGATGCAATCGAAGATGCAGGGCCTCCAACCCCCAGAGCGCCTACCCCGAGAATCAATGCTCAAGTTGATAGCCAGCCGAAAGGCAACCACCGGTTATCTTTGCCACAGTTTGCTTCGATGTTGGGTGACCATGACCTTAGACTGGGACTTGGGGATTATATAGATGCGTCTCCGCCCCCTAGCCACGAAGTCTCGAGATTCGAGCCACTTCCTAGCACGTCTACAACCGAGGGCGCGTTACAGCGGCCTATGACGCCGGAACAACGACTGGACTACCACTCCGAATCAGAAGACGGCCCGAAGACACCAGATTCAGTCATCCGACACCCAATTGAAAGAGAGTCCCCATTACCCGAATCACCAGGCGTGCCAGAACCTGTGGCCACAATCAAGGCTCCGGGTGGTGGACTAAAGACGCGTCCATCGGCTACTCCAGCCGATCTTGCGGCCATGGCTACAGCTAGACGTCAAGTTAGCAGAGAACAACCAGCTATACCCGCTATCCCTGAGCGACATCGTGACCATTCCTGGCAGAATCAAGATCTTGAAGTGAAAGATACGCATCTGGCCGGTGAAAATGCAACCAGACCCGAAAATGACGAGACAGGGGCTGGCAGGCAAGTGAAACGGAAGAGCAGTCTGGTGCAGCTTGACTTCCCCGTGGATGCAATGGACGAGGGCTTGAGCTTTGGACTTGACCGCGAGTTTGATCGTGTTATTGAGGCCCAAAAGGTGGCGTTTGACCTTCCTCCCATTTACCCTGGTGCTTCCCCTGGATTTTTACCCTGTGCAGAATACATTGGAACCCAACCATTCCGTCCTCAAACTCAAGCCCCTGCTAATAGAGTTACCCGGACGCAGAAAGGGTACTTGACGAGACAAAACACCAAGGTCGTTGTGGCCACGAGTAACGCAAACGAATCCGTCCCGGATACTGTCGATACGGAGGTGCCAGACATGAGAGGAACAAGATCGGCCGGCAGTTCCCCAAGAAAAGCCAGCCAAACACCGACATGGACCACAGAGCCGTGGAACAGTAAATCGAGGAGAAAGAGCGTCCGACAATCAGCCGGTAGCCCTCAAAAGAAGCCAGTGATGGGACCGGCCCCTCCTCTACCGGGCCAACAGAGCAACGTGGCTAGCGGTCTTGGAAGAGTAGCCGAAGATGTCGCTCCACCTGTGACTGAGGAGATCGAGGAAGGAGCAGAGAGGGGCAGGTTGTTTGTCAAGGTTGTCGGTGTTAAAGATCTGGACTTACCACTGCCAAGGGGTGAGATTTATTTTGTCCAATTCATTAACGTTTGGTAAACTTGCTAACATATACAGGCGAACGCTCATACTTTGCGTTGACGTTAGACAATGGTCTGCACTGTGTGACAACAGCATGGCTAGAACTGGGCAAGAGTGCGCCAATCGGCCAGGAGTTCGAACTTGTGGTAGTCAACGACCTCGAATTCCAATTAACCCTGCAAACCAAGCTCGAGGAACCCAAAGCGACGCCGATAGTCGAGACGATCCCCCCCACCAAGGCTGCAAAGGTCCAGAAGCAGTCCACATTCAGTCGCGTCTTCGGTTCGCCCAAGAAGCGAAAAGAGCTTGAGATGAAGCAGCAAGAGGAGGCAAACCAAGCTGCGCGTCAGAAACAGCAAGAGGTCCATTCAAGACGGCAGACCGCTCAGCCGACAGCATGGGACCTTCTGCATACCCTGGTCGCTCGAGATGGTAGCTTCGCACGAGCCTACATTTGTCTGAAAGACCACGAGTCCCGGGCGTATGGTAGACCTTACACGGTGGACGTTCCATGCTTCAACGAATGGGCTACCGAGGAGGTTACGCAAATGAGTAGCGTGAAGAGCAAGCGTAGTACCATCGCTAGTGTCGGTGTTCAGCGAAGACCGCCGTATCGCATCGGGAAGCTGGAGCTGCAGCTCCTTTTCGTACCGAAGCCGAAAGGAGCAAAGGATGACGATATGCCGAAGAGTATGAGTGCTTGCATTCGAGAGCTAAAAGATGCAGAAACCAGTGCAACAAAGCAATGGGAGGGTAATCTAAGCCAGCAGGGAGGAGACTGTCCGGTAAGCACACTGACATCTCCAGCACAGAGCGCCCGCTCACAGATCCCCTAGTTCTGGCGTCGCCGCTTCTTCAAACTCGAAGGCTCCAAGCTCACCGCCTTCCACGAAACAACGCGCCAGCCTCGAGCCACCATCAACCTCGCCAAAGCCAGCAAACTCATCGACGACAAGTCTGCCCTGATGAAAAAAGAAGTCTCGGGCAAAGCCGGCTCGCGGCGCAAGTCCGCCTTCGCCGAGGAAGAGGAAGGCTACATGTTCGTGGAAGAAGGCTTCCGGGTCCGCTTCGGCAACGGCGAGACGATCGACTTCTACGCCGACAGCGCCGAGGCCAAGGACGGCTGGATGAGGGCGCTCGCAGACGTCGTCGGGAAGGAGTCGACGGGTGGCAAGAGCTGGACGGGGATCGTGCTCGCGAGAGACAAGCAGAGGGCCGCGAGGAGAGTATCGGCTGCCCAGAACGGCCAGATGAGAGCGCCGCCTCCGAGAAACGCGCCACCGACACCCGCGAAGATGAATCTGGGACAGGCACAGGGTGCGCCGCCGCCCGTTGAGAAGGATCCGAGACACCAGGCCAGGAGGCACGGGAATAGGGCCGACATGCAGCAGACGCGGTCGATGATTTTCTGAGGCCCGACAACGACCGGATTAGGGTAGCTTCGGACCACTCGCGCAAGTTACAGTGCTATCGCTCTCTCGAACTTAGTGCGCTCGATCCGTTATTGGCTCTGTTCCCCGCTGGCGCGGGCAGATGCTCACTCTCACCGCTACAAATACACTCTAGTCGAAGCAGAGGCTCTTAAAAAGCACGCTTTCTTCACATTCAGTCTACAAAGTCTTGACACCCGTTCCACAGTTGTATGAAATGCTTTTTCTTTGGGGTTGGTCGTGGGTTTGGGTTCATGAGTATGGAATTCATGTACATGTTCTGCGCTGCGCTGTAGCCGTGTAATGAGGATGGAATGCAACTGTTCATGAAGTACTCATATGCCAAATAACCCTTGTCCTCGTATACGGAGAAACATGCGTCCTTGTCCCGTAACATTCACCACACCAAACTTCTTCCCTAGACAGCGATATCTAAGGTTTGCACTCCTCTGAAACCTTTCACATCCTTACATTGCGGCATTGGCCCTGCACATCGCAGGTGTACCGGGTAAACCAAAGGAGAAGCTTGTGGGTTTGGTGCAATCTGGTGGTTATGGTTCAGCTGCACGGAGGATCAAGCTGATTTGTGTACTCATGAGGGCGTAGATCACAACGGAGATGGATGTGGTGGCTGATGGGTCCTGAGATGTACTGCAAGATTCGGTTGAGGTCAGGGCGAACCGATAGGAAGCCGAGATGAGCGATGACAAACTGCACTTGACAAATCCATCATTGCCACGAGGTGATAGGAACACAAGTCTGTCACGTACAACGGTGCTTCATACTCTGGACGAACGATCGATCAAAATGAGTCATCCAGGATCGTACCTCAGGAGACAAACGTCTTGCTCCACGGCCGCGGTGCCAGCGGTTGACAAACAGGGAGTGAACAAGTTGCAAGCAAATTGAACAACACAGTCAGGGTTTTTCCGCCCCGAGTTTAAAAAGCTGTTCACTCTCACTGTTGTCTCCCATCGCGTTTTATCACCTCGAACAACAGTAGTCCGGTGTGCTCCTGAGAAATGGGCTGCATGATGAGCCACCCGTCGTCTGGCGGTGGCGGCAGCGGCAGCTATTACTACTGCGAGCGGCCTCGTCGGCACTCGGACGACGACGGAATGGGAGGGAAACACGGCCGGCGATTCCTCGAGAAAGTGGCGGACCTGGCTGAAGCGGCGACGGAAAGAGAGCGGGAAGAGTTGAGAGAGATGAAGGAACGGCGGGAAGCGCGGCGGAATAACAATGCCCACCAGAACAATCGTCTTCCGCAAAATGATGGGCAGCAAGGTTACTCGCACAGCAACCTGTGAAATTATAGATTGTTGCTAAACGTCTTGGTATAGGATATCAGCAGGGTCAGTGATGTCGCGTCTTGAAGAAGACCATGTGCGTTGTTCGCAGGTTTCTCTTTGCGCACATGAAACGCATGGAAGGTTAAGTGTCGGACGTTTAGGCATGCGAACGAGATTCGGACTCAGAGGCATCCTGCAGCTCCTCCATGTCGCCTCTCGCCGAAGATAAGCTATGAGAGCCTTCTTGGAAGCGATCGGGTTGTAGGGACCGAAGGAGGAGACCGCGTTGTAGAACCTGGGGTATGGCTGTATTTGCTTGGTATCTTCAGTTTAACTTGGATTAAATGGAGTTTGCGTCCCTCGGAAAAAGCTGTTTGTTGTAAATTGATATATTAGCAATCAATCTGAATTGACGTTGATAGTTTGGCAAACTACCAGCTTCATCAGTGTCAAGAATTATACCCGTCCATGAAATTGTTCACCTTAGTACGAAGTGCTCCATTCAGAACTGGCTTACCAGTGCACCACTTGCTTGACCTCCACCTCAATGGGTCGCTTTGGAAGTCCTTTAAGGACTCATTCTATGGTGAAAGTGAGACCGCTTTCCAACGTATGCAGCGGTTGCGGTATGAACGGCGCCACTACTGGATGTGCCCGGGTGACTGCATGTTTTATGACAGGCAGTACCTCAATTGGCGCGCTGCAGAGCGGCGTGCGTTTCAACGGCGGCGAAATCCCTGGGCGACAGACTACCGCTATGCTCAGAATTGAAGCTGGTAGGCTGGGAGCGAACACGCTTGAAGGCCTTATGAGTTACAATTTTTGGCACTGAACGAGCAAGAGAGATTGTCTGAAGGTCGAACTCTGGTTGTGCGGCCCTAACTGTTCGATAGTACAATCATATGTACAGGATGGAGTGAAAAGAAGTCTCAAGAACGGGGTATCGCAGGAGATTCAAATAACGACCGATATCAGAGTCTTCCATTTCCTTGACCGCCACGGAAAGGGTACCCTCCCTGGCTATGACTGCGTCCTAGATATCCCACTTAATGTACGGATGCACGAACGCCGGCCAAAGATCTTTGGAATATCCTAAGGTGAGCCTTGACATATCAGTGTTGAGCTCTCCACCCAGTCTATCGAATCAAAGAATTGAATCTAGATTTCCTAGGTCTACCGACTTTCCGCAGAGGCTTTGCGATGATGTCAATCGCCTCACTTCCGGATCTGGAGCTCCCTTCTGGTGGCGCCATTCCGCTGCCGCTGCGTTGGAGCCCTTTGCCTCTCTTCTTGATTTTGGCTTCCTCCTCATGCCTGAAGAAGCGATGAACGGTACGATGGTCCATTACTCTTTCTTCCTCGTCCCCTCTACCTTCCTTATCGGTCTTCGGCCATCTATAGCCGTAGAGCTTGCTGTGCCTCTCGCATCTTGGACATTCCTTCCGAGTACAATACGAGTTCGATTGTACCCAGCAAGATTTGCAGGTCGTACAATCGACCCAGCGGCTATAAGACTCGCCAAGCAAAAGTGGTGTTCTGAGATAGTCGCCTTGATATCGAATTTCCGGAACCTGCGGCTCGATTGACGGTACGACTTTCGGCTTTCTGGCCCATTTTTTCAGTCGGTGTCCCCGGCGTGTGACGGTCATCGACTTGTCATCAAACTCTACGCCTTCAGAAAGCTCTGAAAGCTCGCTTTCTGACCGTTCGAGTCCAGCTTCTAGACTCCCCTTTTCGACGGCAGCCACTCCGCCAACAACTATTGTATCCTGAATGCCAGAAAAGTCGGGTATTGCGGTCACGGTTTGCTTGTGCGTATATAACACTTCGTCGGCAACTGATGACGCATCAGTCCATAGATTCGACGGTTGAGAATCCCCCATCCCAGAGAATGGTGGCGAGCTGCTGTCGGTGAAGACTGAGACTGGCCTTCCATTGGCTCTGGAACTCTCCTCCAAAGATGGCAAATCGAGAGGCCTAGATCTCGGATGTTGCGCCGTAGCACCAATCGCGTTCACTTCCTTCGCATCAGCCATCGGTGGTTCATTGCAATGGACTCCAGTTAAGCCTGCTGTCTCTGTCGGCAAAGTGACTGCTACCATTTCGGTGTAACTATTTTCTGCTTTAGAGCAACCTGGAGGGGAGAGACCCCTCCCCATGGGATCGAGAGCCTCCAAGGTTTGGTCAGGTTCTTCATTAGGTTGAGAAAGTTCGAAGATTGACACAGTCTTTTTATCTCCAAAATTGCTTTCGTCTCCGTAAGAGAATCCATCGTTGGAAATAGTGGAGCTTTGACTCAGCCATGACCCTCGACGTGCCGCGTTCAATTCGCCACCAAGGCCCACCTCAGGAACAGACAACGTGATACTAGCTATCGCTCCCAGCTCTGAACCGTCATGCTTCGCTTTTTTGAACGCGGGTGCTTCCGCTATCTCCGGGGTCGTCGAAGAAGCGATCAAGTCACTGGTCAAGCCATATTTGCGTTTCCTCCGAAATGCGTAGGGACCTTTTTCCTCGACTGCTTCGAGACCAGGTGTAGAAGTCCCACTGATTGTTCGGTCTTGCTTTCGAGGGGCCCATCCGTTCCTAGCTTCCTCCTCGCAGGTCTTACAGAGGCACTCGCAGTTCCGCTCGCCGAAGTAATCATTCCCATAGGTCACCGTAACCTCTTCCCCAATATCTATGCTTCTAAGCGCCACCACTCCCATGCCTTCAAACCCTCGAGTCACCAGCTTTGCATTGGCATTACAATCATGGTTGGCGAAGCGAGCGGGGCCTAGAAACAAAGATGGTGTCTTCTTGCGGCTGGACATGACAATGCTGAAGTCCCTACGCGTCAAGTCCAAGTCCTTCTCTTCTTCTGGTGTTATGGGGACAAGGTTACCAGAAAGGTATTTGATGACATCACCCTGTTTGATGTACTTTCGGGCAGTAATAGCAGCTTCTTGAGTGAGGATGGTATACCGATTTGTCGTGGAAACTTCGAAAGGGCAATCGGGAAGCCATAAGTTGATGTATTTGCGCATGTGGCGTTTGAAGTCTTCCTTCTCCCGGCTTGTCTTCAGTCTCTGCACATACTTGCACAGACCCGGAAGATTCAACAGAAGCTCTTCAGCCTTCTGTGCGTTCTTGTTGACGATGACATTGTGAAGCAGAATGTCAGGCACAACGTCCTCTGTCATGCCTCGCGTAGGGAAGTACTTCGATCGATTCTTTCGAATAGTAGTCCAAAAATAGACCTAAGAACTATCAGCCACGTAGTCTGCTTTAGCAGCATCGATTGATGTCCAAGCCCGGAATGGCCACGTACGCAATCAATAAGCGCATCCGTGAGGACATCGTCATAGCTCGCCAGTTGGGAAAGAGTCAGCCGCTCCTCTCTTGACGGCGATGCAGCAAAAGGCATTGTGCTTCTATTTAATGTATCAAAGAATCTCAAGTGCCTTCACAGAAAGACTAGAATGGCATGAACGAGCGACGTGAGCTGGAGGTGCGGGATGGAAGTCTTCCAACTCTATGAAGTACGAGGAGTGGACTACATTGTAGGAGAAGTAAACTTAAGGAGAAGGAAAGAAAAGGCACATTTGTCTGTGTTAAGTCCAGGAGCCACAACCATGCTGAATGACACTTGCATGCAATGTAGCAAAAGTGTCATCCATCACGGTGTGCATAGGTAAGGTAAGGCGAAAGTGAGCTCTGTCGTAGCGAATGATGATGGAGTGATTACTCTCAGCTTCGCGACTAGCGCGGCGGTTGCCGATCACTCTAGTGTTCATCTACAGTGAGCTTCGAAGTCTTCCTGGTCCTAGCTATTGTGATCTCTGTCATGTTACCACGATGATACAATTAAAGGTAGTGTTAAACTATGTGTATACAGATGATCCGTGGCTGATATGGTCTGGCCCTTAGACGATGTTGAATTGCATCGACAACTCTGGCGCTGCAGTGGTGGAATGCGTCGCTGTCCTTCGAATGAAGAGACATGCCAAGATTGGTCTGTCTGACACTCACATGCCCTCCTGGGCCGTCCGTTACAGCTTACTGATACCCATTAGGAGATCGTATAATCATCGTCGTCCAGAAGCAGCGTTCCTTCGGCCCAGAGACAGGACCCGGTGGATCGGTTTCGACGTCGGCAGCAAACAAAGTTCGCAGGGGCGACCTACGGCATGCTGTGGTTGTACGAACGGCGAAGAAACTACAGAGACCAGATGGGAGTGTGGTGAAGTTTGATGACAATGCATGCGTTTTGATAAATAAGACAGGGGAGCCTATTGGGACCAGGTTAAACGGTGAGCACTGTCACCTGTACCCTGTTCGCAGCGCCTTGCTATACGTGGCTCGAAGCTGATATGAATTTGATCAGGGATTGTTGGAGCGGAGCTTCGAGATAAACAATGGTCAAAGATCTTGTCGCTTGCGCCTATGCATCTATAGACTTGGATGTTTGTAATAAATGTAATTCTCAGTTTCGGAGCTGAAGTTCATGGACACGTGTAGTACTTTTAACGAGAGACAGCCGAGTAGTCATGACCGTAACCCTCCCCAGCGCCGCGCTATGCTCACCGCCACCAGAGAGGGGCAACAAAACCCAACAAGTATAACAAAGGAAAGGTATTGGCCTGAGACTATTTGAAAATCGTTCCGCAGCTGCAACACACGTAAAAGAGTTTCTGAAGCGAAGAGCCCACTGTTAGCGTCCGTTCCCAAGGGGAATCTGATGAACCAAAGTGAGCCTCACCATGCCAGTCTCTGCAGATCGCTGCTGAGATTGGAAGAATACCGCTTCGTTCTCGTGACAGTTGGGACACTGCTTGTTTGACCTGGGCAACTACCACGCAAAACACCTTATTAGCAAAGTTTCAAAGAAACCTGCGTCCCTCCACCGCTTGATTGTGTTCCAGTCTGCGCTCGGATGAGCTAGGCGTGCGTTCCATTCCGACCCTAAAGTTCGCCTTCGCAGAGGTAACACCCTGCTTCTTGACCACAAAGAGTACAGAAGATGAGTAGACCAACCGTAGGATCTGATCCCACATCTTGTGTTACACCTGCGGTTTCGCCGACGGAGTTGTGGAGGATATTGCGGAAGACGCAAGAGGATGTGGCGGGCTCGCTGAATTGACACGTCCGACAAGCGAACATGAGCGTGTTGCTCATCCGATCTTCTTTGGGGTAGAGCATGTTTGAGCTGAGAAGAGGCATTAGGGCATGATCTGATGGGCGAGATGGCGAAGGTGGCGGTCATAACGTACCATTCGCGACAGAAGCGGAATGTGATTTGTTCCAGAGATTTCTGCGTTTGCTCGCCGTTTGAGGGCGTAGGTGGCACTGACATGTTGACGATAATTTTCGATGTAGTAGAGGTATGACTTTGGTCGTACCACGGTGTTGTTGATTTACTGACAGTTGGAGCGTAAGTTGTAAGTTGACTAACCAATGAATGTGAGAGAGGCAAACCGATACCTACCTGGTACATAGAAGGCACGGCTCACTTAACGTTATGCCCAAAAGACGCTAGCTCAGCCCTATCCGGATATAGGTAGTCTAGAGCACAGGTAAACAACAGCCCCACCCGATCCCTTGCATGAATGTCAACACCAGTACTTACGGTAATTCCGTCAATCCTGAATTTGAAATCAAGGCTTTGCTGAGCGAAAAATCTACCCATCCTCACATCAGCATCTGTGCCAGTCCTTCTTCACATCTTTTATAGCAATGGTACGTAAGCCCAGTGCTGGCCCAGTATAAACAAGCCAAGCAAACGGCATGATCGCTGACTATCACTTGCAGTCTGACTCAGGTCTACCCAGCGGCTGGGAGGTTCGGCATTCAAACTCCAAAAACCTCCCATATTACTTCAACTCCTCGAGTCTGGAATCCCAATGGGAGCCTCCCTCGGGCACGGACACCGAGAAGCTCAAGGCCTATATGGCCCAGCACCACAGCGCCCCCGCGGTCCGACCACCCGGTGCCGGGACTGAAGGCAAGATTCGCGCAAGTCATCTACTGGTGAAGCACAAAGACAGCCGCCGGCCGAGCAGCTGGCGAGAAGCGAACATAACAAGGACGAAAGAGGAAGCCTTGGACACCATACGTGGGCATGAGAAACGTATCCATGATGGTTCTACGAGTCTCGGTGATCTAGCTGTGATGGAGTCGGACTGTAGTAGTGCGAGGAAACGGGGAGATTTGTGAGTGGATGAGCCAGCGTGGCTGCGTCATGTGTGCCTGGCCCGCTGACTTCGTCCACAGAGGCTTCTTCGGACGCGGTGATATGCAGAAAGAATTCGAAGAAGCAGCATTCGCACTGAAACCAGGGGAAGTCAGTGGTGTTGTGGAGACAGCATCAGGGGTACATTTGATTGAGAGGTGAATCATTACCCTTCTCATCTCTTTCCACTAGCATCGATTGACTCTGTGACCGCTAGGCTGGAATAATTGCCGGATTTGCGGTTTTGCGAGAGCTTTTTCTTGCCTGAGGGCACACCATACATGGATCTCTGAGCTTTCGTAGGCGGAATACTTGTTTGGCCTGGCCTGGAATTGTCCTTTGGCGTTGGGTGAAAGTATACAGACATTGTTACGGGCGTATCAATACAAAAGTATGTGTTCTATCGATTTTTAACCGTAGAAACATCGTCGCACGCTGCCTATCTGAAGACTATTGAAATTCTCCAGGCTCCTGCAGGGAAGAGAGGGAGAAGCGCACAAAGGGACCAAAATAGCGAGCTGGAATAGGGCACTTGGGTTGGAACTTTAGTTCCCGTCCAAGCTAACTCGAATCTTATGCAGCACGATAGATCCAGTTGATCAGGGTCCGAAAACAAGCATCCCCGTCAGCCCTAGCCTTATTTCTGTACACCTAAAGAGCTCGAAACACGGCCTTTGTCCCGGTCCAGGATTCTCCATACCCAGCCTGCTGCTCCTGACGCTACCACAAAATCAGGGTGGAAGACATCTTGGATATCTAATGCCAATGCCCCAGTCAGGTTAGACTGACTGTTGCCTCGCACAAAGATAACTTCTCACAGAAACTTAGGGTTTAGAATTCAGTATACCATTGCAAGGACAAACAAAACACCCAAATCTCTCAAACCATATGTCCAGATGATGTGATTGGTGATAGCAATAGAGAAGAATATATATAAGTTGTTTTGACAGTGCGGCGTCTGACGGCGACTTTCCTAAGTGACGTTGTTTATCTCCTGTATTGTAAGGTTCGCTGGTTGAAATATTGATACTTTGTAGGGCTGAGAGAAGCTTTAAACGTGGGATGTTTTAGGAGCTAGTCCCAAACCAGAGCTCAGTACCTACAGTACCAGGTAACGTTAAAGTACCTGAGTCCGTTGATACCTGTACTTCTTAGTCGGACAGCAGCATTGTGATAGATCTGGCCTTATCGGGAATCTGTGAGACCCCTCAAGTCTGCGCAACAGGGGGAGGTCTCCAACACCGTCGGCTGAGCAGCACACAATGGTCGCGGCGACTGCGCAGTCCTTGAGCGCACTTCTTCAGCGAAGCACCCTTGAGGACCATGATGAAGTGCTCAAAGCCTGTAACAGTGTTCTAAACAAGTCCAAGACAGACATAGAGGCCCAGCATGTCAAGGTCGTTGCGCTGCTGAAGTTAGATCGGTACGAGGATGCGCTACGAGTCCTCGAGGATGGTGGAGAGAAGTTGAAGGACCGACTACCGCTGGAACGGGCATACGCACTATACAAGCAGGGCAAATATGACGACGCAGAGAAGGTCACACAGATTACCGGTGGGGCAAGGGGTTTTAGGCATGTGGAGGCACAAACTGTTCGTGGTAGCGGGAGCTTGAGAGCTTGGGTTTGGTGCTGATGGACAATCTTAACAGAGCTACCGGCTGGAGAACTTTGCACGAGCGGCAGAGATATACAAGGAGTTACACGCCAGTATCGCAGCTGCCGAGGACGAGGAGAATGATTTGAGGATAAATGGGAGTGCTGTAGATGCGCAACTCGAATGGAAGGGGCAGAGTCATCTCGTTCACAAGAAGAAACCGAGCAGAGAAGACATGGAAGCATTCGAGACGGCATACAACGCCGCCTGTATGGCCATTGCACGCGGGGAGTTGGGTCAGGGAGAAGTGCTTTTGAAGCGGGCAAAGGGTAAGAGTGACTTTAATCCACTTAATGGGAGTGCTAATGATACCTCCAGACCTATGCAACTCTTTGGATGATCTTTCCGAGGCTGAGAAAAGAGCAGAGCTTCTACCAATCAGTGTTCAACAGCTCTTGGTCCTTTGTCGTCTTGGTAAATTTGAGGATGCAGGGAAACTGTTTGCCGAAATTACAATCTCAGAGTAGGTCTATCTTAGACTTCAAACCTGCCGGATATTGACGCAACCCAGTATCCCCGACCTATCTACGAAGACCATCGCTCGAATCGACAGCCTCGTACCATCCCAGCAAGAGTCAAACCCTTATCTATCTTTCCGACTTTTGCACTCTACCCCTGAACTACCCCTGACAGACAAGCTTTTTGAGTTTCAAGAAACTATTCGGCAGCGCAACCAGTATACCCTCGACTTGCTCGCCTTGAAGTATGAAGGTGTAAAAGCGTCCACCTCAAAATATCTCAACCAACATCATTCACCAACTACTTCTGCTGTTTCCAACTCGGTTTCAATTCTATACGCAGCAGCGCATGCTAAAAGCGAGCAAGGGAAGCTAGGCATCAAGCAGATACTGCGATTGTTGGAGCAAAGACCGAACGACGTTGGGCTACTGCTTACGTTGATCCAACTGTACATCCTTACAAACAACCACGCTTCAGCCATAGACGTGCTTGAAGCTTTCCTGAAACGATTAGATGAGTCGACCTCCCCTGCGGATCAGGATGTCAGGTTTGCACCAGGGCTGGTCGCCGTATTGGTATCTCTTTATGCTCTACAAGGTCGGAAAGCACAGATAAAGAGTGAGCTAGCAAAGACAGCAGCACACTGGCGGCACAAATCAAAACCGCCGACAGCGCTGCTGTACGCAGCTGGAGTCTCCTTACTCGAGAATTCTAGCCCTGAGGAACTCACAGAAGCAGGCGAAATATTCGAAATTCTGCACAAGACGAGACCAAATGATCGTTTGATCACCGCTGGCCTTGTCGCCTCGAAAGCAACTACATCACCAGAGAAAGTGCAATCAGAAGTCGAACAACTTATACCTATCAATCGTCTCATCTCTGGCATCGACGCGGCTGCGCTTGAAGAAGCGGGCGTCCCACACGCTCCGAAACCATCGAACACTGAACTGAGCAAGAAACGTGCCGTAGAAGATTTGGCGATACCAGCGAAAAAACGGATTCGCAAGTCGCGTCTGCCGAAGGATTACGACCCGAGCAAGCCACCAGACCCAGAGCGTTGGTTACCTCTGCGAGATAGATCGACGTATAAGCCAAAGGGCAAGAAAGGGCGGCAGAAAGCAGCGGGCTTGACGCAAGGCGGCATCAGCGAGAAGGATGAGAAGGCTACGAACTCGATTAGTGCGCCAGGGCCGCTCAAGCCGGAGAAGGCTGGGGTTGGCGGTAGTATAGTGAAGGCGAAGAAGAAGAAAGGGAAGAAGTAGCTTGATTGAGCTGTTGTAGCTAGAGTATCACGCATCTCAGAAAACCATATCGCAGCACAGTTGGCAGCAGTGCTTGAAATATGTAGCGTAAAACTGAGGTCCCAATCGACTTTTCCCAGAACGCCTCCAATGCTAAAACCTCTGTTATAACGCTCAAGTTGCGAAAAGTGTGTCCTCCTAGTAAAGCATCAGCAAAGCAACCGGAAGCGGCAGAGAAGTCCCCAATTACCTCTCTCAGATACTCCCCAATATCCGCCTGCCGAAACGTCGTAATCGCCGTCGGTTCAACCTTCCTACCCTCGGCGGTCGACCGAGCTGTAACCCCAAAGCCCTACCCTCACATCAACACAACCCACACCAACCCCCCCGCGGAAACAGCCCCCTTCTCTACAACAGGCATAGCACAGAAAACCCACCAAAGGTGTATCACTCATCGACAACACCAGCACCCCCTGATGTTCCGGACAATCCTCGCTCCACCGGCCCACATGCGCCTTGACCACATTCCCGCCGTACAGGAACGGCATCTCCCCGTTCGGCTTCACCCACACCTTGTAGCGGGCGTGCGGCGCAATGATGTCCAGCGCCGTGATGTGCAGTCGAAACTTGCCCGTCTTGGTGAACTTGCCGAGGCAGGTGCCGAGCGAGAGGAGGTTCGGGCGCGCGATACTGGTGGCGAGGTTGGCGAGGGAGAGGCGCACGTAGTAGACGCGCGAGGCGTGCAGGCGGAAGACGTGTCGGTCGTCGGAGGAGGGGCCCGAGCTTGAGGTGGAGGTGGTGGGGGGTGCGATGAGGTGGGTGAGGGAGCGGCCGGTGTAGTTGGCGAGTTTGGTGAAGAGCGTTTGCGTCTCGGTTTCGGTGAGGGGACGCATGGTTTAGGCGCCGCTGGTGGGTTGAGTTGTGGTGGTAGCGTAAGGTGCAAGTTGCCCTCCGCCCTTCGGTATATGTACTGTACCTTAAGTTCGTAGGGCTGAATAAATCTCTGGATCCCGCCATTTAGCGCGAAATCTTGGCGTGGGGCTCTGTTAGAAATTCGAGAACATCAGATGGCGATGTCAACCCACCAACACCATATGGCGCGAGCACCAGCACCAAAGCGACGGCGTTTGAGCCCAAAGGCAGATCTTGCTGATGGAGTGGATTCTCAGTCGAGTACAGCAGATGAAGCGGGTGAGGCTGGAGTGGACAACTTCTACAGCAGCGCGGCACGGTGGAATCTCGAGCAAGGGTATGAGCAGCGGCCGAGAAAATCCAAGGATCGCGAAAAGCAAAACACAAGATTACCTATCAAGACAGCGGATGGGAGAATTGAGCAACTGGCGGTTGCGGAGGTTGTGGGTGAAGATGGAGACCGCTGGCTGGAGTCGCCTGACGAAGACGGTCAAGATGACGACGTATCAATTCAGGACGTCGAAGAAGTACCGAGAATTTCACAACGCCAGCAGGTTTTGGAGGCGAAGGAAGAATTGGCCAGAATTGCAGGTCTTATCAACGAGGATCCGGAAGAACATACGGGGGTATTTCGCGCTCTTGCGAATATGGCATCGTCAAAGAATGCCACGATTAAGAAGCTTGCTCTTGCAACCCAGTTGGCTGTCTACAAGGATGTGATTCCGGGCTACCGGATAAGACCTTTGGCAGAGGATGATATGACAGAGAAAGTATCGAAAGAAGTTAGACGGCTTCGAGCCTATGAGCAAGCACTCGTTGGCTCTTATCTAGCCTACATCAAACACCTTGCTAGGTTGGCCAAACCTAGCAAAGGCGAACTCTCCGAGGCTTCGGCCAGCCTGACGACTGTTGCAATATCTTGCGCTTGTGCTCTGCTTCTGGCCGTGCCTCATTTCAACTTCCGAGGCGAGCTTCTCAAAATCCTTGTGAATAAGCTAAGCACGCTGAAGATTGACGAGGACTTTATCAAATGCCGGGAGACTGTGGGGACGCTTTTCCGCGAAGATGATGATGGAACGCCCTCGCTCGATGCCGTGGCGCTATTGACAAGAATGATGAAAGCACGTAATTGGCGTGTCGATGAGAGTGTGTTGAACACGTTCTTGCACCTTCGGCTACTGTCTGAGTTCTCGGGGAGAGCATCGCAAAACCACATTGACAAACCGACAGACCAGGGTGGATTACGCGGGAAGAAAATCAAGGAGAAAAGAGAGTTTAGGACTAAGAAGCAGCGAAAGATTATGAAGGAGCGGAAAGGTATAGAGAAGGAGTTCAAGGAGGCCGACGCGGCAGTCAGTCACGAAGAGCGGGACCGCATGCAAGCTGAGACTCTGAAGCTAATCTTCGTAACATACTTTCGGATCTTGAAAGACAGGACACCGCACTTGATGGGCGCTGTGTTGGAAGGTCTTGCCAAATATGCCCATCTCATCAACCAAGATTTCTTCGGTGACCTCCTCGAAGCATTGAAAGACCTGATCGCGCAGGCCGACACCACGGTAGCTGACGGAGAGGATGAAGAACAATCACCCAGTCGTAACGCAAGCCGCGAGTCCTTACTCTGCGTCATCACCGCGTTCGCGCTGCTGGAAGGTCAAGACGCGCACAAAGCAGCGACCTCGCTCAGTCTAGACCTCAGCTTCTTCATCACCCATCTCTACCGCACGTTATATCCCTTGGCTCTGAACCCTGATCTCGAACTCAGCGCAAAATCTCTACACCTTCCAGATCCCGAGTCACCAAGTACCGCATCATCGACAGCGAAGAATAAGATCAACGTCCAAACAACCACTGTACTACTTCTCCGGTGTCTGTCATCCGTGCTCCTTCCTCAGCTTGCCGTCCGAGCCGTCCCACCGCTGCGGGTCGCTGCTTTCTCTAAGCAACTGCTCACTTCCTCTCTCCATTTGCCGGAAAAGTCCTGCCTGGCCCTGCTTGGCCTGATGAATCGAGTGACGAAGGTCCACCGGCAAAAGATCGCCGGGCTGTGGAATACGGAAGAGAGGAGGGGTGACGGGGTCTTTGATCCGCTACGAGGTGAGGTCGAAGGCAGTAACCCATTCGCCAGCACCGTCTGGGAAGGAGAGATCTTGCGGATTCATTACTGTCCTGATGTGAGGGAGGCTGTTAAGGGCTTGGAAGGGAATGTTGTGGATGTCCATTGATCAGTTTTACATAAGGCTGAAGGTCAGCTCGGGCTCGTGATGTTACTTATAGTATAATTGAGGTTGCACCTTACGGCAAATACCTCGCGAGATCTGGGTACGGGCTCGTATGTACACCAAACCCTACGTCACGATCCCGCCTATGAGAAGACTGGTCAGCCGGTCAACCTATACAATTATGTTGCTTCCTCTAAATCACTCCTAATATGGGGCCACGCCAATGGTGAAGTTGTAATCAAGGTCAATGAATAGCTTCGGTATGTCGAGAGTGGGAATTCAGAGTTCAGTGCATCCTGGAGGTGAGGTTCTACTTTGGTTGTCGGTACTGTAAGTTAGTCGTGCTGCCAAAAAGTTCTGATGTCACGTGAGCGCGCGACTAGCCGTGTCAATGTTATCTCTCGCGTGAACCATCAAATCCACCCCACAGAACATCACGAATATGCGCCCCAGGCCCAGACTCTAAACCCGACCTTCCGAATATCCTGCAAGGCCACTTCGCCATATACGATCAAGATGCCCCGCCCCAAGCGCACGAAAGTCGCACCCTCCGCACCAACCTCACGCGTCGCAACCGCTGCTCCACTCACGAATCTTCCCACACAAGAGCGCAATACCGCAAACGCACCCACCGGCCGCGTCGCGACTGCCAGTGATGACAGCGAAGGCATTGTGACCACCAGCACCACATTGAAGAATCGGCGGGGCGTAGAAAAGCGCGACGTCTTCATGACCGGAGGACTAGGCACTGGTGACACACAAGATGCGCATCGCAGGCCTGGCGCAACGCGACCAAAAGCGGCATCGGTGGCTACGGCAAGAGCGCTCCAGCAGGCGAAAGTAATTGAGGGGTTGAAGAAGAGGAGGGAGGCGGCTTTGACGGCGCAGAAGGTTTCGGTGGTGGAAGTGCCGTCTTCGATTCCGGTATCAGGCGCTGAGGATGAGGAATTTGCAGCAGGTGGGAAGGAGTCAGAAGCGATGAGAAGAGACGAGAGACTTAGTCCAGCGACTGAGTTCAGAACCCAGGAGGCACCAGGAGCGGAGGCGTCGATTTTAGCGCTGGCCAATTTCAAGCGGAGACCTAGGCAGCCCAGTATATTACAGATAGTTCAGCAGGACGTCGATACCGTTGATGATGATCTATACGATGCCACCGACGCGGAAGAGGACAAGGAAAATGCTGTTAATCGAGTTGGGCATTCTCAGCCAGAGGAGACAGGATTCAGGGCGCAAGGAACACCAGGAGCGGAGGTGTCAATCTTGGCGCTTGCCAACTTCAAGCGGAGACCTAGGCAGCCCAGTATACTGCAGGTTTCTATTCAGCAAGGCGTCGGTGACGCCGATGACCACGATCTTTATGACGATGATGGCGATGGGGATCAGATAGGAGCGTTCCACCCAGAAGACGAGTCGACACCCTTCATAGTATCAAAGACTAAATTCCAGATCGAAGCCATCCTGTCACCCTCACCACCATCACCGACACCGGAATCTCTACCAGGGTCAAGCTCGAAAAAGCGCAAATTGACACCAGTGGAGGTACAGGTCCCACGTTCATCACCGCCCGAAGCAAGATCTTCCCCGTCCGCAGCTCACCAACATAACAAGAACCACAACTACCCTGTTCTCCAAGATGACAACCAAGAGCCCCCTTCAGAGCAACCCGAGACACACTCCGACCGGGAGCCCACACCTCAGATCTGGAGCGACACCCTGGCGCCACCTCTAAGCAGCAGTCCCTCTCAAATACCCCCACACTCTCCACCTCGTCTAGAACGCTCTGCACGCCCCACAACAACCCAAACGAAGCGCAAACAACCCGCCAGAAACAACCAGGCATTGGCAAACCGTAACGACTCCACAACAAACCTCTCAAATCCACCTCCGAAAACCCGCACCCGCACGCGCCAACCCCTCTCAACAGCCACGCTGCAAAGCCTCCTCCCCCGCCGCCGCACCCGCGCCCGACCATCCACCTTCGACATCCCAAGCAGCGACGATATCGACGTCGGAGACGAAGAAGCCGACGCCTCAATTCCCGTCAACGACGACGACGACGACGAATTGTCTCATGCACCCGCCAAGAAACCCAGCGCCAGGAAACGAGCCACGAACACCGCATCCGCAGCAGCAGCAGCAGGTCTCTCCAAGAAACCCTCGCCCGTCAAGAAACAACGCGCAACGGCAACGGCGGCAGCGAAGGTGGTCTCGAAGAAGAGCGCGGCGATGGCAAAGAAAGCAGCAACGGGAGTCGGTGTCGGAGGAGAGGGTCCGGGCTCGAAGACGAAGAGGACGTATGCGCGGCGCGTTGTCTCCGACAAGGATAAAGAGAACGCGGATCCGAACCCGCGCTCTTCGCAAGACGGCCCTCAGGACGACGTCGATTCGCGAGAGTCCGGAGGGGAGGGTGGAGGAGGGCAGGGGAGGCTCCGGATCGGGGGGGCGGAGTTGGAGAGGGTGGCCAGGTGGTTTCGGGAGGTGGAGAAGTGGGAGCTGGACTTTGAGGAGATTACGGGGAGTAGTGATTCGATGATGCGGGATGCGAGGTGAGTTCATGGGGGGAGCGGCAGGGGGAGGTCCGGGGAGGAGGCAGCGGGGTGGGAGTTGAAGGACGGATGGTGCGGGATGGGGAAGAGGATGGAGAGGGGGTGTGGGGATGGAGGTGGTGTGGGTATGGCGGGAGGAAGTCTGAGGCTATCGGAAGGAGAAGTGGGAGGATTTGTCCCGAAGAATCGGAGGATGAGACTGCTTCGCGCGCAAGGTTGGATTTGCTGAACCATTGCCAGAGGAAGGATATGATGATATATGGCTTGTGCGGCGTCGCTGACCGGAGTGCAAGGGATGGATGGATGGGTCGTGACGGCAGTCAGTCAGGATATACTTGTCGTGCCAGGATGATACTTGCTCGTGCTTTGGTCATTGGAAGATCCATTGATCAATGGCTTCATCACCTGTGGCATAGCGAATTAGAATGCCCAGGACTTGCTCCTACACTGCGTCCTCCATACAGATCTTGTTCAGCGCAGTGTTTGACTCTTTCCACAGGCAGGAACCGAGAGATTGATGCAGGAATATTCCCATGAACGGCACTGTGATACAATGACTTTTGTTCCACGCTATCTGTGTAGATTGACGCAATCCAAACACCAACGCCGGTTTCCAGTCCTTTGTACAAAGCACACCATATCTACAGACCCCATCTCAAAAACCCTTCATACGGATTCGACAACGCCATTCTCCGCACCAGCCCCCAAACTCGGGGTCCCAGCCCGACTCCCCTTCTCCCTCCTCGACAGACTAATATTCTCTCTGAGCGCTACATACTCCGAGTCCGCGTAACCCAGCACGCTCTGGATTTCCGAGCTTCTCAACCCTCGAATACGTACTATTTCCGCGGCGGAGTAAACGACCAGCGCCTTACCCACCTCTACCTGTTGCGATTTACCCTTCTCGTAGGCGGGATGAGTGTCGCCATTCGTTGTCTCTGCGTGAGAAGAGGGGACGGCGCGCTTGACGACGACGAGCCGAACGGCTTCTTGTTGCGAGAAGGAGCCTTCGACGTCGACGACGCCGACTGGGAGGAGGCCTGCTTTGGCAATGAGGGCGCGGTGGGCGCCTTCGTCGATGTAGAGGGTGCCGTGAGGGGCGAGGCCGTGGAGGATCCAGAAGGAGCGGTCGCGGATGGGGTGCGGGTCGGGGAGGAAGCGCGTGTGGGGAGGTGGTTTGGGGAGGCCGTCGAGATACAGGGAGGAGATGGAGCGGGAGAGGTGGACGACGTCTGTGGGTGTTGTTGGAAGGGATGGCGATTCGGATGGTTGCTGGTTTGTGCCTTGGATGTATCGGACGATGTTCGCGATGTTGCCGGGGTTGAACGAGCGCGTTATGACGGTTGTGACGCCGGCGGATGTGGCTAGGCGTGCGGCAACGATTTTCGTCAACATGCCACCCGTGCCGAGACTCGAGCCGGCGGTTGAGACGTCTGCTTCGAGAGTGGAGATGTCTTCGACGACTTCGATTGCCTGTGCGTCATGATTCGTTCGGGGGTTTTTGTCGTAGAGACAGTCGACGTCGGTCATGAGGAACAGGTAGTCGGCTTGGACCATTGCTGCTGTTATAGCAGAGAGGGTGTCGTTGTCGCCAAATTTGATTTCCTGACTCCATCAGTATGTGAGTTGGGTGATGTGTGGACGCTACTTACAGATACGGCTAGGGTATCGTTCTCATTGACAATTGGGATGACCCCCATGTTGAACAATTCGACAAATGTATTCTGTGCGTTGATGTATTGCGTTCGCTGCATTCTCGTCAACATGACTTCCACACCCCCTTCATATATTGAGACCACTCACGTCGGCGATATCGTTCCTTGTAAGCAAGATCTGGGCGACAGGTTGCCGCAGATGGCCAAACAAGCTGTCCCATAGACCTATAAGCCGACACTGGCCCACAGCTGCCAGCGCCTACGTAGTATTCAATCAGCTTCCATAGACCCGTGTCGTATAGCTTCCCATGGGAGTCCAAGGCACACCTGAATTTGCGGTAAATACTTCGGTTTCTTCTCGACGTCCATTCGCCGTAACCCCACCCCGATGGCACCGGAGGAGACAATAACAACTTTATGCCCATCCTTGCGTAAATTGACCGCTGTTTCGACAATGAGGCTGAGTACGGATAGAATTGGTTGGTGAGTTTTCTCGTCGACGATGGAACTTGTACCTGCATCAAGCCCAAGGAATTAGCGACAGCCCCCCCAGATCTTTGTGGTCTCTGCATACCGAGCTTTATGACGATGGTGAGATGCTTGTGACCCTTCATGCTTACCTGTTCAAGCCGTAGTCCTCTCAGCTATGTAATTTGTAATCCATACAAAGACCACTGCCTAGAGAAAATGCTTCGGGAGATATGAGAGTATCTCGGGTGTACTTTTTATGTTTAGTTCCCCGGACTTTAGAGGCTTAAAATTGCCCTTCACCGCCTTCGGCTCTACCCGTCGCGCCGCCTCGAAATGATTAGCTGCCCTAGCAAGAGAGGCTTTGGAAGGTAACGAATTTCCCTGCTACTCGAGCAACCCACTTATTCGGACCACCTCAAAAACCCATATAAATCACAACATTTCAATTTTCAATAACATCACAACATCTTTATAAATTCTAATTATTTAAGCTGCATTAACAT